>ERZ779840.243-NODE-243-length-70160-cov-10.259268_pt1 | contig 70160 bp, 55 predicted proteins | sample MGYA00511561_ERZ779840 | MGnify/ENA primary metagenome ERZ779840 (study PRJEB29588, sample SAMEA2162036) | human gut metagenome | biome: human gut; feature: human-associated habitat; material: faeces | place: Denmark | collected 2008/2010 ...
GCCGCCCTCACCCCGCTTGGGGCTACGCCCCAAACCCCATTTTCAAAAATATATAGGTTTTTCGGCAGACTACGGGGAGGGTAATACCCTCCCCTTACTTTTTAATGAAAAATGAATAATGAATAATGAATAATTGTGGTGTGCCCTACGGGCGTATTTCAAAATTCCCTATTCCGCATTGTTGAACCGTCAGTTGCTCTTAGATGTACTGTCGCTCTTGTCGCTCTTGCTTTCTGTGCTGTTTGCACTGCTGTCAAGATTTACGAAAGGATTTACACCGTCACCGATTATCTGAGGTAACTGACCGTTCCAGTTGTTTATCTTCATATAATCAATGTAATTGGGGCTTGTTTCAAGCTGTTTTTGTACAGCCTGGATAGCGTAAGCCTGTGCGTCCGCTTCGAGCTTTGTGCTGTCAGCCTTTGCCTGTGCGGCGATAACGACCTGCTTTGCCTCTTCCTCTTTTTCCTTTGTCTTGTTCTCCATCTTGAGAGCGTCCTGTGCGGCTATAACCTTAGCCTGTATAGATGTTTCAAACGCTTCGTCAAACGCAAGGTTCTCTATTGCAAAAGAAACAACGATTATTCCGCTGGGAGCAAGCGTATTTGTAAGCTCCTGCTGTATGATCTGCTGAACGTCGGCTCTTGACTGTACAAGCTCCTCCGCCTTTACTTTACCTATTTCATTCTTTGATATTTTCGCTACGTTCTGAACAAGCAGTTTTGACTCTACGTTGTCAATTCCGACATTTCTTATTATATCGGAGAGCTTTGCGCTGTCATATCTGTAGTTCAGCTTAAGCTGTAACGACTCTACCGTCTGCGTGTCGCTTGTATAAGCGTCATCCGTTACCGAATAGATCTGCTCTCTTGTATCGACCTGTCTTATCTCCTCAATAAAAGGTACGCAGAAGTTAAGACCGGGTGCAAGATTGTCCTGCGTTATCTTTCCAAATGTGTACTTTACGCCGATAAAGCCTTCGTTTACTATCGAGAAGCAGTTGAACAAAACTATAATCAGTGCTACCGCAATAACAGCGATAACAGCTATCTTTCCCGCTTTCTTCCCGTTGAATTCCTTAGTGTCCGATGAGCTTGTGCTGAATTTCATTTCTGCCATAATATTTGCCTTTCTTCTGTCGGGTTTATGTTACATTCACAGAATAACACAAGGTTATTAACTGCACTTAAACATCAAGTGCAGAATATTTATCGTTGATTTTTACCTTTGCTTCCGGTGCGACAATATTTTCTTCTGTCGGGAGCTTCTTCTCACGCATCTGTCTGAATGCCTGCGTCAGCATCAGCTTGATACGGTTGACCTGATTTACCTCCGATGCGCCGGGGTCATAGTCAACGGCTATGATGTTTGACTCGGGGTTCTGTCTGCGCAGTTCTCCGATTATTCCCTTGCCTGTAACGTGGTTGGGCAGGCAGGCAAACGGCTGCATACAGATTATATTGTTTACTCCGCTGTGGATAAGCTCTATCATCTCAGCAGACAGGAACCAGCCCTCGCCTGCTATGTTACCTGTCGATACAACGCCCTTGACAAGCTTTCTCATATCGCTTATCTTCATAAACGAGCCGAACTTAGTGCCTTCTATCGCTCCCTTATATGACTTCTGCATAAATTCGATCAACTTTATCGCCATATTGCTCAGCTTATATCTTGCACCGGAAACGGTAAGCAGCTCGTGGCGTGAATTTGCGTGGTCACAGATAAAGTAGATGAATCCCATAAGGTCAGGTACTACAGCCTCTGCACCCTCAGCCTCGACAAGCTCTACAACGTTGTTGTTTGCGGCAGGGTGGTATTTTACAAGTATCTCGCCGACAATTCCGACACGGGGCTTTTCAATATCAAGCGTGGGAATAGAGTCAAAGTCGGCAACGATAGCCTTTACATTCTTGTTAAAACGTGCGAGCGACAGGCTCTTTATCTCACCCTTCAGCTTTTCGTTCCACTTCTCGTACATCGTGTTGGTTGCACCCTTTTCAGCCTCATAAGGACGTACACGGTATACGCAACGGCTGAGCAGATCTCCGTAAATTACCGATATGAACGCACGGTATATCAGCGGAAGCGTCAGCGTGAAGCCGGGATTCTTCTCCATTCCGACAACGTTCAGCGAAATCAGCGGAACATTGTCAAGTCCTGCGTCCTTCAGAGCCTTTTTGAGCATACCGACATAGTTTGTGGCACGGCAGGCACCGCCCGTCTGGGTGATAAGCACCGCTACCTTGTCCTTGTCATACTTGCCGTGATTGAGCGCATAGAGAAGCTGACCTATAGTGATAATAGCTGGGTAGCAGGCATCGTTGTTGACGTACTTTAATCCCTCGTCTACTACTTCCTTTGAGTAGTTCTTCTGTATCTCAACATTATATCCAGAGTAGCGGAATGCCTGTTCAAGCAGTTCAAAATGATACGGCGACATCTGAGGAGCTATAATCGTATAGTCCTTCTTCATTTCCTTCGTGAACAGAGGCTGACGGATATAGCCCTTGTACTTCGGTACAGGCTTTATGCCGTTTCTTTCACGCTCCTCCATTACCGAGATAAGCGAACGCAGTCTTATTCTTGCCGCACCGAGATTATTTACCTCGTCTATCTTCAGTACGGTGTACATTCTGCCGTAGCCCTGGAGAATTTCCTGTACCTCATCTGTTGTGATAGCGTCAAGTCCGCAGCCGAATGAGTTAAGCTGTACAAGCTCAAGCTCCGGTGTCTGACCTACAAGCGTAGCCGCCGCATAAAGTCTTGTGTGGTACATCCACTGGTCTACTACACGGATAGGACGTACTACTGTGCCAAGATGCGCTACACTATCCTCTGTAAGCACAGCAAAGCCGTAACCGTTTATCATTTCGGGTATACCATGGTTTATTTCGGGGTCTACATGATAGGGTCTGCCTGCAAGAACGATGCCCTTCTTGCCCTTTTCCTTGAGCATCTTAAGCACTTCTTCGCCTTTTGAGCGTATATCATCCTTGAAGCGTCTGTCCTCCTCATAGGCGGCTTTGAGCGCAACGCCTATTTCCGCACCGCCTATACCGAGCGGCATAAACTCCTCTATAAGACGTTCAATCATTCTGTCCTCGTCATATATAGGCAGGAACGGATTCATAAACGTTATATCATCTGCACGAAGCTCGGGTACGGAGTTCTTTATAACCTCGCTGTATGTTGCGACAACGGGGCAGTTATAATGGTTATCTCCTCCTCCGCCGTTATCCATTTCATAGGGAAGCGCAGGGTAGAATATAAACTTCACACCCTCGTCAAGAAGCGACATTATATGTCCGTGTGACAGCTTTGCGGGATAACATACCGACTCCGAGGGCATCGTTTCGATACCTCTGTCATATATCTCACGGCTTGATTTAGGCGACAGCTTTACGCTGTAGCCAAGCTTTGTGAACAGCGTGAACCAGAACGGATAGTTCTCGTAAAGTCCGAGCACACGGGGAATTCCGACTACACCTCTCGGTGCTGTTTCGGGGTCGAGCGGCTCGTAGTCGAACAATCTCTTGTATTTATAATCGAACAGGTTGGGTAAAAGCTCCTTGCTCTTGCTTCCGAGACCTGCGCCACGCTCACAGCGGTTGTTCGTTATGTATCTTGTTCCGTCTGCAAACTTACTGATAGTGAGCAGACAGTTATTTGAACATCTGCCGCACCGTGCGGTTGTTTTCTGAATAGTGAAGTTTTCAAGCTTTTCAAGCGGAGCTAACGTACTGCCCTTGCCATCGTCACGGGACAGAGCGACAAGCGCACTTCCGTATGCGCCCATAAGACCTGCCTTATCCGGACGTACTACCTCACGTCCGCAGGTAAGCTCAAAGGCACGAAGTACCGAGTTATTAAGAAACGTACCGCCCTGTACTATTATCTTTTCGCCCATCTGCTTCGGGTCACGGATCTTGATAACCTTGAACAGAGCGTTCTTTACTACAGAATAGGAAAGTCCTGCGGATATATCCGCAACGCTTGCGCCCTCCTTCTGAGCCTGCTTTACACGGCTGTTCATAAATACTGTACAGCGTGAACCAAGGTCAACGGGGCTTTTTGCGGAAAGGCCTATCTGAGCAAATTCTTCGGGCTGCATACCGAGCGCATTTGCAAAGTTCTGGATAAACGAGCCGCAACCGGACGAGCAAGCCTCATTAAGAAGTATGCTCTCTATTTCTCCGTCCTTTACACGCATGCACTTCATATCCTGACCGCCTATGTCGAGGATAAACTCAACGCCGGGCAGAATCTTCTCAGCTGCCTTGTAATGCGCCATTGTTTCGATCTCGCCGAAATCAACACCGAGCGCCGCCTTTATAAGATGCTCGCCATAGCCTGTAGCGGTCGACTTTGCTATATATGCCTTTTCGGGCATTTTTGAATATACGTCTTTTACTATCTCGATCACGGATTTGAGCGGATCTCCCATATTGTTTCCGTAGTGAGAATAGAGAATATCGCCGTCTTTATTTATAAGAGTAGCTTTTGTTGTGGTAGAGCCTGCATCTATACCAAGATAGCATGGACCTTCGGCTTCAGACAGCTCTTTTACGGGGATAACTGCCTTTGCGTGTCTGTCGCAGAATTCTTTAAGTTCCTGCTCGTCTTTGAACAGGGGTGCAAGTCTTTCTACCTCGTGTACCTCGACAGTGGCAAGCGCCTTAAGATCGTCCCTCAGCTTGTCCACAGAAAGCTCCTCACGGTTTTCCGCAAGAGATGCGCCCATAGCGACAAACAGATTTGCGTCGGGCGGGAAAACTATATGTTCATCGTCAAGCTGTAACGTTTCGATGAAACGCTTTCTGAGCTCCGAAAGATAGTGAAGCGGTCCGCCGAGGAACGCAACGTGTCCTCTTATCGGCTTGCCGCAGGCAAGTCCGCTTATCGTCTGGTTTACGACCGACTGGAATATTGATGCAGCAACGTCGCTCTTTTTAGCGCCGTCATTAAGCAGCGGCTGTATATCCGACTTTGCGAAGACGCCGCAGCGTGACGCAATTGGGTATATAGTCGTGTAGTCCTTTGCAAGCTCGTTTATGCCTGTTATATCGGTATTCAGAAGTGAAGCCATCTGGTCGATGAACGCACCTGTACCGCCTGCGCACGAACCGTTCATACGCTGTTCGATACCGCCTGTGAGATATGTAATCTTTGCGTCCTCGCCGCCAAGCTCTATAGCTACGTCTGTCTGAGGAATGAATGTCTGTATTGCCGTTGTTCCTGCGGAAACCTCCTGTACAAAGGGTATTCCGAGCCAGTGTGCTACCGAAATACCGCCCGAGCCAGTTACCGCAACGGTCACGTTCTTCTCGTCTATGGTTTCAAGGCATCCGCCGAGAACCTCTGCAATCGTCTTTTTTATATCCGAATAATGCCTCTGATAATTCTTGTATACGGCATTATTTTCATCGTCCAGCACCGCAATTTTAACGGTAGTTGAACCTACGTCAAGTCCTATATGCAACATCTGTTCTTTTCCTTCCGGGAATTTATACGGCTATATGCCGATTCTGACTGTAATTGTGCCACGTTCCGTTTAACGTAATATTAACTTTTCGGGAACGTTACACATTCAAAATTATACACTATTTACGCAGGAATTTCAAGATGTATCGCAGAAATTATATTAAATAAGTATCGAAAGAGCCGATTTCGATATTGACATTCCGGCGAATAAGACGTATAATGAATATAGAAAATATCCTATATAAATTTAAAAAGCGGTGATAGATATAGAAGAAAAAGAAGAATTTGTAATCATCTTTTACAAGAAAGACGACGGTACAGAGCCGGCTAAAGAATTTCTTGACGGACTTGACAATAAAATGAGGGCAAAAATGATACGAACCGTTGAACTTCTGCGTGATTACGGATACGAGTTGCGTGAGCCGTATTCAAAGCATCTGAATGACAGGATATTTGAGCTCAGAGCAAAAGTCAGCACCGATATAACAAGAGTTCTGTATTTTTTGTTTCGGGTCGGAAAGCTATACTTACACACGGCTTTGTCAAGAAAACGCAGAAAACACCGCAGTCGGAAATAGAAAAAGCCGAGAATTACAGGAGAGATTATCTGAGCAAAAACAAATCATAGCGTGAGGAGGAACAGATATGGCTACCAATTTCAACGATTACCTTAACGAACAGCTCAAAGACGAAAGCTTCAGAACGGAATATGACGCTCTTGAGCCTGAATATGCGCTCATAAGGGCGATTATAGACGCAAGAAAATCAAAAGGTATAACACAAAAGGCCTTATCGGAAAAGACGGGAATAGCTCAGGGCGACATAAGCAAGCTGGAAAACGGAAATTCCAACCCTTCGCTCAGAACGCTGTGCAGGCTTGCCGCAGGAATGGACATGAAGTTAAAAATAGAATTTGTTCCGAAATAAAAGATACAGCCTCCGCCAATGAAAAGCGGAGGCTGTATCTGTATTATTAGACTATTATACACTATTTACGCAGGAATTTCAAGATGTATCGCAGAAATTATATTAAATAAGGTAGTTCTGCCCGTATTTTCTGAATTTTGAGTAAAATTACCGTAAAACGCTCTTATTATTTGGCTAGTTTTAAGTGCCGTTATTTCTTGACTTTTGAGGTTACAGCGGATATAATGATATTGTGTATATCTGTGTCGATATAAAGACACGCCGATTACAGAAAGAAAGGAAACTTAACGCAAATGGCAAAGATGAATCCGGGCTTTTTAAATCTCAAGAAAAGCTATCTTTTTATCGAAATAGGCAAAAGAGTAAGAGAGTACATTGCCGCCCACCCCGATAATAAAATTATAAAGATGGGTATAGGCGACGTTACACAGCCTTTGGCTCCCGTTGTAGTTGAGGCTATGAAGAAAGCCGCTGACGAAATGGGCGTAAAGGAAACATTCAGAGGTTATGAGGACAGCGGTAAGGGCTACGACTTCCTTCGTGAAGCGGTCGCAGGCTACTACAAGAGCTTCGGCGTAACCGTTTCTCCAGAAGAGGTGCTGATAAGCGACGGTGCAAAGAGCGACTGCGGCAACATCGGCGACATCTTCAGCGAAAACGAGGACGTTGTCGTAACAGACCCCGCATATCCCGTATATGTTGACTCAAACGTAATGGGCGGAAGAACAGTTCACTATGTAAACTCTACGGAAGACAACGGATTTGCCGCTATGCCCGACGAATCCATGAAACCCGGTCTTATCTATCTTTGCTCACCCAACAACCCCACAGGCTCTGTTTATACAAAAGAACAGCTCAAGGTATGGGTAAACTATGCTATAAAGAATAAATCCGTAATTATCTTTGATGCGGCTTATGAAGCGTTTATCTCGGATGAAACACTTCCCCGCTCAATCTTCCAGATAGAAGGAGCAAGAAAGTGCGCTATAGAGATATGCTCGCTTTCCAAGACAGCAGGCTTTACAGGTACAAGATGCGGTTATACCGTTATCCCCGAAGAACTTATGCTTGAAACTCCCACCGGCGAAGAAATCAGCTTTATGCAGTTATGGTGCAGAAGACAGGGTAGCAAGTTCAACGGCGTTTCATATCCCGTTCAGCGTGCCGCAGAGGCTGTATTCACAGAAGAAGGCTACAAGCAGACAAGAGCTACAATAGCTTACTATATGCAAAACGCAAAGGTTATGAGCGAAACATTTGACGAGCTTGGAATCAAGTATACAGGCGGCAAGAACAGCCCGTACATCTGGTTCAAATGCCCCGACGGAATGGACAGCTGGACATTCTTCGACAAGCTCCTGAACGAAGCTGAGGTTGTCGGCACTCCCGGCGCAGGCTTCGGCAAGAACGGCGACGGCTGGTTCAGACTTACTGCATTCGGCACTCACGAAAACACGGTTGAAGCTATGCAGAGAGTAAAGAAGCTCCTTTCAAAGTAAGAAGCGATATGGTCAGAATATCGGGCTGCTCATCAAAACCGGTAAGGATACTGTCATATACGCTCATCGTCACAGGTGCGGCGGTACTGGCAATGTTCATAATACCGCTTTTCAGCGGAACGCTTAACACAGGCTCATATTTCGGGTTTGTAATAGGCGGTGTAACTGTGCTTCTCGGTATATTCACACCGAAGCTGTTCGGCAACGCCAAAAAAGCGGTAAGATATATCTTCCGTGCCGTGCTTATCATATACGGCGTACTTGCGGTATATGCGATAACGCTCTCGGCTTTTATGATTGCAAATATGAACGACGCACCCGAAAAGGACGGCTCACGCACGGTAATAGTGCTTGGCTGTCAGGTAAGACGTGACGGTCCGAGCCTTATGCTCAGACGCCGCCTTGACGCAGCCTGCAGCTATCTGTCGGCGGATACTAAAGCCGACTGCATCGTTTCGGGCGGTAAGGGCGATAACGAGCATATCAGCGAGGCTGAAGCGATGTATGAGGCGCTCGTGAATGACGGCATATCGAAAAACCGTATCACAAAAGAGGACAAGTCTTCAAGCACCTACGAAAACCTGCTGTTTTCAAAACAGATTCTTGAAAACGGCGGGAAGCCGCTTAGGATAGCTATCGTGACCGACGGCTTTCATCAGTGGCGGGCAAGGCTCCAAGCCGAAAGTCTTGGCTATGACGTTAAATGCGTCAGCGCCGCTACGCCGTGGTATCTCGTCCCAGTTTACTGGGTACGGGAATGGTTTGCACTGAGCTATCTGTTCGTGTTCGGTGCTTAACAACGGGTAAATATATTTTTATGATATAAATTTCAGAGGTCAGGAAGGAAAAGAAATATGGAAAAAAATATTTCAAAAGCAAAGGTTCTTGTATGCGATGACTCGATGATGGTCAGAAACAAGATGAAAAAGCTTCTTACCGCATACGGTTTCACACAGATTTTCGAGGCAAGCGACGGTGCGCAGGCGGTTGAAAAGTTTGCAGACATAATTCCGGATATCACATTTATGGATATCGTTATGCCTGAGCTTTCGGGAGTTGAGGCTCTCAAGCTTATCAAGACAAATTCGCCCAACGCCGTTGTTATTATGGCTACATCGGTCGGCACTGTAGGCAATCTCTCCGAGGCTATCAAACTCGGCGCTAACGACTTTTTACAGAAGCCCGTTGACGAAGAACAGCTTGACAAGCTTCTCGACAACTATTTCAAGAAGGAGGCTTAAGCAATGTTCACACAGTTTTTCGGCAGCTATCTGTTAAACAAGAAGATCGTTTCACCCGCAAATCTCCGTGTTGCTCTCGAAAAGAAGGACACAACAAGAGTAAAGCTGGGCGTGCTTGCCATCAACGCAGGCTATATGACGGCAAAGCAGGTTGACGCCGTACATAAGAAGCAGGCAACAGTAGACAAGAGAATAGGCGATATTGCCGTTGATATGGGCTATCTTACCGAAGCACAGGTCGAAGAGCTTCTTTCAAGCCAGAAAACCGGTTGCCTTTTACTCGGACAGGCGCTCGTTGATATGGGCTGTCTTACAAACGAGGAATTCGAGACCGTTCTCAACGACTACAAAAAAGAAAACGGACTTACCGACAAGGACTTCAGCAATGAAGATAACGAAAAGACGGAAAACGTTATTTCGTCTTTCTTTGCTATCGAGGGCGAATACAAGGATTATTGCTCTGAATATGTAAATGTTTTGTTCAAGAATCTTATCCGTTTTGTAGGCGATGATTTTACCCCCTTACAGTCAGCCGTTACAGACAGCAACGATACGGCGGTCATACAGGAGCTTTGCGGCGATTTCAACGCAGTATCGGCTATAACAGCCGACAACAAGGCGGCCGCAGTATTTGCAAGCCGTTTTGCAGAGGAAGAAATAACCGATATGGACTATGCAAATGACGCTATCAGCGAATTCTTAAACCTCAGCAACGGTCTTTATAACGTCAATATTTCCGAAACTACAGGCAAAGAAATAGGACTTAATCCGCAGGAAACGGCCACATCATCGGCTATAAACGGTATAAAATCGAAGTTCACGCTTACAATACCCGTAGAATATACGTTTGGCACAGTTGTATTCACGCTTGCCGTAATATAAATCTGATATAAAGCGGACCCCCGTATAAGACGAAAGCCTTATTCTCGGGGATAAGTCTGTGTGTTTTAAGTAAAGAAGCTGTAATCCGGCTATAATATCGCTGTTACAAAGATGTAACAGCAATGTAAGACGGATTCGCTATAAGAACAAAAGGAAACGCTTGCCGCATATCCGACGGCAAAGCAAAAAAATCAAAAGAAGACAAGTCTGGAAAGGAAAACTATGGATATTTTCGGCATTCTGACTATGGTCGGAGGACTTGCGCTGTTCCTGTTCGGTATGAACGCAATGGGGCAGGGCCTTGAAAAGCTGTCGGGAAGCCGCCTTGAGCGAATTCTCGAAAAAATGACCTCCAACCCATTCAAAGCCATCATGCTCGGAGCTTTAGTCACAGCAGTAATCCAGTCATCATCGGCAACCACCGTAATGGTAGTCGGTTTTGTAAACTCGGGTATTATGCGACTGTCGCAGGCTATCGGCGTTATTATGGGTGCCAATATAGGTACTACTATGACATCGTGGCTGTTGTCACTGACAGGAATACAGGGTGAAAGCATTTTCATGCAGCTGCTCAAGCCCACATCTTTCACCCCTATACTGGCGATAATCGGCATTTTCTTTATAATGATGTCAAAATCCAGCAAGAAAAAGGATATAGGTACTATCCTTATGGGTTTTGCGATACTTATGTTCGGTATGGAAACGATGAGTTCCGCCGTTGCGCCGCTGGCTGACAACGAACAGTTCAAGAGCATTCTCACTATGTTCTCAAATCCCGTGCTTGGCGTTGTCGCAGGTGCTGTGCTTACAGCCGTTATTCAGAGTTCGTCTGCGTCTGTCGGCATTCTGCAGGCTATGTGCGCTACCGGAGCGGTTACTTACAGCACTGCCCTGCCGATAATCATGGGACAGAATATAGGTACCTGCGTTACCGCACTGCTTTCAGCGATCGGTGCAAACAAGAACGCAAAGCGTGCCGCACTTGTTCACCTTTACTTCAACCTCATCGGCACTATAGTATTTATGGTACTGTTCTATATCATAAACGCTATATTCCCCTTCGAGTTCTTTGAACAATCTGCAAACCAGGCAGGCATAGCGATAATGCACAGCGTATTCAATATCTTTGCAACGATAGTCTGGTTACCGTTCATGAAACTGCTCGAAAAGCTCGCATATATCTCAGTGCGTGACAAGAAGGACGATAATGCTCCGAAAAACGAGTTCCAGATACTTGACCCCCGTTTTCTTGCTACTCCATCGGTAGCGCTTGAGCAGTGCAAGTCGGTAGCTGTCAGAATGGCAGACTGTGCAAGAGATACATTGAAGCTCTCAATGGGGCTTATGTCCAAATATAACGATCGCGATGTCGAAATAGTAAACGAGAACGAGGAAAAAGTCGATGTCTATGAGGACAAGCTCGGCAGTTACCTGTTACAGCTGGGTTCCAAGAACCTTACCCCCGGCGACAGCCAGACGGTAAATATGCTACTGCACTGCATCAGCGACTTTGAGCGTATATCTGACCACGCTGTCAATATTAGTGAATGTGCAAAGGAAATGCATACGAAGGGCCTTTCGTTCTCGAAGAAGGCTATTGAGGAAATACACATTTTCAACGGTGCTTTAAACGAAATACTCGACACCGCCATTATGGCGTTCGAGCATGGAGATATTGAGCAGGCAAAATCGGTTGAACCTCTTGAAGAGGTGATCGACAATCTGCGTACCGAGATTAGAAACAGACACGTCAAGCGTCTGCGTAAGGGAAAATGCACCATTGAAATGGGCTTTGTGCTGACCGACCTTATCACGAATTACGAAAGAGTGGCAGACCACTGCTCAAATATTGCAGTCTGTATGATACAGATACATGACAACAGCTTTGATACACATAGCTATATAAGCGACCTCAAGGCTACAAACAACGAGGAGTTCCGCAGAAAGTTCACTGTTTTCAGTGAGAAGTATATGCTCCCCGACGCAAAGAAATCAGATTAATGCTTACCGCCGTGATTTTTTCACGGCGGTTTTTCATATTTATACCTGCTGTTTTCGATTGACAAAAGGGCAGTATTTGTGTTATATTAAACTCAGTATAAGAAAAACTGTTTTCAGAAAGGCTGAACTATGGAAAGACGAGATAAGATAAATTACTACCTTGACATAGCCGAAACGGTATGTGAGCGGGGAACCTGCCTGCGCAGGAATTTCGGTGCAATAATTGTACATAACGATGAGATAATCGCCACAGGATACAACGGTGCGCCGAGAGGTCTTAAAAACTGTTCCGACCTCGGAATATGCACCCGTGAGAAGCTGAATGTTCCCAAAGGTCAGCGTTACGAGCTTTGCCGCTCGGTTCACGCAGAGGCAAACTGTATAATCAGTGCGTCAAGGACGGATATGATAGGTTCTTCGCTTTTCCTTGCCTGTCACGATATGACCTCAGGCGGCACGCTCTGCGGAGAGGTTGAGCCTTGCTCAATGTGTAAGCGTCTTATAATAAACGCAGGTATCAAGGATGTATTTATCCGCACCTCAGCAAACGAATACAAGGTCATCAATGTTGAAAGCTGGATAGAGAATGACCCCAGCCTTGACGGCTCGGGCGGATATTAAGAGGTGATTTTACGCTCACAAAAAAGACAAAGAAAAGAATAGCTGTAGGCTGTGCCGCAGGCGTTGCGGGAGCGGCTCTTGCCGCTTTAGGACTTGTCGCCTGTGATATGCGGCTACAGACAACAGCCTACGAGATAAAAAGCGGGAAAGTATCATCGCCTGTACGCATTGCATTTGTTTCGGATCTGCACAACAGCCTTTTCGGGAAAAATCAGTCGGAGCTTAAAAATGCGATAGACGGTGCAAAACCCGATATAGTCGTATTCGGCGGAGATCTTGCGGATAAAACGCAGGACGACCTGCCCGAAAATTCATACATTCTTGTAAGATATCTCGTAAAGCGTTATCCGTGCTTCTACACTATCGGAAACCACGAAAATGCAAGGGGCGACAGCGCAAGGATAAAACAGCAGATGTCGGACTTCGGAGTTACCGTGCTTGAAGGAAACGGTACGGTCATTAATATCAACGGAAACGAAACCGAAATCTGCGGAATATACGATGCTCACACCTATGACGAGGTAAACGGCGAGCTTGTAAACCAGCTTGATGCCGTGACTTCGGAAAAAGACAGCAAGCGTACAAGAATACTTATTGCACACTTTCCCGAACAGATAGACGAATATTTAAAGGGCAACTTTGATATAGTTCTGTCGGGTCACGCTCACGGCGGTCAGTGGAGAATACCGGGCCTTATTGACGGCGTTTTTGCGCCCGGTCAGGGAGTATTCCCAAAATACACGGCAGGCGTTTATATGCACGGCGACACCGCCCATATTGTCAGCAGAGGGCTTTGGAAGCCGTCGACATTGATAGCGATACCGAGGATATTCAACCGACCGGAGCTTGTATTTGTTGATATTAAAAAATAGCATAAAAAAACGGATACTCTTTCCAGAGTGTCCGTTTTTATGTCAATAGAGTATCTTGGCGCTTTTATCAATCTCCGCCCTCGGCGGTGCCGTTATAAATCTTCACCAGCTTTTCGCCGATCTTCTTTATATCCATATTTTCAACAGCCTTGCGTCCGTTCTCACGCAGTGACGGGAGCTTGCCCTCGTAAATCTCCTTTATCATACGCTCGAATTCGTCCTTATCCTTTGCCTTATAGCAATCCGTACCGCCGTTTAACCAATCGAATACCGGTATGTCACGGACAATAACATTTGCCTTTGCCGCAAGCGCCTCAAGAAGCACTATGCCCTCTGTTTCCTCTAAGGTGGGGAATATATACACGTCACAGCCGACATAAGCCTGTTTCAGCTCATCGGGCTGTACATAGCCTGCAAATGTGAGGTTAGGCAGCTTTGTCTTTACCGCCTTTCTTATCTTATGTGGCACGCTGTAAAGCGGAGTTTTGCCGAACCAGATAAACTTATAGTCGGGCATATCCTTTGCCATCTGAACAAAATCGAGAAGACCCTTACGCTCAAAGTAAAGTCCTACGGAGATTACGACCTTGTCATCGTCTTTTAAACCGAACTTTTTGCGGAATGCCTCCCTGTCGTTTTCCTTAGGCTCATATCTCGCAAGGTCAATACCGTTGGATACGGCATAGATCGGTGCGCTCAGTCCATAGCCTCTTATCAGCGACTTTGAATACTCGGTCGGAGTCACTATAACATCGCCCCTGCGGTAACAGCTGCATATCCACTTCTTGAAAAGCCCCGAAATAAGATTAGAGCCGATGAACGAATTACGGAAGTCCTCCTGCGTTGAGTGAGCGTGGTACACCACTCTCTTGCCCGCCTTTTTTGCTTTTTTCGCAAGATGCTTAGATTTCAGTCCGAGCGTGTTTATGTGAACAACATCGTAGCTGTCCTTAGGGTCGAGCGTATATTCTATGCCGTTAAGCTCCATAGCTCTCTGCTGGTGCATGATTGCTCTGCCAAGACCGGATATTTTGATAAGGTTCATACCTTCTGAAAACAGGAGTACCTTCATATTAGTTTCCTTCCATATAATTACTGTGTGCGTAAACGTATAACAGATATTTTATCATAATTGCCGGGTATCGTCAAGTAATATCAGGAATGATACCTTTCAAGGAACTGACGTGTACGCTCATTCTGGCTGTTGTTGAATACCTCGTCGGGAGTGCCGTTCTCAATAACATATCCGCCGTCCATAAATATTACACGGTCGGAAATTTCGCTTGCAAACTGCATTTCGTGAGTTACTATAACCATAGTCATCTTTTCTTCCGCAAGACTCTTTATTACCTTGAGTATCTCGCCGGTCAGCTCAGGGTCGAGCGCAGATGTCGGCTCATCAAAGAAAAGAAGCTCGGGGCTGAGTGCAAGCGCTCTTGCGATAGACACACGCTGCTGCTGACCGCCCGACAGATTGCACGGGTATTCGTTTGCCTTATCCGCAAGTCCCATTTTGCCGAGCAGCTCCATAGCCGTCTGTTCCGCCTGCATCTTATCCTGCTTTAACACATGGACGGGTGCCTCTGTGATATTCTTCAGCACCGACATATGCGGAAACAGGTTGAAGTTCTGGAACACAAGACCGATTTTAAGCCTTATATCGTGGAGCGTTTTGTTGTCGGCATATACCGCCTTGCCGTTTTCATCGTTTCTTGTCATAGTGATGCCACATATCTCGCACTCGCCGCTGTCTATCTTCTCAAACTGATTTATACAGCGCAGGAGCGTTGATTTTCCGCTTCCCGACGGGCCTATTATAGATATTACCTCGCCCTGCTCCACATTGAATGAAATATCGTTTAAAACTTCGAGCTTTCCGAAGCTCTTTGATAGATTCTTTACACTAAGTATTGACATTCTGCCTGCTCCTTATCTGTAGTAGTTCAGTTTCTTTTCGATAAAGCCGAACAGTGCCGTGAGCACAGTAGCCATAACGAAATAGAAAACACCTGCAATAAACAACGGAACGAGCGAGCTGTAGTTCATCATCTGCTGTTTTGCCGCAAGCATTATTTCCGAGTAAGCAACGACATTTGCAAGCGATGTATCTTTTACAAGCGTAATTACTTCGTTTGACGACGCAGGAACGATACGCTTTATTACCTGCGGGAGAATTATCCTGAAAAACGTCTGTGCCTTTGTCATTCCCAGAGCCGCCGCCGCTTCATACTGACCTCTCGGTATAGATTCTATACCGCCTCTGAATATCTCGGCAAAATATGCCGCATAGTTCAGCACGAATGCGATAATTACCATAGTGAACATAAAGCTCTCTGCGGCAGGATCGACGCCGCTCAGCAGGCTTTCCATGAATCCGCCCGAGCCTTTGGTAGCCGTCTTTAAAAACGGCAGTGCATAGTAGACAACTATGATCTGGAGCATAAGCGGTGTTCCGCGCATTATGAGTATGTATAGATTTGTAAGCCACGATATTGGCTTGAACCTGCACATCTTCAGCGCCGCAACGACAAGTCCGAGCGGTATTGAAAAAAGCAGCGTAAAGCCGAAAATTTTCAGTGTGGGGATAAGATTTTCGAGGAGTATCCCCGTAACCTTCATTATCTGTTCGCCGGTCATATTTCAATCATCCTTAATTTAATTATAATTCATCACGGTAAAGCGATAATTCGCTATTACGGCAGTATATTATTATTGTACCATAGATAAAGGGGTATTTGCAAGTAAAAGATGAAAAAACGCGGGAATTTAACAGAGGAAAAATGTGCAGAGCGGCAGCAACAAATAGATTAGTCGAAATTTACAAAAATTTTTCTTCATTTTCGGTACATAAAAACAAAAAAATTTTAAAAAACACTGGAAAAGTAGAATCAAATCTGTTATAATACTTATTGTATGGCTGAGAAGTCTGTAATTCTGTCGGTTGCGGCAGAGATGGAAAATTCAGACAAACGGCCGGAATAATAATTTAGGAGGAACCCCCCAATGGCACATAAGTATTGCTACCTCTTCTCAGAGGGTAATGCTACAATGAGAGAGCTTCTCGGCGGTAAGGGTGCAAACCTTGCAGAAATGACCAACATTGGTCTTCCCGTACCCCAGGGCTTCACAATTTCAACAGAGGCTTGTACAAAGTACTACGAAGACGGCCGTAAGATCAACGATGAGATCATGGCTGAAATCAACGAATACATCGTAAAGATGGAAGGCATCACAGGCAAGAAGTTCGGTGATAAGGAAAATCCCCTGCTCGTATCTGTACGTTCAGGTGCAAGAGCTTCTATGCCCGGTATGATGGACACAATCCTTAACCTCGGTCTTAACGAGGACGTTGTTGCAGTAATGGCTGAAAAGTCAAACAACGAAAGATGGGCTTGGGACTGCTACAGAAGATTTATCCAGATGTACTCCGACGTCGTTATGGAAGTTGGTAAGAAGTACTTCGAGGAACTCATCGACAAGATGAAGGCTGAAAAGGGCGTTACACAGGACGTTGAGCTTGACGCTAACGACTTAAAGAAGCTTGCTGGTCAGTTCAAGGCTGAATACAAGGCTAAGATCGGTGAAGATTTCCCCTCTGATCCTAAGGAACAGCTGATGGGCGCTATCAAGGCAGTATTCCGTTCATGGGACAACCCCAGAGCTAACGTATACAGACGTGACAACGATATCCCTTACTCATGGGGTACAGCCGTAAACGTACAGTCTATGGCATTCGGTAACATGGGTGACGACTGCGGTACAGGTGTTGCATTCACTCGTGACCCTGCTACAGGCGCAAAGGGTCTGTTCGGTGAGTTCTTAACAAACGCACAGGGCGAAGACGTTGTTGCAGGTGTTCGTACACCTATGCACATTCAGGAAATGGAACAGAAGTTCCCTGAGGCTTTCAAGCAGTTCACAGAAGTATGCAAGACTCTTGAAGACCACTACAGAGATATGCAGGATATGGAGTTCACAGTTGAACACGGTAAGCTCTATATGCTCCAGACAAGAAACGGTAAGAGAACAGCTCAGGCTGCTCTGAAGATCGCTTGCGACCTCGTTGACGAAGGCATGAGAACAGAAGAAGAAGCTGTTGCTATGATCGATCCCCGTAACCTTGATACACTTCTTCACCCCCAGTTCGACGCAAAGGCACTCAAGGTTGCTACACCTATCGGTAAGGGTCTCGGCGCTTCTCCCGGAGCTGCTTGCGGTAAGATCGTATTCACAGCTGAAGACGCTGTAGAGTGGGCTGCTAAGGGCGAAAAGGTTGTTCTGGTTCGTCTTGAAACATCACCTGAGGATATCACAGGTATGAAGGCTGCTCAGGGTATCCTGACAGTTCGTGGCGGTATGACATCACACGCAGCCGTTGTTGCTCGTGGTATGGGTGAGTGCTGCGTTTCCGGTTGCTCTGCAATCAACATGGACGAAGCTAACAAGAAGTTTGAACTTGGTGGCAAGACATTTGTTGAAGGCGATGTAATTTCTATCGACGGTACAACAGGTAACATCTATGACGGTGCTATCGCTACTGTTGACGCTACAATCGCAGGCGAATTCGGCAGAATCATGGCTTGGGCTGACAAGTACAGAGTTCTTAAGGTAAGAACAAACGCTGATACTCCCGCTGACGCTAAGAAGGCAAGAGAGCTCGGCGCTGAAGGTATCGGTCTTTGCCGTACAGAGCATATGTTCTTTGAAGCTGACAGAATTGCCGCTTTCCGTGAGATGATCTGCTCAGATACAGTTGAAGAAAGAGAAGCTGCACTCGCTAAGATCGAACCTATGCAGCAGGCTGACTTCGAGGCTCTTTACGAAGCACTTGAAGGTTGCCCCGTAACAATCAGATTCCTTGATCCTCCTCTGCACGAATTCGTTCCTACAGAAGAAGCTGACATCGAGGCTCTCGCTAAGGCTCAGGGCAAGTCTGTTGAAACAATCAAGAACATCATCGCATCTCTCCACGAGTTCAACCCCATGATGGGTCACAGAGGATGCCGTCTTGCAGTAACATATCCTGAAATTGCTAAGATGCAGACTAAGGCTGTTATCAAGGCTGCATTAAACGTTAAGAAGAATCACCCCGACTGGACAATCGTTCCTGAGATCATGATTCCTCTGGTTGGCGATGTTAAGGAGCTCAAGTACGTTAAGAACTTCGTTGTTGAAACAGCTGACGCTGTTATCAAGGAAGCCGGCGCTGACCTCAAGTATGAAGTTGGTACAATGATCGAGATCCCCAGAGCAGCACTTACAGCTGACGAGATCGCTAAGGAAGCTGAGTTCTTCTGCTTCGGTACAAACGACCTTACACAGATGACATACGGCTTCTCTCGTGATGACGCAGGCAAGTTCCTTAACGCTTACTATGACGCTAAGATCTTCGAGAACGATCCCTTCGCTAAGCTCGACCAGACAGGTGTTGGCAAGCTGATGGAAATGGCTATCAAGCTCGGTAAGGCTACACGTCCCGATATGCACATCGGTATCTGCGGCGAACACGGCGGTGATCCCTCATCTGTTGAGTTCTGCCACAAGATCGGTCTGACATATGTTTCATGCTCACCCTTCCGTGTACCGATCGCAAGACTTGCAGCAGCTCAGGCAGCTATCGCTGACAAGAAGTAATTAAAGTATAAATACGGATAACGTATGATACGCCGCCCTGCCCGAAAGGACAGGGCGGTTTTGCGTATCCGGAAAAGCAGGTAGGTATCATATTTGCAACGCCGGTATACCGTTGGAGAATGACTTTCCGCTTGAATACGGTTATATACTAACGCTGCTGCAAGGGTATGCAGTTAAATGGCAAGAAAGCAGGTCTTATCAATATCTGCGGCGCTCCGACAGACAGCATACAGTATTAGCTGATAAGCAAACAATTCAAGTACACGGCGGACTGTCTAATCCGGAAAATTGTATTTGATATGTGTTCAGTGCCGACAGAACAGATACCAAAGCTTTAGATAAGCTTGAAAATGCAGAATAAAACATTAAATATGCTATTTTTTCCTTTCAGCCGCCTGTTTTTCGGTCGGCTGAAAATTTTTTTAAAAAAATGTCGATTTTATTGCAAGGTTTTTGCTTTTCAAACGTTATTATATATGAGGGGCAAAATATTTCCGCTGTTTTCAAAGAATTATTGCGTTGTCCGCACTGTTATGATAAAACTTATAACTTCCCGTCATTTTATGTTGACAATCGTTATAACTGCTGATAAAATAGATATTAAACAAACTATAGTATATTATACGGATTGTTGCTGAGTGGGGTGATGGTTTTGCTTTGTGCATATCTTGCAATGGTTGACAGCGACGACGAAAAAGAATTCGTTGCCTACCTTTACAAAAAATATAAAGCTTACCTGTTCAGTGTGAGCCTGTCTATTCTTCACAGCTATCCGGACGCGGAAGACGCAGTACATGAAACATTCGTGCGTGTAATCAATAACCTGCCCAAAATCAAGAATACTGACCCGGATAAAACCAAAAGCTTTATAACCGTCATAATACGCAATCTGTGCTACGACATTGTAAGAAAGAATAATCATCGGTCTTTTGAAAACGATTATGAAACCGACGAGCGTTATTTTTCGGACACGGTCAAAGAAGCCGAAACCAAACTTGATTTTGAAACGGTTATAAAAAATATCAGTAAACTTTCACCGGCACTCAAAAATATATCAACATTATATTTTGTCTTACAATACTCAGTAAGTGAAATCTGCGAAATACTCGGCGTCAGCGAGGACGCTGTATATTCTGCTGTTTCACGTTCAAGAAAAATTCTGTCAGAAAAGCAACAGGAAGGAGATATCAATGACTGACGACATCATAATAGCTCAGGCGCTTGAAGCGGAGCTTCGTGCCGATATACAAGCCTACGACAAACTGCCGCAATATAAAGTTCCCCGACGTCTTGACAAACGAATATCAAAGCTTATCAGAAACAGTGAGAAAACTCAAAAAACAAAGCGGCAACACAAACCTGTTACTATAAAGCGCCGCTTGCTGATAGCCGCCATAATAGTAGCTGTCATGGCGGTACTCACCGGCGGAATCACGGTTATAACCAGATATCTCGGAGCATTTACTGTAAAGCAGTACGATGTTTTCTCTATGCTCACAATAAGTAATATAGAAGACAGTCCGCTTGTACTTACAGAAAAATACCGTCTGGTTATGGATGATTCGCAATATACCAAAAAGGTCATAGATGATTACGAATTTACCTCTACTATGTTCTATTCCGATAAAGAAAACGGAAAGTATCTATGCTTTTCGCAGTCCGTAAAGGGTATGTATGAAACGGTGCGGCTGAATACGGAAAACGCAATAACTTATCCCGAAACGGTTAAGCTTGATGACAACAATAGAAATGCCATCTATTTTGAAACCTACAATCGTGAAAAAGTACTCATCTGGGAACTTGATGAGTCAATAATAGAAATCGTCGGCTCCGGATTTAGTAAAAACGAACTAATCGAACTATCGAAATTTGTTAAAAAAGTAGAATAATAAAAATTTTCTGATTTTATTGCAAGGTTTTTGCTTTTCATACGTTCTTATTATAGAGGGGTAACTCTCTGATATTAAAATTTAAGGAGAAAAAAACGTATGAAAAAGTTATTATCCGTACTTCTGGTTGTGTGCATTATGATGGGTATCTGCGTCACAGCATCGGCTGATGCTGCAGATACTTACGATCTGAATAATGCGACAAAAACAAGTTACCTGACAATAGCGTCAAACAAAGCTACCTGTACCAGCAGATTTGTCAGCACAGACTCTTCGATCAAGGACATCACTATTGTCGCAACTCTTGAAAAGTTCTCATTCTTATGGTTCTGGGATTCTTTAAGAGAATGGAACATGACCTACTATGATACTTCATCGGGAACTCTTGTCAATGAAATGAAAAATCTTACAAGCGGTACATACAGACTTAAGTCCGTATTTACTGTTAAGTACAAAAACGGTAAGAAAGAAAGCGTTACAGTATACAGCACCGAAAAGAAAATAGCATAGTAAACACATAAACACAGTATAAGACAGCGCACAGCGGTATATCCGCTGTGCGCTGTTTTTATATGATTTTGCTCCACCATTTACGGTTTTCTTTATACCAATCTACAGTCTGACGTATTCCGTCATCAAATGCAACTGTCTGTTTCCAGCCAAGCTCATTGCGGATCTTTGAACTGTCTATACAGTATCGTCTGTCGTGGCCTTTTCTGTCTGCAGTAAACCTTATGAGCGAGTTGTCCTTTCCGAGAATGGAAAGTATCAGCTTTACGGTATCAATATTACTCATATCTTCCCTACCGCCTATATTGTATATTTCACCGTTTTTACCATGATGTATTATCATATCGACCGCACTGCAATGATCCGCAACATACAGCCAGTTTCTTTTGTTGCTTCCATCGCCGTAGACAGGCAAAGGCAGATTGTCAAGCGCATTCACCGTCATAAGCGGTATCAGCTTTTCGGTATGCTGATACGGACCGTAATTATTAGTACAGCGTGATACGGTCACAGGCAGTCCATAGGTGCGATGATATGCCAGCACCAGAAGATCAGCCGCAGCTTTTGAAGCAGAGTACGGATTTGACGGGCTCAGCGGCGCATTTTCTGCGCAACAACCACCTTTGTCAGCTGCTGTATCACCATAAACCTCATCGGTAGATATCTGATGAAAATGCGGCGTATTATGTTTAATACATACATCTGCCAGCACCTGAGTGCCGATTGTGTTTGTATATGTAAATAACGCCGGCGAAATTATGGAGCGGTCTACATGGCTCTCAGCAGCAAAATTTACAACCGTATCGGGCTTTTCTTCGCAAAACACCTTGTCTACCGCTGCAGTATCGGTGATATCCGCTTTGACAAATCTGAACCTTGGCGAATCCATTAGCGGTTTCAACGTATTAATGTTTCCTGCATAGGTAAGGCTGTCAAGGCAGACAATGCGGTAATCCGGATACTTTTTCATCATATAGAATACAAAATTACTTCCGATAAAGCCCGCTCCGCCTGTAACAAGTATTGTCATTTCAGTTCCGCCTTTCACAAATTATGTTAAAAACAGTATAGCACATTATCATACCTATGACAATAAAAATTTGCGGCAGTCGCCCGTGGGGAAACCGCCGCACTCTGATTTATCCGCCAAATTCGTTTTTAACACTGTCAAGCGCCGCTATTATAACCTTATCCATATCATAATACTTGTACTGCCCCAGCCTGCCGCCGAAAATAACGTCCTTGCGTGTATCTGCGAGCGTCTTGTATTTCTCATACAGTGCATTGTTCTTATCATTGTTTACAGGGTAGTACGGCTCAACGCCCGGCTTCCACTCTGCGGAATATTCACGGCTGATAACCGTCTTTTTCTGCTTGCCGAACTCAAAGTGTTTATGCTCGATTATTCTCGTATACGGCACTTCCCTGTCGGTATAGTTTACTACCGCATTACCCTGATAATTATCCTCGTCAAGAATCTCGGTTTCAAAACGGACAGAACGGTATTCAAGCGAACCGTATTCAAATCCGAAGAACTCATCGATCTGACCTGTATAGACAGTCTTGTCGGCTATGTCGGGATTTTCATTTATGAACTCGAAATAATCTGTATCCGTCTTTACATCAGAACCTGCGAGCATCTTTTCGATTATCTGAGTATATCCGCCAATCGGGATTCCCTGATAGCGATCATTGAAATAGTTGTTGTCATAGATAAATCTGAGCGGCAGACGCTTTATTATAAACGCAGGAAGCTCAGTGCAGGGTCTGCCCCACTGCTTTTCGGTATAACCCTTGATGAGCTTTTCATAAACATCTGTTCCGACAAGCTTCAGCGCCTGCTCCTCAAGGTTTTTCGGCTCCGCTATGCCGAGATCTTTGATCTGCTTCGCAATTATTGCCTTAGCCTCAGCAGGAGTTTTAATACCCCACATCCTGCTGAATGTATTCATATTGAACGGCAGGTTATAAAGCTCGTCCTTATATGACGCAACGGGAGAGTTGATATAGTTGTTGAACTCTGCAAACTGATTTACATATTCCCATATTGCCTTATCGGAAGTATGGAAGATATGCGCACCGTACTTGTGTACGTTGATATTTTCCACCTTTTCGGTGTAGATATTGCCTGCAACGTGACTGCGCTTGTCGATAACAAGACACTTCCTGCCTCTCTTGTTTGCTTCGTATGCAAAGACTGAGCCGAACAGTCCCGCACCGACTATAAGATAATCGTAATGTGACATACTAACTCCTTATCATTAAAATTGAAATCCGATATTATCCGACTTATTTTCGTATGAATCTATGCAAGTATTATACCATATTATCCCCTTATTGACAACATTAAAAGCGCTGTCTTTTCAACAATGTCTGTCTGCCGCTCAGATAACCGCTTTTTTTGGCTGTGCTATTGATTTTTGCTTTTTACTGTGGTAAAATATTATAGAATATAGTCCCATACTATAAAATCCGTAAAAATCAACATAAAAGGGACATAAACGGTATACAAGAAAGGAAATTAAAAAATGAGTAAGGTAGTCAAGTTCGGCGGCAGTTCACTCGCCGATGCAAATCAGTTCCGCAAGGTAGCTGATATAATCAGAAGCGACAAGGAACGCAGATATGTAGTTCCCAGCGCACCCGGAAAGCGTTTCAAGGACGATATAAAAGTAACGGATATGCTCTATGCGTGTTATGACGCAGTCACAAACGAGGGCAAGAACGCATATAACCAGTTTGCGCCTATCGCAGAACGTTTCAACGGAATTATAAGCGACCTCGGTCTTACTCTTTCGCTTGATGACGAGTACGAAACAATAATTGAAAACTTCCGCAAGAAAGCCGGCAGAGATTATGCCGCAAGCCGTGGCGAATACTTAAACGGTATCATTCTTGCAAACTACCTCGGATATGAATTTATAGATGCCGCAAAGGTGGTATTCTTCCGTCCCGACGGAAAGTTTGACGATACGCTTACAGATACCTGCCTTGCTTCTGTACTGCACGGTGTTTCACACGCTGTTATCCCCGGATTCTACGGTGCTAATCCCGACGGCACGGTACGCACATTCTCAAGAGGCGGTTCTGATGTTACCGGCTCTATCGTTGCAAAGGCTATCAACGCAGATATCTATGAGAACTGGACAGACGTAAACGGCTTCCTTATCGCAGATCCCAGAATAGTTGACGAGCCTAAGGTTATCGAGTCCATCACATATAAGGAACTGCGTGAGCTGTCATACATGGGCGCGTCGGTACTTCACGAAGCCGCAATCTTCCCTGTAAGAAGCGCAAAAATACCGATAAATATCCGCAATACAAACGATCCTTCGGCAAAGGGCACAATGATAGTTGCAGAGGATAACGAGCCTCCTCAGCACATAATCACAGGTATAGCAGGTAAAAAGCACTTCAGTGTTATCTCAATCGAAAAGGACGAGATGAACAGCGAGATAGGCTTCTTACGCAGAATACTTACAGTGCTTGAGGCTAACGGTATGTGCTTTGAGCATATCCCCACAGGCATCGACACAATGAGCATTATCGTTGACGGCAAGGACGTTGACAAGACCCCCGATATCGTTGAAAAGATATGCGAGGTTACAGACCCCAACCATATTGAAATAGAAAACGACTTAGCCCTTATCGCTATCGTTGGTCGTGGTATGAAGTCAAAGAAGGGTACTGCTACAAGAATATTTGCAGCTTTATCGCACGCAGACATCAATATAAAGATGATCGACCAGGGTTCAAGTGAGCTCAATATCATAGTAGGTATCCACGAGGCTGACTTTGAGAAGGCTATCAAGGTTATTTATGATATGTTCATACTCAGCGAGGATTGATAGATCTATACTCAGCGAGGATTGATAGATCTATATTCAGCGAAGATTAATCGCTGAGCGTTTTAAAGGGCGACAATTCAGAGAAATATATATTTTAAAAGGAGAAGTGAGCGGTTATGATGACATACGATTCTCTTACCAATGCCAAACTTACAAAGTTCTTCAAGGCAGGTAACTATAAAAAGCAGATTATCAGGAACATCGAGATAATCGGTCAGCGCAAGCTGGTCATACTCGGCGACGGACGCGGTGTTAACGCCGAGATACTCAAAAAGGTACTCGGTCAGCTCAGAAAAAAGGGTGTGCGTGTTCCTGAGCTTGCATTTATGGCGACTAACGATGAACGTACACTGGTAAAGGGCGACAATTCACTGCGCAGTATCACAGAGCTTAAAGGTATGTCAAAGGCATATTATGTCCTTGTTTCATCGTCTTACGATGAGCTTGAGGTATATCTCAAGGGTATGACAGGACGTGTCGGAAGCGCACAGTCTATCGAAAAGCGTTTACAGCAGTACGGCTTTACAGAGCGTGACTACTGCCTTGTAAACCAGCCTGTAGGTTTCCTCGGCACATATATGAAGATGAAACGCTCGCAGTTCAACGTTTCAGATAAATCCACACAGAATAAACTTGAAAAGGACGTGCGCCGTACCGAAGCACAGCTTAAAGAATGCAAGGATAAGTTCCGTGGTCAGCGTTGCTTTATCGTTGGCTACAAAGAAGGCGTAAAGCTTGATGAGCTGAATCTGCTGTTCAACGAAAAGTGCATAAGTTACAACGGCATATGCAAGTTCTTCAGCAAGACCCCGCTCCGCCCGACACAGTATATACTGTCAAATGCCGAACATTATCTCGGAAACGGTAAGTACATTGAGGCAATGGACAGCTTTGTTGCAAGCAATGTTACAGTATTTGAGGATAAGTTTGCAAAGAAGCCTACCTACTTCAATATAATGGGTAACGGCTTTATCCCTCAGCTGCCCTCATTCGGCTCTACACAGCACAGCGAGGCATTAAGACGTGTCGATGATCTGTATATTGCTTTACAGCTTGCTTTGTATGAGGGCTTCTCGGAAATATACATCTACGGCTTTGACGGAATTTACGATGCTCAGATAACAAGCTATGACGAGGCTCTTGTAAATGACGAGAAGAAGTACGATTATCCCGAGGAAGCGCAGACACTGCTTAAAAACGTAAAGACATACGCTTCAAGCGCAGGTGTTTCTATCTACAATATGAGCGGTATCGACAGCCTTAATATGTTTGAAAGCCGTACATTCGACCAGATAGACTTCTCGACAACAAAGCTGTTATCAAAGATTTAAGGAATCATAATGAGTTTAGCCGATAAAATTTTTATTGAAAACTGCCGTGACATAATAGAAAACGGCTCATGGGATACAAACAGCGAGGTAAGACCTCACTGGGAGGACGGTACACCGGCACACACAGTAAAAAAGTTCTGCGTGGTGAACCGCTATAATTTACAGGAAGAATTTCCGGTAATGACGCTCCGCCGTATCTTCTACCGTTCAGCAATAGAAGAAATTCTGTGGATATACCAGAAGAAAAGCAACCGTGTTGCTGATCTGTCGACCCATATATGGGATTCATGGGCTGACAAAAACGGCACTATAGGCAAGGCTTACGGCTGGCAGCTCGGACAGAAAAGCATCTATCCCGAGGGCGAGTTCGACCAGGTGGACAGAGTGCTGTACGACCTTAAGCACAACCCTGCGAGCCGCCGCATAATGACGAATATGTATAACCACAAGGATCTGCATGAAATGGGACTTGCACCGTGTGCATACAGCATGACCTTCAACGTGACGGGAGATACGCTGAACGCTATTCTCAATCAGCGTTCACAGGATATGCTGACTGCGAACAACTGGAACGTATGCCAGTACGCCGCACTGCTGATAATGTTTGCAAAAGCGTCAGGGCTTAAGGCGGGCGAGCTTGTGCACGTCATAGCCGACGCACATATCTATGACAGACATATCGACGCAGTAAAACGCATTATCGAAAAAGAGCCTTATCCCGCACCCGAAATGGTTGTAGAGGATATAACCGATTTCTACAAGTTCACAAAGAACAGCTTTACGCTGAAAGACTATAAATATCACGACTTCAACGAGAAAATAGAAGTCGCAATATAAGCACATATGCCCCGCAAGAGCAATGCGGGGCTTTGAGTGTTATTATAAAGACTGAAGGGAGGCGCACGGGTGACATATATTGTACTCGATATGGAATGGAGTCAGCCTGTATGCCGAGAAAAGACGCGGATAGCCGGCACAAAGGTATTACAGGTTGAAATAATACAGATAGGCGCCGTTGCTGTTACAGACGGAAAAATAAGCGAAAGCTTTTTTTCCGAGTATGTTAAGCCGAGATATTATACCGAGCTTAAAGGCAGAATAAAGAAGCTCACAGGAATAACCAAGAACGACCTTAAGGACGCTGATGATTTAATAATTGTCATGGAACGTTTCAGACAGTGGTGCGAAAATTTCGGAGACAGCGTTATAGCAACATGGGGTCCGGATGATATACCGACACTGCGCGGTCAGTGCCTGTTCTATAACTATGACGTAAGCTGGCTTCCCGGTTGGTTCAACCTTCAGCCGCTCATGACAAGGCAATATAATATCGACCGCCCGCAGATAACGCTTCAGTCGGCGGTTGAGATCACCGGTGTACAGCAGGAGCTTGATTATCACAGTGCGATAAACGACGCATACTACACAGCGCTTGTCCTTACTAAAATAAACGATATACCCAGCGAGATCGAGTGGCAGAGAAAAGTTGACTATGCGCATACAAATCCGTTCATAAGCATATGTCAGACATCTTACGGAACGGTGAAGACCGCACGCATGAACAGTGTTCCGAGATTATCTCCGCTTAACCGGTACATCTGCCCTATATGCGGAAAACCGGCTACGCTGAAAGGTAAGCTCGTATGGCTCAGACCTATGAACTATATGGCGGTCATGCACTGCGCCAAACACTCGATAAAGGTTACGGTCAGATTTGAAAAAAAAGCGGACAGAGAATACCAATGGGTAAAACGGTATGCGCTGTCCGATGAAAAAGATGAGGAGTTCTACGCTTCTCTTATAAAGGATAAGCCACCCTTGCCTGCTGCACCTGACAAAGCAGGCAGAACGGACAAAAGACCCGCAACAAGAAGAAACACAAGAAGAAAGCCCGGAATATCAGACGAAAGGAAAAACAATGGCTAAATTCAAAGCGGCTGCGGTATTCAGCAGCAATATGGTTCTCCAGAGAGAAAAAAACGTAAGAGTATTCGGTACAGGTAAGGACGGCGAAAGCGTAATAGTTTCCATATGCGGAAACACTGCCGTAACTCAGGTTGCCGATGAAAAATGGTGTGTTACACTTCCTGCAATGAAAGCAGGCGGTCCTTACGAGATGAAGATAAGCAACGGCGACGAAACTATCGTATTCGGTAACGTCATGATTGGCGAGGTATGGCTTGCAGGCGGTCAGAGCAATATGGAGCTTGAGCTACAGAACTGCACGGGCGGCAAGGACTTTCTTGCAAACGATAAGACCGAAAACGTCCGCTATTACTACACACAGAAGAACTGCAACATGGACGAAAAGTTCTTCCGTGACGAAGAAAACACAGGCTGGAGCTGTTTTGGCAGCGAAAGCGCAAGAGCATGGAGCGCAGTTGCGTATTTCTACGCAAAGGAGCTTGCCGCAAGGCTTGGCGTTACTGTCGGAATAATCGGCTGTAACTGGGGCGGTACAAGCGCAAGCTACTGGATGAGCCGTGAATCTCTCGAAAAGGACACAGACCTTAAGGCATACCTTGATGATTTCGACAATGCCGTAGCAGGCAGGTCAAGAGAAGAAATGGACAAGGAATACCTTGACTATGTGAAGTATGAGGAAGAGTGGCAGAAGAAGTCGGTAGAGTTCTACAGCGCACATCCCGACGGAACGTGGGACGAGTGTCAGGCTTACTGCGGCGTCAGCAAGTACCCCGGTCCTATGACGCCTTTAAACCCCTTCCACGCAACAGCGCTTTATGACAGTATGGTAAAGCGTGTATGCCCGTATACTATCAAGGGCGTTATCTATTATCAGGGCGAAACAGACGACAACAGACCGAAAACTTATTTCAAGCTGTTCAAGGCGCTTATTCAGCTCTGGAGAGATGACTGGGGCGATGACGAGCTTCCGTTTATGTTTGTACAGCTCCCGATGCACCGTTATAAAGCCGACCCCGACTGGAAGCACTGGTGCCTTATCAGGGAGGCGCAGATGCGTACCTTCAAGACGGTAAAGAATACGGGTATTGCGGTTATCCTTGACTGCGGCGAGTTCAACGAAATCCACCCCAAGAACAAGGTACCGGTCGGTCACAGACTTTACCTGCAGGCTATGCACCACGTTTACGGCGACAGCGAAACAGAGGCATTCGGCCCTATTTACAAGGACATGACCGTAACAGGCGACAGAGCAGTTATCAGCTTTGACCACGCAGAGAGCGGCTTTGATATAAAGGGCGACAACGGTATAACCGGCTTTGAGGTTGCAGGCGCCGATAAGGAATACAAGCCTGCCTGCGCCGTTATTGACGAGGACGGAACGATAAGCGTCTACGCTGACGAAGTAAAGAAGCCTGCATATGTACGTTACCTCTGGACAAATTACGGCGATGTAACGCTGTACGGCAAGAACGGCATCCCCGTTGCTCCGTTCAGAACAAGCATGAACGACGAAAAGTAAGATTGAAATCCGAAAGGCGATATTATGGAACTTAAACGCAGCAGCGGAGTATTACTCCATATAACAAGCCTTCCTGCAAACGAGGGCATCGGAACGCTCGGAAGACCGGCGTTTGAATTTGTCAACTGGCTTAAAGCGGCAGGACAGAAATACTGGCAGGTACTGCCGATACACCCGACGGGTTATGCGGATTCTCCCTATCAGTCGCCGTCTGCATTCGCCGGCAATCCTCTTCTTATAGATTTATGGGAGCTTGTTGAGCTGGGGCTTCTTATACCCGATGACATAAAAGGCAGAGAATACGGCGAGGATCCTTCTGCGGTCGACTACGAAAAGGTAATAGCACAGAAAAACGAGCTTTTACACAAGGCATTCTTCTCTTTCAAGGAAGATGTCGCTTATCTTGCGTTTGTGCAGGAGCAGGGCTGGTGGCTTGAAGACTATGCGCTTTTTATGGCGATAAAACAGCATAACGAACTGCGTTCGTGGCTTACCTGGGATAAGGATTTCCGTTTCAGAAAGCCAGAAGTGCTTGCCACATTCAAGGAAGAACATATCGAAGAAATCAAATTTCACCGTTTCGTACAGTATATGTTCTTTACCCAGTGGAACAAGCTGAAAGCATATGCCAACAAGAACGGCATATCTATAATAGGCGACATTCCGATATATGCCGCAATGGACAGTGCGGACGTGTGGGTAAACCCGAAGCTGTTCACGATAGATATTTCGCTAAGACCTACTCTTGTTGCAGGAGTACCGCCCGATTATTTCTCACCTACAGGACAGCTGTGGGGAAATCCGCTGTATGACTGGGACGCTATGGAGCGTGACGGCTATAACTGGTGGCTGTCAAGGATAGACCACGCAATGAAGCTGTTTGATATGGTAAGAATTGACCACTTCCGTGCGTTTGACACTTATTACGCTATTCCTGCGGACGCAACAACAGCCGAATACGGCGAGTGGAAAAAAGGTCCCGGTATGAAGCTGTTCAACACGGTCAGGGAAAAGCTGGGCGATGTCAATATCATAGCGGAGGATCTGGGCGACATATTCGACAGCGTTAAAAAGCTTCTCAGCGATACGGGCTTCCCCGGTATGAGAGTTTTACAGTTCGGATTCAACAACGAAGGCAATGATAATATCCATCTGTGCCATAACTATGTAAACAACTGCGTTGCGTATACAGGCACTCACGACAACGATACTATAATGGGCTGGCTTAAATCAGCAGATGCGAAAGCCGCAAAGATGGCAAAGAGCTACATAAACGCAAATTTTCTGGAGCATAAGAATGTCAGCTTCATAAGAAGCGTTTATGCAAGCCCTGCCGCACTTGCGATAATTCCGATGCAGGACATTCTCGGCATTGACGGCAGGGGACGTATGAATGTTCCCTCAACTGTCGGAGGAAACTGGACGTGGAGAATGAAAAAGCCCGCAAATAAAAAATCTGCAAGACTTATGAATAAGCTCGCAACAGCTTATCTCAGAAAGCCTGCGATAACAGTAAAAGCAAAGGACAAGTAAAAATGTCATTATCCGATATATTTGATAAGATAGCCGCAGGCAGAGAGCCTGCACCGCAGGGCGCTGTCGAATATCTCATAGTGGGACTGGGAAACCCCGGTACACAGTATGAGAATACAAGGCATAACGCAGGCTTTATGGCGATAGATACGCTTTCCGAAAAACTCGGAGTACAGGTAAAAAAGCTGAAATTCAAGTCGCTGATAGCCGATTGCACCATTGAGGGCAAGCACTGCCTTTTAATGAAACCGTCAACATTTATGAACAACAGCGGCGAGGCGGTAAGCGAGGCTATGAGCTTCTATAAGATCCCACCTCAGAATATACTTGTGATGTATGATGATATTTCGCTTGATGTCGGCAGAACAAGGATACGCAGAAAAGGCAGTGACGGCGGTCATAACGGTATAAAGAGCATAATCCTTCTCACAAACAGCGATGCTTTTCCCCGCATAAAGATAGGTGTAGGCGCAAAGCCGCACCCTGATTTCCCGCTTGCCGACTGGGTATTATCAGGCTTCAAAAAGGAAGACGGCGAAAACCTTGAGAAAGCGCTCGACAATGCCGCCGAAGCCGCAAGGCTCATAGTTGCGGGCAAAATAGACATGGCAATGAATAAATACAGTTCGTAAGAATAACCCTTAAAGCTACAGAAAGACAGACAATATGGAACTTCTTAAAAATATGGCTGACACGCTGACCGAGTACAAAAAGTCAGTCGCACATATTTTAAGCGATGAACCCGTCCCCTTGTTGGTGACGGGGCTTTCGCATATACACAAGGCGCACTTCCTAGCGTCTTTATGCTATGAAAAGATTCCCTCTCCGACACTTGTCATAACCGAGAGCGAGGCATCTGCGGCAAAGCTTACAGAGGATATAAACACGATGTGCGGTGATACCGCCGCATATCAGTTTCCTGCGTCGGATCTGACCCTTGCCGATACTGAGGCACAGTCGCAGGAGTACGAGCATAAGCGTATCGAAACGCTGTCTGCGGCGCTTTCGGGCAAGGCAAGACTGATAATATCTTCGTCCGAAGCGGCAGTACAGCTTACCGTTCCGAAAGACGTACTGGAGAAGCACACTGTTACGCTTAAAGCAGGCGATGAGATAAAGCTTGACGAGCTTGCAAAGACGCTTGTCAGCGCAGGCTATACACGCTGTGATATGATAGAGGGTAAGGGACAGTTCTCGTTCAGAGGCTCGCTTGCCGACATTTACCCCGTCAGCAGTGACTATCCTGTCAGGATAGAGCTGTGGGGCGATGAGATCGACACGGTTGCGTCATTCGACCTTGATACGCAAAGAAGAATAGATACGGTAAAGAGCGTAAGCATAACACCCTGCGGAGAAACGATTTTCGAGGAGGGCGTTCTTTCTCAGACGCTGCAAACGCTTCTCGAAAAAACCGAAAAGAACAAAAAGAAGAACGATGAAGCGGCAAAGCGTATAAGGCGTGATATAGCAAGACTGCGTGACGGTATTTCCGTATGCTGTCTTAACCGCTATTTTCCGCTTTGCTATAAAGAGCCGGGCAGTATTTTTGATTATGCGTCCACTCTTATAGTCAGCGAATCCTTTACTGCGGCAGAGGCGGCAAAGGGAGTTATTTCGGCTCACCTTGAGGATCTGAAGCTGCTTACCGAGGACGGAGTTCTGTGCAAGGGACTTGACAGGTACCTGATGAGTAAAGCAGAATATCAGAACACGGTAAAGAATAATGTGCGGCTTTATATGGATACGTTCATAAGAGGCGGCGGAATTGACCTCGGTGATATTCTGAAGGTGGATTCGATACAGCTTTCCGCATGGAGCGGAGAGTATAAAACACTGTGCGAGGAACTTGACAACTATAAGAAAAACGGCTATACATGCATCATATTCGGCGGTACGGACAAAGCGGCAAAGATACTGGCGGACGACCTGCGTGACAGCGGATACCAGGCTGATTACGCCAAGAATCCGAAAAAATTCTATCTCGGCAGGATTACGGTAGTCGAGGGAATATTATCGGCAGGCTTTGAATATCCTGAAGAAAAAATAGCCGTACTCACCCGTACCAGCGCATCATCGTCAAAAACCTCCGCACCTAAGAAGAAATTCAAAAAGGGCGCACAGATACGTTCGCTCAGCGATATTTCTCAGGGAGATCTCGTGGTACACGGCTCATACGGTATAGGCGTATTCGAGGGCGTTCAGAAGCTTACCGCCGACAAGATCTCAAAAGACTATATCAAGATAAAATACGCAGGTACGGATGTACTTTACGTTCCCGTAACCCAACTTGACCTCATTTCACGTTATATAGGAAGCGGAGATGCGGATACGGTAAGGCTGAACAAGCTCGGCACAGATACCTGGAAAAAGGCGAAAACAAAGGCAAAAGCGGCAACACAGGAGATGGCAAAGGAGCTTATCGAGCTGTATTCTCGCCGTATGAAAGCGAAAGGCTTTGCATTCTCCCCCGATACCGAGCAGCAGCATATATTCGAGGATCATTTCAGCTATGTTGAAACGGACGATCAGCTCCGCTGTATAGAGGAAATAAAGCACGATATGATGCGTACCGCCCCTATGGAGAGGCTTCTCTGCGGAGATGTAGGATTCGGAAAGACGGAGGTCGCACTCCGTGCCGCATTCAAGTGTATAGGTGACGGTAAGCAGTGCGCTATACTTGTGCCGACTACCGTTCTTGCGTGGCAGCACTACCAGACGGTTTTAAAACGTATGGAGGGCTTTGATATAAGAGTTGAGCTGTTGTCACGTTTCCGCACAGCAAAGGAGCAGAAAGCAATCCTGAAAAAGCTCGAAGAGGGCGAACTTGACCTTGTAGTAGGCACACACAGGCTTGTTCAGGACGATGTTAAGTTCAAGGATCTCGGACTTGTCATAATAGACGAAGAACAGCGTTTCGGCGTAAACGACAAGGAAAAGCTGAAAGAAGCGTTCACAAACGTAGATGTTCTGACGTTATCTGCAACCCCCATTCCCAGAACGCTAAATATGGCGATGTCTGGAATAAGGGATATGAGTGTCATTGAAACTCCGCCCGGTGACCGTCACCCGATAACCACATACGTTGTCGAGCATGACAGAGGAGTTATAGCACAGGCGATAAATAAGGAGCTTCGCCGCAACGGTCAGGTTTACTATGTCCACAACCGCATTGAAAGCATATATTCCTGCGCCGCAGATATTCATTCTATGGTACCCGAAGCGAATATCGGAATAGCACACGGAAGAATGAGCGAGGAAGAGCTTCTTGATGTATGGAGAAGGCTTATCGAGGGCGAAATAGATGTGCTTGTCTGCACAACGCTTATCGAAACAGGTGTAGATGTACCTAACTGCAACACGCTTATCATTGAGAATGCGGATTGTATGGGACTTGCCCAGCTCCACCAGCTCAGAGGCCGTGTCGGACGTACAAACCGCCGTGCATACGCATATTTCACATTCAGACGTGGCAAGGTGCTAAGCGAGATTGCTACCAAGCGACTTGACGCAATAAGAGAGTTTACCCGCTTCGGTTCGGGCTTCAGAATTGCTATGAAGGACCTAGAAATAAGAGGTGCAGGCTCGGTTCTCGGTCAGAGCCAGTCGGGGCATCTTGCGTCTGTCGGCTATGATATGTATATAAAACTGCTCAATGAGGCTATTCTCGAACAGCAGGGCAAAGCCCCTGAAATTACTCCGGAGTGTCTTATTGATATAAGAATTGATGCGTTTATCCCTGAAAAGTATATCTCTAATCAGGCACAGCGTGTTGATTGTTACAGGAAGATAGCGATGATAGAAAATGACGAGGACGCTTATGATGTGACCGATGAGCTTATCGACCGTTACGGCGATGTGCCAAGAGCGGTCGAGGGACTTATTGAGGTTGCAAAGCTGAGAAGGATTGCTCAGAAGATGCACCTGACCGAAATAATCCAGAGCGGCGACGTTATGATATTCTATCCCGAAAAGACCGATAAGAAAACGATGGAACGTGTTTCGGCTGTCGGCGGAAAATTCGGCAAGGCTATGATGCTGAACATTGCTACAGACAAGCCTAATTTCCGTGTAAGCGGCATTGATAAGTACGGCGGACCGATTGCAATGCTTGGCGATACACTGGCGGCAATGCAGTCGGTTGACGGCGATAAGGATAAAAAGACAGAAACTGAGGACGGTGAAATGAATGGCTGAGAAGAAAAGCGTCAAGCGTAAAATAATTACAGCCGTTATAATTGTCGGTGTGTTCGCACTGCTTATAGGCTCGTTCTTTCTGAGAGATATTTGTCTGAGAGCAGGTATCACCGAGTGCGAAAAGCGTGAGATACTTCAGGTAAAGTCGAAATATTCAGCGATACTTGACAGCGTTGTAAGCGCAGGCAACGATATTGCCGACTACAAGATTACAGCCGCTCACGGCGGACTTTTTGAAAAGTCGGTCATAAAGGCTGATGAAAACGGCGAGCCGCTTTATGATAAGCTGACGGAGGAGCTTGATGTATTGTGCCATACTTACTGTTACGGTGTTGAAAAGCAGGATAATGCGGTGTATTTCAGCTTCAACACCGGCAATACAAAACAGCTTATCTATTCTGCAAATGATATTTCCGACAACGAAACTTCATCGCTCGGCGATAACTGGTACTACTATGAAAAAGTAATGACAGCCGATAACGGCTGACACAAAGAACAAAAGAGAAGGACACAAAAATGAAAAACATAATTCTTATCGGAATGCCCGGCGCAGGAAAAAGCACTGTCGGCGTACTCCTTGCAAAATCAATGGGTTACGACTTTGTTGACGCAGATCTTGTGATCCAGAAACAGCAGGGAAAAAAGCTCCAGAACATAATCGACGAGCGCGGACTTGACGGCTTCAAGCAGGCGGAAGAACAGGCACTGCTGTCAATAAACGATAAAAAGGCAATAATCGCAACGGGCGGTTCAGCCGTATTTTCAGCCGCAGGTATGGCACATCTCAAAGAAAACGGCATCTGCGTATATCTCAGAGTGGACGAGCAGGAGCTTATCCGCCGTCTTACGAATATCAAGACAAGAGGCATAGCCTGCCGTCCGGGCGAAACGGTAGCGGAGATAATCGCCGAACGTGAGGTGTACTACAACCGTTACGCTGATATAACGATAGACTGCGTGAATACGACAGCCGAACAGGTAGTCGGGATGATAATGCGTGAAACGGAAAGTAAATGAACAGAACCCTCTGCGGTTTATCCGCAGAGGGTTTTATAATTTACACCAGACAGCTTCTCAGCCACTTTTCAACTATCTGAAAATCGCTTTGCGCCATAAAAGGATGTTCGCTGTTTTCGCTTACAGTAAGTATTGCGCCGAATTTATCCGCAAACGTTTTTACAGCGCTGAGCGGCTGTAAATTATCTTTGCCGCCATAAAGTATAGCGGTCGGACTGTTCCATTTTTCGATCGGATGGGAAAGGATATAGCGATAATAATCCCAGCACAGGACATCAATATCAGTCTGTATCTCCTGCTTTTCAAAAAGCTCTTTTTCTGTTACACCGCTCCACATCATCATATGCTTTACAAGCCACTCCATATCAACTATAGGCGACTGAAAAAGGCACTTGTCAAAAACAATATCCTTATAGGCGTTAAGCGCAAAATAGGCGCCTATACTGCAAGCATGCAACGAAATATTCTTCCATTTGCCGTTTACATAGTCATATATCTGCTTAAGGTCAGCCATACCGCTCCACACGTCACAACGCCTGTCGTCATTTCTTTCTCCGTGCTGTGCAAGATCAAAACTCAGCGTATTGTAACCGTATTCCTGTGCTATAGCGGCAAAGCTTTCGGCATATTCCTTGCGGCTCATTTTGCCGTGGACGTGTATGAATATTCTGTCTGACGGTTCACCCCATATAATAGCGGGGATTGTGCCGATATAGAATTTTGCCTTTTTCATACGCTTACCCCATAGCCGGAACAGCAGTTTCACTCTTTCTCAGCCTTGCAGTCTGCTTTTGTGCCAAAACAAGCTCGTAATATACACCCTTGCTTTGTAAAAGCTCGGTGTGTGTTCCGATTTCGGCAACTCTGCCCTTTTTCAGCACTATAAGCCTGTCCGCATTTGAAAGCGTTGACAGCCTGTGCGCTATCGCTATTGTCGTTCTGCCCTTTATCACTTTTTCCTATAATCTCCTTTTTCTGCAATTTTTAAGTATACTTCTTTTATAACAATTTTTATACTTTCTAATTTGCCGTTCCTTAAATTACGATTCCACTCCATGCCCATAATGTATGCTTTTCTTCCCATCGCTTCATAATACAATTGCTCTATGTACTGATACGGGCTTCCGAAGTTGGTTTTAATTTCTAAAATTGCACTCTTGCTAGATAAATCGCATAACGCAAAAATATTATGTTCGCTATCTATAGAAACTTCTTGCGAAAATATTTCTTCGCCGTTGAATATTTCTTGCTTAATAAATGTAATTAGTGGTTTTATTTGAGTTTTTATTTTCATCAAAGTTTCATTAATTCTTTCTACAGTTTTTTCATCTTCTTCATCTACAGCAGTTATAGTTCCGTCATCATCGAACAGCACCCTCATATATTCTTGTGTGGATTTTATACGCCCGAGATATTCGAGCTTGCATTTATTTTTTAATGTAAATTCTTTAGAATCATTTTTTGTAATGTTGAGCATTGAATTTATAAGATGTTCGATTGTAACTCCAGTAATATTTCCGTCAAAACGCTCTATCGTATCATCACTTATAGATAATTCATAAATTTGTTGAAAATCACACTCTATTTCTGGCAGTGTTAGATATTTTCTTAAACGAGTGTGTGTATCAAGCAAAGAAACTGGTATCATATAATCTTCATTTAAAACGAATAAATTTATCCAACCATCTCCTTCGGTAGCAAGCAAAGGTCTGCCTTGGATTTTTTCAAAAAGTTGCCACTCAAGCTTACAATCATTTTTGCCCGAATGTACATCAGTTACATTTTCTATCCGAAACATTTTACATAAATTATCCTTGCTTAATTCTCCATTTAAAAAACGAGATGAGCAAATCAAACTTTTAAAATTATAAAACTTCAACCTACTAAACCCATATAATTTGTGCCGTTTGAAATAAGACTTTAAAAAAATCTTATCTAAATCACCATAATGTAATAAAATTCTTTTATCCAGTTCATATTCATCAAATAATCTATCTACTTCATTTTGCGTAAGTGGATTTTTATTTTTTACATCTTTTATTGTAATCCCATTTATTTTAGTTATGTGTTTAGGAATTATTTTATTCAATTCAAGAGGCAAAAATCTATTGTATAACTTATTATCATCTGGTTTATAAATAGAGATTGATAATAAATCATGTTCCTTACTACGTAAACCATTTGTTTCGACATCTAAAACAGCATAGTGTTTTGCTGAAGTATCAATTTTATCAAATGACATGCTCCACCTCGTATATATCTTTAAAATAGCTTATTTATATTTGCTAAACTACTATTAAGTCGCAAGCGCCGGAGTTTCACTCTTCCTCAGCCTTGCAGTCTGCTTCTGTGCCATAACAAGCTCATAATATACACCCTTGCTTTGTAAAAGCTCGGTATGAGTACCGATTTCGGCTACTCTGCCCTTTTTCAGCACTATAAGCCTGTCCGCATTTGAAAGCGTTGACAGCCTGTGAGCTATCGCTATTGTTGTTCTACCCTTTATCAGCCTGTCGAGAGCGTCCTGTATCTGCTTTTCGGTCTGCGTGTCAAGCGATGCGGTAGCTTCGTCAAGTATAAGTATCTTCGGGTCGTGCAGAATCGCTCTTGCAATCGCTATTCGCTGACGTTCGCCGCCCGACAGATTGTAGCCACGTTCTCCTACAACGGTATTGTAGCCGTCAGGCATACGGGTGATGAAATCGTGGCAGTTTGCCGTCTTTGCGGCGTTCACTATTTCCTCAAAGGTTGCATCAGGCTTTGCATAACGGATATTGTCAAGCACCGTACCGTTGAAAAGATACGTTTCCTGCAATACAACTCCGACCTGTGAACGCAATGAATTCTGCGATATGTCACGCACGTCCGTGCCGTCTATCAGCACCTGACCCGATGTTGCGTCATAAAGCCTCATAACAAGGTTTATAAGCGTGGATTTGCCAACACCGGAATGTCCGACTATGCCTATCATCTCGCCTTGCTTTATGCTGAACGAAACGTCTTTCAGCACAGGGTTATACGCCTTGTAGCCGAAATATACGTTTTTAAACTCAATATCGCCCTTTATATCAAGGCTGACAGCGTTCTCGGTGTCGCTTATATCATTATTCTCTTCAAGTATCTCGAACACCTTTCCTGCGCTTACTCTCGCCTGTGCAAGCACTCTGGGCAGGCTTGTAAGCCACTGGATAGGACCGTAGAGCATAGCGACATAGGTTGTGAACTGTATCAGCTCACCTAGCTGCATCTCTCTGCCGAGTATCATACTGCCGCCGAAGAACAGTGCACAGAACTCGCCTATGCTGAATATATAACGTATAGGCGGCTGTACCATATACCAGAGTATATCGGCTTTCTTCACTGAGTCAGCCCATTTCGCAGACGCATTTCTGTACGCTTCTATCTCTCTGTCCTCGTTGCCGTAGTTCTTTACTACCCTTATACCGTGCAGAACATCGTGCAGAAGCTCGCTTGCACGGCACTGGAAGCGCCACACTCTGCCGTATCTTACGCTTATCGCATTGAACGACTTTACCGAAAGGAAAGCCGCAAGCGGTAACGGAACGGTAATTACTATCGCCAGCTTCCAGTTTGTGATGAACATAATTATCAGAAGCGCAACAAGTGCGGTCGTCTGAAAAATCATGTCCTTGCCCTGCCTTGTCATAAAATCCTGCAATGTCGCCGCATCGCCCGACACACGATTGATAAGCTCGCCAGGAGTTCGTTTTGCGACATTGCTCATAGACAGCTGCTGGGTCTTGTTGAAAATATCACGGCGCAGATCCCTGCCGTATGCCGTTGATATTTTATAGTTGCACACCTCCTGCAGCAGCCTGAATCCCATAGAGGACAGGTTAAGTACAAGAATGCACAGCGTTATCTTCCAGAAAAGTCCCCAGTCGCTGTTATTCGGCACTATAAGGTCGTCTACCAGTATACGCTGGAACAGCGGATTGATAACGTCAAAAGCATACAGCACGAATGTTGCGAAAAGCGACAAGCCAAACTGCACCTTGTACGGAGCAAGCCTTTTTACGAGTTTTAAGAACACGCCCTTTTTCGCATCGCAGAACATACATTTACTGCTGCCTCTGAGTGCCGCTCCGCATTTAGGACAGCTCGGCTCATCTGCGTCCGTATGCTCGGTAAATTCGCCCGTAGCGATGTAATGCTCATATATCTTTGCAAGCTCCGCATAGCGCATATAATACTTCTGCGAAAACTGACAGACGCATATATCCCTGCCGTGCATATCCCTTACGCACAGCATCGAACAGCCGATAAGCTGTTCTACCGTTATCTTGCTTATATCCGATACGGTAAACTCCCGTACCGCTTTATCGTCATAATATACCGTGAGCTTGTCCTTTGTGGCGGTAAGATGCCCGTTTGCGTTTTTAGCCTTTTTGTCTATGTCAAACGGCAGGGAAAAGCTCACGCTGTCAATATCCACGCCTTTCGGTACTGACAGTTTCAAATTCATTTATACCCGCTCCTTTCTGTAAAATCAGTAAATGCGGTATCAGATGAACAGCTGAAGCTTTTTTATGCTTGCCTTGTCCAGCCTGTCAACATCAGGTACGCTGTAGCGGTTTCCGTCTGCGTCCGTCACGGCAAGCATCTTTCCGTGTATCACTCTGAAATTATGCCACCAGTCATACACGGCTATTTTCTTTTCGCCTGCCGTAGTATCGGCTTCAAGGAAAAGATACCCCATCTGATTATCCGTTATCCTGTGGATCTTCTTTATCTTGGGAATGTAGTATTTGAGCTTGAGATAATCATCGGCTGTCTTTCTGATATCAGCCGACAGGTCATCAAGATCCTTTATAACGCCTATCTCTTTCCACTCGTCTTCCTCATTCTTATAGCTTACGCTTATATACCTGTTTTCATCGTTGAACGGTACAAGCCTTGTAAGGTCGACCTTTTCATAATCCCTGCCGTCATACGAAAACTCAAGATAGCCGCTTTCGGTTTCGGTAAGCACGATTTTATCGGGTGAAAGAATATTAAGCGTATCCACATCATAAATTGCAGTTGTATTCTGTTTCATAAGCGCTCCTTTCTGCATCAGTCAAGTCCGACAGATCTCAGCGACTCGCTTTGCAGCTTATACAGCTCAAAGTATTTTCCGTTTGTGCGTATCAGCTCATCGTGAGTTCCGCTCTCCTTTACCTCGCCGTGTTCGATAACATACAGCTTGTCTGCGTCACGGAGCGTTGAGAGGCGGTGTGCTATCGCTATTATCGTTCTGCCGCTCTTGAGATTATCTATCGCACTCTGTATCTTACGTTCTGTTGCGGTATCCATAGCCGCCGTGGCCTCGTCAAGTATAAGTATATTCGGCTTCTGTATCAGCGCACGGGCTATTGATATACGCTGTTTTTCGCCGCCCGACAGGCTTACGCCGCCGCTTCCCGTTACGGTATCATACCCTTCGGGGAGCTTCATTATAAAATCGTGAGCATTTGCGCTTTTTGCCGCTTGTATCACTTCTTCCATTGTCGCATCAGGTCTTGCGTAACGGATATTGTCTGCGACAGTTCCCATAAACAGATATGTTTCCTGTGACACAACGCCGATATTCTTTCTGAGAACGTCAAACGGTATCTTCTTTACGGGTATCCCGTCTATCGTTATCTCGCCGGATGTTACATCGTACATTCTTGATATGAGATTGATGATAGTTGATTTTCCTGCACCCGTCTTGCCGACAATACCGGTAAATCTGCCTGCCTCGGTAGCAAACGACATATTTTTAAGCACCGGTCTGCCTGCCTCGTATTCAAACGTTACATCTTTGAAACAAATATTGCCCTTTAAAACACCGTCCGGTATAACGGCAGGTTCAGCGGGCGGCTTCACTGTAGGCTCGCTGTCGAGTATCTCAAACATTCTGCCTGCGGCATCGGTACACCTTGCCCAGTCGTTGCCCATATACATAAAGAAGAATATCGGATCCCATATTACGCCGAAATAGTTTATGAGCAGCGTGAGTCCGCCGAGCTGAAGGTTGCCCATCAGCACAAGAGCAACGCCAAGACAGTATATAACGCCGCTGAAAACGGCATATATTCCGTGCTGCACGGGGAAGAAATGAGCGCTTCTCTTATCCCTTGCGTATTCAGCCGAATAAAGATTATCATTCTTCCTGCCAAAACGGGATATTTCCTGTTCCTCACGGGAAAACGCCTTTACTACCCTGTGTCCGTTCAGTGCGTCCGACAAGGTAGACGTAACACCTCGTCTTGCAATATCACGGTTTCTCCAGTGCCTTCTCTGACCTCTCAGCCAAAGCACCTCGCACAACAGTACAAAGAACACCGCAAGGAACATCGACAGCGATATTATCGGGTTTACCATAAGCATAAGCACGACAAGTCCTGCTATCTTTATCATATTCGCAATAAACTGCGGAACTATATCCACAAAAAATCCGTACACGTCAAAGCTGTCACGGTCTACCCTGCCCATAAGCGAGCCTGTCTGCTTTGTTGTGAAGAATGACAGCGACAGCTTCTGCATAGAAGCAAAAATATCCGTCCTCAGCTTATGTATTACCTGCGGCGTTATCCTGCTTATAATAACGCCGTAGATCATCGAAAATCCCGTAGACAGCAGTGAGAATGCCGCCATAACGAGTATCACGAACAGTATCTGTCCATGCAGGCTTCCGCCCTCGGTCAGAACATCATCGTACAGCATCTTTGTGCCGAAGTACGGAGCTATAAGCCCCAGTGCCACCGATACAGCTATGAGCGCCAGAATTATAACTATCTGCTTTTTGTAGTCACCGAACATACCGAGCAGTCGCTTGAACACCCATGTACGCTTGGTGCAGTACGGGCAGAAGGCTCTGTTCGGGTCGGGATATTTTCTGTTGCACTTCGGACAATACAGCGTCTTGTCGTCAAGTGCGGAATCGTCGGGCGTTTCGCCCTTTTTGATTGTTTCATAACGGCGGCAGAACTGCTCGAATTTTTCGGAAAACCCTCCCGAAAACATCGCAAGCTGTTTTTCCGTACCGTCCGTCATCTTAGCCATCAGCCTTGCCGTAAACTGATAGCGGTCAACATACAGCTTTTCGATTTCCTCCATAGGATATTCGCTGAAATCCTTGAAATCGAACTGTGTGTCAAACATCTTTTTATTCTTTACAAGTCTGTCATAGCCGGATAACAGATAAAGCGTTTTGTTATCAAACGTGATGTAGGTGTCATAATAACACCCCTCGCCGTCCATATCTGCTTTTACGCAGTATAACAGCTTATCCGTATCGACCGCCCTGACAGAAAAAGCTGCCTGCACAGCGGCAGACAGCTTATCAAAATACTTCATTCATTCACCGTTTCTTTCCGACCGTAAATGCGGTCTTGCAAAACACAAAAAGATACGGCATTCGAGCGACTTACCAGTTACCTGCCGTGCGTGCAGCAATAATATCTCTTTATGTATTTCAAACGTTACGCAAACCCGCATTCAGGCAAACCATCGGATCAACAAAAAAGTTAACCGACAGTACAAGGCTTGTTACAGGCTTCCGTCTTAGAATTTTCTTCTGACAGCTATGCGCAAAGGGCATAGTTACCCCTTTGCGGATTTGTCCGTTGTAGATAATATTTTTATTATTCCGTTACTGTTTTCCTTGTATGTCGGTTACATTTACTGATAGTACTTTTATGTACTTATCTGTACATCGTCTTTGCTACTTCAGCGAGTATATCTACACCCTTTTCGATCTGTTCGTCTGTGGGAGTGGAATAGTTAAGTCTGAATGACAGACAAGGAGCGTTTTCATCGGTTAAGAATGCGTTGCCGGGAACAACAGCCACCTTGTTCTGTACAGCCTTCTTGCAGAAGTAAGGCATATCACCGTCAGGCAGAGTGCCCCAGATGAACAGACCGCCCTCCGGCTCTGTGAACTTGATGGACTTGGGCATCTTCATCTTGAGGTTTGTAAGCATAAGATCCGACTTGCGCTTGTAGATGGCTCTCAGCTTTTCAAGATGCTCTTCAAAGTTATTCTCGGTAACGAACTTATAAGCGATCATCTGCGGCAGGATAGAGGTGTGAACGGTTGAAACCTGCATGCAGACTACTGCCTTTGCGATTACGTTCTTTGGTGCGCAGAGGTATCCCACACGCAGACCGGGTGCAAGCGTCTTTGAGAATGTTCCGGCATAGAGAACATGACCCGTCTTGTCAAGCGACTTTATTGTAGGTACGTCTTCGCCGAGGTAGCGCAGATCGCCGTAAGGATTGTCTTCAAGTATATATACGTTATACTTCTGAGCCAGCTCAAGCACCTTCTTGCGCTTTTCAAGGCTCATAGTCTTACCGGTAGGATTCTGGAAGTTAGGAATAAGGTAGATGAAAGCTGTTCTCCGGTACTTTTCAAGAGCGGCTTCAAGCTTTTCAATGTTTATTCCGTCATCTTCCATCTCAACGCCTACAAGCTTAGCATTATAGGAACGGAATGCATTCAGCGAGCCGATGAACGTAGGTGCTTCGCAGATAATTACGTCACCCTCGTTGCATATCTCCTTGGTGACTACTTCTATCGCCTGCTGTGCGCCCGATGTGATTACTACATCTTCTTCGTTCTCATCAAACATACCTTTTTTCTTAAGGTCGTCCTTTATCCAGTTACGAAGGGGCGTATATCCCTCCGTGATAGAATACTGAAGGGCGTCTATGGGCGTAGTTGTAAGTATTTCATTTGTTATGCGAGCGATCTCTTCAGTAGGGAAAGCCTCGGGAGCGGGATTGCCCGCCGCAAAGCTGATTACCTCCGGATCCGCCGTAAATTTGAGTATCTCTCTTATTGCTGATGGCTGCAATGTCTGTACTCTGTATGAAAATGCGTTCATATTTATATATCGGTCTGCCGCCGCATAAACGGCTGACCTTTCCTCCTTGCATTTATTTTGTAATTGGTGAGCGGCATATTGGGACTGCCGCTTTTACAATAATTTTATTCTATCACACATTTAAACGGAATGCAAGGTTTTTATCTGCTGAAAAGCAGTTGTATTTTCCGGTTTACAGTTGAAATGTTAACACACATTCATAAAATTTCTAAAATTTACTTAACAAACAAGAAATTAGTTGACTTTTCTTTAAAATTGTTTTATAATTTAACTAACGGCAATTCTGCCGTGGATTATTTGAAATGGTTTTTCGGAGGTTAACATTTATGGCTTTTTGCAACAAATGCGGAAATCAGCTCCCCGATGGAGCAAACATCTGCCCTAACTGCGGTGCGCCCGTTGGCGGCACACAGCAGAACTCACAGTCTTTTGTGAATAATATGATGAATACAGCTGACTCAACAGCGCAGTTTGATCCTCAGGACATAACAGCAAACAAGGGTATGTCTGTACTGGCGTACATAGGAATACTCTTCCTTATCCCTCTGCTTGCCTGCCCCAACTCAAGATTTGCACGTTTCCATACAAATCAGGGTCTTGTGCTCTTCCTGCTCGGTTTAGCCGCTTCTGTAGTAACAGGTATTATCACTATAATTCCTTTTGTAGGCTGGGTTTTAGGTCCTATCTTAGGTATTGCCGTATCTATATTTGAACTCGTACTTATGATCATGGGTATCATCAATTCCGCACAGGGACAGGCTAAGGAGCTTCCCCTTATCGGTAAGATCATACTGCTCAAGTAATTGATAATAACGAGAATACAAATACCCCGTGCAACAAGCACAGGGTATTTTACTGCAAAAAATCAACTCCGCTGTACTAAGTACAACGGAGTTGATTTCAGTCTGTCGATAAACCTCTTGTAAATATTGAAATGGGGTCGCAGGGGCGAAGCCCCCGTACAGGTCGTCAGCCATTTGTGCCACTGCATCGTGCAGTGGCTTTGTGTGGCTGACTGCAAGCATCCTTGCTTGGTCTAGGGGCGGTAGCCCCAGCAAAATAGCCCCTTCCCGAGGGGAAGGGGTTTGAGGTTAGGGATGGAGAATTTGCTCTATTTTATAAAAAACAGACTTTTTCTACAAGCAAAAATCAACTCCGCTGTACTAAGTACAACGGAGTTGATTTTTAGTTATTCTTTGAAAGCCAGATGCTTGCGACGTCAAGAGCCTCATAAAGACTGCCTCGTTCGCTTGTCTTTGCGATTATCTCTGTAGCGGGAACAGTCGGATCTGTGTTCATAAGCTGTACCCTTGTCTTGTCTGCTATTTCAAGATCCTTGACCTTGTGCGTGGATAATACAGTCAGCATTGCAACGTACTTATCGGACATATTGCCATAATAGATGGTGTTGTCTTTCCTTACCAGAGGAAGACCTTTGTAGGTGAAAAATTCCTGCTCTGTCATAATAACCTCCACCGTCGCACTAACGGTCAGTATGTGACGGACAGATCCCGTGCAAAATTTAAGATCCGCCCCCTGTCGTCACATATCAATTATAAATGCCCTGCGGCATCAGAACTCTGATACTATCTCTCCGCCCGAGAGAAGTGCGTTCAGATTTTCAAGAAGTCTTGTAGCGTATACCTGTCTTACCTTGTAACGTACATCGCCGTTTACAACTATAATGCAGGTTCTGTCGCTCTCACTCGAATAGAACTCGACTACATCGTTTTCCTTACCCTCTTCACGGTGATCATATGTGATACCGGCTATGAACTTGTTATCGTCTGTCAGATCGTCAAGATATATCTGCTCTGCGTATGCCGACAGCAGATACTGATAGAATGCCTTGAACTTGGCTGAATCTACCTCCTTGCCTTCGTATGTGAAGCTCGACTTGTCAGCGTCACCCGTAATCGTGAAGTCATAAGCCTTGCGGTCGCTGTCATAGATTGTTACACCGTCAAGATAATAGATATAAGGTGTAAGGAACAGCTTATAAAGCATATTTTCGGGTGTTGCGGTAAGCCACGGCAGAGAGTCGGGAGAGAACACATAAATTGCATCCTTGCCTGAGAGCATACCGTAGTAGCCCGTTATCGTCTTTATCTCTTCTCCTGTTTCATCGTTCTTTGTAACAGTGTAGACAGCAGAGCCTAAAGTGAGCTTGGTAACGGTTTCCTCGTTGCTTACCATAGTAACGGTGCAGTCGGGATCATCAAGACCCGCCTGCTTTTTCTGCTCGTCTGTGGGAGATACGGCAAACACATCTGAAGCCGATATTCCGAACAGACCGTAAATCACTTTCTTGTCAAGCTCATCATCGGCAAGTATGCCGTTGTGGCTGGACATTTCATACGCTACATAGGTAGACGAGAACTCCTTTTCGGTTTCCTCTGGCAGCTTGTCAAGAACTATATCCTTTTCAAGATCCTTGCGCTCGACACGCACTCTGTTTACGGTGTCGTTTTCAGAGTCGTAAGACGCTACCAAGGTTGACTTGTTGACATAGGACAGCTCATCATTCATAGCAAAGCTTACACCCGAATTTGACACAAGGTATACCGTATTGCTCTTATCGGTCTTGACATACCATGAGTTTTCGCCCTCGTACTTGATGCCGACAAGACAGGTTATATCATCAGCCTTATTGTCCTTGAACGTCATCTTTATTGTCGCTGTAGGCTTGTCAAAGCCGTACTTTGCAAGGTCGGCTGCGTCTTCTTCAACTACCTGCTTTGCGCTCATACCGCCTGCACTGCTCATTGCATTTGAATATGAACTGCTGTTTGCAAGCGCCTCGGGGATAGAATCTATTCCCCACTTTTCCTTACCTAAACGATTTATCGTATATTCGCCGCTCTCGTTGCTTATCGTGAGCGTTGAAATATCGTCGGTTTCGTAATCGGTTATGCTGACCGAGGTGTCGCTTGACGTGCCTGAATCGGCAGTATCGTTCTTCGGCTGTGTCAGCACAAGCGCAAGCGTTGCCGCACCGAGTACTGCCAGACCGATCACCGAACCGAGAATTATCTTTGTGTTTTTCTTCATTTCTGACCTTTCGCTTACTTATGCAGACGTCTTACCCAGATGATTATACCGAATACTATCAGAAGTACGGGCAGAACAATTACAAATCCTACAACAAGACCGTTCTTCTGAGCGTCTGTTATCTCAAAGGTCGTTGTATCGTAAGACTTGGGAGTGAGTGTAATACCCTCTTCCTTATTACAGCTTACATTGAATATGTTCATTATAAACTGTGAGTTGTTTACAGACGCTGTCTGTAAGAATGAGGTGTTGAGGAACTCCATACCGCCTATTGCCACTATACGGCTTGAGAACGGTGTTGTGCCCTCAAATCTTGTCTTTACAGCCTGCATGATGACAGAATACTGCGTTCTTTTTGCATCGTTTTCGGGCGTCCAGTTGTCGCCGCTGTCCTGAGGCTTTATAACCGCACCATCATATGTTTTGAGGAGCGACTGGATAGAGATATTACCGTTACCGCTCTGATCCTCCCACTTTGATGTTACAGCACTCATATTATAGCCGTGAACAGGCGAACTGTTTGTGAATTTGCTGAAATCGGTATCCGGTACAGACAGTACCTGATATGTGTTCATACCGCTGTATGTGTAGTTTTCATCCGTCTGGTAAGTGATTCCCTTTTCAACCTTCAGACCCCACTGGTCAAGCAGACCGTCAAGATTCGGCGAATCACCGAGCTTGGGGTTGTTTACATAAACAAGGTTCTTACCGAATTTACCGCTGTTGTCAAGCCATGTGTCGAGCTTGTTTATATCTGCGACAGAATAGTCCTTGTCGGGACCGAACATAAATACAAAATCGTAGTCCTCGCTTATCTTGTCGGTAAGCGTAATGTTCACCGATTCGATAACATAGCTGTTTGTCTTGAGCAGATTCTGTAAAACAGTATTCTCTGTTTCTCCGTAGCCCGTTAAAACCGCAACCTTTACGGGATCTGTATCGGTAACGTTCATAATAGCGGATACTACAGCCTGCTCTGCATTTGCTTCAACCTTTTCGGGCTGTTTCACGCCGTAATAGTTGAGATACTGTTCATTATAGGTTATACTGAGGAAGTCCTCATATGTCAGGACCTTTACACGCTTTGTAGCCTTGCTCTCAACCATGATCTCGTTTGAGGTTATGGTTTCTGTATAGTTTGCTATAAAGCCGGGGTTTGATACTACATCGACATACTGTAATGTGATATTTGAATTTGCCGCTGCGATCTTCTTCAGTATCTCGTTTGTCTGATAATAGTAAGAACTTCCGCCCGTAAATGCGGATTCTTCGCTTGTTACCGTAATCGTGACCTCGTCTGTTACGGTTTTGAGATAATCTACCGTCGACTGCTCAATGCTGTAAAGACCTGAGTCGGTAAGGTCAGCCGCCGGCATGAATCTGTCGCCGAGCAGTGTAATTATCACGTTTACAAGAACTACGGCAACTATGAAGATGACTGTGAAAAGTATCGACAGTCCACCGTACTTCAGCTTCTTGTTCTTAAACGGATTTTTATGAGATTTCTTTGCTTTGGTGCTTTCGGTTTCGGCTTTGGCGGCTTCGTTCTTGCTGCCTGCCACTGTCTGCTTTACCTCAGCCTCTTCGTTTATTTTACTCATGCGTTTTCTCCTTTGTTGTAGTCACTTATGCCCAGCGGCGCTTTTCAAGCACTCTTACGGTTAAGAACAGGAAAATGAAGATAACGCTGACAAAGAATATCAGGCTTGAAAGACTGAATATTCCGTTTGTTATCTGCGAGTATCTCGAATATACCGAAATGCTCGAAAGCACGTCCTGTAAAAATCCTGTGGGAAGTGCGCTTGTAAGTGTGTTCATAAGCAGTATCATAAGATTGATAAAGAAACTGCCTATTGCCGCTATCATCTGGTTTTCCGTAAGCGATGACACGAACAGACCGATAGAAACAAATATACCGCCGAGCAGTAACAGTCCTACCGTGTTGCCCCAGATGGGAAGCCATGAAACCTTGGCAAAGGTCGACATTACAAAGCCGTATACGGGCATGACCGCTACGCCTATCGCAAAAATCGCATATGCGGCAAGAAACTTGCCCATTACGATCGATAAAAGACTTACGGGAGCCGTCAGGGTAAGCTGGTCGGTCTTCTGCTTTTTATCTTCCGACAAAAGTCGCATCGTAAGCAGAGGAACGAAAACCATAAGTACCATGAACATCATCAGGAATACGCTCGATATATCCGTTGAGCCTACAGACAGAGCAAATATATAGAAGAACAGTCCTGAAAATGCGTAGAAAATAGCAAGGAACACATAGCCGAGCGGCGATGTGAAATATGCTCTGAATTCTCTTTTAAATATTGCAAACATTCTTATTCCGCCTTTCCGGTCACTTTGTAAGCTTCAGCTTGTCAATGCTGTCTGCCACGTTACCGTATATATCGCCTGTAGTAATCTTGAGGAATACCTCTTCAAGAGTAAGCTCGCTCGACTTCATCATAAGCAGTGCGTAGTTTCTTGACGCAAGACGCTTTGAAACCTCACGGCGGATATCCGTACCGGGCTTTGCGTTTAAGAAGTACTCGCTGACGCCCTCTTCAACATTCTCCCTGTTGACAAATACCTCGTCCATACCGGGAATAGATGAAAGGAGCTTCTTTACGTCAGCGGGAGCGCCCTCGCAACGTATAACAAGCTTGTGGTCTGCGGACATATTTCTTGCAAGGTTGTCTGCGCTGTCGTTAGCAACGACCTTGCCTCTGTTGATGATAACTATCTTATCGCATACCGCCTGTATCTCGGGGAGTATGTGACTTGAGAGGATAACCGTATGATTCTTGCCGAGCTTCTTTATAAGAGCTCTTATCTCGATTATCTGCTTGGGGTCAAGTCCGACCGTAGGCTCGTCAAGTATTAGCACGGGGGGATTTCCGACAAGCGCCTGTGCAAGACCTACACGCTGTTTGTATCCCTTTGAAAGATTCTTGATAACACGATCCTTGACATCGGTTATCTTTACAAGGTTGCAGATCTCCTTTAAATGAGAGTTGATCGGCAGCTTGCACTTTTTCAGTCCGTATACGAACTTAAGGTATTCCATTACCGTCATATCAAGATATAACGGAGGCTGTTCGGGAAGATAACCTATCATTTGCTTAGCTTTTACAGGCTCTTCAAGAATGTCTATACCGTTTATCTTTGCCTCGCCTTCGGTTGAGGAAAGGTAACCGGTAAGGATATTCATAGTAGTTGATTTTCCTGCACCGTTAGGTCCGAGAAAGCCGAGTATCTCGCTTTCTTCGGCAGTGAAAGAAATGTTGCTGACCGCTGTTTTAGAGCCGTAACGCTTAGTCAGATTCTTTACTTCTATCATTTTCTGCTCCTTAAAATGAAGTATCCTGCAAGGCACACTGCCCTGCAAGCATCTGCTATAATTTTAACTTGTACAGGTGAAACCTGTGTGACAGTACGGTGTAATTATCGCTTTGCCGTCATTTTATCCCGGTCAAGCTGGTTTTTAAGCTCGTCCACGCTTTCAAATCGTCTTTCCGGACGGATAAAATCAAGCAGTGATACCCGCAGTGTCCTGCCGTAAAGGTCACCGTCATAGTCCATTATATGTGTTTCCGCAAGCGGACTGTCCTTGTATCCGACAGTTGGTTTTACGCCAACATTGGTAACGGACGGCATAGTCCTGCCGTCAAGATAAGTCACGCTCTTGTATACGCCGAACTTCGGCATAACTATATTATCGGGGAAAAGCTGATTTATAGTCGGGCTGCCGATAGTCCGTCCTATGCGGTTGCCCTCTATGACCTTGCCCTCAATCGAAAAGTTATAACCGAGAAGCTTGTTTGCCCTTGCGATTTCACCCGATTTTATCAGATTTTTGATCGCCGTTGAATGTACAACACAGCCGTCAAGACTGAACGGCGGTATTATGACGACCTCTATACCGTATTCACGGCACAGTTCTTTAAGCTCGTCTGCATTGCTTCCGCCGCCTGCGCCGAGCCTGAAATCAAAACCGCATACAACGACTTTTGCGTTCATTATCCTCACAAGAACTTTTTCTATAAAGTCCCGTGCGGTATAGTCGCACACCGAATTGAAATCGGGAGAGTAGATGTATTTCACACCCGCCTCATCGAGTTTTTCAAGTTTCATATCGTTTGTAAGCAGATTTTCTATCTTTTCCCTTTTCGGCAGTGCAGTATCGCTGTGAAATGTGAACATTGCCGGACAAAGTCCGTCATGCCTGAAGCATTCCTCAACGACCTTCATATGACCTGAATGTAAGCCGTCAAAGAAACCGAGCGCCGTTGCTGTCGGCGGGATAGGTATTATATTTTCAGTAATGTCGATCAAGAAAAAACCTCCGTGTCCCGCATTATATGGGAAAAATCAGGATATTATGTTGAGATAGACGCTTTTAAGTCCGTTCTCTTCGTTTACCTTTGCAACACCGATGAATGTATCGCCGTGCTTAAGACGTAAACGAGTGTCTGCGGGATATGATATGCCCATTCTGCCGCAGTCAAGTATCATACCGTTCATGAACAGCTTTTTCTGTGCATCGTCAAGGCTTACTTCATCATAGCACGAGAAAACACGCTCTGTCGGCAATACAAGCTTTGCTGTGTCCTCAGGCGGCATATTCCGCAGTTTCTCAATATCATGACAGTCTGAAAGGGTAAACCCTGCCGCCATTGTACGACACAGCGATGTCATTATTGCACCCGTGCCGAGCTTCTTTCCTATATCGCTTATAATCGTGCGGATATAAGTTCCCTTTGAGCAATGGATATCAAGAGTACCTGTCCTGTTTTGCCTGTCATAATCAGATAATTCTATCGAATAGACAGTAACGGGACGGGCGGCACGCTCGACCTCAATGCCCTGCCTTGCAAGATCATAAAGCCGTTTGCCGTTTATCTTCACCGCAGAATACATCGGCGGCATCTGCATTATATCACCCTGCATAGCCTTTACCGCATCGGTGATTTCCGCAAGCGTCACCGGCTTTTCGTCCTCAGTCAGCACCTTGCCCCATACGTCCTCGGTATCGGTAGTTACTCCGAGCCTGAACGTTGCACGGTATTTCTTGTCGCTGACCGGATTCAGGTCAGCTGTCTTTGCCGCTCTGCCGATATATATCGGAAGAACGCCTGTCGCCATAGGGTCGAGCGTACCGCCGTGACCGATCTTTCGTGTTCCTGCGGCTCTTCTCATTATTGCCACGACGTCAAACGAGGTGAAATCCTGCGGTTTATTGATACAGATTACGCCGTTTATCGTATTTATTTCATTCATTCGCTTTCAGCGCCTTTTCAAATACGGGGAGCAGCTTTGCTCTTACAAACTCCATACTACCCTCGATTGAACAGCCTGCCGCTCTTGCATGACCGCCGCCGCCGAACAAGGCGCATACACTGCCTGCATTTATCGGCTCTGCCGTTCTGACTGAAACCTTGAATGTTGTCGGACCTTTCTGCTTTACGGTAGCGCCCAGTATTACGCCCTCGACCTGTCTTGGCAGACTTGCAAGTCCGTTGAAATCTTCGCTGTCGACTCTGCCCGCAAAGCGATCCATAAGCTCGCTTGTAAGCCACACTACGGCTATCTTATCATCACAGAAAAATTCCATACCCTGTGTTATTGCCTGCTCAAGCTCCAGTCTGCCCTTTGACTTCATATCAAACAGTCTGTAGTTGATATCCGCCACGTCAAAGTCATAAGCCATCAGCTTTGCGGCGATCATATGTGTTTTTCCTGTAGTGTTGGAATATTTGAAGCAGCCCGTGTCGGTGGCAAGTCCCGTATAAAGGCAGGACGCTATTTCTCCGTCAAGCTGTGCGTTCATTTCTTCCGCTATCTGAAAAATAAGCTCGCAAGCCGCAGCTGCGTCAGGATCGACAAGAGTATACTCAGCAAACTCCTGCCTGCTCTCGTGGTGGTCTATCGCAAGGAAAATCCTGTCACCGTATACTGCATCAAGGTCGCCGAGCAGTTTTCTGTCGGCAACGTCAACGCTGACTACAGTCTTTTCTTCAAAGCTCTGCTGTATTACCGTATCACGCAGATACTCCATACGGGGCGCTATCTCGTCCGCACACATAACCTTTGCACGTTTGCCCATCTTCTGGAGCATACCGCAAAGTCCGTATGAACAGCCCAGAGTATCGCCATCGGGGTTTGCGTGTGACAGTATCAGAAAATCATCATTGTTTTTCAGTATCTCTGCCGCTTTTTTTACGTCTGTTATCATTGACCTTACCTTTCGTCGTCGCCGTTATCACCGGTGTCGGCGGGCTTTGGCAGTTTACTTATTACCTCGCTGATATGCTCATAATAATCCATAGAGTTATCCGGAACAAATATCAGCTGAGGGAGCTTACGCATCTTCACACGCTCGTTTATTCTTCTCTTGAAAAAGCCCTCAGCCTTTTTAAGATGCTCGGCAACAGTCTTTGTTGTCTCACCGCCCGCAAGCGTCGTGATATAAACCTTGCAGTAGGATAAATCGCTTGTCAGCTCACAGCGTGATACGCCGACCATTGCCTTTGCTACGGCGCTGTCCTTTATATCACGCATAGCTGTGGAAATTTCACGCTTTATATCCTCGGCAAGTCTTGCTGTATTGAAATTTGCCATTAATCTCTGTACTCCTCGGTAACAAACGCTTCAAAGATATCGCCTTCCTTGATGTCGGTGAACTTTTCAAGCGTGATACCGCACTCGTAGCCTGCGGCTACTTCCTTCACGTCGTCCTTGAAACGACGTAAGCCTGCTATCTTGTCAACAGCAACGATTATGCCGTCACGGACAACTCTTACCTCGCCGTTTCTCTGTACCTTACCATCAAGAACATAAGAACCTGCTACTATGCCGACGCTCGACAGCTTCATTACCTGTCTTACTTCTACACGGCCCGTATCAACTTCTCTGTACTTGGGAGCAAGCATACCCTTCATAGCTGTCTGCATTTCTTCTATCGCATCATAGATTACTCTGTACAGTCTTATATCAACGCCGTCACGCTTTGCATTCTCGGCGGCAGCAGGATGAGGTCTTACGTTAAAGCCTACTATGATAGCGCCGGATGCCTTTGCAAGCATAACATCGCTTTCTGTTACGGCACCTACCGCACCGTGAATTACTTCTACCTTTACTTCCTCGTTTGAAAGCTTTGACAGTGACTGTGAAACAGCTTCTACAGAACCCTGTACGTCTGCCTTTACTATGATGGGGAGCTTCTTCATTGAACCTTCTTCGATCTGTGAGAACAGATTATCAAGGCTGACCTTCTTATAGAGCTTGAACTGTTCTTCCTTAGCGTCGAACTTTCTCTTTTCAACAAGCTCTCGTGCAAGCTTTTCATCTTCAACAGCCGCAAAATCGTCGCCTGCGCTCGGCACTTCCGCAAGACCCATGATTTCAACGGGAACAGAAGGACCGGCTTCCTTTACGGTTCTGCCCTTGTCGTCACGCATTACACGGACACGTCCTACAGCAGTACCTGCGATTATTGTATCGCCTGTGTGGAGCGTACCTGTCTGTACAAGAACAGTAGCGATAGGACCTCTGCCCTTGTCGATTCTCGCCTCGATAACAACGCCCTTTGCAAGTCTGTCGGGGTTAGCCTTAAGTTCAAGGACATCTGCCGTGAGGTTGACCATTTCAAGCAGTTCGTCTATACCCTCGCCCGTTTTTGCAGATACGGGAACGCAGATAACATCGCCGCCCCACTCTTCGCATACAAGACCGTGCTCGGTAAGCTCCTGCTTTACCTTATCGGGGTTAGCCGCCGGCTTATCCATCTTGTTTATTGCAACGATGATCGAAAGATTTGCCGCTTTTGCGTGGTTGATTGCTTCTACCGTCTGAGGCATGATACCGTCATCAGCCGCAACAACGAGTATTGCAATATCTGTAGCAAGCGCACCTCTTGCACGCATAGCGGTAAACGCTTCGTGTCCGGGTGTATCAAGGAATGTGATATCCCTGCCGCCTGCCTTTACTCTGTAAGCACCGATGTGCTGTGTGATACCGCCTGCCTCGCCTGCGGTAACGTTTGCGTTTCTTATTCTGTCAAGAAGTGATGTTTTACCATGGTCAACGTGTCCCATAACAACAACGACAGGTGAACGAGGCTGTAAGTTCTCGTCTGTATCTTCAACTTCTTCAAACAGACGTTCTTCGATAGAAACTACTACTTCCTTGGTCACCTTTGCACCGAACTCCTCGGCTACGATACAAGCCGTATCATAATCTACCGACTGGTTTATCGTAACCATTACGCCCAGACTGAACAGCTTCTTTATAACGTCTGCGGCTGTAACCTTAAGACGTGACGCAAGCTCAGATACGACTATCTCATCGGGAACCTGGATCTCAAGCTGTTTCTTTCTTGCCTTTTCAAGCTCAAGACGCTTCAGCTTCTGAGCCTCGGTTTCCTTCTTCTTGCTGAACTGCTGTTTGCCCTTCTGGGACTTCTGGCTTATCTTCTGTTTCTTTGTGTAAGCGTCGTTCTGTCTTCTGTTTCCGCCCTCTGTAGACGCAATCGTTTCGTACTTCTCATTGTACTTATCAAGGTTTACATAGCTGCCTCTTGTATCAACGTGCTTTGTGACCTGCTCGCCTCTCTGTACAGCTTCACCCTTGACGTGCTTTGTCGGAGGTGCGTTCGTCTTGATATTCGCAAGGTCGATAACCGGCTGTGCGGGAGCGGTCTGCTGTGCAGGCTTTGAATCTCTGCGGTCGTTTCTGCCCTGGTAGCCGTTTCTGTTATCGTTTCTTCTGTCATTGTTACGGTCGCCGAACTGTCTGTCGCTGCGGTCGTTGTTTCTGTCACCGTAAGGCTTCCTGTCGCCGAACTGTCTGTCATTACGGTTACCGCTGCGATCACCGTTTCTGTCGCCGTAAGGCTTTCTGTCGCCCTGCGGTCTGTCGCTACGGTTGTCACTGCGATTATTGTTGCGGTCGCCGTAAGGCTTTCTGTCGTTACGGTCATTTGCGGGCTTTCTGTCGGCAGGCTTGTCGTTCTTTGCTTCAGGCTTTGTTTCGGCCTTGGGCTCTGCCTTTATTTCGGACTTTGCCTCAGCCTTGACTTCTGCCTTTGCCTCAGCCTTGACTTCCGCCTTTGCCTCAGCCTTAGGCTCTGCCTTTACTTCTGCGGACTTAGCCTGTGCTGCTTCGGCTTTTTCTGTTTTTACTGTCTTATCATCAGCCTTTGCCGCTTCCTTCTTAGGCTCGGATTTCTTTTCGACCTTCTTTACAGGCTTTTCTTCCTTCTTTTCAGTCTTGGGCTTGCTTGCCGACGCAAAATAAGAATTGAAATTGTTCACCTGGTTGCCCTGCGAATACTTTTCAAGTACAACAGAAAGCTCTTCTTCGGAAAGCGAAGCCTGAGATTTCTTCTGTACGCCGAAATATTCCTGTACAACTTCTGTAATGTCGTTTGTCGAAACATTAAGGTCTTTTGCCAGATCGTTTACACGATATTTTTTATCCATTCACTGATCCCCTTTTTGGTCAAATTTAAAATTGTATATATAAATCGGATCTACCGCTTATTTCCCTGTAAGGCTTTGGTATAAGCCCTCATCGAGAACGGCAAGTACTCCTGTGCGCTTTCCGATAACGTTTTTGATCTCGTCCATCGTATTTTCGCACACATAAAGCGTTGTTTCGTACTTATCGCAGAAAAAGCGCATTTCCTTCTGCGTTTTTTCCGATATGTCCTTTGCGATAACCACGCCGGCTATCTTTGATTTCGGGTTTTTAAGTTCATCGCATACAGGGTCGAACCCGTGTATGAGCTTTCCCGACTTTCTGCAAAGTCCGAGCGTACTGAGAAAATTCATTGCCGTTACTCACCATCGCTTTCTTCAATACTTTTCAGCAGTTCAAGATATATCTCCTGCGGTACGGCGCATTTAAGAGAACGTTCAAGCCCTCTTTTCTTCTGTGCCGCCTCAAGACAGCTGCGGCTCTTGCAGACATATACACCGCGTCCTGATTTCTTGCCCGTAAAATCGAGCATAAATTCTCCCTCCGGCGTATGAACTACTCTGACAAGCTGTTTCTTGTCTTTCATTTCGTCACAGCCTGCACATTTTCTCATCGGTGTCTTTTTTACTGCCAAAGCGACTCATCCTTTCACGGAAAATGAATTATTTCTCTGCGGAAGCTTCCTCTTCCTCAGCCTTTTTCTGCTTGCTCTCTATTCCCTCATAGAAACCGCTTTCGGGACGTATATCTATCTTGAAGCCGGTGAGCTTTGCGGCAAGCTTTGCATTCTGACCCTTGTTGCCGATAGCGAGCGAAAGCTGATTATCGGGAACTATAGCCGTGCATGCCTTAACCTCGGGGTCGGGTATCTCCACTCTGATAACATCACTGGGCTTGAGCGCCTGTGCAATGAATTCCTCAGGCTTTTCGCTGTAGAATACAACATCCATCTTCTCTCCGCCAAGCTCGGCACATACCTTGCTGATACGCTGTCTGCCGGGTCCTATGCAGGCGCCGAGTGCGTCAACGTCGGGGTTGTTGCTGATAACGGCGATCTTTGAACGTGAACCCGCTTCACGGCTGATAGCCTTTATCTCAACAGTACCGTCATATATTTCGGGTACTTCGCTCTCAAACAGGCGCTTAACAAGCTCCTTGTTTACTCTTGAGATCTTGAGTGTAGGTCTGTGATCCGTTGCAGAAACGCCGGAAACATAAACCTTTACCATATCGCCGGGCTTAAGTACTTCGCCGGGTATCTGTTCGCTTCTGAACAGAGGCACTTCGTTACCATTGAGGTTTACCGTTGCGTTGCCTGTTCTGGGCTCTGTCTTGAGTACAGTGACAGTAACCGCTTCGTCCTGAAGTCCGCCCCACTGTGCAACGAGCTGTTCACGCTCTATCTCCTTAAGTCCCTGCTTTATGACCTGCTTTGCCGTCTGTGCGGCAATTCTGCCAAAATGCTGAGTATCCAGCTTTATCGCTACTATATCGCCGTAATCCAGCTTTCTGCGGGTGTGGGTCTTTGCCTCTTCCATCGAGATCTGGTTTGCATCGTCCTCGACCTCTGCGGCAACTTCCTTCTGGATAGCCACGTCAAACTTGCCTTTTTCGATGTCGATATCAAACTTGATATTCTCACTTCTGGGATATTCCTTCTTGATTGCAATAACAAGCGCCGTCTGTATCTTATCTATAAGTACAGCGGGATCGATCCCTTTTTCCTTTGCAAGCAATGTCAGAGCCTCAAAAAGCTCCGTTGTGTTGCTGTTAGCCATTTTTAATAATTCCTCCGTTAATTATTTTTATGCGTCAAGGGCTATTCTTCTGCACTTTGCGGCATTGAACCTCATATCGCCGTCATCTGTCTGTAGAGTAAATTCGCCCGAATTTTCATCATAGTCTGCAAGAACGCCTGCATAATAAGCCGTCTTGCCGTTTTCGTCACGCACTGTTACCTTAATGCGTTCACCCTTCATCTTCACAAAGTGGAAAGGCTTTCTCAGCTGTCTGTCAAGTCCGGGTGAGCCCACCTCGAACACATCTACAAGGTCGATACACGGCAGTGTGTCGACTGCCTTGTTCAGCGGTTCTGTTATCTCCTCGCACTCGGCATCGTCTATACCGCCGTCCGCTTTGTCAAACAGCACCTTGAGATACCACATCGCACCTTCTTTTTCAAAGATAACGTCCCACAGCTCATAGCCGTATCTCTCGATTATCGGCAGAACTTTCTGCTCGGTAAGCCGCTCGACCGTTTCAGCCTGATTTTTCTTGCCGCCTTTTTCTTTCGGCACTTTGAAAGCCTCCTTTCAGACAAGAGCCGTAAAAAGCCCTATATATAAGCTAAAGACCGAGATGAACTCAGTCTTTAGCCTACCATATTCTACTTTAAGTAAGTATATCACAGATTATGCCCTTTGTCAAGCAAAATTACGATATTTTACCGTAAACAAGCCGTTTTTCGCTGTTTTCGGTAATTTTAATCAATTTTCTTATGACATATACGGCATTTTCCCGCCTTTTTAGCCTTATAGAGCTGTTCATCAGCTTCGTCAAAATACCGTGAATAATCAATATCGCTTCTATCGCTCCAGGCAATACCGATACTGCACTTTATCTCGTACTGCTTTCCGCCTATTTCCGTTGCGCCGACTATCTTCAGAAAATCCTCGAATTTATCCACGACAACCGACTCGCTGACAGCTCTCGCAAAAACAATGAACTCATCGCCGCCGAATCTTCCTATAATGTTATTGCGAAATTTTGTCGAAAGCGTCTTGCCGACAGCTCTCAGCACCTCGTCGCCGAAACTGTGTCCGTAAGTATCGTTGAAAGCCTTGAAATCGTCAATATCGATCATTATAAAGAAACTCTTAGCACTGGTCTTTTCGCTGATGAGCCGCTGTATGTGATTTGTTGTTGCAAGCTTATTGAGCAGCCCCGTTGTACTGTCGATTTCGACAAGCTGAGTCATTCTCTGATGCTCACGCTTTTCATCATCTATATCCTGCGTTCTTCCGAGAACTTTTATTACCTTTCCGCTGGCATCCGCTACACTTGAATAACACGTCCTTACCCAGCGGTAGCTGTTCTGATCTATTATCGTGGATCTGTAATCGAGCGTCATACAGCTTACAGGCTTTTTGCCCGCTTTTTTCAGCGCCGCATAGAACTTTGCCGCATCATCCGGATATACAATCTTTGTGCGTTTTGAAACCTCCGCATAGTTGCTTATGGAGCGGTTTGCCGAATCCGCCCTACCTCCGCTGTACGAAAACGTCATTATATCATCGGGAATATCATATTCAAATGTGACTGCATTCGACGTTGCCTCAAGTATACGATAACGCTCAAGATTTACCGCGTTTTCATATTCTGCCTGCTTCCTGTTGGTTATATCCTGCACTATTGCAAGAAATACAGGATGTTCGCTTTCTATAAAATCAACCAGCTTTGCTTTGACAAGCACCCATACATCACTGCCGTCAAAGCGTCTGCCCTTACATTCCGCATAAAATGTTTCTCCGGTCTTTACCGAGCGTCCGGCTTTTTCAAAAATCATCTCTGCCGAATCTCCGTAAAGCGACGAGGTAACGTTGTCTGCATATTGTTCATACTGCTCTTCGGTATAGCCCACCATCTCATAATATTTCTTGTTGAAATAAAGCGACCTTACTCTGTCGGGGCAAAGCTCATATATAGCAACTCCGCACATAAGATGTTCAAGCATGGTAGAGCATATTGCTTCCCAGTCATAACCCGGCTTGAAGCGGTTTTTCAGCTCGCTCATATCCCGGCTTGAAGGCTCGGGTCTTGCGGCACATTTATTTTCAGCCATGTTATCACTCCGTTATAGAAAAGTTTTTGTATTGTAAAAAAGTTAATCTTCGTTTCACCCTATATAAAATTGTTGCATGAATCTGACGCACTGTACATATTCGTTCGCAAGCTGTTGTGCGTCAACGTTGTATTTCTTTATAAACTCCTCGACTTTATCCCAGTTTGCGTGTTCATAATCCACTACCAGCCTGAACACATCTCCGAAAAGTCCGTCCGCACCGAGCAGACCGTTCTTTATCTCATCGGTTACAGGCAGTTCTTTCATTACGTTTCCGATATCGCGTTCATCCGTAGTACCTGCAACGATCGACATAAGTCCCATCAGATACATTTCTTTTCTGTGAATATACTGACCCGGCATTACCTTTGAAATGCTCTCACAGAATTTTGCCCTGAACAGTGCAAGCAGTATCAGCTCGTCGGGAGTATCTTTCTGCAAACGCTGAAGTCCGACAAGATATATCCATTCCTTGAGCTTTTCAAAACCAAGCAGAACAAGCGCCTGATGAATGGTAGATATCTTGTTGCCCGTATTGCCGTACATTACGTTTATAAGCCTCAGCAGTCTTATCGTCAGCACAACATCTGTCGAAATTACTGCCGCTATCTCCTCATAGTCAGGCTCAGGCGAATAAACAAGTCCGAGTATGTGCAGAAATGTCTTTGCCATTGGCGTGTTTGTTCTGTGCGTAACAAGCAGAGGCTTTGCAAAGAAGTAACCCTGCATATATGTACAGCCGAGCCTTTTGGCATATTCCACCTCAAGCTGTGTTTCTACCTTTTCGGCAAGCATTATCTTATTATATGTAATACACTTTTCCGCTGTGCGTTCAACTGCTTCCCGTGAGGTATGGAAGTCAAGCTTTACTATATCCGCAAGTTCAAACAATGCCTTTGTGTTCTCGCCGTATTCGTAGTCGTCAAGAGCAAGGATATACCCCATCTTTTTAAGCTCTATACAGCGCCTTATTATTTCTGCGTCTGCCATGACGCTTTCCAGCAGCTCAACTACAAGAATATCACTTGAAATCATCTTAGGCACACCTCTTTTTATGAGGTTGCCCGTGAAATTAACAAACGCTTTCTTTCCGCCGAGGACGCTTGTTATGTTATCGACAAAGAATGCGTTATTGATAACGTCTGCGGTGCTCACATCACCGTTGTTTCCCGTATATGCGTTGACTCCGGGCTGATTTCTGTAAAGCAGTTCATACCCGTATGTATTGTTATTCACATCGAGTATGGGCTGACGTGCAAAAAATACGTTCTCCACAGAGATCCACTCCTTCGTTGTTAATCCTTACTTGTTAATTTTACATTATTTCGGCGATAAAGTCAACAATAATACCTATTTTTAGCTTTTACGACAGAGTTTTTTGTGACATTACACAAAATGGATGTAAATTTTTACACGTTTTAGTTTACAGTTTTTTGCTGTTGCACAAAGCAAAAGCGGATATATAACGCTATATCCGCCATCATTTTTCTATCAACCTTTGAAATAGCTGTACAGCCTGCACATAAGCATACCGTTATACAGCTTTCTGTTCTTGTCCGCTTTCTTTCCGAACAGTTCCTCAAACTCCCCGTCGGGAGTAATTACAAATAATCTCCTGCCGTCTGTCGGGAGCAATCTTTTGCCCATCTCCTTATACAGCTCGTGCGCCTGTTCTTCGTCAAGCATACGCTCGCCATAAGGTGGATTGCAAAGCAAGGCGGTACAGCCCTCCGGATATGTAAAATCCGCAACATCACGCTGCTTAACCTCAATATATTCACCCACGCCCGCCTTTAATGCGTTGTCACGGGTAAGTCTTACGGCTTCGGGATCTATATCAAAGCCGTACAGCTTGAAATTTTCAGGCTTTCTGATGTTCGCTCTGAGCGCTTCTCTTTCCTCGTCCCACATCTCTTCAGGCAGGAACTCCCACTGCATAGCGGTAAATTCCCTGTCAAGGCAAGGCGGAATATTCAGCGCCTTGAGTGCGCTTTCGATAAGCAGTGTTCCGCTTCCGCAGAACGGGTCGCAGACAATATCATTGTCTCTTATCCTTGCAAGGTCGGCGATTCCCGCCGCGAGTGTTTCCTTTATAGGTGCGGCATTTGAGAAACGACGGTAGCCCCTCTTATGCAGACCCTCGCCCGATGTATCAAGCGTAATTGTAACGTTATCCTTCATTATCGAGAAGCGGAACTGAAACAGCGCCTCAGTTTCCTGAAAATAGCCGATTTTGTAAACGCTCTTCATTCGCTCGACCATAGCCTTCTTGATTATCTTCTGGCAGGCAGGAACGCTTGTCAGCTTTGAATTTAAGCTGAACCCCTTTATCGGAAACTTGTCAAACTTGCCTACATACTTTTCAATCGGAATAGCCTTTACTCCCTGAAACAGCTCTTCAAAAGTCCTTGCCTTGAACTCGGAGAGCAGTATTCCCACACGCTCTGCGGTCGACAGGCACATATTTGCTCTTATAAGCACACGTTCGTCACCCGTGAACGTAACACGTCCGTCCGATACCGCTATATCCTCGCCGCCTATTTTACGCACCTCAAACGATAGCGTCTTTTCAAGTCCGAAGTGGCAGGGTGCCGTAAGTCTGAATGTCATAAAATATCCTTTCATCAAAACAGCGGCTTTTGTAGAGCCGCTGTCATCTGTTGTTCTTTATCGGTTCGAGCTTGTATTGCTTGTATCGCTCGTGTTATCGTCCTGCTTTGTATACCATTCAGGTACAAGCAGTGTTTCACCGCCGTGCTTTTTTACATACTCGCCGTCTTTATGCGTGGAATCGCAGGTCTTGGGCAGCGTATCCGCCTTGTAATAACCCACAGCGGTATTCTTGCATTTGGACGTTGCAAGAAGTCCTGTTTCGGTACAGTATTTCTTTTCGACTACGTTTGAATCCTTTGCAAAGGTCTTTGTGGAATCCTCGTTCACAACGTTCACCATAAAGTTATGCCATACCTGTGCAAGATAAATATAATTCGTTGTGCCGATGTTCTTGTTATCGTCAAATCCAAGTCTTATAACACCGCAGTAGTCGGCTGTAAGTCCTGCGAACGCAAGTACACGTTCATCGTTTGAAGTACCTGTCTTGCCGACAACCTCTATTCCGTCAATCTTCGCATAACGACCGGAACCGTTGGTTGTATCGGTAACCGCCTTGAGCAGTCTGTTAGTAATATAAGCGCTGTCACTGCCCATTACCCTGTCACCGAGCGGTTCCTGCTCGATAACCACATTATCGTTGTAGTCTGTGATAAGGTTGTAAAGCTTGGGAGTATAATACATACCGCCTGAGCCGAATATCTGATATGCACCGGCAAGCTCAAGCAGCGTCATGCCCTGCGTAAGCTGTCCGAGTGCAATGGGTGAATAAGCCTTATCATTAGTATAATCAAGCGTTGTTACATTAAGCTTGTCCGTAAGGAAGTTGAAACAGGTATCAATACCAAGCACCTGAGCCATTCTAACAGCGGTTGTATTCTTAGACTGCTGCACTGCGTACCACGCAGGTATATATCCTCCTGAGCCATAGTCGCCCTCAAAGTTACTGGGCCAGCTTGAACCGTCCGGAAGCGTGATACATCTGTCGAATATCATTGACGAATAGCTGATGATATCCTTGTCTACCGCCTGACCGTAAACCGAGATAGGTTTCATAGTAGAACCGATAGGCAATATAGCCTGTGTTGCTCTGTTGAAACAGCCGTCACCGGGCTTATCACCGATACCGCCGGCTAGCGCTACAACATTGCCCCTGTAGTCGGTAAGCACAAATGCCGCCTGCGCACAGTTTTCCTCTATTGCTGTCTTATCATAGCTGTAGAAGAAGTTGTTCGGATCCTTGAAAAACGTTTCAAGTTTATCCTGGATATCCATATCCATATTGAGATATATCTTGTAGCCGCCCTTGTAAAGATCCGCCTTTGCCTCGGAGTAAGTCATACCCTTGGCTTTTCCTATATCCTCGATAACCTGTTCTATAGCTGCGTCAACATACCAGTTCTGCGATATCTCGTACTCGTTCCAACGGTAAGCCTCGTAAGTATCGTTGTCGTCATACTGATCGCTGTTGTCGTCCTGATTTGCATTGTTTCCGTAATACTCATCATATCTTGGATCCTTATAACCGTAAGCGTCACCCTCAACGATAAGTCTGAACTTTACCTGTTCTACCTTTGCCGCTTCATATTCATCGGTTGTGATAAGACCCTGATCATACATACATTTAAGCGCATACAGCTGTCGTTCCTTTGACCTCTGAAGATTTGCATACGGGTTCAGTACGCTCGGAGAACGTGTCATACCGGCAAGTATCGCACTTTCCGCTATAGTCAGCTGGTCAACCGTCTTACCAAAATAATAGTAAGCCGCCGATCCGACGCCGTAAACCGTACCGCCCAGCGGAACACGGTTCAGATATGCCTCGAGTATATCAATCTTTGTGTACTGCTGTTCAAGGTTCAGCGCTCTGAATATCTCTCTTATCTTACGCTCGGGAGTTACCCTGTCATCACCCGTGATATTCTTTACAAGCTGCTGTGTTATGGTCGAGCCGCCCTCGCCGTAGCCGTTGAACAGGGTCGATACGGTTACACGCACCGTTCTCTTCCAGTCAACGCCGTCATGCTCATAGAAACGCTTGTCCTCTACTGCCGTGAATGCGTCCTGGGTATGCTTCGGTATCTGCTCCATGTCTACCCAGATACGGTTTTCGTCGCCTGACAGACGTTTTATCTCAACCTGTTCGCCTGCGCTGTTCTTTGCATACAGAAAACTTGTGTAGCTCAGGTCAACATTTTTAAGGTCGACATCAAATGCGCTGTCCGCAAACTGCATGATGTAAACAGTCAGCGTTACCGCTACTATACAGCAGGTAATGATAACTATCATAAACAAGCTTAGAAGCGTAGTTCCTATAACGCCGAATACATGCTTTACGGTATTTGCCGCTTTATTGGGCTTATTTTTCTTTTTCTTTGTCTTAGTGCCGGCAGGAAGCTCTTCAAGCTCTGTGTCAGCATTAAGATACTGAGTTTTGTTTTTGCTCATATTTACGTCCTTTTAAGGTGTGTCGTTTACTTTATTATTACCGTTTAAGGTAACGATATATTCTCCGGTTACAGAGTATACCATGTTTTAAGTATAGCACAAATCACAGCAAATGTTAAGACTTTTGCGATTAATTTTCAGAAAATATTCAAAATAGCCGTTGCAACCGCACGAATAATGTAAATTTTCACTAACCTAAAGCATACCGCAACAAAGATTATTTCCATTCCCGCAAACACCGCTTGCCACATACCTCACGCACCATAAAAAACAGGCATCGATTTTCACACCGATGCCCGCTATAGCTATTGGATTTTTATTGCTTACTTTTTCGTCCTGACTGTCAGCGTACCGCTCCACGAGCTGTACTGTGTAGCCTTGCCGATCGTCTTGTAAGCTCTGATCCTGAACCTGTAAGAAGTATTCTTCTTAAGATTCTTCACAGTGCTTGTAACTGTGCTGTTCTTGGTAACCTTAGCGGCAGAAACCCACTTTTTGCCGTTCCACTTCTGGATCTCATATCCGGTAGCGCTTGTGTTCTTCCTCCACTGTAATGTTACCGAAGTCTTAGCGGTCCTCTTAGCCTTGAATCCGCTCATATTTGAGGGATTTGTTCTTACGCTCAGCGTTGCCGAATATGCACTATACTGCGTAGCCTTACCTATCGTCTTGTAGGCTCTGATTCTGTACTTGTAAGTTGTGCTAGCCTTTAATCTCTTGACAGTGTAAGTAGTCGTGCTGTTCCTTGTAATCTTTGTGAGCGCTACCCACTTCTTACCGTTCCACTTCTGTAACTCATAACCTGTAGCCGAAGTGTTCTTGTTCCACTGGAGTGTTATGCTGTTATAAGACTTTGACTTTGTTTTAAATCCTGCCACTACAGACGGGAGAGTGCTTACTGTTATCTCCGCAGGTACACCGTAAATAACCTCCGTGCCATCCTTAAAGCACATCACTCTGAGTTTATACTCTGCCCCCGGGTTAAGTCCCTTTACCTCGGCGGTTGTCTTGTTTATGCCTGTATTCTTTACCGCTGTAGTCCATTTTCCGTTCTTGTAAATCTGTACCACATATCCGTCAGCTGTTTTGTTCTTGTTCCAGCCGAGAGTTACCGACTTATCGGTACGCTTTGTAAGCTTTACAGATACAGGTTTTGTCGGTGCTGTTCTTTCTGAGAATATTCTGCTGTATTCGCTGTATACGGGTTTTCCGTCCACCATAAGATATGCCGCAAATCTGAACTGATAAACGTTGATGGTTCAAGCTCATTTGCTGTATAACCCGTAACGTCATAAGCCAGGTCGTCTATGGTTTCCCACTTTCCGCCTATAAACTGCTCAACCACATAGCCGTCCGCATTATCGGATACGTTCCAGCCGAATGTAAGGCTTTCGCTTGTACGTCCTGTTCTCTTTACATTGGTCAGCGGATCGACCTTGAGCATATCCACAAAGCTGTCGTTGTAAGAATAACCGCATACCGAGCATTCGTGATGCGTGTAGCCGTCCGATGTATATGTAGGCGCTATTACCGTATCAACAAATTTGTGCTTATTCAACACGTTGGTTTCTTCAAGTCCGCAGTCGGCGCAGATTCTTGACTCATAGCCTATCTCGGTGCAGGTAGACTCCTTTACCGTTTTCCACATACCGAATGAGTGCTTTTCGCAGAGATAGTCAAAATCCCGCCTTTTTAACTTTGCGTAATTTTCTCCGACTGTATTTTTATAACAATATATTTCTGTCTTATTTCCGAAGTAAGTCGACGATTCTATATTCGTCAGACTTTTCGGAAGAGCTACCGTTTTAAAATTATTGCAGTAAATTGCCGAAGATATGGTTTTCATGCTTTCAGGATATGATATTTTTTCAATTGATTTGCAATTTGCGAAAGCTGAAATTTCTTCTTCAACGCCATATAGCATAATTACCGTTTTAAGATTATCACAATCATAGAAAGCAAACTTCGATATTGTCTTTACGCTGCCGGGTATGATTATCTCTTCCAGATCATCGCAACCCCTGAATGCATTTTCTTCAATAACTGTAACCGAATCGGGGATATTCACATACTTCAGTTTATCAGCGCCATAAAACGCATCTTTGCCTATTTTGGTAATACCTTCTTCAAATGTAACAGTAGTCAATCCACTTTGAGAAAAAGTTCCCTGATCTCCAAATTCTGTAATGGTAGCCGGTATAGTTATATTATATAAGCTGTCACAGCTTGCAAATGCGTAAAAACCCAGACTTGTCAGATTATCAGACAGCTTAACGTTACTCAGATAATCGCAATTATAGAAAACCTGTTCACCGATGGTCAATACCGTATCAGGAATATTTACCTGCTGAATGGTCTTGTTAGAGTAGAAAGCCTTATCACCTATAGCTGTAACCCTTGAACCTTTGATTTCCGACGGGATATCGACCGATGTTTCCGAGCCGTTATATGCCGTGATCGTCAACGTGTCATCGTCGTTATAAGTGTACTTATAATCGCCGTAGGTAGCGGCACCGGCACACACTGCGCATATTGCGGCTGTTGCTGTGAATGCAGCAATGCCTAATAAAAACTTTGCGATTTTCATAAATCTCTTCCTTTCATTGATAAATGCTGATATACTTTTATCATTATCTATCAGTTTATCACATTGAAAGTGAATTTTCTACTGCATTTTTCCAAGGAATATTCTCCCGAATTTTCGGATATACGCAAAAACGCCCCGCAAAAGCGGGGCGCACTGTAAAATGCAGCTATGTTGATTTCGATTATTCTGCAAGAACGCTTTTGAAAACTATTTGCGAAGTTCCGAAAACCGATCTGCAAACGCTTTTGTTTTAATTTTTCGTTCCAACTGTCAGTTCGTTGCTCCACGAGCCGTACTGCTTAGTATTTCCGTAAGTCTTATACGCTCTTATTCTGAACTTATAGCTTG
>ERZ779840.259-NODE-259-length-66144-cov-12.587057_pt1 | contig 66144 bp, 64 predicted proteins | sample MGYA00511561_ERZ779840 | MGnify/ENA primary metagenome ERZ779840 (study PRJEB29588, sample SAMEA2162036) | human gut metagenome | biome: human gut; feature: human-associated habitat; material: faeces | place: Denmark | collected 2008/2010 ...
TAATATTATCTTACATCAGTTTGAAGGTTTACACAAACTTTGGGACACTCCCAAACTGAGCAGATCAGCTCCCGAATAGTTTTAAGAACCTTAACTTTTAAACCAGTGTACCAAAGGAGCCGTCCGTGCTGTTTTTGACTGGCTGGAAAAACGACTGGGTACGATAACCTTGACATTCTTCATATAATCCTGTACCTCAAACACATCTGCTATTTTTTCGCAACGTGAACATAAAAATGAACACCATGTGTTCTTTTTCCTTTTCTCACATAATTAATTTCTTTATTCATTGACAGAATCTCAAAATCCTGAAGTAATCCAAACAAGTCATTTTCATCCACATAGCAATGCGGGATACCGGCTTCATGTCCCTCCGTTGCTATCATCGTATATCCATCCACCGTTTTTTCTTTAACATAATGTGGATTATCCTTTGTATTGAATGAAATAAATGCCTCTCCTTTATCCTTCAAAACTCGATTTATCTCCCTCAATGCCTTAACAACTCCATCATAACTGGTATGATAGATTGTATGAAAACATATGACGCAATCAAAACTTTGATTTTCATATGATAGCTCCGCCATATCCTCCACTCTCGCATCTATATTATCGAGACCTTTTTCTTTTATCTGCTCTTTCACATATGTGATGCTACTTTCCGATAAGTCTATTGCACTCGCCTTAAAACCATTTTTTGCAAAGAAAAAGGCGTGCCTTCCCTTCCCTGTTCCAATATCCAATACTGAGTGATACTTTCTAACCCAGCTTAGTGCCACAGGTAAAAACTCTTCTGAAATTTCATTCCATGATTCAGACTTCACTGCATCCCAATCCCAGCCCTTATGCTGTATTTCCACGATAATCATCTCCTTCTCGTATGATATAGTAGTGTTTATAGACCCTCTCCAAGGTCTGTTTGTGCTATACTAATTGGAGATACTGTGGATTGGTTCACACCTCCTACCACTTGATGGTTATAGGAAGGCTCCAACCACAGTCTCTTTGTATATTACCTGAATCCGTGAAGTTCGTCAATAGAAAACCGAACATATTTTCGTGTTATTATGATTAAGCTGTCGACTCTTTCCAGTAGGAAGGGGGGGATACATGACAGCACTAGCCTGACGGTGTAGTTCTCCGTGATGAACTTTAGGGTCTTGGAATTGCACTAGCCCCGGAAATAGTGTTAAAATGCATAGAAATAAATTGAAAAGAAGAATACAATCATGACAACATTACAGGCATACGACATCCTGGCATTATCACAGGATGCAGACTTCAGGAAAATCAAAAAACAATATCGACAGTTGATGCACCGGGTTCACCCTGACTCCGGTACATTTGATGTGGAGGAATATCCGTATACCGCACAGGAAATCAATGAGGCATATGAGACACTTTGTCAGGCAGACCGGGAGGCTGATGCACAACAGAAACGAAGTTCACAGGATTGGAATTCATCGGAAGAAAAAAAGCAGTCTCAAACAGCCTCCCAGACCGCATGGCATGCAAAATATGGACAAAGTTCATGGAATGCAGAGATGGGCTGGGATGCTCCGGAAAATACAGGGGCTTATACCAAACGTAAGATTTTTCATAAAGTAGAGGATATGGATGGAACCATGATCGGTGTTGTGTCGATTGCAGAGGGGAAATATCTGTGGAAGCCGGAGGAGGATTTTTCGTTATTCTTAAAAAGCATTCTGGAGTGTAGTGAACGTCTGCTGGCAGAGATCGATGAAAGAAATGGGATGAGCCGGCAGGCGGCAATACGTCTTCAATTTCAGGCGGAGCTTGCTTATCTGCTGGCACAGCAGTTTATTGACGGAGCAGAAAGTATGGAGGAATTGCTGACACCGGTAGAGACAGGGAAAGAGGCAGAGACCTACTACATTCCCGCAATGCTTGAGACCGGAGGGACGACAGTGGGACTGCGAACCGGAATGGTATTGTATCCGGCGGGAGTACGGGCGCATCGTCTTTATCTGAAAACAAAGATGGGAAAAGAGGCAGGATACCTGTCTTTTCGGGATGACAGACTGTACCATATTGTGATTCCGCTGCTGGAACAGAAACGTGCTCAGGTTAAGATTGAAGTGTCCCGAAAACAGGACAGAAAAAACACGACGGGAAGAAGCAAATATAAAAATATTGATTTCTGGATGCGGATTCCCAAGGAGACCACTGGCACATTTCCGGAGAGTATTGAACTTAAGATTGAGAATTTGTTGAAACAATATGACAATAGATAAAAGTAAAATGAAAAGATGGAGCAGAAACGGTGTTTAAATTCATATAACAGGCGAGGAGAAAGGAAAGTGGCAGTATGAATCAATTTCAAATAAAAAATGGAAGACCACAAAATGGGACAGGAAGAACGGACACAGAGCTTCGCGTATATGATTTTCTGGATCAGTTAGGGATAGAATATGAGCGGATCGATCATGAGGCTGTGGAGACAATGGAAGACTGCATAGAAATTGATCAGGCACTTGCACCGGCAGTTGTCTGCAAAAATCTTTTTTTGACGAATTCGAAAGAGGATCGTTATTATCTGCTGATGATACTGGGAGATAAGAAATTTCGTTCCTCCGAGGTGGCAGGACAGATTGGAAGCACCAGATTATCCTTTGCCTCAGCAGAAAGGATGAAGGAGTATCTGGATATCAGGCCCGGTTCCGTCAGCGTGATGGGATTGATGAATGATACAGGGCGCGGGGTAAAGCTTTTGGTGGATGAAGATCTGTTGGCACATGAGCTGTTAGGATGTCATCCATGCGTAAATACATCCAGTCTGCGGTTGAAGACCGGAGATGTGCTGGAACGGTTTGTGCCGGCGACAGGGCACGATTATGTTGTGGTTCATATTGGAAAAGCTGGGGATTTGTGATATACTCAACTTTAAAGAAACAGAGATCATATGTCTGGCACACAGACAATCTCTGTAAAAATACGAGGAACGTGTGCAGAAATGAGGATGAAAATGGATATTGTATGTTTAGATTTAGAGGGAGTACTTGTACCGGAGATCTGGATTGCATTTGCAGAGGCAAGTGGGATTCCGGAGTTAAAGAGAACTACGAGAGATGAGCCGGATTATGATAAGCTTATGACATGGCGTCTGGGGATTCTTAAGGAGCATGGTCTGGGACTTAAGGAGATTCAGGACACGATTGCTACGATCGATCCGATTCCGGGAGCAAAGGAGTTTTTGGATGAGCTTCGTTCCATTACACAGGTAATTATTATCAGTGATACATTTACACAGTTTGCAAGCCCTCTGATGAAGAAACTGGGCTGGCCAACAATCTTCTGTAATTCACTGGAGGTTGCACCGGACGGTGAGATCACAGGCTTTAAGATGCGTTGTGAGAAGTCAAAGTACACCACAGTAAAGGCTCTGCAGTCTATTGGCTATGATACTATTGCCAGCGGTGACAGCCACAACGATCTAGGTATGATCGAGGCTAGTAAGGCGGGCTTCTTATTCAAGAGCACTGATCAGATCAAGGCGGATCATCCGGAGTTGCCGGCATATGAGACATATGACGAGCTTCTGGCTGCGATTAAGAAGGTGCTGGGATAATTTATATCCAAAGCAAAGGCAGGTGACAGACGATGAGAGACTATGCAATTCTCACAAATGATGGCGAATATACCATTTTTGAATTTAATAATAAAAAAATAAAGTTTGTTACATCAAAACGCCTGGAAAAATACACAAAAATTGTAGAATGGGATGCTGGATATTTGGTTGTTATGGCAAAGTACAATGGATTGGGAGAAGTAGAGGAATATATTGATTTGATTCCAATATTAGATGATTTGTATTATGATGCAGATGAGTTTTTGAAGCCAATCAAGGAGGTTCGGATTGATTATGCCGTTTGATTTGAAAGGTATCGCTGATAGAGCAGATATGATTATCAATGGGTATGCGTTTACAAAAGACAAGGAACATATTCGTGTACTTAATTTAAACTGCATAAATCATGCAGCGGTCATATTCAGAGATAAAATTATAGAAACAAATATGGATGATATAGAGAACCAGATTGTACTAGAGTATTATGAACATAACAAGCAGTTTATGGAGGAGTAGCAATATGCCTAAATATTATGAATTTAAAGTATGTGGCTATTATCTTTATTATACTGCCAGTTGTGTTATTGAGGCTATGCATGTGCATGCCAGTGATCGAAAATTAACCGAGGCAGGTTCTGCTAAATTTTTTGTGAAAAGTAATGGAGATACCACGGTTGAAAAAACAGGGATGCTTAATGAACGAGAAATTCGAAAGATAAGAAAGTTTATTAAGCTTCATTACAAAGAAATGTACATACGGTGGCAGCAAACGGCTGATACAGGATTTTATGGTGAAAAATGAATAACTGATATTCACCCTCAGGGGATGTTTTTTGAAATATTACGTTTCAGAAACATCCCTTTTTTGTGTATTTGATAAAGATTATTATTTATTTCATTGCTAAAAGGAGCCATTATGCTATTATGTTATTGAAATTATAGTTAGCTAAAACTAACATAGACTCTTGGAAATGAAAAATGGGAGGATAGCATAATGGAAGAGAAAAAGCAAAAAGAAGAAAGTCTGTTGAAACAGCTCTTTAATTTTGCAGGAAACTACAAGTATCTGAGTATCCTGTCGGCAGTTTTGGCAGCGGCCAGCGCTCTTGTTGCGCTGGTGCCATTTTATGATATCTGGCGGATCATGCAGGAGGTGATCCGGGTAAAGTTAAACTTTGCCCAGGCACAGGGGATTGCTTCCTATGGATGGCACGCTGTAGGCTATGCATTATTAGGGATGCTTTTGTATATTGCAGGGTTGATGTGTTCTCATATGGCAGCGTTTCGGGTGCAGGCATCCATGAGGACGATCATGATGGAGCATATTATGAAGCTGCCTCTGGGGTTTATTGAGAGTGAGGGCAGCGGAAAGATCCGCAAGATCGTGGTAGATTCCAGTGCGGCAACGGAGACATATCTGGCACATAACCTTCCGGATAAAGCGGTATCTGTGGCAACCCCGGTGGGCCTGATCGCTCTGCTTCTGGTGTTTGACTGGCGTTTGGGACTGATCTGTCTGATCCCGGCAGTGCTCGGCTTTCTGTTTATGGGGAGTATGATGGGCAAGGACATGGAAAAAAGTATGAAGGAGTACCAGAATTCTCTGGAAACTATGTCTGCTGAGGCAGTGGAGTATGTCCGGGGCATTCCGGTGGTTAAGACCTTTGGTCAGACCGTGTTTTCTTTTAAGAGATTTAAGGATTCCATTGATAAATATGAGAAATGGACACTGGATTATACCAAAAGAATGCGAAAGCCAATGGTTGCATTTACTACGGCAGTTAATTCCACATTTGCTTTTATTATTGTGGCAGCATATCTGCTGGGCGGTCATGGAATTTCGGGAAAACTTGGTTTGAACCTGTTTTTTTATATTATTATCACACCAATTTTAACTACAACATTAATGAAGCTTGCCTATGCAGGAGAAGCACAGCTTCAGGTAAAGGATGCCCTGATGCGTATGGGCAGTCTGATGGCCCGAAAGCCTTTGCCGGAACCGCAGCAGGGAAAGCTTCCGAAGGATAGCTCGCTGTCTTTGGATGGCGTGGTCTTTGCCTATGAGGACGCAGAGAAAAATGCAGTGGACGGTGTTACGCTTCAGATCAAGGCGGGAGAGCATGTGGCATTTGTGGGACCGTCCGGTGGCGGCAAGACAACACTGGCGTCTCTGATCGCAAGATTCTGGGACGTGAAGGAAGGCAGTATAAAGCTTGGCGGTGTGGATGTCCGGGATATTACAAGCAGTGAATTGATGAATCAGATATCCTATGTATTTCAGGATAGCAAGTTATTAAAAATGTCGATTCTTGAGAATGTACGGATCGGCAGGCCGGATGCCACGGATGCAGAGGTCATGAAGGCGTTGGAGGAAGCACAGTGCATGGATATCATTGAAAAGCTTCCGGATGGAATCAATACCATGATCGGTGCCGAGGGCACTTATGTGTCCGGGGGAGAGGCACAGAGACTTTCCATTGCCAGAGCATTTCTGAAGAATGCACCGGTTCTGATCCTGGATGAAGCCACGGCGTTTGCCGATCCGGACAATGAACAGCGGGTGCAGGCAGCCTTTGAAAAGCTTTCCAAAGACAAAACGGTGATCATGATCGCTCACCGGCTGTCCACCGTAACCAATGCGGACCGGATCTATGTGCTAAAGGATGGAACGGTGGCAGAGAGCGGCAGCCATGAAGAGCTGACGGCTCAGTCGGGAGTTTACGCCCACATGTGGGAGGAATACAACAAATCAGTCAACTGGAAGGTAGGTGTTGCGTCATGAGTTTGTTAGAAAAGATAAAACATAAATATGCTCTTTCGGATCAGGGAGCAAGAGATATGGTCAGGGCGATCATTGCTGTTACCATATCGGATATCGTGCTGATGTTTCCGGTAGGAATCCTGTATCTGCTGGCATCGGATATATTGGAGGGAACCATTGGAAGAGAAAGGATGCCTCTTTATGTTGGAGGAACTGTGGCAGCACTTCTGCTGATAATCCTGACGTCATATTTTCAGTATAATGCCACGTTTTTGTCTACATATATAGAAAGTGGAGTGCGCCGTCGTACACTGGCAGAAAAGCTTCGAAAGCTGCCGTTATCCTTCTTTGGCAAAAAGGATCTGGCGGATCTCACCAACACGATTATGGGAGACTGTGCATGGCTGGAAACAGCAAGCTCACATTTTATACCGGAATTGATCGGAGCCATGATCTCCACAACGATCGTCGTGATCAGCCTGTTTTTCTTTGATCTGCGGATGACGCTGGCAGCTGTGTGGGTGCTTCCGGTTGCCTTTCTGGTAGTATTTGCGGCACGTCCCATTACCCTGCGGTTAGATGAGAAGGCGACGAAGTACAAGATCAACTGTATGGATGGGATTCAGGAGGGACTGGAAACCCTTCGAGATCTGAAATCCTACAATGCCACAGAGACATATATGGTGGGACTGAACCGGAAGATCAAGGCAGTGGAAAGCCACAGCGTATCCTCTGAGTTTGTCAATGCCGTTTTTGTATGTTCGGCACAGATGATATTGAAACTTGGGATCGGTGTGGTTGCATTGACGGGAGGCATTTTATTCTCCAGAGGTGAGATCAGTGCACTGACCTTCTTTATGTATCTGCTGGTGGTTTCCAGAATGTATGACCCGTTTCAGGTAGCTCTCCAGAATCTGTCTGCTGTGATCGCAACCGATACCCGGTGCAAGAGAATGGATGAGATATTAAGCCACAAAGAGCAGGAAGGCAGAGAGAATATGGACTATGACGGTTACGATATCTGCTTTGAACATGTGGGTTTTTCCTATGAGGACGGGGAACAGGTGCTCCGGGATGTGAGCTTCACGGCGAAACAGGGAGAGGTAACGGCACTGATCGGACCTTCCGGCGGCGGTAAAACCACCGTATCCAGACTGGCGGCAAGATTCTGGGACGCAGACCGGGGAACAATCACTGTAGGTGGTATGAATGTGTCTGAAATTGATCCGGAGACATTGTTGTCCCTGTACTCCATTGTATTTCAGGATGTCACACTGTTTAATAATACTGTCATGGAAAATATCCGGATCGGTAAGAAGGATGCCACAGACGAGGAAGTTATGGCAGCGGCAAAGCTGGCGCACTGTGATGAATTTATTGAAAAGCTGCCCGAAAAATGGGACAGTACGATCGGAGAAAACGGTTCCGAACTTTCCGGAGGAGAACGTCAGCGTATCTCCATTGCCAGGGCATTTTTGAAGGATGCACCGATCATTCTCATGGATGAGGCAACCGCTTCTCTGGATGTGGACAACGAATCTCTCATTCAGGAAGCTATCTCCAAGCTTATCAAAAACAAAACCGTGCTGATCATAGCACACCGTATGAGAACAGTGGATGGCGTAGACAAGATCGTTGTCCTTAGGGACGGTGTTGTGGCAGAGAGCGGCGCACCGGAAGAATTAAAAGAAGTAGATGGAATTTACCGTCATATGGTGGAGCTGCAGCTTCAAACGGAGCAGTGGAAATACTAGCAATAACTTTATATTTCTCTATGTTCCAAACATTCAAAATAGTGTATAATAAGGCATGATTGATTGTCTTTGGAGAGGAAGTGGGCATATGAGATATGATGTAATTATTATTGGGGCAGGTCCGGGAGGCATTTTTGCAGCATATGAGCTGATGAAAAAGAAGCCGGACTGTAAAATTGCAGTATTTGAGGAAGGATATCCTCTGGAAAAGAGAAAATGTCCGATCGACGGCAAAAAGATCAAAAGCTGTGTCGGCTGCAAACGCTGTTCGATCATGTGCGGTTTTGGCGGAGCCGGTGCATTTTCCGACGGAAAATATAATATCACCAATGATTTCGGTGGCACTCTGTTTGAATATATCGGTAAAGAGAAAGCAGTGGAGCTGATGAAATATGTGGATGAGATCAACATGGCAAACGGTGGCGAAGGAACGCAGCTTTACTCCACGGCAGGAACGAAGTTCAAAAAGCTCTGTCTGCAGAATAAGCTGAATCTGCTGGATGCATCCGTACGTCATCTGGGCACAGATATTAACTATATTGTGCTGGGCAATCTCTACGATCAGATGAAGGATCATGTGGAGTTTTACTTTGATACGCCGGTGGAAACCATTGAGATCGTCGAAAACGGATACCGCGTTGTCTGTGAAAACAGTGAAACCTGCGAGTGTGATAAATGTATTGTGTCGGTAGGCCGAAGCGGCAGCAAATGGATGGAAAAGGTCTGCAGAGAGCTTGAGATCCCAACCAGCTCCAACCGTGTAGACATTGGTGTCCGTGTGGAGCTGCCGGCGGTCATCTTCTCCCATCTGACGGATGAGCTGTATGAGAGCAAGATCGTCTACCGCACCGAGAAGTTTGAGGACCGTGTCCGTACCTTCTGTATGAATCCAAACGGCATCGTGGTGAATGAAAATACCAACGGCATCATTACGGTGAATGGCCATAGCTATGAAGGGGACGAAAAGAAAACGGAGAACACCAACTTTGCCCTTCTGGTGGCAAAGCATTTCTCCGAACCCTTTAAGGACAGCAACGGGTATGGCGAAAGTATCGCAAGGCTTTCCAATATGCTGGGAGGCGGCGTGATCGTGCAGCGTTTTGGGGATCTGGTGCGTGGAAGACGAAGCACGGAGAAGCGTATTCATGAGAATCTTGTCACACCAACATTGTCAGCAACACCGGGAGATTTAAGTCTGGTACTTCCAAAACGTATCATGGACGGGATCATCGAGATGATCTATGCACTGGATAAGGTGGCTCCGGGTACTGCCAATGACGACACGCTGCTTTATGGTGTGGAGGTGAAGTTCTATAACATGGAGGTTGCGCTGGATCACAATCTGGAAAGCTGTCACAAGGGACTTTACGTGATCGGAGACGGCAGTGGTGTGACCCATTCCCTGTCCCATGCGTCGGCCAGCGGTGTATATGTAGCAAGACATATTATCAGTGAGGATGAACAATGACATTAAAACACATTAAGATATTTGTGGCGGTTTATCAGGAGGAGAGTATTACCAGGGCAGCAGAAAAACTTCATATGACACAGCCGGCGACCAGTCTTGCCATAAGGGAGCTGGAGGAATATTATCATACCAAGCTGTTTGAACGGAGCGGCCGCGGGATCCGGGTGACATCCGCCGGAAGCCAGCTATACCCAAGTGCAGTGCGGTTATTGTCCCTGTATGATGAGATGGATGCGGAAATGAAAAACTGGGATACCTCCGGCAGACTCCGGGTTGGTTCCAGTATCAGTATCGGCTCCTGCATTCTGCCGCAGCTGATCAACCGTTTTTCGAAGGAATATCCGGAATTGGATCTGTACGTAAAAGTGGACAGTTCTGATGTGATCGAGCAGAACGTGCTGGAAAATCATCTGGACTTTGCTTTGATCGAGGGATCCGTTCATTCCGAAAAGCTCAAATCAACCGTGTTTCTTGATGACGAGCTTGTACCGGTATGCAGCCGTTTTCATCCGCTGGCAGGGGCGGAGAATGTGGAACTGGACAGCTTAAGGGACGAGCATTTTCTCATGAGGGAGCCCCACAGTGGTACCCGTCAGCTTGCGGATTCCAGCTTTGCATTGAAAAATTTCCAGATCAGACCCACATGGGAGAGTACCAGTACGGCGGCACTGATCAATGCAGTGTCTATTGGACTGGGGATCTCCATTCTGCCAAAACGTATGCTGGAGAAGCAGCTTCGTATGCATCAGATCGGGTCTTTTACGATCCGTGACATGGATCTGAAGCGTCATTACTCGTTGATCTATCATGAGAATAAATTTGTTTCTCCCACCATGGAGCGTTTTTTTGAAATGCTGACAGAGCTGCGTAATGATTAAAAGAGTATACGGAAGACCGGTTGGGCGGTCCGAAGCCTGCAGGCAGTAGAAAGGAATGCAGATTATTATGAAAAAATTATATTTTACGAGACATGGACAGACTTTCTGGAATGTAGAAAATAAAATATGTGGTGCCACGGATATTGCATTGACGGAGCTTGGACATGAGCAGGCGGTGGCCGCCGGTCAAATGATCCGGGAGGCTGGCTATGAGATTGATGAAATTCTCTATTCGCCCCTGATCCGTGCGGCGGAGACGGCGCGTCATATCAGCGAGGAGACCGGGATCCCTATGCGGATGGAACCACGGTTAAAGGAGCAGAACTTTGGGCGGTTTGAAGGAACGGCACGTAACGGTGAGGAGTTTCGCGAGGCAAAAGCCTGCTTTGTCAATCATTTTGGCACAGGGGAGTCCATGCTGCAGATGGCACAGCGGATCTACAATCTGATCGATGATCTGAAAAACGATCCGTCGGACAAGACATATCTTCTGGTAGCACATAACGGTATTGCCCGTATCGTGCAGTCTTATTTTCATGAGATGACCAATGAGGAATTTGCGGCGTTCGGAATTGATAATTGTACGCTGCTGGAATTTGATCTGTAGGGAGAATGAAATTATGGAACAGGATATGACAATATATACGATCACGCGCATTGATGAGGCAGACTTTGGATGCGAAGGCAGACCGGAAGGGTACATTCCCATGGTAACCGTGTATCTGGAAGATGAATATGGCAGGGAAGAGGTCATTGAAATGGAGGATGCACAGATGTATCACCGGGCATTGGACGAGGGCTCCCGTGTGGTGATCGGCGGAGACGGAACGCTCTATAGTCTGGAGGCAGCCAGACGACAGGCAGATATCATACCGGTGGAGGAGATGGCAGATACTGATCAGCAGAATCAGTGGCTGGAAGGATATATGGATGCCGTGGAGGAACTGGAAGAAGAGTTATTTATTATGAAAGAATGCGATACAGAAGAGTCGCGGTTTGAAACTCTTGCGGGTAATACCAATCCGTGATATTATTAAATATGTATAAATTGTTATTGGGATAGGTATTTTTGAATTAGATGAAACTTGAAGGAGGTAGCAAAATGGCGAATGTACAGAATCAGAATTTTTCCCTGCTTTCACAGCCGGAAATTGATACATTGATCGATTTTATCAATGAAAAACGAGAAGGGGTAGACAGTTCCGTGCTCAATCAGGAGAGCATTGACAAGCTGTTAGAGATGCTCCGGTTTAATGATGGAAGAGCCAAGAAAGACGAAATCCTGCATATGGGTGAGGTAGAAGGAACTCTTGCAGATCTCATTACAGTACGTCGCGGAGACGATATCTGTGCTCTGGAGTATTCTGTGGATGAGATCAATGATTTTGTTTGTCTTGAGGTGGTTAATACTGTGACGAAGGAGCGTATGGCAATTACTCCGGAGATGTTCAATGAGGGTGACGGAGAGCTTTGGGGACATTGTGTTGCGCCATTGGTGCTTCATCGTATGGCAAGGGCATTGAAGGTAAAATACACCACAGAGACTTACGAGAATCTGTGTAAACGGTATGCAAAGTATATCTATGGGGATGAGACCAGAAAGCTTCCGTTCCTGTTTATGCCGGGCAACCGGGAAAATATTGGCAACATCCTGTAAGAGCAGGAATAGTAGGAATATGACAGGTCTGGATCACAGGTTTTGTGATCCGGATCTTTTTTTGAATTTCGCTTTCTGAGTCCGCTTTCACTGTCTTTTTACTCAGAATCCTCAGATTTCGCTGGATGCGTCTTTTTGGTCCGGGAAGAAAGCATTCCGCCGATCCGGCCACTTTCCCGGCTTGTCAGGGATTTCCAGCCGGAGGCAACGATCTTGTCAAAATATCCCAGCTCGTTTGCAATTTCCCATTTGGTCTGCTCTTCGACGGGCAGTTTGTGTACGTCTTCCATTGTCTTAATTTCCTGTTTTTCTTTTTTGATCATTTTACGTGGCTCCTTTCTATTGATTTATCATTGTTTCCATATACAAATGAAAATATACATATTAAAAACAATATGAATATATAAATAAATTCGAATAACCCATTGCATTTTTATTTGACAACGCATATACTATGCCTAAATCAATTGATTGAGAAAAAGGAAAGAGAGGAAATGAGAATGAAAAATAAACTGATCGCATTATTATTGACAACTACCATTGCAGCAGGAACAATCCTGACAGGCTGCAGCGGAGAAAATAAAGACAGCAGCACAGGAGGCACAAAGGAGATTTCCATCACAAATGTTTCGTATGATCCGACCAGAGAGTTTTATGCATCTTACAATGAGCTGTTTCAGGAGCATTGGCAGAAAGAAAAAGGAGATACCGTCAAGGTTACAGCATCTCATGGTGGTTCCGGTTCCCAGGCACGTTCCGTGATCGAGGGAAATGAGGCAGATGTGGTAACCCTGGCACTGGCTCATGATATTACGGCGATAGAGGAAGCAGGTCTCATCGACAAGGGATGGATCGAAGAGTTTGACAAGGATAGCTCGCCATATACTTCAACGATAGTATTTCTTGTTCGCAAAGGAAATGACAAAGACATTCATGACTGGGATGATCTGGTGAAGGATGGCGTTGATGTCATTACACCAAATCCAAAGACATCCGGGGGTGCATGCTGGAATTTCCTTGCTGCATGGGCATATCAGCAGCAAAGGGACGGCAATGATAAAGAAGAGACCAAAAAGTTTATGAAAAAGCTTTACCAGAATGTCCTGGTTCTTGACTCCGGTGCAAGAGGAGCAACTTCTACATTTGTAGAAAAAGGTCAGGGGGATGTTCTGATCGCCTGGGAAAATGAGGCGTATCTGTCCATCGAGGAATATCCGGATGATTATGAGATTGTGACACCGAGTGTCAGCATTCTGGCACAGCCATCTGTGGCAGTTGTGGATTCTGTGGCAAAGAAGCACGGAACGGAGGAAGTTTCCAAGGAATATCTGCAGTATCTTTATTCGGATGAAGCACAGAGACTGGCAGGGGAGAATTACTACCGTCCTTCCAATGAAAAGATCCTGAAGGAGTTTGCAGATCAGTTTGATCTGGATATGAATCTGGTGACCATTGATGATTTTGGTGGATGGGATCAGGCATTTAAGGATTATTTTGATGACGGGGCTGTATTTGACCAGATCTACAGCGAGTAATCTCAAGGAAACAACGGTTAGTCTGTTTTCGGACAACATAAAATAGAAAGAGATGGAAACCAATCAGGGGCAGCCGCTTCGGAATATGCTGACCGGAGTCTGGCTGTCCCTTTTTATGCTTTTTTAGGGAAAATGTGCCTGTGATTTCGGCGATGCAGGTGTAGAAAGGAATGTGAATGATTATGCAGCAGGGAGTAGGAATTATAAAGAGAAAAAATCCCCACGGGGTGCGGGTGATCCCGGGTTTTGGTCTGACACTTGGTGTATCCGTCACCATGTTATCCTGCCTGGTGTTGATCCCGTTAGCCTCCATTATATGGTCGGCAGGGAGGCTGAGCTTTTCAGAGTTCATACAGGTTGTGACATCCAGACAGATCCTGTCCGGTTATCAGGTCAGTCTGACTTGTGCGTTTGTCGCAGCATTGATCAATGTATTTTTTGGCATTGTCCTGGCGTGGGTTCTGGTGCGCTATGAATTTCCGGGCAAAAGAATATTGGACGGGATGATCGAGCTTCCCTTTGCTCTTCCCACGGCAGTGGCGGGCATTTCGTTGACGACACTGTACTCGGATCAGGGCTGGATCGGTTCCTTATTTGCCAAAGCCGGAATCAAGATCGCTTATACCAAAGCCGGGATTACGATAGCAATGATATTTGTCGGTATTCCGTTTGTGGTGCGGTCGGTCCAGCCGGTGCTGGAAAAGTTTGACCGGGGTTATGAGGAAGCAGCAATGATGCTGGGGGCAGGAAGGATCCGGACATTTTTTAAGGTGATCCTGCCGGAGCTCTATCCGGCGGCACTGGCAGGCTTTGGACTGGCATTTGCCAGAGGCATTGGTGAATATGGAAGTGTTGTTTTTATTGCGGGAAATATTCCTTATAAGACACAGATCGCCCCGCTGTTGATCATGTCAAAGCTGGAACAGTTTAAATATTCGGATGCCACTGCGATTGCAGTAGTACTCCTGATTCTTTCATTCATACTGATGCTTCTGATCAACTCCGTTCAGGTTTATATGCAGCGTTTCCAAAGCAGCGGGGAAAATGGAGCATCTCTTAAAAAAATCGTAGAGCCTTATGACAAGGACAGCCACCGGCCGGTAAAATGGCTGTTGATCACGGCAGCCGTACTGTTCCTTGTGGTGATGATGGTATTTCCTTTGATGCTGGTGGTAAGCAGTGCCCTGAAAGACGGCTGGCAGGCATATGCACAGGCAGTCATGGATGAATACACGATCAAGGCATTGCGGTTGACGGCACTGGCAACGACAGCGGCTGTGGTGGTCAACACAGTATTTGGCATTTTTGCGGCGGTTCTGATCTCGAAATATTATTTCCGGGGAAGGCAGGTTCTTGCGGCACTGATCGATATTCCATTTTCCATTTCACCGGTGATCGCCGGTCTGGTATTCAGCCTGACTTTTGGAAATCTCGGCTGGATGGGAGGTTTTCTTCAGGCACATAACATCAAGATTGTTTTTGCTGTGCCGGGTGTGATACTGGCGACGATATTTGTGACATTTCCCTTTGTGTTCCGGGAGCTTCTGCCGGTACTGCAGGCACAGGGGAACGAGGAGGAAGAAGCGGCAGCACTGATGGGAGCCGGAAAATGGAAAATATTCTCCCGTATTACATTTCCTCATATGAGATGGGCACTGTTGTATGGCATCGTGCTTTGTACTGCAAGGGCAATGGGAGAATTCGGAGCGGTTTCTGTTATTTCCGGGCACCTGCGGGGTGTTACCAATACACTGCCCCTGCACGTAGAGATCCTTTATAATGAATTTAATACCACGGCGGCATTTGCAGTATCATCATTGCTGGTGATCATGGCAGTGATCCTGTTGATCCTGCGATCTGTGGTTGTAACCGTGGGAAAACGCAAAGAAAGCCTGTAAAAAGCAGAAGGCGGAGCGGTAATTTTTACAAATACTATCAATAAAGAGAAGCCGCCAAAAGATTATGGAAAAAGCGGATGGATGGTATCAGGGAAAGGAATGAGTTTATGTATATAGAAATGAAAGAAATCAACAAAACATTTGACGGGTTTCACGCATCACAGGATGTGTCCTTTGGAATTGAAAAAGGACATCTGGCAGCACTTCTGGGTCCGAGCGGCAGTGGGAAAACAACGATCCTCCGGATGATCGCCGGACTGGATGTGCCGGATTCCGGGGATATTCTGGTGGAAGGAAAACGGATGAATGATATTCCCGGCAGCAAACGTGGCATTGGATTTGTGTTTCAGAATTACGCACTGTTTCGTTATATGACAGTGGCGGATAATATTGCGTTCGGCCTGGAGATCCAGAAAAAGAGCAAAAAGGAGATCAAAGAACGTGTGGAGGAGCTTCTGGAATTGATTGCCATGAAGGATCTGGGAAAACGATATCCCCACCAGCTTTCCGGAGGGCAGCGGCAGAGAGTCGCATTTGCCCGGGCACTTGCACCCAATCCGCATTTGCTCCTTTTAGATGAACCATTTGCTGCCATTGACGCCAAGGTACGCCGGGAGCTTCGCACCTGGCTTAAGCAAATGATCCGTCAGGTTGGCGTGACCAGTATCTTTGTGACCCATGATCAGGAGGAGGCAATGGAGGTGGCAGACACCGTCATCGTGACAAATCAGGGGAGAGTGGAGCAGATCGGCACGCCGGAGGAAATCTGCCTTCATCCGGAGACGGCTTTTGTGCAGGATTTCATAGATTCGGCGAGATATGAAGCGTTGATGGTGAAAAAAGAAGATGGTGTATAAATTTAAATTATAAAAACAATAATTGACTTTTGTTTTTTGGCATGTTATATTGATAAAGGTATACCAAATATTAAAATGGAGGAAGAATAATAAAGAGAAAATTATTGTTAGTTGCATTAGGCTTTTTTTGATGACAACGCTAGTTTGTGTTCATGCAGCAACCTATAGGGCGAATGGTTATATTGGAAAAAACTTTGGAAAAGGAAAGGTGATAGCAAGTGTATCATATGCCAAAAATACAAGTATTGGAAAGGATACTGTTATTTGTATGGTAACTGTAGATTCGAAAACGGCGGTTGATGCAAAAGGTTGTTATAATGAAACTGCATATATTCACAAAAGCCTTGTTAATGGTGATCGAATGTCTGAAAGTGAAGGAAAAAAAGAGGTAAGTAGTGTATATTGTTATGGAAAGCTTGTCCTGTCAGGGGATGTACACCATACATTATATGCAGATGAATAATAATTGAGAATACTTAGAATGAAGGGATATCCGCGTGATTTTTTAGGATTACGCGGATGCTCCTTGTTAATGGTGATGATTATTGCTGGTACAGCACATGAAATTAAATAAGCAATCCCTAGTATGGAAAAGGTCATTTTATCTGTTAATAGCATTCTAAATACGGAAGAAGTGGGAAGGAAACAGTTAATGGGAAAAATATTGTCAAATTTAAGAATAAGTCTGGGCATTATGAAGTGTAACTTTGTCACGAAATTATTGACATTTTGTCTTATGATGGCAGGTTTTGTATTGGCGGGGATGACTCTGATCAGTGTGAATATATCGGATTACGATAAAATTCAATATCAAAAGAAATGTGATATCAAAAGAACCGGGGTTATGCGTTGCGAGAATAGTGATGAAGAATTGAAGCCTGGAATGGATCTGTTATCAGGACGTCCTCATCAAAGATTCTGGGATCATTTGAAAAAAAGTGGTCTTGTGGAAAAATGTGCCCAATATACAATTTTAGGACGCGAAGATGTTGACCAGAAGCTTATAAAAATACAGGAGGGTCATCAAATTTCGCAGTATGCTGCAATAAATTGTGTGGAAGCAATCTATGCACAGAGAGATATATTTGACATTTATGGCATAGAGATTGATTATAAAGTACCGGTACAGGATTGGGAGGACGATGGTGTTTTGTTAGGAAGTCAATTTAAGTCCGATTATGAAAATAAAAAAGAAGTCTATTTTTATGGAAAAAAATGCCCGATTCTTGGATTTATAAAAAAGGATCAGAAACTTTCGTTTGAAAGAATTGCCTATGAGGGAGGAACAGCACTGACCGGTCTTTATAATTTGGATTATTCTTTTTTTCGGATTGTTGCTGACAATGTTTATCAGGGATACGATATTCATTACAAGCTTGCGGATCATGTTTCCAGACAGCAGTTTCAAAAGGATATTGACAAAATGGCTAAAAAATATCATACAACTATTATATCGCAATTTTTTCTGGATCAACATTTGGCAGATCTGAAAAAAGAAAATATAAAAATACTGGGAAAGGTAACAGGTTTTGCAGTTGTTTTGCTGGTGGGTGTGGTGTTGTTATGCATTATATCAAAGATTATGACATTTTTTCTAAATAAGTCATTGTACGGTATTCTTTATTCATCAGGACTTACGACCAATCAGGTGAATACAACATTTATCTTTGAAAATTTCATCATAATGGGAGCAGCATTAATATTAGCATTTTATTGGCTTTATTATGGGATAAATTTTTTCTGTGAATATTATGGAAATGTTCCGGCATATTTGATCGTTGATGTCGTGAAAAGTATTTTGGTATCCAAGGTTTTTGTACAGGAATTTTTGTTATATGTATTCATTGCAGTGATAACGTCAGTGATACCAATGGCAGTGTTTTCCAGATTGACGCCTCTTTCTATGATGAGAGGATTTTATGAGGGACAATAAAGGAGAAGGAGTATGATTGAATTAATAAATTTAACAAAAGAGTATCAAAAACCCCCGAAAAAGGTTTTGGACAGGATATCACTGACCATTGGTGACAATGAGATGATTGCAATTATGGGAAAATCAGGAGCAGGTAAATCTACACTTTTAAATATTCTGGGGTGCATCGATGGGATTACGAGCGGAGAATATCGTTATAATGATATTCTTGTCTCAGATTTATCGGCGGCAAAACGTCATTTGTTCCGGAAACAGCATTTTAGCTATATTTTTCAAAATTTTGAACTGATACCCTCTTATACGGTATATGAAAATGTGGAATTGCCGCTGCTTGCGAGAAATATAGGAAATCGCAGGGAAAAGGTGCAAAAAGCATTGGAAGAAGTAGGAATATTGGAACATCAAAAGAAAAAAATGAATAAATTGTCTGGAGGAGAGCAGCAGAGATGTGCAATTGCGAGGGCATTGGTGGCAGATACGGACATTATTCTGGCAGATGAACCGACGGGATCGCTGGACGAACAGAATTCAATAGAAATTATGAATCTGTTAAAGGGATTTCATCAAAGAGGAAAGACGGTAATTATAGTGACTCATGATCAGGATGTAGCGGCTCAATGTGAATGCTGTATCCATATTAAGGATGGAAGGATTGGATCGGACGATAAATGAAAAGAGATTTTAAAGCACATCCCCTGTCAAATATAATGTTGTTTGTGAGTTGTCTGGCGGCATTTATGATCATCATATCCTGTCTTTCGTTTGGAGAGAACTATCGTCAGAACGATCAGGAAAAGAACAGACAGTATAGTATAATCTGTATGATAAAAACTTTGGAAAAGGAGCTTTCGTGCAGACAGGTAAGTAATGTACTGCAGGAATTTGACCGGCTTCAGAAAAAATATTCCCTGGGAAGTGTTGAGCTTACAGATTTGGCTGACAATGAAGTTACGGGATGGGAAAAAGCGGCAGGTCAGGAAAACGGCGGCATGACCGGTTCGATACAGGAATTGTTCAACCGGGGAGAAATTTGTTTTGTGATCAGGGATGACCAGCCATTACAGGAAGTGTATCGGGATTTTTATGATCAATGTCAAAAAAACGGGTTTGAAATATGCGTCAATAAACATAAAGAGGTGAGCGAAAGACATACGAAAGAGGTGAATAAACGCCTCTACATACTGATACGGGGTGCTGCTATTTGCTTTTCCTTTATTTTAATATTTGGGGCGATGTATCTGTGGTATGGAGGAAGAAAACATGAGTGGTTTATCAGGAATATATATGGACAGTCTGCCGGATGTATCTGTATGGATGTGGTCAAGATCCATATTATGTTTATGATCATGGCATATCTGCTCAGCGTTTTGGGGGTCAGAATGTTTGGGGGAGTAGACAGCACGGGGCTTTCGCTGGTACGGTATGGTCTGCTGGGAGTTGGGGAATGTGTTTTGTGCAGTTTGATTCTTGGAATCCAGGCATTCAAATTTTCAAACATTTTCCGCTGATTATGCTTGAAGAAACGGCAAAAATCCTGTACAGTATAGAGTGGAACATTTAGAATAGTGTTATGTCTGCGGCCCGGAGCTTGTGGGCTGAGAAAGGAATACAGGATTGTCATGAGAGAGTTATCACTTTATAATACATTGACCAAGAAGGTGGAGCCGTTTCACTCGATCGAAGAAGGAAAGGTAAAAATGTACACCTGTGGACCCACTGTATATCATTTTGCACATATCGGTAACCTTCGCAGTTATATGATGGAGGATGTTTTGGAGAAGTATCTGGGATATGCTGGTTATGATGTAAAACGTTGTATGAATATTACAGATGTGGGACATCTCACCAGTGATGCGGATACCGGTGAGGATAAGATGCTGGCAGGAGCAAAGCGCGAGCATAAAACTGTGATGGAGATCGCCGAGTTTTACCGCAAGGCATTTTTTGCGGACTGCGACAAGCTGAATATCAAGATTCCGGAGATTGTGGAGCCTGCCACAAACTGCATTCCGGAGTTTATTCATATGATCGAGGTCCTTCTGGCGAAGGAGTACGCTTATGTGGCTGGTGGAAATGTATATTTCGATACCAGCAAGCTGAAGGAGTATTATGTTCTTTCCGGACAGAATGAGGAAAACCTGCAGGTGGGTGTTCGTGATGACGTGGAGGAGGATGAGAATAAGCGCAACAAAACCGATTTTGTTCTCTGGTTCACAAAGTCCAAGTTTGAGGATCAGGAGTTAAAATGGGACAGTCCATGGGGTGTTGGATATCCGGGCTGGCATATTGAGTGCTCCTGCATCAGTATGAAGCACTTAGGGGAGTATCTTGATATTCACTGTGGTGGCGTGGACAATATCTTCCCGCATCATACCAATGAGATCGCACAGAGTGAGTCATATCTGGGACACAAGTGGTGTAATTACTGGTTCCATGTGCAGCATTTAAATGATAAATCCGGCAAGATGAGTAAATCAAAGGGAGAGTTTCTGACGGTTTCCCTGCTGGAGGAGAAAGGCTACAACCCATTGGTATATCGTTTCTTCTGTCTGCAGTCTCATTATCGGAAGCCGTTACTGTTCACTTATGATGTACTGGATAATTCCAGGGTGGCGTATGAGAAGCTTCGCAAGAGAGTGGCAGCTCTGTCCCGGGAGGGAGAGCCGGATATGAATGAGGTGAAGCCTTATCAGGATGCCTTTGCGGAGGCGATGGGAAGCGATATCAATACCTCTCAGGCATTGACGGTATTATACGATGTCTTGAAGGCGGATATCAGTGATGCCTCCAAGAGATATCTGGTGGAGGATTTTGATCAGGTATTTTCTCTGGATCTCACGGCAGAAGCTGAAGAAAGCCAGGCTGATGATGAGCTGACTGCATTTGTAGAGGAAAAGATCGCAGAGCGTCAGGCAGCCAGAAAAGCAAAAGACTTTGCGAAAGCGGATGCGATCCGTCAGGAGCTTCTGGAGCGTGGTGTCGAGATCAAGGATACCAGAGAAGGTACGGTATGGACGGTTTTGTAAGAATGGGTACTTTTATGAAATAGGTGTTTGAAATAAGAAATGATTTATATAGTAAAACTTATATATCAAACCCGAAAGGGCATCGGAAACGAATGGATTTCTGATGCCCTTTCGGGTTTGATTTTAAATTACCGGGATGTTTTTAAAGATTTCTTTACGATCAGTTTGATCTTGATCGTTGCTTTGTCCGGTGTTTTTATGATGATCTTTGTGGTTCCTTTTTTCTTTGCATGTATGATTCCCTTTTTGTTGACGATCGCAATTTTTTTATTTTTGCATTTATAGGTGAGCTTTTTTTTCATGCTTGCCGGTTTCACGGTAATAGGAACCTTGGAGGATTTTCCTTTTTGAAGGATCAGTTTTGTTTTATTGACGATGATCAGAGTCCCGGAGCTGGAAGAAACGGTTCCGTTACCGCCGGTTGTTATCGTGACCGCAGTCCTTGCGTTATCACCGGATACGTTTGTCGCTGCGGTTGGTGCCGGAGTGGCAGAAACCGGTGGATCTGACGGCTTTGGAGAGGAAGAAAGAGACGGCGTCAAAGAAGAGAATGGCGTCATCTGTCCGGCATCGTCAGATGGAAGTGGGGCAGCCGTGGTGGGAGATGTCTCAGGAGAAAAGGAGTTTGCCGGTGTTGCCGGATCAGGCGTTTGAAACGGTGATTCCGGTGAGATGGTGGGAACTTCTGTTTCGCCTGGTGTGGAAACAGGGGTGTTTCCAGGAGTTTGCGGAGTGCTGTCTGATGGTTCCGGGGAAGTTGCAGGCGTCTGGGAGGCATGAGCTTCTTCCTGCTTCTGATAGTCGCTTTCTGTGATTGTGTGAGCCAGTGCTTTCAGACAGACATTATTCATGTTGCGGGAAAAGCGGCCGATCTTGAAGGAGGTATTGTCGCTCCATTTGCCGTCCGAGTACACAAAGCTTTGTCCGCTCCGACTGGAGTAGTGGGTGGAAAACGGATCGGAAGATCCCTCGATCGATACATAAACGGTAGAGCCGTTTTCGGAGTAGAAGGTGACGACGACAGAAAAGGTTTCGCCGGCAGCTACAGCGACAGGCTCTGTCAGGGAAATTGTATGGTATCCCGAATTTGGGACAGTCCCATAAGTGGTACACTCTGGGACAAGAGTACCACTGGTTGGAAGCGTTCCGGTAATGTTGCGGTAGACCTCGATTTTATACTTCTGGTCGGCGGCAGTGGTATAGAATCCGGCAGCACCAATGCTTCGTGGAGAATCTGTTCCGTTTGTGAAAATATTGGCAAAGGTGATGTCTGCGGTGTCGTAATAAAGGTCACCCCAGCCGATTCCGTCGTATTGGAAATTGGTATCGTAGGTATCGGTGGATTCTGCTTCAAAGGTGCTGAATTCACAAAGTGAGGTGTCATAATAAGATACCCAGTAATATCCGTTGTTACTCATGGAATAATCCTCACCATAGCTGTTGGCGATGAGCCAGGCACCACTGCCGGGAGCCTCAGAGGAAAAGGTGTTGAAATCATCATCCCATCCGACGATCGTGACACAGTGGTTGGCATCATCCTCTGTGTGGCTGGTTTCATAAGCCGAAGTAACGGAAGAAGAATGATACATGTTAGAGGTATTGTAGTAGAGTGCAGCATCGACTGCTCCATGTTCCATTACGGCTTCTTTGATCCCGGACAGATCGTTTTTTTCAAAGAAACGGGTCTCCTTTAAATGAACCTCTGACTGGCTGCGGAGAGACTCCGGCTGATTTTTCATGGATCGTGCCATCTGCTTAAGCTCCTGGGTGGTATCCGCAGCAAACGGAGCTTTGTTTTCCGATACGGCACCCCACCAGTTTGCCAGAATAAAGCTGGCAATATAAGCATTTCCTCCCAGGTTATAATAATCACTGCTGTTTGTGACCTGGGTGGAAAGGTAATCTCCGTACAGAGGACTTGTGGTGTCTGTGAGACGGTTATAGGCGTACCAGATCAGATGGCTTTCCGAATAATCTGTCCCGGCAGGATCGGAAAGATTCTGGAGAATACTGTCGGCCTCCAGGGACTTGATGGCAGCAAATGCCCAGCAGCCCCCGGTAACGCCCTGGTTTTTGACTGGTGTAATTGCACTGTTCTCTCTGGAATCATAAGAGGATGGAAGAGACGATGATTTACGTTTGTTTGTGCTGGTGGAGGCATGCCCGGAGAGAGAAACCTCCTCGCCGTCTTCGTTGATGTATTTTGAATGTACAAAACCGTTCTCTGAGGTATCAATGCGTTCGATTATGGATAATGAGGAGGACCGTGCTGCGGCCGGAGAAACGTCCGGTAATATAACAGAACCGGCAAGTATTATGCTCAGTCCCACCGCCGTAAAAAAATGTTTCTTCATAAGCTCTGCTCCTTTCGGGAAAATGTGTTATTTACTGAAACATCCCACAACCAATATTAGACTATGCCCATAATATTTCTTATGTTGCACGGTATAGAAATGATTTTTGTCATTTGAGCATCTAAATATCCGGGGGCTGTGTCTGAAAATTGTCTTATCGCCCTACGGTTTTCGGAAAATCTAAATGCTTTGCTGTTTCGATGTTTGATAAACGTGCCTTCCCGTACTCGCCTCGGGGTGGGATTCGAATGTTTCGAGGGCACTTGCACTCGCCACTACTTGCATCCTGTTTTATAGGATGCTATGTAGTGCTGCGTAGTGCAATGTAGCGAAAGCGTGCCCACCGAAACAGTTGAGCCCACCCTTGAGGCTCAGTCGTCCAGTCACGTATTCATCGAAACATTGCAAAGCAAAGATTTTTCAGAAAACCTAGCGATCTGCGTCAATTTTCAGATCACAGCCTTCCCGGACGCATTAGATTCAAGGGCAAAAATCATATTTTGACTCTTGATCATAAGAAATATTATGGGCATACCACATCATTTCATGTGGGAAGTTTCAGTGATTGATATCTCATATTTTAACATAAAAAAGTGAAAAAAACGTGTCAGCATCGTTTTATGTCGAAGAGGAAATGAAAATGACAACCGATGCCATCTGTTCATAAGGCATCGGTGCGTCTATGATAGAGGAAACAATACTTCGCACAGCCGGAAAACGGTGCGGAGCATAAGTAATCTTTAAGGATGGAAAGGATAGGAGGAATATGAAAGAACAACTGGAAAACTATAATGTTTTGTTTGCGCTGATGGCGGTTTGTGCCATGTCTGTGTTGTGGAAAGCAGTCAGCTATGGTCTGTTCCATAAACTGTTGTGGGAGTCGGGGCAGATGGGGACAACAAAAAACAGATGGATGAAGGCGATGATGTCAAAGTTTGAGGCATATTATAAGCTGCATATCAGTGTACATAATGTGGAAAATTTTGTGGATCGTTATCTTTATCATTACCGCCTGATGGGACTTTCTTTGCAGACCTGGGAAAACATCGGAAATTATTTTTCCGCACTGATCGCTGCGGCTGCCGGACTGTTCTGTTTTCTGGCGGGATACTACGGGATGCCTGCAGAATGGTTCTGGGTGACAGGCCTGGTCACGCTGCTGCTCCTATGTGTGCAGGGGGCGTCGGAGCTGTTTTTTGATACCCACAAATGCCTGCGTATATTTCGGATACAGTTGATCGATTACATGGAAAATACCATGCGTGCCCGTCTGGAAAATGAATATTTTCATCAGGAGGAAACAAAGGAATATCAAATGCAGTATTTTGCCCCGGAGGATGCCGGCAGTGCCGCGGCTGAAAGTGCGGCAACCTCATCGGCTGTAGTGGAAACCGGGGCGTCTGCCGGTGATGCGGAAGCAAAGTTTCCTGTATTGACAGAGATGAAGGAGTTGTTGGAGTCCTTCCGGGAGGAAATGCAGCTTGACCGGGATATTGCAGGAAAACAGAATATGTTATCGGAACAGGCGGCTGCTGAGAAGGCGAGACTGTTTGAAGAGATTTTGGAGGAATATATGTAACAACCGGATAGAAGCAGATTTGCTTGCAAATATGCGGGACGGAAGGTGGTTACAGGATTGCAGAAATTGCATGGCAATGGAGCGGTCCGTGGCATCAGTTGGGGTGAAATACCTTTTGACCCCGACATCATAAGAGATAGAAATGAGGATGGTTATGGAAAAAGGATATATGATATCAGATGCATCGAAAATGCTGGAGGTTGAAAATCATGTGCTTCGTTACTGGGAGGAGGAGCTGGATCTGCCGATTCCCCGCAACGAGCTTGGGCATCGTTATTACCGGGAATCAGAGATGAAGCTTTTGCGGTCGGTCAAGGATCTGAAGGAACAGGGATTTCAGTTGAAGGCGATCAAAAAACTTCTGCCGGATCTGGAACGCGTGGAGGGAATGGATCCTAAAATTCTGTACCGGCTTCGGGAGGATCTGAACAATCAGGTAATGCGGGAGGCACTGGAGCACAGCAAGGGATCTGTTACATCCATTGAGCATGCCAGAGACCGTTATGAGAAACGTCAGAAAATCTGGCAGGAAAAAAGCTATGAACAGGAGCAGGCGGTGGAATCCGGCATGCAGCAGCCAGGCTACGGCCAGACGCAGGCAGCTTCCCTGGAACGTCTCCGGCAGTTCGAAACCATGATGCGGCAGATGATCCGTTCTTCGGTGGAGGAAGTCAGTCAGGAGTCGGAGGAACGGATCTGCGAAGCAGTTTCCGTACGCATGCAGAAGGAAATGAATTATCTGCTGATGCAGAAGGAAGAGCTGCAGGAGAAGCAGCTTCATCTTTTGCGGGAAATATTGCAGCAGGTGAAAGGGGAAACACAGATTGCAGAAAATACACAGACAGAGGAGGACAGACCGGAATGTACTACATGCTGTGATGCCACGGAGGCTGCAAGGGAGGCGGCTGCTGCCAGAGAGGAGCCGGGTGAGGTAACAGAGTTTAGCCGGAAAAACCGCCGGAAGCTCCGCAAAAAAGCAAAACACAAAAAATTATTTGCGAAGTCTGTAACGTCGTGCTAAACTATATAAAGGAAATCGAAAAGTAATATACGATAAAGAAAGGTGATAAAAAATGGGCAATTTTACTTTTGAAAAATGCGGAGAAATTGAGGGGCTTTACCTGATCCAGCCGAAAGTGTTCGGGGATAACCGCGGATACTTTATGGAGACATATAATTATAATGCATTCAAAGAAGCAGGACTTGATATGGTATTTGTGCAGGACAACCAGTCGAGCTCCACGAAGGGAGTGCTTCGCGGACTTCATTATCAGAAGAATCATACGCAGGGCAAGCTTGTACGTGTACTCAGTGGTGAGGTGTTTGATGTGGCTGTCGATATCCGCCGCGGTTCCAAGACATATGGTAAATGGTTTGGCGTGACCCTGACTGCAGAGAAAAAGAACATGTTCTATATTCCGGAGGGATTTGCACATGGTTTTTATGTACTCTCCGACACCGCAGAGTTTGCTTATAAATGTACAGATTTCTATGATCCTTCCTCCGAGGCAGGCATTATGTGGAACGATGAGACTATCGGTGTAAAGTGGCCGGTTCCAGAAGGAACTGTTCCAAATATTTCTGAAAAGGACGGCAGGCATCCGGCATTTTCAGAGGATATTGCATTAGACTATTAAAAGGATGCAGGGGTTTCAATCCCCTATGATACCAGCATCCTGAAACAGAAAATGAATGACCAGTTTAGAAAACAGAGCAGGTACCGGCTGATGAGGATCAGACGGTACCTGTTTTTGCTTATTTATCCTGACGTGGCACTTGAAATGCCCCCTTACGAAATGGTATAATTTGATTTGATTATGCTTGGACATCAAGTGAGATATGGGAGGCACCATGAAAGAGAAGATCGATCAGTACGCAAAGGGAATATTTGAATATTGTCTGCCGGAGGTTGTTGTGAATCCTTCGGAGCTTTCTGTATCTGTGGATGCCGGAGAGATCACACAGGGAAGCTTTATGGTTCAAAACAGCCGGGGACGCATCATGAAGGGGATCGTCTGTACCGATTGTGCCCAGATGATATTGGAGAAGGAAGCTTTTCAGGGGACAGAGAATGAGATATCCTTTGCCTTTCGTGGAACCTATTGCCGGCCGGGGGATGTGATCCGTGGCGAGATCCGGATTCTTTCGGACTGCGGTGTGGGCAATCTGCCTTTTACGGTGACAGTCGCGGTACCTTCCTGTGAAACATCGGCAGGCCGGATCCGTGATCTGAACCAGTTTACAGAGCTTGTAAAGGGTCATTATATCGAGGCACTCCGGATTTTTCAGAGTCCCTCCTTTGAACGGATCTTTCTGTGGGACAAGGAAACCTATCTGGAGCGTTACAAGGGACTGTTAAAGGGAAACGACAAGAGCATGGCACTGGAGGAGTTTCTGATCGCTGCCCACAAGAAAACACCGGTACAGCTTACGGTAGAGAAACGGGAGCTGCAGTATCCGAAATGTGAAAAGATCTTTGCGGATCAACTCGTGCTTCACAAGGACACATGGGGATACGGAGAATATGAGGTGAAGACCGATGCATCCTTTCTACGGCCGGAGCGGTCCTGCATCCGGACCACGGATTTTACCGGGGATACCTATGAGCTGCCGTTTGTCATTAATCCGGATTGTATGGCGATCGGACATAATTTTGCACGGATCACCATCAGCAGTGTGAGACAGGTGCTGGAGATCAAGGTGATCGCACGGAAATACTGTCTGTCAGATGAGGAACGCAGACAGAGGATACAGCAGCAGAAAGCGGTATGGAATCTGTACCGGAGCTTTCTGTATTTTGAGGCCGGCAAGATATCCAGAAAGGATTATATAGAACTGGCCGGCAGAAGTGTAGGAAGTCTCGATGAAGCATCCGAACAAAAGAATCCGTACGAATGGCTGGTTCGTGTATTCCGGATCCATCTGGCACTGCAGGAGCAGAAAGAAGAAAACTTTCATCTGGAGATGACCGGACTGGAAAGCAGGCTGCCGGAGCTTCAGGAACAGGAACCGCTGCTCTTTTGTTCCTATTATTATCTGATGCATTTATGGAAACCGGAGGCAGCAGAGAGGGCAGGAGCATTGTCCGAGATCAGGGAATGTTATCAGAACGGACACAGTCACTGGCTGATCCTTTGGTTTTTGTTGAAAATGGACGACAGCTACCAGATCTCATCCAAACGGCAGGATGCCATTCTTGGGCAGCTTGAGTCGGGCTGTCACAGTCCTCTGCTTTATCTGGAGCTTTGCCGGCTGTATAACAGCATGCCGGAGCTTGTATTGGAGCTGACCGATGCAAAGGCACAGGCTCTTCACTGGGGGCTTGCCAACCGGATCCTGGATGAGGAATTAAAGTTCCGGTATGCTTATCTGATCAGCCGGACCAGAGATTTTTCCGGTGTGATGCTGCAGGATATGTACAAAATGTACGAGGAGAGACCGTCAGATGATCTGTTGTCTATGATCTGCAAGCTGCTTATGAGAGAACGCAGGGTTTCTCCGGCAGATGTGAAGTGGTATCTTCTGGGAATTGAACATAACCTAAAAATTACAGATCTTTATGAAAATTATATATATGCACTGGAGGAGACACCGGATATGGTGCTTCCGGGGAAGGTATTGCTGTATTTCTCCTATAATAACCAGCTTAATGCAGGCAGGAAAGCGATGCTTTACGCCTATGTGATCCGTCACAAGGACAGGGACAGGGCAACCTACGACACATATAAGAAGCAGATGGAGCAGTTTGCTCTGGAACAGATGACACAGGGACATATCAGTGATCATCTTGCTGTGCTTTATGAGGAGTTTATCCGGGAGGATGTGATCGACGAAAAGCTTGCTGTGGCAATGCCATCCATTCTGTTTGCGAGAGAGATCCGCTGCAGTGATCCGCGGATCGCGGGCGTCGTGGTACGGCACCGGGAGTTACAGCAGGAGGAGGGGGCAGCCTTTGTGGGAGGAAAGGCCATGATCTCTATATTTACCCCGGAACCGCAGATTTTTCTGACAGACCGGGAGGGACGCAGATATTCCTCTTCCATCGGTTATACCGTGCACCGGATGGTTCATCTGGATCACCTGATCGAAAAATGCCTTCCTTTTGTGGGGGACAATATCCGCGTACTGCTTTATTTATACGAAAAGGCGGTACAGGAGAACCGTTCCGGAGACGAGGTGGCACAGCTTCGCCGTCGTATTCTTGGCATTGCCGGACTGGACAATTCTTATCGGAAATCTCTGTTTGCCATACAAATGCAATATTATTTTGATAATTTTCAGGGAGAGCTTCTGGATGCGGAGCTTGACCATATGGACTGGGAAGATATCCTGCCAAGGGACAGAGAAAAATTTATGGAGTACTGCAGTGTGCGCCACAAGTACGAAAAAGGAATGGAGGGACTGCTTCTTTTTGGCTGGAACGGCATGGATCCGAAACGGCTTTTAAAGATTGCGGGACATGCCTATGTGGGGGCAGAGGAGGACAAAACCCTGACCGGGCTTGCCTGGTATATTTTTAAGAATGGAGAGTTTGACAAGGCTCTTCTGGGATATTTGTGCGACCATTATTCCGGTACGATACCGGAGATGGTGAAGCTATGGAATGCATGCAGGGAGTTTGGGGTTGATGTCCGGATCCTGTCCGAACGATTACTGGCACAGATACTTTTTATGGATCAGATGGTGCCGGAGGCGTATCCGGTATTTTTCTGCTATGAGGAGAACGGTTTCAACAAAAAGCTGATCCGGGCGTTTCTGAAATGGACGGCATACCGTTATCTTGTACATGGGGAGAGTCTTCCGGAGGAGATCTTTGAATCCTTCTATCAGCATGTGCAGGTAGAAGAAAACCGGCCATGTCTGTTAGCGGTATTGAAGCATTTGTCCGGGCGGGGGATGCTCACCGGGGGAGAATCGGTATTTGTGGATTATAATCTGCATCAGCTCTATGAAAAGGATATTGTTTTTCCGTTTTATCAGGATTTTAAGGAAAAGCTTGTTCTGCCGGATACTCTTCTCAAGGAACAGTATGCAGAATATACCGCAGATCCGGAACATGAGGTTTGTATCCGGTATACCTATATTGTGAACGGACAGAGACAAAATACAGTTACGGAGCCCATGAGAAATGTTTTTGAAGGGATCCGTGTCAGAGGTTTTATCCTTTTTCAGGATGAGACGGTGGAGTATGAAATTCTGGAAAAGGATACCGATGGTAGTGAGAAGACCACCGGACCATTCACGATGACATATATAGATCAGATGAGCGGCATGCATGGGGAGAGCGGCTACCGGATGCTGAACCATATGCTGCGGAAACAGCAAGGGAATGAGGACGGTCTGCTGGATCAGATGCAGGAATATGCAGAGAAACGGGCCATTGTGAAGTTTTTGATGAAACCGGAGGATGGAGGCAGATAAATGACCGAAGATAGAAAAGTGCTGGCGGGGATCGATCTGTGTGATGATTTTACGCAGCTTTCCTGCTACCGCCGGGATATGGACAAGGTGATCCCGGTGGGACGTCTTGTGGGCAGGGAGAGGGAATATGAATGTCCAACTGTTTTGTCTTACCAGCCGGTCCGGAAGGAGTGGCTGTTTGGGACAGAGGCACTGCTGGCGGAAGAACGGGAGGATGTGTACGTTTTTCGGGACATACTAAAACAGATATCGCAGCAGAATAAGGTCACTGCCGGAGACGTGGAATTGGAGCCGGCAGATGTGCTGGTGCGGTATTTTGTGAAGCTGTTAAGCTGTCTCAAAGAATATTTTCCGAGTGAGACCATTAAAAAGCTGGTGATCTCAGTGTCCGAAAAAACGGACAATCTGGTCAATGCCATCAAGGAAGCATTGAACCGGATCGGCATCGGGGAGGATCGTTTTGTGATACAGCTTCATCAGCAGAGTTATATGTATTATGCCCTGAGCCAGAAAAAGGAGCTGTGGCTTGGAGATGTAGCATTGTTTGAATTTGGACGGGACGGGCTGTTCTATTCCCAGATCCATATTGACCGTAGAAATATTCCGTATATTGTCGGGGTGAAACGGATGGATCTGAGCCAGAGTCTGAACTGGGATATGATGGAGCATGACAGCAGCTTCAAGATGGAGTATGCCTTTGTAAATCTTGCCAATACCCAGATGCACAAACAGATGATCTCCACGATCTATGTCACCGGTGAGGGATTCCAGGGAGAATGGGCCAATACGGCGTTAAGCCAGTTATGCAACGGTAGACGTGTCTTCCGGGGAGCAAACCTGTTTACAAAGGGTGCCTGTATTGCGGCAAGAGAACTGGCGGGGGAAGGAGTTATGAATGACTTCCTTTTTCTGGATCAGGAAATGATCCACACCGGCATTTCCCTGCGGGTATATTGTGATGCGAAGGTGCAGGAGGTGCTTCTTGTGAGAGCAGGGGTTCCGTGGAAGGATGTGGATGTCAGCGTTGACTTTATTCCTGATGGGGAGGATGAGCTGCAGCTTACAATACAGAATGTGCTGCGTAGAGAAACGACGGTTCATCTGTTGTCACTGGAGGGTTTTGACGAAAGACCCGACAAAATGACAAGATTTACGCTGCGCCTGCGGTTTGCGGATGCATCCCACTGTATCGTGACCTTAAAGGATGATGGTTTTGGGGAGTACTACCCTTCCAGCAACCGGATCTGGGAGCGTTATCTCAGCCTGTAAATGCAGATTGGAGGAATTAGATGGGAAAATTAATATTATGCAGCAGTGTTATTGCGAAGCATCCATACTGCTTTCCGATGACAAAGACAAAGGTATATTCCATCGAGGAGGTCTGCTACTACATTAGAAATAATATTTATATGATGCAGGAGGAAGTCTTTGACAAGGAGTTTGCGGACTGGATTCGTCATGAGCTTGGCATGGAGGAAACGGCGGATAAGCTGGACCGCATGCGGGAGGATCACAATAATCTCAAGGATATTGTAGTAACTTTGTGCTGCAGTTGTGATTATTATACGGAGCGGGAGATCAATGACCTGATCGCGATCATGGATCAGACGCAGAATGTGCCGCTGCGGGGAAGACAGAAGATCAAAGCAGATACGTATCTGAAAAGCGGAAGCCTGGAGCGGGCAAGACAGGAATATGAGCGTATCCTGAAAAGTCCGGATATGCTCAATGCGAAGCCTGAGGAGTATGGACAGCTTTATTACAGTCTTGGTACGGCTCTGGCGGGGATGGGAGAGTACCGGCAGGGATTTCAGGCATTTCAGAAATCCTATGAATATGTCAAGGAACAAAAGGCACTGGAGTCCTGCCTGTACTGTCTGAAGCTTGGAGACATGCCGGAGGAGTATGCCAGAGCCGTCAAAGAAATGGGTGTGACTAGGGAACAGCAGACCTTTATAGAGGCACAGTATGAGGAGGCACTTCGGCAGAGTATGGACAGCCGGGAATGCAAAATGGTCCGCCGTATCCGCAGAATGAAAGAGCAGGGGGATCCTTCCTATCAGAGGGCGGCATCGGAACTGATCTTTGAATGGAAGAACGAATATCGCAAAAGTATGCTTCCGTAAAAGGGGAAGAATGATTGTTTGATTCTTTCCAGGGAGAAAGGAGGATTCCGGATGGCTTTTTGGAACCGGATCAGGAGAACAAAAAATAAACACAGTGATCACAATACAGAAGAGATCCTGCCGGAGAAGAAGCAGGACCGGCTGGATCCGGAGCAGGCACGGGAAGCTTCCGGGGAGGAGCCGGAGCGTCTGTCCGGGGAGGAACTGGCTGCAGAGCATATTATTCCGCAGGGAAAGGCAGAACAGAAGCGGTATATCCATGACTGCTGCGAGTCGGTGAAGGATTGTGACAGACAGATCGGCATTGCAAAGACGGAATATACCAGGGTGACAGAGTATCTGACGGACATCCAGAAGATTGACCGGATCGCAGGAGAGGACAGGGAGTCCCTTCTGGAGCTTTGCAAAAGGATCCAGAGACTGCTGCAGGAGCGCAGTCAATATAAAAACAGGACTCTCACGATCACAGAGCGTCAGATGCGCCGGTTTGACCGGTATCAGGAGGAACTGATCGACGAGATCAAAAAAATGTATCAGAATGAAATGTATCAGAAGGCGATCGACAGTGATATCCGTCATCTGGAGGCAGAAAAGGCATATATCCGGGAGGAGCAGCATGAGATCATCAGGCGGCAGGATTTCCTGAAAAAGCTTGCTAAAGGCATTTTCGGGCTGATCGGTTCTCTGATCGTTCTTTTTATTATATTGTACTTTAATCTGGACAGTGATATGACTTATCCGTATATTGGGACACTGGCGCTGACGGCAGTGTCTGCGGCTGCGATCTTTACGGAGTCCAACAAAAACCGGTATGAGATCGCCGTCTCGGATAAAAGGTACAATAAAGCAGTGGAACTTTTGAACCGGACAAAGATCAAATATGTCAATAATGTCAGTGTGCTTGATTACAACCGGGAAAAATTCGGCGTCAAAAATGCTGCCGATTTTGAAAATCTCTGGGGAGAATACTGCAAGACCAAGGAATACGAAAGGCGTTTCCGGGACAATACGGAGCAGCTCAGTAAAAGCAACGATTCCTTGCAGCGTCTTCTGGAAAGCTATGGTGTGAATGATACGGAAGTATGGCTGGTGCAGACCTATGCCATCTTAGATGACCGGGAGATGGTAGAGATCCGTCATGATCTTAATCAGAGACGCCAGAAGCTGCGGGAGCAGATCAAGTACAATACAGACACCAAGGAGGATTATGAACAGCATATCCGCAAGGTTGTGGAGGAAAGCGAATTTGGTCAGGAAATCTTGAAAGAAGTGCTTGACAAATAAAAAAGCATATGATAATATTCTTTGTGTTGTGCTGTGATCACACATTGATGTGCTGCAGTCATAACAGAATCAATAACAACAAAGCAGAGAAATCCACTCTCACCTTAGCACAGGAAGTGACTCGGGTTTAATAATGACATCAATCACCAGATCGTGATCATGATAGAATCAGTGGATAATGCTTTGCTTATCCACTTTTTTAATGGATAGGAAAAGTGCTTGTAACTTAGTAGAAAGCAGGGGCAAAGCACGGTTTTGCCCACTTTGATGTATGGAGGTGCAGGAATATTAGCAGGACAGCAGTAAATGAGCAGATCAGAGACAGAGAGATTCGTCTGATCGGCGAGGACGGGGAACAGTTAGGAATTATGTCGGCAAGAGATGCCATGAAGCTTGCAAGAGAAGCAGATCTTGATCTGGTCAAGATTGCACCAAATGCAAAGCCTCCGGTGTGTAAGATCGTTGATTACGGTAAATACCGTTATGAGCAGGCACGTCGTGAGAAAGAGGCCAAGAAAAAGCAGAGAACAATGGAAGTCAAAGAGATCCGTTTGTCTCCAAACATTGATGTAAACGATCTGAACACAAAAGCCAATCAGGCGAAAAAATTCCTGAGTAAGGGTGATCGTGTGAAAGTATCCCTTCGTTTCCGTGGTCGTGAGCTTGCACATATCAATTATAGCAAACAGATTCTGGACAGCTTTTATGAGAAGCTGGAGGATATTGCTGTTGTGGATAAGCCAGCCAAGATGGAAGGCCGTACCATGGTAATGTTCTTATCAGAGAAGAGGCAGTAAAGATTGGCTGACCGGTCATCCGGTGAGCAAGGCTTTCAAGGCGGTGTACTGCCGATGCAGATACGCCAGATTATAAATATTATGCAAATAAGGAGGAAACTATCATGCCAAAAATGAAAACAAAGCGCGCAGCTGCAAAGCGTTTCAAAACTACAGGAACAGGAAAGCTCATGAAGATGAAGGCTTATAAGAGCCACATCCTGAACAAGAAGTCTACAAAGAGAAAGAGAAACCTGAGAAAAGCTGTAGAGGTAGATGCAACAAACGCAAAGATGATGAAGCGCATTTTACCATATTCTAAATAATTTAAGGAGGAAAGACAAATGGCACGTATTAAAGGCGGATTAAATGCAAAGAAGAAACACAATCGAGTTTTAAAGCTTGCAAAGGGATATAGAGGAGCAAGATCTAAGCAGTATAGAGTAGCAAAGCAGTCTGTAATGAGAGCCCTGACTTCCTCTTTCGCAGGTAGAAAAGAGAAGAAGAGACAGTTCAGACGTCTCTGGATCGCTCGTATCAACGCAGCAGCAAGACTCAACGGTCTTTCATACAGCAAGTTCATGTATGGTCTGAAGCTGGCCGAGATCGACATCAACAGAAAGATGCTTTCTGAGATGGCTATCTCTGATCCTGAGGGATTTGCTTCTCTCGTTGAGGTTGCTAAGAGCAAGCTTGCATAATTACAAAACAATATGATGCAAGGGTCAAGAGCAGATATACTTGCAAATATGCAGCCATGGAGCTGATACAGGAAGAGTCCTTCGGGGCTCTTTTTGTCCTATATAATAAATGTAGAAAGGATATGAGATGGTATTTAGTTCTGCAATATTTTTATTTATATTTCTTCCGATTGTATTTCTGGGAAATCTGTTGATTCGTCCTCTTTGGGCAAAAAATTTATTTCTGACTGCGGCGAGTCTTATTTTTTATGCCTTTGGGGAACCGGTATATGTTTTTTTGATGATCGCATCGGCCGCGATGAATTACGGATTTGGCAGAGGGCTGGCAGCGGCAGGGAGACAGGGAATCCGGCGTTTTCTGCTGGTGGTTTCCGTACTTTGCGATCTGGTTATTCTGGGAACTTTTAAGTATGCCGGATTTCTGGTAGAAAATATCAATCATATTGCCGGATCACATTTGCATATACCAGGGATTGCCCTTCCGGTTGGTATTTCATTTTTTACGTTTCAGGCAATGTCCTATGTGATCGATGTGTACCGGAATCGGGACATGTGCCAGAAAAGCTTTATGAAGGTGCTGCTTTACATATCCTTTTTTCCGCAGCTTATCGCCGGGCCTATCGTGCGCTGGGGAGAGATTGAAACGCAGCTTGATCACCGGACTGTTACGACAGATGGCGTAGCGGAGGGGATCTGCCGTTTTGTGAAAGGTCTTGCCAAAAAGCTTCTCCTTGCTAATGGACTTGGAAAGATTGCAGATCAGGTGTTTGCCCTGAATATTGGACAGTACAGTATGGCAGTGGCGTGGCTGGGAGCTGTATGTTATGCATTACAGATCTTTTATGACTTTAGCGGATATTCAGACATGGCGATCGGTCTGGCATCTATGTTTGGATTTCATTTTCAGGAAAATTTCGATCATCCATATAGTGCGGACAGTATTCATGGATTCTGGAGGAGATGGCATATCTCATTGTCATCATGGTTTAAGGAATATGTCTATATTCCTCTGGGAGGCAACCGCAAAGGAAAGTTTCGGACAGAGGCAAATAAACTGGTCGTTTTTTTTCTCACGGGCATCTGGCATGGTGCCAACTGGACCTTTGTGATCTGGGGCATGATCCACGGCGTGATGAATGTGCTGGAGGATACGATCCTGCCAATCCGCAAATGCCGTTTCAAATGGGTTGGAAATGTATATACATGGATCATTGCCGTGACGGCGTTTGTGATGTTCCGGGCAGATACCGCTGCATATGGCTGGCACATGATCCGGACAATGTTTGGCAACTTTTCATGGGATGTGTTATCGAGACAATTTATTGTGGAGCGGCTGGACGGTTATACCATAGCACTGCTTGCTGCCGGTATTTTATTTTCCTATCCGGTGATGGGAGTGATTGCACAGAAGACATCAAAATGGCGGGAGGTTCACAGCGTGGCTTGGGAAAATCTGCGTTATGTGGGAGTGCTTTTGTTGTTTTTGATATGCGTCTGCAGTCTGGCGTCTGCCGCATATAATCCGTTTATTTATTTTCGTTTTTAACAATGCATCCGGTGAGCCGGAGGTCATATCCGGGATACGGAGGGAAGGAGCCGTGAATGAAAAAAAGAATATTTATTGCAGTGTTTTTTCTCATTCTGTTGATCCCATTTGTGGGAATGAGCGTTTATCATGCGGATCTGAGCATAGAGAAAAAGTACGGGGAAGCACTGCCTTCGCTGATGCGGAATGGCAGGATCAATACCAGATTCTTTCAGGGCATGACCGATTATGTGGCAGATCATTTTGCATTCCGTCAGGAAATGATCACGGCAGATGCCCGGATCAAAGCCGGGATCTTTCACAGCTCTGCCAATGATAAGGTGATCGTGGGAAAGAATGGCTGGCTGTTTTTTCAGGAGACGATGAATGATTATCAGAAGAGGAATCTTTTGTCAGACCGGGAAATCTACAATTGTGCCACCGTGGTACGCCTGATCGGACAGGGGGCACAGCTGCAGGGGGCGGAGTTTGCATTTACTGTAGCACCCAATAAAAATACCCTCTATGGAAAATATATGCCGGATCGTTATCAGGCGGGAAGCGGTGAGGGAAATCTGGAGCGTCTGATCCGGGAGATGAAAGATCAGAAGGTTCATTATGTGGATCTGCAGACGCCCCTTCGGAAGGAACAGAAACAGGTGTACCATAAATTGGACACACATTGGAATAATCTGGGAGCTTCGATCGCCTGTGGAACATTACTGGATTATTTTGGGAAAGATCATATCCATTATGAGAATGAGTCATATACCCGGAAGAAAAATTTTTCCGGAGATCTTCAGGGAATGCTTTTTCCGAAAAGCAGCAGGAAGGACTGGAATGTGATCTACAACCGCTCATGGACCTATAAATATGTAAATAGTGTCATATCCACCGAGCAGATGGAGATTCAGACAGAAAATCAGACGCAAAAGGATGATCAGAAGAATACGGCGAAAGAGAAACCAAAAAAGCAAAAGAAACATAATAGTCTGGTGATGTATCGTGATTCCTTTGGAAATGCACTGGTTCCCTTTATGGCACAGGAGTATCAGAAAGGATATTTCACAAAGGAGGTGCCGTATGATCTAAGTCTGGTGGATGCCTGTAAAGCAGATGATGTGGTGATCGAACTGGCTCAGAGACAGATCCCGACATTATTGGAAGGGATTCCATATATGATGGCTCCGGGCGTGACATTTGACCAGGATGTGGAGGAGATCACGCAGACGAAAGCGACGATGGAAGTGGAGAAGGTGCCGGGGACGGATGAAGTGCTGCGGATCTCCGGGGAGACGGACGAGAGGTGGACAGACGATGATTCAGAAATTTATATCAGCATGTACGGAAAAAAGAATCTGCTGATGTATGAGGCGTTCCCGGCTGTCTATGATCCGATGGATGAAAAAGCGGATCGGGCATACAGCTATGGTGCCTATATCAATACCTCTTCTATGCCATCGGATCATTATCAGATCGAGGTCATCACAAAAAAGAATGGAAGCTATTATACAACTGGATTTCTGGGAAAATATGTGGTAACATAAATAAAATAGGGTAAATATTGAAATATGAGAGGGGATACAAGATGAGGAGGAAAAAAATTGTGCCTGCAGGCATGATCGCCTGTGTGCTTTCTGGTATCATTCTGACTGCTCCGGTGCAGGAGACAGCCGGGACACCAGGGCAGGTGTTGTATGCAAGTGCTGCAAAACGTGCAACGACAACGACGACGCAGTCTGCCACAAAAGGAAAAAAGGATACGAAAGCTCAGAAAAAGATCAAACAAAACAAGAAAAAAGCCAAAAAATACATTGGGAAAAAGCTGAGCAGTCTCGTCAAAGCAATCGGGAAATATAAAAAGCTTTCCAAGGCAGCAAGCTGTTACTATGAAAATGAGTATGACGGTATTGCCAGATATGACGGTTTTGTGGTGTACTGCCACACGGAAAACAGAAAAAACTGGATTGTAGACAGTGTAGAATAGACAGGAGCAGCAGATGAGAGGAAAAAGACGGATCAGAGGCGGAAGGACTGGTGTTGCGGCTGCAATTGCACTGGGACTTTTATGTGGAGTCAGTGCCGGCGGGAATACGGTTTATGCTGCCATAGGACATGTTACAGAATCTGCCGCAGCAGAATTACCAGAAACCCAGGTGCCGGAGGGGGAGGCAGAGCAGTCTCCGCAACCGACGGCTTCTGCAGCTGCAGTAAATCCCAAACATACGATGAAACCGGATCCTACGGCAAAACCTACAGCCACACCGGTACCGGGCAGGCTTGTCCATAAGAAATATACGACATGGTATGTATATAAAGGTGGCAAAAAGCTGACCGGGGGATTTCTTACATTAAAGAAAAAGACCTATTATTTTGACAAAAACGGAGATATGTATCATGGCTGGCTGAAATGGGGCAGAAGGTATCATTATCTGGATCGTGCCACAGGCGTGCTGGTGCACCGCGGTAAGGTCGATGGTATCCGGATCCGGAAAGGCCAGGCGGTGCAGACAAAGCTCAGTGTCAAAAAGATAGAAACCATGCGTACAGCGGCAAGGCTGCTTAAGCGGATCACAAAGCCCTCAGATACAAGGGATCAAAAGAAAATGAAATGTTATCGGTACATTATGAAATGTGATTACCGAAGATATCGTTTTCTGGAACCGATCTATAAGAAAAAGGGTTGGGAAAGCACCTTTGCCAATGACATTTTCCGGCATCATGCGGGCTGCTGTGTGTCAGAATCATCTGCACTGGCATTTCTCTTTCATGAAATTGGATACAGAGATGTCTATGTGTGCCATGATACCAGTCATGCCTGGGTGGAAATGAATGGCAGAGTATATGACAATCTGTTTTCCGAAGCAAAAGATTTCTGGAAGTATTATAATGCCACATATGAGAGCTTTGGACTGCACCCGGCAGATAAACGCAAAATATAATGAGTTCGAAAGACTCATATTAGGCGCTGATAAAGAAAATTATTATAGATAAAAGAGAAAGGACGTAAGACAATGGCAAAAGAACTGGAAAAAAACTACAATCCTGCGGACATTGAGAAGAGAACCTATGATAAATGGCAGGAGAAAAAGTACTTTCACGCGGAGGTAGATCGCAGCAAGAAACCGTTTACGATCGTTATGCCACCGCCAAATATCACGGGACAGCTCCACATGGGACATGCCCTGGATAATACACTTCAGGATATTCTGATCCGTTTTAAGAGAATGCAGGGTTATGAGGCACTCTGGGTACCGGGAACCGACCATGCATCCATTGCCACAGAGGCAAAGGTAGTGGAAAAACTTCGGGAGCAGGGTATTTCCAAGGATGATATCGGCAGAGAGAAGTTTCTGGAGCATGTTTGGGACTGGAAGAAGCAGTACGGTGGCCGCATTGTAGAACAACTGAAAAAGATCGGTTCTTCCTGCGACTGGGACAGAGAGCGTTTCACCATGGATGAGGGATGCTCCAAGGCAGTCAAGGAAGTATTTGTCAATCTGTACAACAAGGGACTGATCTATCGTGGAAAGCGTATTATCAACTGGTGTCCTCATTGTCTGACTTCTATTTCTGATGCAGAGGTAGAGTATGAGGATCAGGCAGGTCATTTCTGGCATCTGCGTTATAAGACCACAGACGGTACCGGCTATATTGATCTGGCAACCACACGTCCGGAGACACTTCTCGGTGATACAGCCGTAGCAGTCAATCCGAAGGATGATCGTTATAAAGATATGGTAGGCAAGATGCTTGATCTGCCGATCGTACACCGTCAGATCCCGATCATCGCAGATGATTATGTAGATATGGAGTTTGGTACAGGTGTTGTAAAGATCACACCGGCACATGACCCGAACGACTTTGAGGTAGGACTTCGTCATAATCTGGAAGTGATCAATGTATTGACAGACGATGCTAAGATCGTAGAGGATTACCCGAAATATGCAGGCATGGACCGCTATGAGGCAAGAAAGGCAATCGTAGCAGATCTGGAGGCGGAAGGTGCTCTTCTGAAAGTAGAAGATCATGAGCATAATGTAGGTACCTGTTATCGCTGTCATACAACTGTAGAACCACGAGTATCAAAGCAGTGGTTCGTTGCTATGAAAGATCTGGCAAAGCCGGCAATCGATGCAGTCAAGAACGGAGATACCAAGTTTGTACCAACACATTTTGAAAAGACTTATTTTCATTGGTTAGAAAATATTCGTGATTGGTGTATTTCCCGTCAGCTCTGGTGGGGACATCAGATTCCGGCGTTTTACTGTGATGACTGCGGTGAAATGGTTGTCACGAAAGAAAATACCTGCAATTGTCCAAAATGCGGCAAGCCGATGCGTCAGGATCCGGATACGCTGGATACCTGGTTCTCCTCCGCACTTTGGCCGTTCAGCACTCTTGGCTGGCCGGATAATACCGAGGAGATGGATTACTTCTATCCAACAAGTACTCTGGTAACAGGTTATGATATCATTCCATTTTGGGTTATGCGTATGATGTTCTCCGGACTGGAGCATACCGGAGAGGTTCCGTTTGATACGGTACTGATCCACGGACTTGTCCGCGACTCCCAGGGACGTAAGATGAGTAAATCCCTCGGTAATGGTATTGATCCATTGGAGGTTATTGATAAGTATGGTGCAGATGCACTTCGTTTCACGCTGGTCACAGGAAATGCACCGGGTAATGATATGCGTTTCTACTGGGAGCGTGTAGAGGCAAGCCGTAACTTTGCCAATAAGGTATGGAATGCGTCCCGTTTCATTATGATGCATCTTGGTGACAATACCATCACTGAACCTGCATATGATGAATTGAAAGAGGCAGATAAATGGATCCTTTCCAAGGTAAATACCCTGGCGAAGGAAGTTACCGAGAATATGGAGAAGTACGAGCTGGGAGTCGCTGTACAGAAGATCAATGACTTTATCTGGACCGAGTTCTGTGACTGGTATATTGAGATCGTAAAGCCGAGACTGTTTGCAAAGGAGGAGGATCCTGCTTCTGCCAATGCAGCATTCTGGACACTCCGTACGGTGCTGATCGATTCTCTGAAGCTGCTTCATCCGTATATGCCGTTTATCACAGAGGAGATATTCTGCACGATCCAGTCAGAGGAAGAGTCTATTATGATCTCTTCATGGCCGGAGTACAAGGAGCAGTGGAATAATCCGGCAGCCGAGGAAATGGCAGAGAATATCAAGAACGTTATCCGCGGTATCCGTAATATCCGTACCGAGATGAATGTAGCCAATTCCCGCAAGGCACAGGTTTATATCGTTGCAGACGACGAGGCAACATGCAAGGTGCTGGAGGGCAGCAGAGATGCCTATGAGCATATGATCTATGCTTCTGAGCTTTTCGTTCAGATGGATAAGACTGGTATCGAGGAGAATGCAGTATCTGTTGTGATTCCAAAGGCAACAATCTACATGCCGCTTGCTGATCTTGTTGATTTTGAGAAGGAAAAGGAACGTCTTACCAAGGAGAAGAAGCGTCTGGAGGGAGAGCTTAAGCGTGTCAACGGTATGCTGAACAATGAGAAGTTTATGAGCAAAGCTCCGGAGAGCAAGATCGCAGAGGAAAAGGAAAAATTAGAGAAATATACAAGCATGATGACAAAGGTTGAGGAAGAGTTAAAAGCACTGGAGAAATAATGTACCGTAGATAGGTGTTTGACCATAACAGGGGTGGACATCCCGGAAGGCAGGGTGATTTTATGGAGAAGGTGGTAAAAAATGATTTTGGAGAAGTCCAGGTAGAGATCTCTGAGGACGATATGGAAGCGTATATTACGCTGACTCCGGAAAAACGTGATCAGGAGTTTCGAATGGATGATCTAAAGATTCTTTTAAAGGCGGCAGGCGTGGAGCATGGTGTTCTGGAGGATGTTCTGCAAAAGGCAATGTCCGAAAAACGGTACTATGAGCAGTTTACCGTTGCCAGAGGGGAGGAGCCGGTGGATGGCAAAGATGGCTGGTTTGAATTTCTTTTTCCCATCCATGTGGATACCCGGCCCAAAATCCTCAAGGATGGCTCTGTAGATTATACATCCTGTGGTCAGGTTCCGTCTGTCGGGGAAGGACAGGAGATCGTGCATTATCATCCGGCACAGAAGGCAAAGGATGGGATGAATGTTCTGGGACAGATTCTGCCGGGACGAAACGGCAGAGATCTTGCACGTCTGAGGGGCAAGGGCTTTGAGCTTTCCCCGGATAATCTGATTTATACAGCTAAACTGACCGGTAAAGCGACGTATCAGAATGATATTTTAAATATCAGTGCGGAGCTGACATTGGACAGCGATGTATCCTATACCACAACGGGAGATGTTCATTTTATCGGAGATATCCGGATCCGTGGCAATGTATTGTCCGGGATGAAGGTGACTTCCGAAAAGGGAAGCATCATCGTGGATGGGTATGTGGAGGCAGCCACACTGGTGGCCGGTAAGGATGTGATACTGAAAAACGGCATGCAGGGCAATGGTCAGGGAAAGGTTGCCGCAAAGGGCGATGTCTCCGGCAAATTTTTTGAGCAGACATTTATCGACTGTGACGGAAATGTTGCGGCTAATGCCATCATGAACTGTCAGATCAACTGTGGGCAGGACGTCAAGGTATCCGGACGGTTTGGTGCTATTATCGGAGGAAGTGTGTCTGCGATGCACAGTATAGAAACTATGGTTGCAGGCAATATAGCTGAAGTAAAAACAGAGCTTTGTGCTGGGATGGAGGATAATCTGTTTGCTCTTCTGACGCAGCATGAGAAAAGCCGTCGACAGATCCAGGGAGAAGTGGAAAAGATATTAGAAGCGTTAAAAAAGATCAATCATGTTCTGGAGGTTTCGCCAACGCCGGAACTGCAGCAAAAGAAATTAAAGCTCACCAGAGCAAAGATTGAAAAGGATACCCGTCTCAATATGATCATGAAGCGGAAGCAGGAGACGGTGGATCAGATGAGTAAAACAAATGATGCCAGTATCACCATCTTAAAAAGAGTGCATCCCGGAACAGAGATCACGGTCAATGGAAAACATGTGTCTGTTCAGGATGAGATTGCTGGTGTAGAATATAGAAGACGAGGAACGGGAATCGTATCCTATGGTCTGGAGTAAGTATGATGTCGATAATTGCGGCAGAAATGATTTGATGATGGAATGGAGGTAGTGTAAGATGGATTTTGAGGCAGAATTAGAAAAATTTCAGCCAAGTCTTGATATTGAACAGGCAGAAGATGCTATTTACGGAAACAGTACAACAGATGTAATGGATCTGCTCCAGAGTATTCTGGCCGATGCAGGTACCGGCACAAAGAACGCAGAATAGGGGAATGAACAATGAGATGTCCAAGATGTAATGCAGAGGTGTCTTTCAAAAAGGATCGTTGTGATAACTGTGGACAGGAGCTGCGCAATTACCGCAGGGTTCTCAGTGCATCCAATATTTGCTATAACCGGGGTCTGGAACAGGCAAAGGTCAGAGATCTTTCCGGAGCGATCGCATCTTTGCACAAAAGCTTAAAATTTAACAAATTAAATACCAATGCAAGAAACCTGCTGGGACTCATTTATTTTGAAGAAGGAGAGATCGTATCGGCTCTCAGTGAATGGGTGATCAGCAAGCATTTTCAGAATGAGCATAATGAAGCAGATCATTATATCGGGCTGATCCAGTCCAATCCGAACCGGCTGGAGACTTATAGTCAGATGGTCAAAAAGTATAATTCTGCACTGTTCTCTGCACAGAACGGCGATGAGGATATGGCGATCATTCAGTTGAAGAAGGTGGTCAGCACTAATCCGAAATTTATCCGGGCGCATCAGCTTCTGGCACTTCTCTATATGAAGACCGGCAAGAAAGAGAACCGGGTGCGTGCGTATAAGTTGATGAAATCTATCAGCGGGGTGGATGTGACCAACACCACGACATTAGCCTATTTAAAGGAGCTGTCAGATGTTCATATTAAGGGTGAAAATGCTGCACCAAAGGTAGAGAAGCCTGCGGAACAGCCGGTGCGAAAGACATTACCAAGGGTAGACGAGAATGCGTACAAGCCGATCACCCTGTACAAGGAGGAAAAACCATCCGTTATGCCGTTTGTGCATGTACTTCTGGGGCTGATCGCCGGAATTGTGATCATGCAGTTTTTGATCACACCTGCATTAAAGCAGCATTCCAGCAGCAAAGAAAACAAAGCATTTAAAACATACAGTGAGAATCTGGCTTCCGGGGAAAGTGATGTCAGCACATTGAAAAATGCCAATACGGAGCTGCAGAAGCAGGTGGACGAGCTGACCAAGAGGTTATCCGATTATCAAAGCGGCAGTCCTACCGATCTGGATGGCGTTCAGGCGGTTTATGACAATCTGATCCAGGCGATGCAGTATTATATCAATGATGATAAGCTTTCGGCAGCAAAGGCTCTGGATAAAGTAGATCCGGACAGTCTGGCAGGGGATGAGGCAAAGAAGTTCTATAAAAAGATCAAAAAAGAGACCTACTCCACAGCGTCAGAATCTTTCTTTGAACAGGGAAGAGACTGCTACAATGGTCAGGGTGACTACACCGGCAAGAAGGATTATGATAAGGCGATCAAACTACTCAAAAAGGCATTGAAGTTTAATGAGGACAATACAGATGCCATGTATTTTCTGGGACGCTGTTATCAGCAGAAGTCTGATTTTGAGACAGCAAAGCAGTATTATGACCAGGTGGTGAATGATTATCCGGATTCTGTCCGCGTCGCAGAAGCAAAGAGCAGACTGCGGGAGATCGGTCAGTAACCGGCTGCAGACATAAGAGAAAATGATAGGGAGACCTGTCAGAGTGTACATTTTATTGTATCACTCCGGCAGGTCTTTTTTGTGTATGGGAAATGCGGCTTTTGATTTTTGCAGCGGTTCGCTGCAGGTTTTAAGAAAGGAATGGTGATTATTTTGAATCAAAAAGAACAGGAAGCAATTCATTACGAAATACAGCAAAACTGTCTGATCATCTATATCTCACAGGATCTGGATCATCATACGGTAAATTTGCTGCGGGAGCAGTCGGACAGGCTGATCGATGCCGGAGATATCCGCCATATCATTTTTGATTTCCGGGAGAACGATTTTATGGACAGCTCAGGAATCGGACTGATCATGGGAAGATATAAGAGAGTGATGTTCCGGGGAGGAAAGGCAGCAGTGACCAATGTCGGCAAGGAGATCGAACGGATCTTTAATCTGTCCGGATTGTTTCAGATCATTGAACGATATGCAACACCGGAGCAGGCAGTGGAAGGGCTTAACACCAAAAAGGACAAATAAGAAAACGAAAAAATCAGATCAATGGAGGCAGAAAATGAAACTGATCATCGATAGTAATTCACAAAATGAGGCATTTGCAAGAACTGTGGTAGCGGCATATATTACACGTCTGGATCCGACTCTGGAGGAGCTGGCGGATGTAAAGACCGCTGTATCGGAGGCGGTAACCAACAGCATTCTTCATGGATATAACAACGGGGAAGGAGAGATTGAGATCGTCTGTGAGATCACCGGACAGGACATCATGGTGGAGATCACGGATCACGGAGTGGGCATCCCGGATATTGAAAAAGCAATGGAGCCTTTATATACCACGAAGCCGGAGTGGGAGCGTTCCGGCATGGGCTTTGCCTTTATGGAAGCGTTTATGGACGAGCTGGAGGTATATTCTGAGGTGGGGAAGGGCACCCGCGTCAAGCTGGGCAAGCACATTGGAGACAGAACATGAGAGTTGGCGTGGAGGGTGTCAAATGGATGCAATGGAATTATTGAAAAAAGCCCGTGCCGGTGACCGCCAGGCAAGAGATCAAATGGTGGAGGAAAATGTGGGACTTGTCTGGAATATCGTGAAACGCTTCAATGGAAGAGGATATGATCCGGAGGATCTGTTTCAGATCGGCTGTATCGGACTGATCAAGGCGATCGATCATTTTAATCTGGAATTTGACGTAAAATTTAGTACATACGCAGTGCCAATGATCATGGGGGAGATCAAGCGGTTTATGCGGGATGACGGGATGATCAAGATCAGCCGTACCATGAAGGAAAACGGTTGGAAGGTAAAGCTGGCAGCGCAGCGGCTGGGGCAGGAGCTGGGACGTCAGGCAACGGTGGATGAGATCGCGGCGGCAACGGAGCTGGAACCGGAAGAAATTGCTGTAGCGATCGAGGCAAACCGGGATGTGGACTCCATATACCGGCCGGTCTATCAGCCGGAAGGTAAGGAAATTTACCTGATCGATCAAGTGGTGGCAGGAGAAAATGCCAGTGTCGGTTATGTATCCCGAACCGCAGCGGTACGGGGAAATACCGGAGAGGCTGACTCCGGGGTGGATGCAGAAAAAGAAAAGGTGATCAATCACGTCCTGCTGGAACAGCTTCTGGGGACACTGGAAGAGAAGGAACGCAGGCTGATCACACTGCGTTATTATGAGGATAAGACCCAGACCCAGGTGGCAGCAGAACTGGGAATCAGTCAGGTGCAGGTTAGCCGCCTTGAGAAAAAGATACTGTTACGGCTGCGGCAGGAGGTGCGGTAGATGTAATTTGAAATAAAGATGTATAAAATTTCCATTCCCAGGGAACAATTTACTGAAAAGAGAAAGGGGAAAATGCACCATGAAGAAGAAAAAAATGTGGTTTTATGTATTGGTGATCGGTGTTATGACCTTGAGCACTGTCTGTTATATTGCAATCATGCGTAATGCGAAAACAACCTATGCCAACGGCAAATTTGTAGAGCAGGAGGGTGTTGACAATGAAATCCGATATTATTTACTTAAAACTGGAACAGAATAGTCAGGTATCCCATCCGAAGGTGCTGTTGGAGGATGTGGCAGAAATTCTTACTGCGGACAGTGCATTACAAAAAGAAGCCGGGAAGCTGGTGCTTTATACATTTCAGAAGGAAAAAGAGCAGAAGCTTGTTTTTTCTGCCATGAAAGTCATTGATCTGCTGCAGAAGCAGCGGCCTGAGTTGCAGGTGGTAAATATCGGGGAACCGGATTTTATTGTAGAGTTTAAGGACACTCCAAAGCCGTCAAAATTTATGGAGATCTGCAAGGCGGTGCTGGTGAGTCTGATCATATTTTTTGGAGCAGGCTTTACGATCATGACATTTAATACGGATGTCAGTGTGGGAGATGTATTTTCTCTGTTTTATAAGCTGGTCATGGGAACGAAGCAGACCAAGGGAAGTATCATGGAAATCACTTATTGCGTCGGAATCGCCATAGGGATCCTGGGCTTTTATAATCACTTTTCTGCCCGGAATGAGAAGGATGATCCGACACCGCTTCATCTGGAAATGAGAAGTTATGAGCAGGAAATGAATAATGCCATTATCAAAAATGCATCAAGAGAAGGAAAGGAGATCTCATGATCTGGAAACAGGCACTGTTGGGATTGATCGGATTTGCCGGAGGCATTAGCGTAGCCGGGGGTGTATTTGCATTTATTTCCATATTGGAGATGCTGCCAAGACTGGCAAGTAAACTTCATATGGCGAATCGGGTGTATCATCTGGAAAACTGCATTTTCTGGGGAGGATTGACCGGAGCGGTATTGACGGTATTTGAAATATCCGTTCCGTTTGGAAGTGCAATGCTGGCAGTATTTGGACTATTTACCGGAATCTTTGTGGGATGTCTGGCAATGGCACTGGCGGAGACATTAAAGGTGATCCCGGTGCTGGTGCAGAGAGTGAAGCTTGCTACGGGACTGCCGTTTGTGATACTGGCAATGGCACTGGGAAAAGCAGTGGCTTGTTTTTATCAGTTGTATTTCCGGATGCAGCATTAGTCTATGAGATGAGAAATATCGTTATAAAAAATATTGGTGTCCATAAAACGGGACAGAATGGAGGGACATATGAATCAGAATAATAATCCCCGGATCGAGGAAGTTCTACAGGAAAAGGACAGTGAAAAACAAAAAGAAAAGTATAATCAATATGTCAGTAACATTACCCCCAAAAGCAATCGTTTCTTAAATTGTGCGAAAGCATTTCTGGTGGGAGGAGCCATCTGCCTGCTGGGAGAAGGCTTCAACAGCTTTTACCAATATCTGGGAAATGATAAAGAGCTGGCAGGACTTTACACGACATTATCGTTAATTCTTTTGAGTATCATTCTGACCGGTCTTAATATTTATCAGAAGCTGGGACAGTTTGGCGGAGCCGGAAGCATCGTTCCGATCACCGGATTTGCCAACTCCGTGGTATCTCCGGCGATTGAATTCCAGGCGGAGGGACAGGTCTTTGGGATTGGCTGTAAGATCTTCACGATTGCAGGACCGGTGATCTTGTACGGGATATTCTGCAGCTGGGTTGTAGGGGTGATCTACTGGCTGGGGAGTATTATGTAAGGATAGGAGCTTAAGAAACTTGTACCAATATACGGACAGGTATATTGGTACAGATCATTAAACGGATCGTCTTGGCATTGACAAGAGTACCGGCAGTCATAACACGTCTTGCAAAAAGTCCCTTCGCACACTCATAACCAATGTCGGAGGTATGGAACTCAACGGCAAGCATCAGACCAGTACCACGTACCTCGGAGATGACTTCCGGATATTTTGCGGTCAGCTTCTCAAGACCGGCTTTCAGGAATTCGCCCATCTTCTTGCAGACACCAGGAATATCTACGGGAACGATAGTATAACTATTTGCAGACTGGTAGGATATATGGTACTCTATCCCTAGAGTAAAAAGGCATATAATAATGTGAAATGAATCAAAATAACTAAAAAGAAGTAGTATTTTATAAGGTGAAAAAATGAAAAAAATCAGTTTTTAATTTATAATGACCTGATCAATCATCTGTATGACTGTACCACCATAGAAAACTCAAAACAGAGTTTATGGTGCCGATCCGTATGCTGATCCCGCATACATACTGCAACATTCTTCTGGCGGCAGAGCCGGTGGGGACATCCTCTCTGGTGAATGCCGAAAACCTGTATCAGCCGGAACCGATCTGCGTCCCGGATACCTTTGCGGAGGCAGAGAAACGGTATTCGGATGATATGTTTTTTCTGCGATCCATAGGAGTCCATCTGAATAAGGTCTTTCCGCGGATCATAACCGGAGATCATAAGACGAGTACCACTTTGCGGACAGTGGAGGATATTCGGAAACACTATGGACTGACTGCAAGGGAGACACAGATTTTGGAACGGATCCTGCAGTTTGATTCCAATGAAGAAATCGCAGAGGAGTACGATATCAGCAGTCTGACGGTACAGAAGCATATTCAGAATCTCCTGCGGAAGCTGGAGGTCAGTTCGAGGCTGGAGCTGTTTAAGGAGTATCGCGAATGAGCAGCGGTGGCAGCGGAATTTCAAAATATTATGCTAAGATCAGTGAAAACAGAATGATGACAGAAATCATTTACTGATTATTAGAAAAATCAGATTGATGACATAAAATTTAGATAAATTATTTATGATTGGAGGAAAAAATATGTGTACAGCGGCTACTTATCGGACAAAAGATTTTTATATTGGCAGAACTCTGGATTATGAATTTTCTTATGGAGATGAGATCACGATAACCCCGCGTCATTATCCATTTCAGTTCCGTCATATGGGAATGAGGGAAAGTCATTATGCGATGGTCGGAATGGCACATGTGGCAGCAGATTATCCATTATATTATGATGCGGTTAACGAAAAGGGTGTCGGCATGGCTGGCTTAAATTTTGTTGGCAATGCAGTGTATCAGTCCGTAAAATCGGACAGAGAAAACGTGGCACAGTTTGAATTTATTCCGTGGGTATTATCCCAGTGTGCTTCCATGAAGGAAGTGCGGGAGTTGTTATCCCGTATGAATCTTACAGGCACACCGTTTAGCGAACAGCTTCCGGCTGCCGGACTTCACTGGATCATTGCGGATGCCGGAGACTGCGTTGTCGTAGAATCCATGGCGGATGGTCTCCATATTCATGACAATCCGGTGGGGGTTCTGACTAATAATCCGCCATTTGAGACCCAGATGTTCCAGCTTAATAATTATATGGGGCTGTCTCCGAAGCAGCCTCAGAATACATTTGCTCCTGAGCTGCCTCTTGGCACTTACAGCCGTGGCATGGGGGCTATGGGACTGCCGGGAGATCTCTCCTCAGCCTCCCGGTTTGTGCGCGCCGCCTTCGTAAAGGCAAATTCCGTTTCCGGAGACAGTGAGGCAGAGAGTGTCAGCCAGTTTTTTCATATTCTCGGAGCAGTAGACCAGCCGAGAGGCTGCTGTGATGTCGGAGAAGGAAAGTATGAGATCACACTCTATACCTCCTGCTGCAACGCCACTAAAGGAATCTACTATTACACCACATACGAAAATCATCAGATTACGGCAGTGGATATGCACCGGGCAGATCTGGACGGAGAAAATCTTACCCGGTATGAAGTGATTCAGGGAGAGCAGATCCGGTGGGAGAATTGATCAGCGGATGAAACGGATCAGAGCATGACGGAAAATTTGTTCGAAAGGCAGGAAAAGTCTTGTGATACTACATGTTGCAAGGGTTTTCCTGCCTTATCCTTTTTTCGAAAAGTACTGTTTATTGTACTTTCAATATAGTATAATGCAAATATAGTTAGGAAAATAAAACAGTATATGAAAAATCATTACCGCAAAGTGAGAAAATGAAGATTGATATAAAAACTATTTGATAAAATATATATATTTGTGTTAAACTAATTTCGAAACTTGTTTTAGAACAAGCTTGCATGTAATCGATATGTAAAAGATGGAAAAAAAGAAAAGTCCCATACATATGGGACGGTTCCAAGGAACGATTTGAATAAATTTTTATTTGAACTTGTAGTGTAAATTCATACGATGGTCAAACCATCTATAAATAATATAGACTTAAAATTAAGAAATGTCAAGAGAAAACCTTGTGTTATAATTAAATTTATAATTTAATTATAACACAAGATGTTATCGCCGGGAGGCAAAGGAAAGGAGAATGAAAGGAATGAATAGGAAATGTGAGAATTATTATTTGGGGGTTGATATTGGGACGAATTCTGTTGGCTGGGCTGTGACAGATGAAAAGTATAATGTTTTGTCTTTTCATAATAGGGCAATGTGGGGAGTGAGATTGTTTGATGAGGCTATGACCGCAGCTGGGCGTCGACAGATTCGGACGCGCAGACGACGGCTTGCACGGAGAATATGGCGTCTCGAATTGTTACAGGAGATATTTGCAGAGGAAATCTGCAAGAGGGATCCGGCATTTTACCGGAGAATGAAGGAAAGCATGCTGTATGAAGAGGATAAAACGGAAGGGGAGAGATATTCCTTGTTTAATGACAAGAAATATACAGATCAGGATTATTATAGAGAGTATCCGACGATTTACCATTTGAGAAAGGCCTTGTTGACGGAAAAGAAGGAATGGGATATCCGTTTGGTATATCTTGCCATACATCATATAGTAAAACATAGAGGACATTTTTTGTTTAATGGTTCAGTAGAAAAAGCGACCTCTTTTGCAAATGTTTTTGAACAGTTTAAAAACTGCATGAAAGATGATCTTGAAATACAGGTGGAATGTCGATCGGAGCGGGAGCTGGAGGAGACATTGAAAAGCCGGGATATGAGTAAAAGTGATAAAAATGCCAGGGTTATGGAACTCCTTCAGTGCGGAAAGGACAAGCAATTAAAGGCGGTAATTGGGCTGATATGTGGATTGACTGTAAAGATGGCAGATTTATTTCATGATGACAGTCTCAAAGAGATAGAAAAACCGGCAATATCATTTGCAGCAGGGGCATATGAGGATATCAGGGATACTTTGGAAAATGATCTGCAGGAGCGTTGTGGGGTAGTGGATGTATTGAAAAGTATGTATGATTGGTCCGTGTTAGCGGACATACTGGCTGGAGGAGAATGGGAAGGAGAGACATATTTGTCGGTTGCTAAAGTGAATTCCTATGAAAAACATAAAGAGGATCTGAGACTCTTAAAAGGAATATTTCGAGAAATAGGAGATGATGTTTATAAAGGCTTTTTTCAAAAGGCAGGAACCAATAATTATTGTGCCTATATTAAATCTGTGTCAAATGGCGGGAAGAAGAAAAGAGTAAAATGTTGCAAATATGAAGATCTGAAAAAGAATATTAAATCAATACTGGATAAATATGAAGGAGATAGCGGCGATATAGATAGGATAAGGGAAGAACTGGATAACGAAACATTTTTGCCGCTACAGGTGTCAAAGGATAATGGAGTGATTCCTTATCAGGTAAACGAAATGGAATTGCGTAAAATATTAGAAAATGTCAGTGAACAATATCCGTTTTTGATGGAGGCAGATTCCTCTGGATTAACATCGATGAATAAGATTGTAAAAATATTTAAGTTTCGTGTGCCTTATTTTGTTGGGCCATTAAATTCTTATCATAATAAAAATGCATGGGTTGTCAGAAAGGAAGAAGGGACAATAACGCCTTGGAATATTGAGAAAAAAATAGATTTTGAAGGTTCTGGAGAAAAATTTATCCGTCGTATGACCAATAAATGCACATATTTAATTGGAAAGGATGTTGTACCACAAAATTCGTTGCTTTACAGCGAATATATGGTTTGGAACGAAATTAATAATATAAAAATTGGTCAGGAAAAAATGCCTGTGGAATTAAAAGAAAAAATGTTTCAAACATTATATTTAAATCGCAAAAAAGTCAAGAGAAAGGATATAGAGGAGTTTCTGATATCAGAGGGGGTGAACCTAAAGGAAAATCCTTTATCTGGAATTGATATACAGATAAAATCCTCTCTTAGTTCGTATCATGATTTTCGGAAAATATTTGGAGATGAAGTGAAAAGATATTCGGTACAGCAAATGGTGGAAAATATTATAAATTGGATTACTGTATATAGCGGTGACGAGAAAATGTTGAAATGTGTGATTCGAAAGACATATGGGGAGGATAAGATTTCAGATGAGGCACTAAGGAAAATTGTTCGTTTACGGTATCAAGGCTGGGGAAGATTATCAAAAGAATTTTTGGATGACATTGAAGGGATTGATACAAACACAGGGAAAAAGGGAACAATTCTATATATGCTTCGACATACCAATGATAATTTAATGCAGATTTTAAGTCAGAAATATACATTTTTTGAAAATATCGAACAGGAAAATGCAATAGTGCTTGGGCAGCAGAAGGTGTTTTCGTATGAAAATCTTATGGAAAATGTAGTAGGATCGCCAGCAATCAAAAGAGCGGCATGGCAGACGTTACTGATATCTCGGGAAGTGACAAAAATAATGGGAAAGGAGCCCAAAAAGATCTTTATAGAAATGGCACGTTCTTCAGGGGAAAAGAAACGAACTGTATCGAGAAAGGATACTTTGAAACTGTTATATAAAAACATAAAGGATGAAGAAAGAGATTGGTTAAAAGAAATTGACGGTACAGAAGAAAGTAAATTCCGCAGCATAAAATATTATCTGTACTATACACAAATGGGAAGATGTATGTATACCGGGGATCCAATTGATCTGTCGGAATTAATGGATACCACTATATATGATAGAGATCATATATATCCACGATCAAAAACAAAGGATGATAGCTTGGATAATCTGGTTTTGGTAAAAAAATCCGTTAATCAAAAAAAGGACAATGATATATTATCACCGGATATACAATTAAAAATGCAGAGTTTCTGGAAGTATCTGAAAAGGAACAATCTGATTACTGAAAAGAAATATGAGCGGTTAATACGTAAGACACCGTTGACAGATGAGGAATTAGCTGGTTTTATCAATCGTCAAATTGTGGAAACGAGTCAATCAACAAAACTGGTAGCGCAACTTATGAAAGAAGCGTTTGATACGTCGCAGATCATATATGTTAAGGCTGGTCTGGTGTCAGAGTTTCGACATGAGGAGAAACTGGTTAAGGTGCGTAGTTTAAATGATTATCACCATGCGAAGGATGCATATCTGAATATTGTGGTAGGTAATGTATATTATGAAAAATTTACCGGAAATCCATTGAAGTGGTTGAAAAATACCAAGGAACGTAATTATAGCTTAAGCCGGGTATATGATTATGATCTGTTTCGGGGAAACAGAGTAATCTGGAAGAAAGGAAAAAAAGGATCTATTGCTACAATAAAGAAACAGATGGAAAAAAATGATATCCGGTATACTCGGTATGCTACAACAAATAAGGCGGGGCAGAAGGGTGGTTTATTTGATCAGCAGATTGTCAGCAAAATATCTAATGCGGGGGTGCCGGTGAAGAAAGGAATGGATGTGACAAAGTATGGTGGATATAAGACGATTACACCGGCTTATTTCGCTTTGGTGGAATCAGAGGATAAAAAAGGAAATAAGCAGCGCTCCATTGAGGCTGTTCCGTTATATCTGTTGAAGCAGTTTGAGATTGGCGAGGAAAGTTTTGCACAATATTGTGCAGATCATTATGGACTGATCAATCCTCGCATAATTTTAAATAAGATTAAAAAGGATACATTATTTGTGATTGACAGATTCCCAATGCATCTGCGGGGAACGACGGGGAAGCAGTTATTATTTCAAGGAGCAGTACAGCTTTGCTTGGAGGAAGAAGATGTCCGATACCTTAAGAAAATTGAAAAGTATCTGCAGAGAAATGCAGAATATAAAGGAAAGGAATTGCTTCCGATTAGTGAATGGGATGGCATCACGAAAGAGCAAAATGAGCATATCTATCAGGTGCTTTGCGGAAAGCTGGAACATACAATTTATAAATACAGACCGAATAACCAATGTAGTACTCTTATCACTGGAAAGAAAATGTTTACTGCCCTGTCATGTGAAGAACAATGTATATTATTGAATGAAGTAATGTGGATAATGAGATGTAAGGCAAAGATGACAGCGGACTTAAGGATGCTTAAAGGAAGTTCGCAGGGAGGAAAACTGGCTATAAATAAAGTTATTTCAAAATGTGAAAAGGCTATTATAAAAAATCAGTCCATAACAGGGCTTTATGAGCAGACGATAGATCTGCTGAGAATATGAGCTGGCGGACGGTAGTCATTTCTCAGAGCGCAAAATTGGATTATCAAATGGGATTTATGGTTGTTCGACAAATGGAGATAACAAGGATACATTTAAATGAAATTGCACTATTGTTGATCGAATCGACAGCAGTGTCTATCACTTGTGCTTTATTAGCAGAATTAACTAAGAAAAAAGTAAAGATTATCTTTTGTGATGAAAAAAGAAATCCCTCTGCGGAAGTGCTGCCTTATTATGGAAGTCACGATACTAGTGCAAAGATCAGGATACAGATAGAGTGGGAGAAAGATATAAAAGCTCTTGTATGGACGGAAATTGTTTCGGAAAAAATTCGGAAGCAAATGCAGTTTTTAAAGAGGCTGGGAAAACAGGAGGAAGCGGCTCTGCTCAATAGTTATATTGAGAAAATAGAGATTGGGGATGTTACAAATCGAGAAGGACATGCGGCAAAGGTGTATTTTAATGCAGTGTTTGGAAAGGATTTTTCGAGAACGCAGGAAATACCTTTTAATGCGGCACTTAATTATGGATATGGCATTATATTATCAATGATAAATCGGGAGATTGTTTCAAACGGATATATTACGCAGATTGGTCTATTCCACGACAATATGTTTAATGCATTTAATCTGGGTTCTGATTTGATGGAACCATTTCGGATATTGATAGACCGAGCAGTATATGCAATGCAGCCGGATCAGTTTGAGCATGAAGAAAAAATGCAGCTATTATCTGTGTTGCAGGAGGAGGTGATGATAGATGGAAAAAACAATTACGTTACAAATGCGATTAAGTTATATTGTAAAAGTGTATTCGATGCAATTAATGAAAAAGACGTATCGCTGATCAAATTTTATCAAATGTGAGGAAGAGAGGTATGACGTATCGATATATGAGGGTGATAGTAATGTTTGATCTGCCGATAAAAACATCTGAAAATATTCGGGAGTATACAAGATTTAGAAAATATCTGATTAAATCGGGTTTTTTAATGATGCAGGAATCTGTATATTGCAAATTAGCATTAAATTCTACGATCGTTGATTCCGTTATGGCAAGTTTGCGTAAAAACAAACCGAAAGAGGGATTAGTACAGGTGTTTTCAATGACAGAAAAACAGTTTCAAAAGGTAGAATACTTAGTTGGAGAATCGTCAAACAATATTCTGGATAATGATGAAAGGCTGATAATATTATGAAATTAATACATGCAGATTGGTCGTTTCAATTAGAATTACAGGAAGGAGTAGTGCAGAGGATAATTGTAGAGGATCCGATCATCTTTAGAAAGATGATAATAGATTTACGATGTTGGTTAGCAGGAGAAAGTGACAAATGGGTTTTGTCAGAACAGGGAAAAATATGCAATGGAGCCAAATGCTGCGAAATGATTATTGATTATTTCAATTTGGATATAAATCAAAGAAAAATGATCAACACCTTATACGAAGAAATGGAATCGATTATTAATATGTCAGAATTATTGGTTAAATGGAAAATGATCAGTACAGAAATACAGGGAGTTCTAGAAGATGCAATAGACTCCACAGGCTATGATATCACCTGTACGGAACCGGAACTGAAATCCGTATTTAAGATGACAGATGTGCGTTTCAGAGATGGCTGTCAGGGAGAACTGGAGCATTTGCTAGAGTATCAGCAGCTAGCAGAATCTGTAAAAGGTATTAGGTTGTTTATTTTGATTAATGCAACATTATTTTTTGGAAAAAAGGAGATGATGTATATTTATGAACAGGCAAAATATAAAAAATATCAATTACTTTTGTTAGATGCGCAAAATGTGGAGGTAAATCAAACAGAGGAGAATAAATTATTTATTGATAAAGACTGTTGCATAATTGATTCATCTTTGCAATAATAGAAGAGGAATACAGACTCCATATGAGTTGCCCATGTAGTAGTGGCATGTTTACTCGATGAGAACAGGACTTGTAAATTTGAGGTTTGAGAGTAGTGTAAATTCATATGGTGGTCAAACCCTCCAATCAGCAACCAGATCAAAATCGTTGTTTGAGAGTAGTGTAAATTCATATGGTGGTCAAACTCCTCACGGAATTAATAGTCGATGGATGGGGTTTGAGAGTAGTGTAAATTCATATGGTGGTCAAACTAATGAGTGGAATGACAATGGATGATGTCAGTTTGAGAGTAGTGTAAATTCATATGGTGGTCAAACTGATACCATGTAATCGCTTATGTTCGTTGAGTTTGAGAGTAGTGTAAATTCATATGGTGGTCAAACCCCGGCTATATGCTTCTTTGCTATTTCCTCGTTTGAGAGTAGTGTAAATTCATATGGTGGTCAAACAAAGCATTGACGGTTTATCGGTTGACGTGAGTTTGAGAGTAGTGTAAATTCATATGGTGGTCAAACAATGAAAGAAATATGCGCCGCAGAGCAGCCGTTTGAGAGTAGTGTAAATTCATATGGTGGTCAAACTGATAGACGCATGTCCAATAAATACTATCAGTTTGAGAGTAGTGTAAATTCATATGGTGGTCAAACAGCATCGCTTATTGCTTATGTGGTAGGTGAGTTTGAGAGTAGTGTAAATTCATATGGTGGTCAAACAAATATGACTTTTTTAACAGACGGTTTTTGGTTTGAGAGTAGTGTAAATTCATATGGTGGTCAAACATGTTTTGAGAATGGGTGGTCTAGATCGTCGTTTGAGAGTAGTGTAAATTCATATGGTGGTCAAACCCCGTTGGAACGAAAGTGTGATTGACAAATGTTTGAGAGTAGTGTAAATTCATATGGTGGTCAAACGGAAAAACATTGATCCAATGTTCGATATATGTTTGAGAGTAGTGTAAATTCATATGGTGGTCAAACAATATCCTCCATACAAAGATGTTCAAGAAGGTTTGAGAGTAGTGTAAATTCATATGGTGGTCAAACGGCGCGATAACTCTTGTGATTGACGAATCAGTTTGAGAGTAGTGTAAATTCATATGGTGGTCAAACTTCCACGGCTTGCTGTACCATTCTCTTATGGTTTGAGAGTAGTGTAAATTCATATGGTGGTCAAACACCATCGGACGGAACAAAAAGAGACTTCAAGTTTGAGAGTAGTGTAAATTCATATGGTGGTCAAACTTGAATCAACATTTCCCATTATTGACCCTAGTTTGAGAGTAGTGTAAATTCATATGGTGGTCAAACCTCTGCATCGCTTATTATCATATGATCACCGTTTGAGAGTAGTGTAAATTCATATGGTGGTCAAACATCAAATACATTAAACACGAAATCCGGCAGGTTTGAGAGTAGTGTAAATTCATATGGTGGTCAAACGCTCCAGTACTCTTTCAGGACTGCTTCGCAGTTTGAGAGTAGTGTAAATTCATATGGTGGTCAAACTCATGCTTTTCTCACTGATATGACTTTGGAGTTTGAGAGTAGTGTAAATTCATATGGTGGTCAAACCGCCCCATTTGCATGATCACGCCATCCATAGTTTGAGAGTAGTGTAAATTCATATGGTGGTCAAACATATAAGTATTTAATGCTGTCGGTATCCATGGTTTGAGAGTAGTGTAAATTCATATGGTGGTCAAACGAGACACTTGAAATGTATTGACGAATCTCTGTTTGAGAGTAGTGTAAATTCATATGGTGGTCAAACACCAGCAAACAGTTTTTCTTGTCTCGCTGAGTTTGAGAGTAGTGTAAATTCATATGGTGGTCAAACACCAGCAAACAGTTTTTCTTGTCTCGCTGAGTTTGAGAGTAGTGTAAATTCATATGGTGGTCAAACACGTCATTATACTTGGATCGGATACCGCTAGTTTGAGAGTAGTGTAAATTCATATGGTGGTCAAACGATCACAGATGAAGAGATTGCAAAGTGGGAGTTTGAGAGTAGTGTAAATTCATATGGTGGTCAAACTGCCGTTTTTGACATAGGACTTGAGTGGGAGTTTGAGAGTAGTGTAAATTCATATGGTGGTCAAACTCCACTGGCTCCATACTTCATCCAGAGAATGTTTGAGAGTAGTGTAAATTCATATGGTGGTCAAACTTCTATTCTTGCATATAAACCAATCTGTTTGTTTGAGAGTAGTGTAAATTCATATGGTGGTCAAACAGCCTTGCGGAGTGTTCGTGTTGTACAAAAGTTTGAGAGTAGTGTAAATTCATATGGTGGTCAAACTAGAACTCGGAACCAACGCTGATGATGGAAGTTTGAGAGTAGTGTAAATTCATATGGTGGTCAAACTTATGGCTTTGAATAAAGGAGCAAAGAAATGTTTGAGAGTAGTGTAAATTCATATGGTGGTCAAACGCCAAGCACATCATACCAATCATCATAGCCGTTTGAGAGTAGTGTAAATTCATATGGTGGTCAAACGTTTTTATGTATTATCGCCTCACATTGTTAGTTTGAGAGTAGTGTAAATTCATATGGTGGTCAAACTATGCAGTAGAAAGTTATGGGTTAGTCTTGGTTTGAGAGTAGTGTAAATTCATATGGTGGTCAAACACCCCCTTGATTCTTTCAATATATGATGGTGTTTGAGAGTAGTGTAAATTCATATGGTGGTCAAACGACCGGGAGAAAGAAACGCCGGTCAAGGAAGTTTGAGAGTAGTGTAAATTCATATGGTGGTCAAACGCCGAGGGTCATTATGCTTGAGAATGTTGAGTTTGAGAGTAGTGTAAATTCATATGGTGGTCAAACAGAGAGCTTTATCGAGGGAGGAATGACAGGTGTTTGAGAGTAGTGTAAATTCATATGGTGGTCAAACCAAAAGTTAAAAATGTGTTCATCGTGGGTACAAGTGTTTGAGAACAGTGTAATCCATAGAGGATTGAAACATAAGAGTACATGTGGAGCGTATGACATTGTTTGAGTACAGTGTTAATCCATAGAAAATAAAACGCAATCATTTACATAAGACAGTTAAAAAGTACGTGACATCAGAAAGGCAGGTGCCTCATGGCAAAATCTCCACGTCAAAAATTAAAACTCTTGTATCTTATGCAGATTTTTCTGGAAAAAACAGATGATAACCACGGCCTGCAGATTTCGGATTTGATTGAGAAACTTCAGCAGTATGGCATCGAGGCGGAGCGTAGAAGCTTGTATTCGGATATTGAGACATTGCAGATATTTGGACTGGATATCAATAGTGTCAAGAAGAATCGAACCACGTATTATTATGTGGGACAGCGGGAGTGGGAGATTGCAGAGCTGAAGCTTTTGGTGGATGCGGTACAGTCGTCGAAGTTTATTACCGAAAAAAAGTCACGCCAGTTGATAAAGAAACTGGAGCGTTTGGTGAGTGTCTTTGATGCCAAAAAACTGGATCGTCAAGTGCAGGTTCATGGTCGTGTAAAGACGATGAATGAGCATATTTTTTATAATATTGATAAAGTTTATAGTGCTATTGACGAGGATAGAATGCTTCAGTTTCAGTACTGCAAGTGGAACCTGCGCAAGGAAATGGAACTTCGGCATGATGGCAGATATTACAGGGTTTCGCCGTGGGGACTTGTGTGGGATGATGAGAATTATTATCTGGTTGGTTATGACAGTGCGGCGGAGAAAATAAAACATTTTCGGGTGGATAAACTGTGCAATGTTCGGTTGACGGAACAAAAGAGAGAGGGAGAAAGGATGTTTCGAAAACTGGACATGTCAAAATATAGCAGCAGGCATTTTGGGATGTTTAGTGGAGAGGAGCAGCCGGTGGAATTGATCTGTGAGAATGATTCGATCGGGATGATCATAGATCGTTTTGGAAGAGAAACGCAGATACGCAAGGTGGATGAGGAGTATTTTCGGGCAACGGTTCGTGTTGTTGTCAGTGATAATTTTTTGGGCTGGGTGATCGGGCTGGGTGATCGTGTGCAGATTGTCGGACCGGAAAATGTAGTAGAAAGAATGCGTGGCAGAGTGCAGTCGCTGATGCAGACATACCATGTATATTCTGATGAAGATTAGAAATGGGAAATATACTGATCAAAGGAGAAAACCGATCCTATGCAATATACACATATTATTGAGGGCTCATTTATTGACCGGCCCAACCGTTTTATTGCCCACGTAACCATCGACGGCATCCCGGAGACGGTTCACGTAAAAAACACCGGACGCTGCCGGGAGCTGTTGCTTCCCGGCGCACCGGTGCGTTTGGAGAAGCCTGATAATCCTAATCGGAAAACGAAGTATGATCTGGTTGCTGTATACAAGGAATCCTTGGGCTGGGTAAATATTGACAGCCAGGCACCGAATAAGGTTGTGAAGGAGTGGCTGCAGACCAAGAATTTTGATATGGTGAAACCGGAGTATCGTTATGGAGATTCCCGGATTGATTTTTATATGATAAAGGACGATCAGGAGTATCTGATGGAGGTGAAGGGCTGTACGCTGGAACGGGATGGCGTTGGATATTTTCCGGATGCTCCTACAAAGCGGGGCGTGAAGCATCTGCGGGAGCTGGCACAGGCGAGCCGTCTTGGATATCAGTGTACAGTGGCGTTTGTGATTCAGATGGAGGGAGTCAAAGAAGTGCGTCCCAATGTGGAGATGCAACCGGAGTTTGGAACGGCTTGGGAGGAAGCTGTGGAGGCCGGTGTCAGGATTACATTTTTGCAATGTATGGTTGGCTATGATACATTGAAGATCAAAGATTAAGAACTTCCTCTGTCGAATATCAAAATATTCCGTGTGGAAGGTTTTGACATTTGACATTTCCACAGCCTCATGTTATTCTTGAAGACAGAGTGCTGACCGGATTTTGGTACACGAAGGGGGACACCACCGCGGGTGTCTTTCTCGTGTACCTTTTTTTGTACTGGCAGCCCATACGACAGAAAGGAGTTCGGACATCAATTATGATCAAAATTAATGGACACAAGTATGATTATCAGGAAAAGAAGCTGTTAGAGCTTCTGGAGGAGCAGGGACACCGGCCGGAGATGGTGGCGGTGGAACTGAATGAGGAAATGGTTCCGAGAGAGAAGTTTCCGGAGACGGTTTTTCATGACGGAGATGTTGTTGAAATTGTGATGTTTATGGGAGGAGGAGCAAGATGAGCAAGGATACATTTACATTAGGTGGCAAGGAGTTTTCATCCCGTTTTATTCTGGGATCCGGAAAGTATTCCATGGAGTTGATCAAGGCGGCAGTGGAGAATGCACGGGCGGAGATCATTACGCTGGCGGTGCGCCGGACCAACACCAGGCAGAGCGAGAATATTCTCGACTATATTCCGGACAATGTGACGCTGCTGCCGAATACTTCCGGAGCAAGGGATGCCAAGGAGGCAGTCCGCATTGCACGGATGGCGAGAGAGCTTGGCTGTGGCGATTTTGTGAAGATTGAGATCATGCGTGACAGCAAGTATTTGCTGCCGGACAATGTAGAGACCATTAAGGCAACAGAGCAGCTTGCTAAGGAGGGATTCGTGGTGCTTCCGTATATGTATCCGGATCTGTATGCGGCAAGAGATCTGGTCAATGCCGGAGCTGCTGCTGTGATGCCGTTAGCTTCTCCGATCGGTTCCAACAAGGGACTGGCAACGAAGGAGTTTATTCAGATTCTGGTAGACGAGATTGATCTGCCGATCATTGTGGATGCCGGAATCGGCCGTCCGTCCCAGGCATGCGAGTGCATGGAGATGGGAGCAGCTGCTGTAATGGCCAATACAGCGATTGCGACTGCCGGTGATGTGGCGGCAATGGCGGGGGCTTTTAAGGATGCCATCAACGCAGGCCGTGCGGCATATCTGGCAGGACTTGGACGGGTGCTGGAGCGGGGAGCATCCGCATCGGATCCGTTGACAGGGTTCCTTAGAGATTAATGTAAAATCGTAGAACTTCGAACTAAAAAATGAGGAGTAACAACATGGAAAATGATTTTTTTGTGGATTCGGATAAATTGAGTGAAAAGGCTCTGGAAAAAAAGCACCGTCTGGAGAATGATCCCGCGAGCCGTACGGATCATATGGCGTATATGGAGGGAATGGAGCAGATTTCCCCGGAGGTCCGGGAGAAGGTGCTTTCCCAGATGGAGAGCTATGATTATTCGAAATATACGGCAGTTGACGTGCGGCGGGCACTGCAGAGTGACCGCTGTAGTGTGGAGGATTTTAAGGCACTTCTCTCTCCTGCGGCGGAGCCGTTTCTGGAGGAGATGGCAGAGAAGGCAAAGCGGGAGACCAGCAAGCATTTTGGTAACACGGTCTATTTGTTTACGCCGTTATATATTGCCAATTACTGTGAAAATTATTGTATATACTGTGGATTTAATTGCTACAATGACATTAACCGCAAGCGTCTGAATGCAGATGAGATCCGTAAGGAGATGAAGATCATTGCGGATTCCGGGATTGAGGAAATTTTGATGCTCACCGGAGAGAGTCCGGTCAAAAGTGATATCAAATATATTGGCGAGGCCTGCAAAATGGCAAAGGAGTATTTCCGGAATGTCGGTCTGGAGATCTATCCGGTAAATTCAGAGGATTACCGTTATCTCCATGAATGCGGGGCAGATTATGTGACGGTATTCCAGGAGACCTACGATAGTGATAAGTATGAGACCCTTCATCTGATGGGACACAAGAGAGTATTTCCGTATCGATTTGAGGCACAGGAACGTGCCTTGATGGGAGGTATGCGTGGTGTCGGTTTTTCGGCACTTCTGGGACTGGCGGATTTTCGAAAGGATGCGCTGGCGTCAGCACTTCATGTCTATTATCTCCAGAGAAAATATCCGCAGGGAGAGTTCTCCCTGTCCTGTCCGAGACTGCGGCCGATCATCAATAATGACAAGATCAATCCGTTAGATGTCCATGAGAGACAGCTTTGCCAGGTGCTTTGTGCCTATCGTATTTTCCTGCCATATGTGGGCATTACGGTGTCTTCGCGGGAGGAAAAGTCATTTCGTGACGGCATTGCCAAGATCGCGGCAACAAAGATTTCAGCAGGTGTGTCTACCGGCATTGGTGACCACGAAGAAAAATATACAGGGGAAAGTGAGGAGGATACCGGAGACGAGCAGTTTGAGATTGCAGATGGCAGAAGCTTTGACCAGATGTATCAGGACATGGAGTCAGAGGGGCTGCAGCCGGTATTAAATGATTATATTTATGTGTAAGATACCACAGATCTGTATCACAAACCGTCATCTGGTGACGGGGGATTTTCTGGAACAGCTCCGTTATGTGGCAGAGTTTCATCCAGAGAAGATCATTCTGCGGGAGAAGGATCTGCCACAGGAGCAGTATGAGATGCTGGCAGAGAAGGTGTTAAAAGTCTGTCAGCAGGAGAGGGTTTCCTGCGTGCTTCATTATTATCCGGAGGCAGCAAAGAAATTGGGGGTACGGGCGGTTCATCTGCCAATGCCTCTGCTTCGGTCGCTGGATGACAGGGATAAGGAATGCTTTGATGAGATCGGAGCCTCGACACATTCGGTAGAGGAGGCGGTGGAGGCTCAGAAGCTGGGAGCAACGTATATTACCGCCGGTCATGTATTTGCCACAGACTGCAAAAAGGGCGTGCCGCCCCGTGGAACACTCTTTTTGCGTCAGGTATGTGACAGCGTGGATATCCCGGTGTATGCCCTGGGAGGCATCTGTGATGAAAACCAGCAGCAGTGCATGGCTGCCGGGGCAGCCGGAGTGTGTCGGATGTCGGATTTTATGCGGCGTCATAGTTGAGTTTTTTATAGTTGTAATGTATAATGATAAAAGAATACGCAGTGATATTTCCCTTGAAAAACGGGGATGACAGATGATGTCATCGGCAGGGGGTATCATATTATCGAGTGACTAAAACTTCCCACCCCGAAGAATCAGATATGCCCATAATATTTCTTATGTCTACGGAAACTTAATATAGATTTTTGCCTTAGGATATCTGGTAAAAACGTGAAGCTGTAGCACCAAAATTGACGCAGATCAGTAGGATTTCTGAAAAGTCTTTGCTTTGCAATGT
>ERZ779840.265-NODE-265-length-65512-cov-5.807645_pt1 | contig 65512 bp, 64 predicted proteins | sample MGYA00511561_ERZ779840 | MGnify/ENA primary metagenome ERZ779840 (study PRJEB29588, sample SAMEA2162036) | human gut metagenome | biome: human gut; feature: human-associated habitat; material: faeces | place: Denmark | collected 2008/2010 ...
CAAAAGAAGAATTACTTGATGTGTTGAGTCAGACTGTACCGGAAGCGAAAATGCTTAAAGACAGTGTGATCGCAATGGATGGATTTACCGGATTTACACCGACCCAGTATGATCTTTTGAAAGTGCTGATGACTGCCCCAAATGTGTTGCTGCTGGACGAGCCGTTTACGGCGCTGGATAATGAGCTTAAGGAGGAAATACGCGCGCTGGTGCTGGAACTGCATAAGAAGTTCAGGACTACTACCGTGCTTGTCACCCACGACAGGCAGGAGGCCTTTGCCATGGCGGACAGGATAGCGGTCATGAGGGATGGACGCGTAATGCGGCAGGGGGCGCGGGACGAGATGGCCGCGCACCTCGGGAATAAGGAGGGCGAGGCATGAAGGACGCCGTTATATGCTTTACGAGAGTGCCTGTGCCGGGACATACCAAGACGCGGCTCATGCCGCTGCTTGCCAAAGAACAATGCGCAGAGCTGCACACCGCGTTTTTATACGATACTTCAGAGGTGTGCGGCGAATTCGGCTGCGACACCTTCATATGCTTTGAGGAGGGCGCCGGCTGGCAGGCATTGCGCGGCATATTCCCTTATGCTGTCAGCATGCTGCCCCAGCGGGGCTATGGCCTTGGAGAGAGAATGTACAACGCCATAAGGTCAGTTCTCGCGATGGGCTACGGCAAATGCGTGCTCATAGGCAGCGACATACCCGAAATAACGGCCGCCCATCTCCAAAGCGGATTTGACGCGCTGGAGAGCGCAGACGTTACCCTCGGGCCGACGGAGGACGGAGGATATTACCTCGTGGGCATGAAAAAGCCAAACAAGGCGGTATTTGAAAAGCAGGAGTATGGAACCGACAGCGTATACGATAATGCGGTTGCCGCCGTGAAGGAGGCAGGGCTAAGCTTTGCCCCGGCTATGATGTGCCGCGATGTGGATACGCCACAGGACCTTATGGAATTGAAAAAAAGACTTTGCGGCAAGAGTAGCCGCACTGCGCAATGTATAGATAAAATACTTTAAAAGGAGGCGCGAAAATGCTAAAGGAAAAACAGCTGAGGGATTATGTCAACGGCTACAGCTTTCAGAACGCAATGGGCCTTCGCGGGTACGAGGAGATAAACCTCTTTCCGCTGGGCTGCGGCGAGTACAACTTAAATTATTCCTTTGTGCACCCCATCACCGGTAAAAGGCTGGTGCTGAGGGTGAGTACGGCCAGCCAGATGCACCTTGAGCGGCAGGCGGAATATGAGTATTTCGCATTGAAGGACCTTGAACCATCAGGTCGAACGCCAAGGGCAGTATTCTGCGATGACTCAAAAAAACAGCTGCCTTACGGCGTGACCGTCATGGAATGGCTGCCGGGCGCTCCGCTGAACTATCAGAGGGATATGCGGACGGCGGCGGAGATACTTGCGGACATACACAGCCTGAAGGTGCCGGAAAGCACCCGGATAATCAGGCGGGAGGCCCCGGCACAGGGCATATATGACGAGTGCCTCGCTATGGCGCAGCATTATCTCGAATGGGATAGGGCGGATAAGCGGGTATGCGGGCTAATAGATACGCTGATAACCGAAACGGGCGGGCTGCCCCTCAAGGAAACGTCGGGTGCGCCGGTATGCATAGTCAATACCGAGCTCAACTCCGGCAATTTCCTGATAAACCCCGACGGCAAAAGCTACCTTATCGACTGGGAGAAGCCGCTTTTGAGCGAGCCGGCCCAGGATCTTGCCCACTTCCTCGTGCCTACCACTACCTTCTGGAAAACGGATACCATACTTACACCGGAGAAAATAGCGACCTTTGCGGATAACTACATAGCCGCCGTGGGAGACAGAATGGACACCTCGACGGTAAGGGAGCGGCTGCCGCTGTTCTTTAAAGTGACCTGCCTGAGAGGCATAACCTGGTGCGCCATGGCCATGCGCGAATATTCGGAGCCGGGAAGGGCGCTGAGAAACGAAATCACATTCAAGAAGATACAGGCGTATCTGGCGCCGGACTTCTTGAGCAACATACTTGATAATTACGTGAGGAAGGACTTCCTGTGCGGCAGGGCTTAAAGGTATCGCTGATAATACCGGTCTACAACGAGAGCGGCAAGATAAGGGCCTGCATGGACAACATAGCAGGCGTCGACGGTTTGCACGAGGTCATATTCGCAGACGGAGGCAGCACTGACGGCACGCCGGACATTATAGGCGGGAGATACCGGGTGCTTAGATGCGGCAAGGGAAGGGCAAGGCAGATGAATGCCGCTGCAAAGGAGGCCGCCGGGGATATACTGTGGTTTTCCCACTGCGACAGTCTGCTGCCCAAAGACGGTGCGGAGGAGATAATCGCCGCCGTGAACGCAGGGGCCCGCTTCGGCTGCTTCCACATAAGCTTTGATTACGATGGGCCGTTCATGGGCTGCAACACGCTGAACTCAAACCTGCGGGCGCGGCTGTGGCATATCGCCTTCGGGGATCAGGGAATATTTATGGATAAAGACCTTTTTTTCGAGGTAAATGGATTTCCGGATCTGCCCATAATGGAAGACTATGAGCTTTCGCGCATCATGAAACGGAGAAGCGAAAAGCTGTATCTGCTGCCAGGCAGGATAATCACATCCGGGCGGAGGTATAACAGGTGCAACCCAATCATAACCATGTGGCAGATGTTCAATCTCAGGTGCCTGTACAGGCGGGGCGTGGACATAGAGGAGATCGCCAGCAGATACAGGGATATAAGATGACGAAAACGGGAAGGCGGGAGCCGTTGCGGGAAAAATCGCTGAATAGGGGCAAATTTTCACTGCAAAGAAAAGCTTCCGCCGTCCTTTTGTATTATTGTATCTACATTTTCTATTACTCGTCTTTCAATATTTGTAATTTGAATTTCCCAAATGTATGCGTTAAATGGTAATATAACACGGAATGCCTAAGAGAGGTATGTTATATGCGCGAAACTGTCATTAAAGATCTGTCCTTTTCCTATCCGGGAACGGACAAGCTGGTGCTGAAGGATATAAATATGGACGTAGCCGAGGGCGAGTTCGTATCCATACTCGGCCAGTCGGGCTGTGGCAAAAGCACGCTGCTGCGCCTTCTTGCCGGTCTGGAAAAGCAGACTTCGGGAGAGATACTCATAGATGGAAAGCCCTTCTCAGGTCCCAGCCTCAGCCGCGGCGTGGTATTCCAGGATTACGGCCTGTTTCCTTGGATGACTGCCGGAGAAAACATAATGCTGGCCCTTAGGCAGCGCTTTCCCGAAAGGGACAAAAAAGAGCTCAGGGAGGTCGCCGTCAATATGCTTCAGTCCGTGGGCTTGGACAAGGGCGTATATAACAAGCTCCCAAAGGAGCTTTCCGGAGGAATGAAGCAGCGCTGCGCCATAGCCAGAGCCTTTGGCATAGACCCGCCCATACTTCTAATGGACGAGCCCTTCGGCGCGCTGGACGCGGTGACAAGGGCAAGGCTTCAGGACATGGTGCTGGAGCTGTGGCGGAAGCAGGAGCCCAAAAAGACCGTGTTTTTCGTCACCCACGATGTAGACGAAGCCATACTCCTTTCCACTAAGATCTTTGTACTGGGCCAGTCTCCAAGCAACGTGATATTCAGCTGCGATATACCTTCAGACGGGCGGCCTACCCGCGAGACCCAGTTTGAGGATCTTAAGTTTCTCAATCTGCGCAATACCCTCATACGCTACATCAACCAAGACGTTGCGTCCAGAATAAGCTGAGCATGACCGGGCAAAAGCCCGATATGCATATAACAATAATAAATATAAGGAGAAAAACAATGAAAAAGCTCTTTGCTGTGCTCATGGCTATGGCTATGGTAGTATCCATGGCAGCCTGCGCTGCCCCCGCGGAGACGGAAGCCGCTCCCTCTGCGGATGTCGAAATGAAGTATATGACCGCCGATGAGACCGAGGCCGTCCTCGGCAACACCGACTACGTCATCGTTGACGTCCGTAAGGCTGCCGACTATGCCGAAGGCCATATTCCCGGCTCCGTATCCGTTGACATGGACGCTGCCGTAAACGGCGACACCGCTGCGGGCGAGGCCGCCATGAAAGCCGCCTTCGATGGTAAGGACAGCACCCTGATACTGGTCTGCTACTCCGGCAAGAAGTACGCTCAGGCCTCCACCAACGCCCTGGCCGCCATCGGCTACGACATGAGCAAGGTATTCACACTCCAGGATGGCTTCAACAATTGGAAGGAAGTTAAGGCCGACAAGATCGAGGCCGCCGCAACCGAGACCGCTGCCAAGGAAGTGCCCGAGACCAGCGTAGTGCGCTGGAACTACGGCACCAGCGGAAATATTCTCGTGTTCATAGCAGAGGAGAAGGGCTATTTCGCTGACGAAGGCATATCCCTTGAGATCGTTCCCGCCACCGCCAACGCTGACGCCATGCAGCTGCTGGCCTCCAACAAGGTAGATGTCGTTTCCAACTCCGGCACCAGCAATCCTCTTCAGCAGATTGCTTCCGGCGTTGACCTCACCGTCTTCGGCGGCCACATGGTAAACGGCTGCATGCCCGTTATCGCCAAGACCGGCACCGAGTGGAAGGGCGTAGAGTCCCTCATCGGCAAGAAGTTCGCCTGCAACCCCAGCTATTTCGCCTTCACTGGCGCCATAATGGATCTGGGCTATGACAAGCCCCTCGAGGCCCTCGAATGGATATCCTACACCAACTATAACGACGCTGCCGCTGCTGTACTCAAGGGCGAGGTAGACTTTGCACTCCAGGGCACCGGCCAGAACCTCTCTGCCTCCACCACCGAAGGAATCGAGATCGTCTGCTATCAGAGCGACATAATGCCCAACTACTCCTGCTGCCGCATGGTAGCCTCCACCGACTTCGTTAAGAACAACCCCATCACCGTAAAGTGCATCCTGAAGGCTCTTATGCGCGCCCAGGCCGACTATGAAGCCAACAAGGAAGAAGCCGTTAAGCTGATGGCCAAGAAGATCGAAGCCAGCGAGGAGTATGTAGCTGCTTATATGCTCAATGATCACTATACCGTAAGCGTAGACCCCCTGAAGAACTCCGTGATCCGCGCCTGGGGCATACTGGACAAGACCGGCTTCCTCAGCGAGACCGCCAAGAATATCAATATAGAGGATCACATCAACACCGATCTGTATGAGCAGGCTCTGGCTGAGGCCAAGGCCGAGTACGGCGCGGAAAACCCCGATTTCTATGCCGGCCTTGAGTCCTTCTATGCTGAGAACGACAAGTAACCAATAGCCGCTCTGGAGACGACACCTATGGAAAAGACGAAGGCGTTTTTAAAAAAATACTGGGGCACGATACTCATATATGCCGCACTGATACTGTTCTACTGGGCAATGACGTCTAGCGGTAAGTTAAACGCGTATCTGTTCCCGAAGATAGGCGCCATAGGCAGGGCTTTTTACGACAACAGGGATAATATGCTGGTAAACCTCGTGTCTTCAATAGGCATGATGATACCATCCATAATCATCTCCATCGTCGTTGCCCTTTCCATAGGCACTCTGCTGGGTCTGCACGCAAAAATAAGGGATGCGTTGCACCCGGTCATATATGCCTTCAGCGTGATACCCTCCATACTTCTTTCCCCCTTTGCTCTGCTGTTGGCACCCACCTTCAGGGCGGCGTCCATATTCCTCATAGTATACGGCTCCTTCTGGTCTACCCTCTTTGCCACCATAACCGGCATAATGACCATAGACAAGCGGTATCTTGACAATGCGTCGACGCTGGAGCTCAAGGGGTTCAAGAAGCTGTTCAGGGTGATACTGCCCGCGGCCAGCCCCTCCATACTGGCGGGCTTCGTCAATTCCCTCCGCAGCACCTTCGTAATGCTGGTATACGCGGAGATGTACGGCGCTCAGTACGGCATGGGCTTCTTCGTAAAGAAGTATTCGGAATTTGGCATATACGAAAACGTCTGGGCAGGCTTCATATTCATGGTAGTGATACTCGTTATCGTGATGCAGCTCTTTGAAAAGCTGAAGAAGCGGCTGTTGAAGTGGACTATTGGTTAAGCTCAGATTTGTATTAAAAAAACGGTATGCGGACCGCTCTTACGGTCCGCATATTTGCTATGGGCCCCCAAAAATGATAGATACAGAAAGAGGCGAGTCGTATGAAGATAACCAGCGTAGATGTAACGCAGCTGCCCAGCGGCAACGCCGGCAGCTCCAAGGGTGCGTGGTCGCCGGTGCTGGTGCGGGTAAATACCGATGAAGGCATAAGCGGCGGGAGAGAGGATATTCGGCAGGCAGGGCTGCCTGCAAATACGACTGGCAGCCGGTGAATGGCAAATATAAGGTGCCGGACCTGTCCGGAATAGGTCAGGAGCCCGCCGAGGAAACGCTGGCCCACTGCGAGATAGTGAGGATAGACCAGTACAGGCCGTACATGAAGTGACATCAGTAATTACAGGAGGTTACACAGTGGATCACAGTGCATTGCGCCATCAGGCAGAAGACACGGTAGGCATCGTAATATACCCTGTAAAGGCAGGCAGCGAGATAGCGGTAAAGGATATAGTTACGGAGGAAATATCATGCCTTACCGTCCGCGAGGACATTCCAATATTCCACAAGATAGCCCTGAGCGGCATGGTTGAGGGGCAGGATGTAGTGGAATACGGTCAGGTAATAGGCAGGGCCACGGCGGATATTCCCGCAGGCGGCTATGTACACATACATAACATCAGGACAAAGAAATGGTGACGGATATGAAGGATCTCAATATTTGGGCTTATAGGCGGGAAAACGGCAGCCTTGGCGTGCGCAATTACGTTCTTCTGCTGCCGCTGGATGCGGTATCGAGCCAGATATGCCGCGGCGTAAACAGCCTTATAAACGGCACGAAGACATTTTACCACCCCTACGGCAGGATGCAGTTCGGCAAAGACCTGGAGCTGCACTTCCGTACCCTCATAGGCACGGGATGTAACCCCAACGTAGCTGCCGTTATAGTTGTGGGCATAGAGCCGGAATGGACAAAGGTAATAACCGACGGCATAGCAAAGACAGGTAAGCCTGTGGCGGGCTTTTCATCCTCCGGCAACGGCGACCTCAGGACCATCGAAATGGCGGCCCGCAAGGCCATGGAATTCGTGCGCTACGCCACCGGCCTCAGGCGGGAGGAAGCGCGCCTCAGCCAGCTTACCATAGGTCTGAAATGCGGCGAGTCGGATACCACCTCCGGCTTTGCCAGCAACCCGGCCGTGGGCGTCGTGACCGAACGGCTGACCTCAAGCGGCGCGACTATTATGTTTGGCGAGACCCCGGAGCTTACCGGCGCAGAGCAGGTGCTGGTGAACTCCTTTGAAAAAGATGAGCTCAGGACGGAATTCATGAAGGTATACAAGTCGTACTTTGACTTTATACTTTCCCAGGGGGTGGACCTTCTCGGCTCCCAGCCTAACAAGGGCAATATCGCCGGCGGAATATCCACCATTGAGGAAAAGGCAATGGGCAACATACAAAAGATAGGCCGCGCGAAGATACACGGCATACTGGATACCGCCGAGGCCCCCAGGAAGCCCGGCCTGTACTTCATGAACACCTCCTCCGCCGCGGCAGACCTGCTGACGGCCATGGCTGCGGCAGGGGCTGCGGTGCAGCTGTTTACTACCGGCAAGGGCAATAACGTAGGCACCGCAATATCCCCCGTAATAAAGATATGCGCCAACCGCGAAACCTGCGAAAATTCCGCAGAAAACATAGACGTAGACATAAGCGGCATAATATACGGAGGAAGCTCGCTTTCAAGCGGCGCTGACGCCATAATGGAATGCATGGCACGCGTATGCTCTGGCGAGTATACCTCAACCGAGATGCTTTTCCACGAAGAATTTGCCCCTACCCGGCTCTTCCCCCAGTCCTGACTGACTTACTGCCGCACGCGGGAGCGCCGTCAGGGCATCCTCCCGCGTGAATTTTTTTATCGCCGGCGGGGCGTATGTTGCCATAAGCAGCTCAGTGGCAGACATGGCGAACCATCCGACAAAGGAACAAGGGGTATATTGAATAAACCGGTTTACGAAGTGCTTTACAACAATACGAAAAAATATTATAATATTCACATCATATGATCATAATATCATTAAAGTATCACAGACAATGCATATTTTTCCAATCACTTCACAAATTGCGAAGGAGCAGTGTATGGAATTTTTGGCCCATATTTCTGATGACGGCAGAAAACAGACAGTACAGGAGCATCTTGAAGGGACGGCGCGGCTTTGTTCCGAGTTTGCTGCGGAATTCGATGCGGCGGAGCAGGGCTACCTCGCAGGAATATCACACGATATAGGCAAATATACAGAAGCTTTTCAGCGGCGTTTACACGGCGGGCCTAAGGTCGACCATGCGACGGCCGGCGCGATTGAGTGCGCGAATGCCGGCTCGGGGCAGGCCGCCGTATGTGTGATAGGCCATCACAGCGGATTGCCGGACCTGGGTAATATTAGAACAGACCAGCCCGGCGACGCTACATTTTACGGACGAATAAAAAAAGGGCTGATGGGCGGCATTGAGCCTTACAAAGACAACTGGCCCGGCAAACTGCCCAAGACCGCGCCTGCACCTGCTTCCGCGCGAAGTGGCTTTTCCGCCGCCGCATGGACGAGAATGTTATATTCCTGTCTGGTAGACGCAGACTATCTGGATACGGAACGCTTCATGCAGCCGTATAAGTTGTCTCGCGGCGGTTATGACGGTATGGAACGACTGCTCGGAAAGCTGGAAAAACACATAGAGAAATGGGCGAATCCGGAAAATGAAATGAACAAGTATCGTTGGGAAATACTTTCCGAATGTCTGCGATGCGGCGAAAAAACCAAAGGTATTTATACGCTGACGGTGCCTACAGGCGGAGGCAAGACGGTATCGTCCATGGCATTTGCGCTGCGCCACGCTGTGGCCCACGGCATGAAGCATATAATATATGTCATACCATACACGTCAATAATCGAGCAGAACGCGGCGGTATTCAAGGAAATACTTGGAGAAGATAACGTGCTGGAGCACCATTCCGGCAAACTTTATGAGCTGGAGGACGCATCCTCTCCGGCGCAATACCGCCTTGCGATGGCTACTGAAAACTGGGATATGCCCGTAATCGTCACTACCGCCGTGCAATTCTTTGAATCCTTCTATTCCAATAGGTCCTCAAAATGCCGAAAACTGCATAGTCTTGCAAATAGCGTGATAATCTTCGATGAGGCGCAGATGCTGCCCACCTGCCATCTTCAGCCGTGCGTGGGAGCTATAGCTGAGCTGGTACGGCACTTCGGCGCTACGGCGGTGCTTTGTACGGCAACGCAGCCGGTGCTGGGAGATATATTTAAACGATTCGGCTGGTCGGAGAACATCCCCGAGCTTTGCCCGGGTACTCAGGCGCTATATGAAAAATTCCGGCGCGTATCCTTTCGCAATGCAGGCGGGCTTTCAAATGAAATGCTCGCTGGAGAACTCAAAAACAGCAGGCAGGTGCTCTGTATAGTAAATTCGCGCAGGGCTGCGCAGGAAATTTATGACATGCTGCCCAAAGAAGGGGCTTATCATCTCTCAACCTTGATGTATCCGGCCCACAGACAGAGGGTGTTGAATGAGATAAGGCAGCGGTTAAAGGAGGGCGCGATTTGCCGGGTATTGTCCACGTCCCTTATCGAAGCAGGGGTGGACGTTGATTTCCCCACCGTATACCGGGAAATGGCGGGGCTGGATTCCATATTACAGGCGGCAGGGCGCTGTAACCGAGAGGGACGAAGAAGCATCGCCGAAAGCATCGTTGCTATATTTGAGAGCGAATATACATCCCCGTTGCTTATTAAGGACAACATAGGCGCAGCAAACGAGGCCCTTGCAGGCGGTACCGATCCCGGACTGCCGGAGACAATAACGAAATATTTTTCATCGCTGCGCGACATTATAGGCGATGGCACCGATAAAGCAGAAGTGGTAAAGAAGTTCGAAAGGGGAATATCCGGCTGTATGATGCCGTTCGATTCCGTGGCGCAGGGTTTCCACATGATCGATAATAACACAAAGACTGTATATATACCGTTGGAAGAAGGTGCGGCTATAGCGGAAAAACTGAAATCGGGTTTTGCAACGCGAGAGGTATACAGAAAGGCAGGCCGCTACGGAGTAAACGCGTATGACATACAATACCGCAGGTTACTGGACGCCGGAAATATAGAGCCGCTGGACGAAAACAGCGCGGTGCTTGTAAACATGGAATTATACGATAAGAATACAGGCCTATCACTTGATTGCGAGCAAGAAACGGGATTTTTTATATAAATAAGGAAGGGGGCATGAGATATTGTCTGTAAAGATCGAGGTCTGGGGCGATTATGCGTCGTTTAACCGCCCCGAGATGAAAGTGGAACGTGTTAGCTATGACGTTATGACGCCGTCCGCCGCCCGTGGCATACTGGAGGCCGTATACTGGCATCCGGGGTTGCGGTGGCAGATAGACCGTATATATGTCCGCGCACCTATCCGTTTCACCAATATACGGCGCAACGAAGTAAAGGACAAGCTTAATTCCAGAAAGGCGCGCACAGTTATGGAGCAGGGCAGAGGCGAGCTGTATCTTGCAACGTCCGAGAGCATACAGCAGCGTGCTGCGATGGTGCTTCGGGATGTCCGATATGTCATTGAAGCGCATTTTGACATGACGGAAAATGCAGCGGAAGGGGACAATCCGGGCAAATTTCAGGATATCATAAAGCGCCGGGCGGAAAAGGGGCAGTTTTACCACCAGCCCTACTTCGGAACGCGGGAATTCCCGGTTAACTTCAAACTGTGTGATGGTATGCCCGAATGTCCAAAGGAACTGTTGGGAGAAAGGGATCTGGGCTGGATGCTGCTGGATATGGATTACTCGGATCCTTCGGACATAAAGCCGGTGTTTTTCCGCGCGGTAATGAAGGACGGGGTGCTGGAGGTGCCTCCGATGAGAGGCAAGGGGGTGGCAAGATGATACTTCAGGCTTTGACGAGGCTGTATGAGGATATGGCTGACCGCGGCGATATAGCCCGGCAGGGCTGGGGGCCCGTAAAGATAAGCTATGCTCTTTGTATAGACGGAGACGGAAGACTGACGCAGATATTGCCGCTGATTAAAGAAGAACAGACGGGTAAAAAGACTGTGCTGCGGCCAAGGATAATGGAGCTTCCGGCGGCGGTAAAGCGAGCAGTAAATATACTGTCGAACTTTCTTTGGGATAATTCTTCTTATTTGCTTGGCTTTGATGGCAAAGGCAAGCCGGAACGCAGCAAGGAATGCTTTGACGCCTGTGCAAAGCTGCATCACGATCTTCTCGACGGGGCGGATTCGGAAGCGGCGAAAGCCATACTTAACTATTTCGACAACTGGCAGCCTGAAAATGCTGCCGAACATCCTGCCGTCAAAGAGTATTATGACGAGTTGATAAAGGGTGGCAATCTGATATTCAGGGTAAACGGCGTATTCCCGCAAAATGACGAGGTCATATGCCGTGCATGGCAGGAGCATTACGATTCTGATGATGGCGAGAAGATGCAGTGCCTGATAACTGGCAGAGAAGATAGCATTGCGCGATTGCATCCATCTATAAGCGGCGTCAAAGATGCCCAGTCCAGCGGAGCGGCAATAGTATCCTTCAATGCACCGGCCTTTTGCTCATACGAAAGAGAGCAGGGAATGAACGCACCGGTAGGCAAATACGCCGCCTTTGCTTATACCTCGGCTTTGAATCACCTTCTTGCTGATAAGGACAACGTCCAGCATATAGGCGATACTACGGTAGTCTGCTGGGCGGAGGGAGCAGAGCCGCAGTACGATGCTTTCGCCATGGGGGCGCTGTTTGGGGGCGAAGCGCCGGCAGGCTATACAGAGGAAGACGTGCGGGCGATAGTCAAACGTCTTGCGGAGGGTAAACCCTGCGAAGAGCTCGATCTCCACCCGGACAGGACGTTTTACATACTGGGCCTCGCGCCTAACGCGGCAAGGCTTTCAGTAAGGTTTTTCCTGCGAGATACCTTCGGCCGGATAATGAAAAACATAAACGAACACAACGAGCGAATGGAAATAATACGGCCGGCAAACGACAACTATGTCACCTTGCCCATGTGGGCGATGCTGCGGGAGACAGTAAATCTCAATTCAAGGGACAAAACTCCAAACCCTGCAATGTCAGGCGCAACGGCAAGGGCAATATTCACAGGTGGTATGTATCCTGTATCGCTCCTTGAAAATACTATGCTGCGCATACGGGCGGAACGCAACATCACCCGGGGGCGAGCGGCGATAATCAAGGCATATTATCTTAAAAACACCAATATGGAGTGTCCGAAGGAGGTTTTGACTGTGGCACTTAACGAAGAAAGCAGAAACATACCGTATACCCTGGGCAGGCTGTTTTCAGTATATGAAGCGGCCCAGCAGGCGGCGAACCCGGGAATAAATACAACTATAAAAGACAGATATTTCAACTCTGCCGCTGCCACGCCGGCAATGATATTCCCGATCCTCGGCAACCTCTATCAAAAGCACCTGCGAAAGCTGGAGGGCGGAAGCGCCGTATACTTCGACAAGCAGGTGATGGAATTGAAGGGCATATTGAAGGACGAATACCCAATGCGCCTTACGCTGCCGCAGCAGGGCTCGTTCGACCTCGGCTATTATCACCAGACACAAAAGCGCTATACAAAGAAGGAGGATAAATAAAAATGGAAGCCATCAGGAACCGCTATGAATTCGTAATTCTTTTTGATGTTGAAAACGGAAATCCCAACGGGGACCCTGACGCGGGCAATATGCCGCGCGTAGATCCGGAGACGGGCTATGGCCTCGTGACGGACGTCTGCCTCAAGCGCAAGATACGCAATTATGTTGAAACGGTCAAGGAGGGCGAAGAGGGCTATCGCATATACATAAAGGACAACGTGCCTCTTAACCGGAGCGACCATGAGGCATACGAGAAGTTCAATGTAGATGAGAAAAACGTAAAGGTGGCCAAAAAAATAAACAAGAATTTGGACACGGACATACGAAACTTTATGTGCGATGAATTTTACGATATCCGTACCTTTGGCGCGGTGATGACTACATTTGTAAAGAGCGCGCTGAACTGCGGCCAGGTGCGCGGCCCCGTACAGCTCGGCTTTGCCCGCAGTATAGACCCCATAATGTCGCAGGAGGTTACTATAACCAGAGTAGCCATAACCACGGAGGAGGACGCAGAAAAGAAGGGGACCGAAATGGGCCGCAAATATATAGTGCCCTATGGCCTTTACAGAGCGGAGGGATATGTATCCGCAAACCTTGCCCGCAAGACCACTGGTTTTTCAGAGGAGGACCTTGAGCTGCTGTGGCAGGCAATACTGAATATGTTTGAACTGGATCACTCCGCGGCAAGGGGAAAGATGGCTGTCAGGGAACTCATAATATTCAAGCACGATTCGGAGTTGGGCAACGCGCCTGCATATAAGCTGTTTGACCTGGTAAAGGTGAGCCACAGGGAGAGCGTAGCTGTGCCCCGGACATATTCGGATTACATTGTCGATGTGGACGAAGCGCATCTGCCAAGCGGCGTAAGCTGTATAAGAAAATAATGGAATACCGGCACGACGACCTTCTTCAGCTTTCCGGCATACAGCACTTCGCGTTCTGCCGCCGCCAGTGGGCGTTAATACATACCCTACAATGTTAATACTGAGGATGCGGCGGGCCGGAGGCGGCTCAGGCAGATAGCAAAGCAATGCGTCAACTACGGACAGAGAGTGCAATGCTCGGTATTTGAATGCTTGTTAAATGCCGCGCAGTGCCGCAGCCTGCAAGGGCGCTTGTGTGATATAATGGACAAGGATAAGGACAGTCTGCGCTTTTATTACCTTGGCAACAAATATCAAAATAAAATTGAGTACTTTGGCTGCAAAAAAGCATATTTACCCGAGGATAATATAATCCTCTGATGCGAAGGGGAAGCATACATGCTTTTGCGGAGAGGTTCGCACCAAAAAACCGCTTTAAAAGCCGTGCTATTCGTGGTATGCTTAAAGCAAGGAGCTGGGTGCGGCCAAAAAACCAATAACCATACAAGAATTATTTGAAAATCCGAATAAAGATTCGAATTTTAACAGTCGCCACCCGCACGGGGGCGTGGATTGAAATGTCGCTGCCAGCGCCTCTACGCTGTCCTCATCGTGTCGCCCCCCGCACGGGGGGCGTGGATTGAAATCTTGCGGCGGAAGAGACAAGAAAAGTGGTTGAGAGTCGCCCCCCGCACGGGGGGCGTGGATTGAAATATTACAAAGAAGGAGATAACATGCTAACCCTTGAGTCGCCCCCCGCACGGGGGGCGTGGATTGAAATACGGCAGCTCAGGCGTTACGCCGAGCGACAGGCGGTCGCCCCCCGCACGGGGGGCGTGGATTGAAATGGCAATAAACCACAACCACGACGACCGATATGCGTCGCCCCCCGCACGGGGGGCGTGGATTGAAATAACACACAGGGATATGCGCTTTATGTTCTTCTCATGTCGCTCCCCGCACGGGGAGCGTGGATTGAAATATAACGCCGGGCAACACTTGAAAAATCCGCTCCCCGCACGGGGAGCGTGGATTGAAATCATCGTGGTCGCGGCTCGCTCCACCGCTCTGCCAGTCGCTCCCCGCACGGGGAGCGTGGATTGAAATTTTCCCGTTGCCGTCTATCCACTCGCCTATGTCGTCGCTCCCCGCACGGGGAGCGTGGATTGAAATATCTGTCATAGTCAAAACTATTTCCGCGCAAACGTCGCTCCCCGCACGGGGGGCGTGGATTGAAATGCCCATGAGGGACATTGCAAGTGTGTCGCGCTACGCGTCGCTCCCCGCACGGGGAGCGTGGATTGAAATCATGATGGAAGGTTATAGTATATACAGGATGCTCAGCGACCGCGCCAAGGACCTCAAGGCCAAGGCCGACGCAAAGTAATCAAAAAGGCTTATTTCAAAGGGCTGTCCACCGGGCGGCCCTTTTGTGATACAATAAAGCAAAACGAGATCAACGGAGGCAGAAAAATGGAACTTGAATATACGTATGCCGATTACGCGGCGGATAAGGCCATTGAGCTTATAGGCATAGACAGCCCGTCCGGCTATACGGAGCGTGCGGCACGGTGGGTGCAGGAGAGCTTTGAGATGCTGGGCTTCATGACGGAGCGCACACAGAAGGGCGGCGTGCTGGTTACGGTAAAGGGAGGCAGCGAAGACGGCCTGCTGCTTGAGGCACACGTGGATACACTGGGCGGCATGGTAGCCGAGGTAAAGTCAAACGGCAGGCTGCGCATAACCAACATAGGCGGAATGCAGCCCAATAACGCCGAGGCGGAAAACGTGCGGGTGTATACCAGAAGCGGCAGGGCTATCGAGGGAACCTGCCAGCTCTGCAACGCATCTGTACACGTGAACGGCGAATACGGCGATGCGAAGCGCAGCTTCGACACGGAGGAGATAGTGCTGGATGAGCAGGTGAAGTCCGCAGAGGATACCCGAAGGCTCGGCATAGAGGTCGGGGACATAGTTTGCTTTGAGCCCCGGGCGAGGATAACAGAGAGCGGGTATGTAAAGAGCAGATTCCTGGATGACAAGCTGTCCGTAGGCATACTGCTGGGCATTTGCAAATACATCAGGGAAAGCGGCAGAGAGCCCCAGCGCCCGGTGTACGCCCATATCACGGTATATGAGGAAGTGGGACACGGCGGTTCCGCCTCGCTGCCTACGGGCGTTACGGAGGCTATAAGCGTGGACATGGGATGCGTTGGCGACGGCCTTACCTGTACTGAACGTCAGGTATCCATCTGCGCCAAGGATTCCGGCGGTCCATACAGCTATGAAGTGACGGGCAAGCTCATTGAAGCCGCAAAGGCCGAGAAGGCGGATTACGCAGTAGACGTATACCCCCATTACGGCTCAGATGTAGAGGCCACTCTAAAGGCGGGATGCGACATACGTCACGGGCTCATAGGCGCGGGCGTTTACGCCAGCCACGGCTACGAGCGCAGCCACAAGGACGGCGTTTACAATACCCTGAAGGTGCTGAAAGGGTATCTCGGAATATAGCGTAAAAACCGGAGGTCTGTATGGCTGAATTTCGACTCTTACAGGACAGGGATAAGGAGCAAGCATCTGCCCTTTGGCAGGAGTGCTTCGGGGACAGCGACGGCTTTTGCCGCTGGTTTATGTCGGAACAATGGAACGGCGAATACAGTGTTGCAGCCGTTGAGAAAGGAAAACTGGTATCCATGATACATGGGCGGCCGTATACCCTCTGTATACGGGGACGCGGGGTGCCCTCTGTTATAATGTGCGGAGTAGCTACCGCGCCCGCATACCGGCACAGGGGCCTTATGCGGCGCTGCATGGAGCTTTTTGAGCGCAATGCGCGAGACAAAGGCGCATTTGTGCTGTTCCAGTCCCCGGTAGATTTCAGGATATATGAATGGTGCATGCAATATCCCTCCTCCGCGTCGGGTATGATGGAGTTGAGTGAGAAGGCCAGGCTCAGAGGTTCCTGCTATGCGGTGGATTCCGCCTGTGACGACAGCTTTGCCGCCGAGCTGCTGCCGCTTTACAACGATGTGATGCGGAACTGTTCAGGCCGCGTTATGCGCACGCTGGCAAATATGCAGAATACTCTCCGGGGCTATCAACCGGACGGAGGGCGGCTGCTGCGCTATATAAAGGAAGGCAAAACATTGGGCTATGCGCTGTATTACGGCGCCGAAAAGGAAGTGAACTGCATTGAGTTCATGGCGAGGGGCAGGGCGGCACGGGGGCTGCTGAGCACCCTCGGCGCTATGGCAAAGGGCAGGAGAATGATGGTGCGCGGAACTGCGGAGCTGCTGCTTATGGGCGTTCCAAAGGGAATACGAGGTAGTTTGGCGAATACCACGGCAATGGGAGCGCTGAATGTACCAGGGCTTTTGCATGAGCTTGCGGGCTTTGACGATGTGACTGTGGAGGTTACCGATAGCGTCATACCGGAGAACAACGGCGTGTTTACATTCGGAGGAAAGCCTTCCAAAGGACCTGTAGATATAAAAATGGACAGCGGGCGGCTGATGCAGCTTTTGTGCGGCTATGCCGACATCGCGCAGCTGGAGGGACAGGAAAAGGCGGAAATAGTAAACCGGCTGGCCGCCCATAAGCTTTTGGACAGGTTGCCAACGTTACAATGCTTTACTGCGGAGGAATATTGAATAATACAAAAAGGCGGCTTTCGCCGCCTTTTTGTAAGCTCAGTGTTCAATATTAATCATCAATCGTCGCGGGTGCGCCATGCAATCTCCGCGTCAAGGTTCTTGCGGAGAGTCTCGTTTTCCTTGACCAGGTCATCGTAGTGCACGCTCTGTACGTAGAATTTATCAAAGCCGAAGGTAGCTTCCTCAAGCTCCTCATCGGTATAGCTGGGGAGCAGGGTGCCGCTCTTGCGGCGTAGACCCATGGCGGTTATAACTACCAGCCGCCTGTGCTGCTCGGAGAGCTGAATTATCTTGAGACTTTCGGGTATCTCGAGGTTCAGGCCGTAAAGCTCGTTTACCCGGCGGAGGAGAGGCTGCTGCTCGGGCTTGATGGAGACGATAACACCGTATTTTGCGAACAGTTCCTTGAGATAGTCCGCAGATACCGGCTCGCGGGTGATGGTGCTCTTGCCAAGGCCCTCAAGCATGGTGTTGGAAATAGAGAAACTGACGTAGGTTTCGTTGCCTGTCTTTGGGTAATCCATATTTCCTCCTAAAAATTTGTTTTGTTATTATTATCGGCAAGCCGACAAGATATAATTCAGATTTGATATTTTGATGCTAACACTAAGTGCAACTTATGTCAACTACCGATATTTTTTCTACAAAAATGCAAATGTTATCGGCAGCCCTGACCAACATCTATTTGACAAAAATGCCTTCCGAGCATATAATATATCCGTTGTATATCTCTCCGTAGCTCAGCAGGATAGAGCGTTCGCCTCCTAAGTGTGAGGTGACCGGAAACCAAACGGGCTGAAACTTTGGAAAATCAATACATGTCTCCGTAGCTCAGTAGGATAGAGCGTTCGCCTCCTAAGCGAAAGGCCGCGCGTTCGAGCCGCGCCGGGGACGCCAAAACCACCGAATTTCCTTGAATATTTGGTGGTTTTTTCTTTTTGACATTTCGCTCACCCATTTGTCATCTTGTTCTTGCCCACAGTTCTCTCGCCGAAAAAACTGCTAATCGGGAAACGAACCGTTTTGAGCAATTTGCTAATAGATTTTGAAAACCTGCTAATAAGCATCATTTTGCTGTTGCGTTAGGCAAAGTGATGATTCTAGCCAGCGCATTGGCCAATTCGGGCGACTTCTGAAGCTGATCGATCAATCCGGCAAGATCCAATCCGGGCGTCGTTTCCTGCGGCGGCGCGACATTGCGCAAGTCGGGGTTGGCATAAAACATGGACTCAAACTTCTGTGCGTTTACCTTACGGTCTTCATCAAGTATTTCCGCATAGACCTCCGTAACCATGTCGGCCTGCGCATGCCCCGTATCGCCTTGGGTAGCCTTGATGTCGCCGTGGTTCAACTTGAGTTTGTATGTTGTGCTCGACTTTCGGAGTGAATGAAAGACTACATCCGGCAAACCTGCGCTTTTCTTGAGACGGACAAAGCTCTCCTCAATCAACTTTCCCTCGCATGGACGTCCATTGGGCAGTGTGATCACGAGATTGTAGTCAATGAACTCCTCTCCCAGCATTTCCTTCAGGTTATCCTGTGATTTTTTCCATTCACGGAGGATATAAGCCAGCGTCTTGGGAATCCATATTTTTCTCACACTGCTTTCGGTCTTTGGGACCTTTAGAACCAGAACCGTACTCCTGCAGTTGGACATTATTGACGGGAACTTAAACAGAATGCCCTTATCCTCCAACTTCTCCATCGCTTGCTTATTTACCCGGGCAAGTTCGCAATCGACATAGAGATGCGCGTCATCATTTGCTATGTCGGCGTCGCTGATATGCACTCTGTCCCATTGCAGCCCCAGTATTTCACCCTCACGCATTGAACAAGCAAAAGCAAGATTCATTGCAAGGTATAGCTTTGCGTCAGTGCATTCGTCCATTGCTTTTACAATCGTCTGTATTGTCCACATTGCTCTTTTCTTCGCAACGTGCTTCGGAATGAGCGCCCCAGAAAACGGGTTGCGGCCGATCACTTCCCAGCGCACTGCCTGATCAAAGGCACAACGGATCAGTTTATGGATCTTTTCAATGTTCGCCGGAGTCAGTTTCTCGGTTCTGGGTTTTCGGCCATTGCACTCTACCGGCTTTGTTCTTTCGAGCTGCTTGTAAAACCGGTCTACGACGATCGTGGTTACAGCCTGCATCTGCATGTCGCCAATAGCGGGATTGATATAGTTTTCAATCAATCGCGTGTTAGTGGCATAAGCAGATACGCCCCATTTCCTTTCTCCATAAAGCGATACGAAATCGCTAAGGAAATCTTTTACAGTAGTCTTCTTGGGAATAATGAAGGTTCCCTTGTTCTGTGTATACTCCACTTCGGCCTTTCGACAACCAGCAGCAGCACGCTTTGCCGTTCGAGTCTTTTCCTTTACACGTTTCCCAGTTGCTGCTTCAATTTCAGACCTATCAAGCTGATCCTTCTTTACTGTTTCCCATTTCTGCTTCTTGTTGCCGTCTTCATCCTGATAATAATAAACAACTGAAACAGAGTTGTTTCGTTCAACAATCGATGCCATACATTAAGTCCTTTCTTGACTGCTAGTCAGATTTACTATCTAACCACTCGTCAAAGGACTGCCTTGACACTCTAATCGATGAACCAATGCGGACTGTTCGGAAATGCCCTTCCTTAATTAGCCTGTATGCCGTGGCATTACTGACGCCCAGAATTTTAGCGACCTCGTTGACACGATAGGTTCTCTTGGTCGAAGCATCTCCTTGGTGTTCGCTATCGGTAATGCTACCCATATATCCTCCCTTCTTTGCACGGCCGATAACGTCTATGATACCTATAAATATTATACATTGAGGCGTTTTCGGCTACAACAGTTTTGGTATTTGATTAAAAATAATCCCCAACGCTCCGCTGCTATTGGATTCACAGCGCTGCGGTACTCGCAGGCTCCTGTCATTCCTATGACAGGCCGTCCCATATACATGGCTGGACGGGTTTACGGTGCTCCTTCCATATGTCTTGGCGGGGCAGGTAGCAAGCCTGCCATTTCGCATTTAATGCCGCTCGGTATTGAAGGCCGACGCCGGGGTGCAATATGCTGTTTTCAAGGTGCTAAAGCACTGCATGGTTCGCTCGCAATGCTTTTGACAGGGTGTCCCTCTCACTTATTAGCAGGTTTTGAGGTCAATATTTAACCCCCTAAATTCAAAATTGTGCAAAAAAAGACCGTCCCGGGCGTTCCCAATACGGGAATGCCATAGGACGGTCTATTGCTGTTACGTTATTTGCTTTATAAAAACTCGTCGAGGTTGTCCAGCATCCTGCTGACTGCCGAGTCAACAGCCTGCTGTGGTACAGCGGGTGTTTGCCGGGTCTGAACCTCAGCCGGCGGAGCTTGCTGTCCGGCATTGGACACATATTGCTGGATCATGCTCCGCACGATCTTCTCCAGCTCATCGCGCCGGAACAATTCCCGCCGAACTTCGATCCGCACGACCGCACCGGTCTCTATGTCGGGATGCCGCTCCAGATATTCGCAGACGGCCCTCACAATGAAATCGCTCTTTTTGTGCTTTAGGCTTTCCAGCGTTTCACCTGCCTGGATATACTCCGGTGAGTTTGCCGCAAACTGAAGCGAAAACCTGTAGCCGTCCGGGGTTTTCATATTACGCCGCCCGCCCTTCGGGCCAGCTTCTCAAGCTGCGCCTGTGCAAGCAGCTCATATCCGTGTGCGTTGGCTCTGGTGTCAGGCTCAAACTCCACAGAACTGACAAGGGATGACGCCTTGATAAAGGAGCGCAGCAGGATCGACCCGCCGCCCACGAATATGGCGGGGTTTGTCCGCAAGTCCACCTGAAGTTCACGGAGCTTGTTGAGCATATCAGCGGCATATTTATCGACCTCTTTGCGAACAGCGTTTTGTATCTCGCCGTCAAGCACGGTGTTTTGTCCCGCAAGGATTTCGCAGATATGCTCGTCGTCGATGGATATGTCATAAAGTGAGTTCACCTTGCCCGCGATATGGTTGGTCATGGTGATGACACCCATGTTCAAGCTGCGGCAGAACTCCATGTCCGGCTTGCCCTTGCGAAGAAGTAACACATCGCTTGTGTAACCGCCAATGTCGATTACGAATGTGCGGGAAGTGGCCGTCATTTCCTGCGCTCTCTGCACAACGGCGCCAAACGCCTGCGGGTATACAAATACATGGTCGAGCATCAGGCTGAAGGGCTTATCGTTGTAGGTGAAGCGCACCGTCTCCTGCCTGCGGAAATACTGCGCGAAACTGTCCTTGAGCATTCCATAATGCTCTGGAGGCAGTCCGACGGCGAGATCGATATCCAGTGTGGAAGTAATCTCTTTGCGAGCCTCCAATTCCTTCGATATGGCAAACAGCGTCAGCAGATAGAAACGGTCGTCCTTGGTCTTGTCCCGCATAACGGGCAGCCGCTTGCCAACGAGCGTCCAGTACCGGCTCTGATACTGGATGATGTCCGCTGCCATGGGCGGTTTGGTGGGAAACTCCTCAATGCCTGACACGAAGCAGGTATTTCTTGTTTTAATCTGGGCGTTGCCGTGGTCGATTCCTATAATCATTTTCAATTCCTCCTCAATGTTTTCATAGTATTACACCGACAGCAATGCGTTTTTACAACGGTTTCACGCATTATCGGCATGGAAAACGTAACGGAGCGCCGCATATAGCCGCGCTCCCGTGTTCAGGTGGACTACTTGTTTTTCTGTGCCCAGACGTAATCATCGAGCCCTTTGAAACGGGGATCCCATAGGTATGTGCCGAACTGGAATCCCAGATCTTGCAGCATAGTAGTGAGCCTTCGGAAATCCTTTTGGACGTGGCAGTTGGTCATCATATCCATATCGAAGGCGGTCATGACCTTCCGAACGCCCTGCTCCCGCATGACAACAAGCGTCTGCCGCAGCTGCGTGAGCGAGCTTACGCCGGATACCGCAACGAGCGTCATGCCCGTAAGGTAATGTACGATGTCGGCCTTGAGCGGCCCTTCGATCAGCAGTATGGTATCCTGCGCGTCGCCGACGATGTGCGTCCATGCCTCCGCTCCGCAGCCGTCCTGCATCTCTGCAGTGGATAGCCAGCGGAATTTGCGGCGTGTCACGTTGTCAAGGCGCACCTTCAGCCCTTGTATACGGCCGTAATAGTCCCGTACCGGCAGCAGTATGCCGCGCCTGGTTCCGTAGTAGGTCCATGCGCCCTCTTTGCGGTAAAAGCCCGGTACGCCGGATAGATAATGCCCATCGGAAAGCAACTGCTTCGCTATCGCCCCATACCCGCCTGCGGGCGTCGTCCGATAGAGATTTTGCTGTATCACCTCGTCGTTCAGCCCGCGGTTTATAAGGTTATCCCGATGATCCGAGGCCAGCGAAAGCCTGTTAAGAAAGGCGCGATAGGTCGCGTCACGTTCCTCGATACCCGCCATAGGACATTCGTTGATTTCGGGCATTGCGGCATAATGTGGGCGCATTTTCGCTGGAGAAACTGAATCGATCCCCATCTTATCCATGATTGCCTTATATGCCTGAGCCCTGTCCATATTGGCGTAATGACTGTACAGATCCAACACGCCGCCGGCAAACCCGCAGCGCGGGCATCTGAACACCCCCTTTGTGAAGTTGATGTTCAGATGGCGCTTGTTGTGCGTATCACAGCAGGGGCAGTTGATGTTGTAAGAAGCCCGGCCCGACGGCGGATAAGGAAGATTCAGAAGAACAATGACGTCCATCATTGAGAACGGCAGTTCGCCATCCATTCTAACCCCTCCCGGCCGGGTCATGCGGTTTTCAGCGCATGCTCGCAAATCAGTCTCGCGGCTGCCGGAATCTCCGGGTGCTCGTCGTTCTGGTATTTAGTTGCCAACCATTTCAAAAAACCGGGGTCGAGCATGACCAGCTCGCCCAACGTGCGCCCATCGTATTTCTTCAGCGGGCACATCGTCTGCTTCGCGGCCTCAAGCGGGTCAACGGGTTCCGGCGGCGCGAGCGCTTCGGTTTCGTGGTTTGCCTCACCGGGTATCGACTGTTCTGCTTCGGCGCTTGTGCCAGCCGCAGGCAGCTCGTTCACGATAGGTAAGGCGGGCTCGCCGGACACCTTGAACTGCAGCCCGAATCCGGCATGCCTTAAAGCGATACCGATGGCCGCAGTCTGCGCCCATTCGCGTGGGGAGACGTTGGGCGCTTTCTCCGAATAGCTTCTCGACGCGGACGCTTCGGCAAGATAGTTCCCGTCCGGATCGGTGTAGTGCTTGTAGATACGGGCATGAGCGACGATGCTGTCCTTGTTCAGGCCTATCTCGGCGTGAACGGCTACCCGCCCCTCCGGGTATTTGAGCCTGAACCACGCTTCCTGTACGGCGACGGGAATGCCGGTGATGGGTTTTCCATCAAAGCCTTCATATTCTTCAGCGAACGCCGATGGGTCGAAGCCCTCCACAGCGTTGATCTGGGAAATCATTTCGAGCATTGCGTCACGGGTTTTGGTGTTGGTTTCCATAATGTCACTCCTTATCATTGTTGATGGCCAGCATGGTCTCGCGGTAGGCAAGCCATGCGGGCAGCACGGTGTTGATGACCTTTGTAACATCGCCCCTGTACTGCTGTGGGTCTTCGGGCATATAGGCCGAGAAGCTCTTGCGGTAGTCCATTACAATAGAGGAAAACGCCTGCCTTGCTGTGTCGCGGGCTTGCTGTATTTCCGTGTCCTGTGAAGGCCGATAGCGGCGTTCCGTAAGAAGATGGCTCACCAGCGCGTCAACCGCAATATAGTGAGCAGACAGTACCGGAAGCTCAGTGCTTACAGGCGCAGTCTGCTCCAGATTACGGAAGCATTCCAGCACCTGTATTCTATACAGCAGCTCCATGTAGGCAAAATACTGTTCTATCCCTATGGGTTTGTCATCCGCTGCTGGCGTAGCAAACACCTTTTGCAGATTACGGTATTGTTCAAGCGTTGTCAGTATAGCTTCACTCCTTTCAAACATTTATGGCCTTTGCCTCGGCTTCGTTGATGCGCTCCGCCAGCATGGTGCCGCGCTTTTCGGCGTCCACTCGGCCTATTGCTATGACCAGCGCTTTGCGCTCGCCCACGATGACGACATGACGCTTGGCTCTTGTGATCGCCGTGTACAGCAGCGGCCGGCGCAGCATGATGTAGTGCGCAGTTTGCAGGCTTAGTATCACGGTGTCGTACTCCGAACCTTGCGATTTATGAACCGTGGTCGCATAGGCCAAGTCCAGCGTGTCAAGCTCATTCGGAGCGTACTCCATCGTTCGTCCATCGCCGAAGTCAACATACAGCGTGCTTTCATCCTGCGTCCGGATGATTCCGGTCACGACGCCGATGTCGCCGTTGCTGATGTTGGCGACGTTCTGCGTCTGCATGACCTTATCGCCTTGACGGAAGACGCGTTTGCCGTAGGTGAGTTCCGGCTTGGTCGGGGACGGCGGATTCAGCTTATCCCTTAACCTTGCGTTGAGTGCGTTCACACCCGTCGCTGTTTTCGTGCGGTACGGCGAAAGCAGTATCACGTTGTCCGTACCAAGCTCCTTGACCCGTTGCAGATAAACTTCCTCAAGAATATCCGCAGAACGGTCAAAGTCGCCGGATTCGATCAGCTCGAAGTCGGGGCCGTATTCCAACGCCAGCGTACCATGGCGGATGAGCGAAGCGTTGACCTCAATACGGCTGCCTGTCGATTGACGGTAGACCTTGTCGAGCTTTACCGAAGGTATTGCGCCGGATTCGAGCAATTCATACAACACGCTGCCCGCCCCCACGGATGGGAGCTGGTCGGCATCGCCTATCAGGATGAGCTGGCAGCGGGGCGGCAAAGCGTTCAACAGATGCTTGGCCAAATGGATATCCAGCATAGACACCTCGTCGGCTATCACAAGATCGGCGTCCAGCATGGTCGGTTCTCCAAACTCACCGTCCGAATCCGCGAGCAGGCCCAGCGCCTTATGGATTGTAGAAGCCGGATGGCCTGTAGCCTGTTCCATGCGCCTAGCCGCACGGCCTGTTGGCGCACAACACGCGATAGAGCCTGCAGGCTTGAGCTTCTGATAAATCTCCAGTATGAACTTCTGGATCATGGTCTTGCCCGTGCCAGGCCCGCCGGTAATGATGCTGATGGGCGAACACAGACAGGTCTTGACCGCCTTCTTTTGCTCAGAAGCGAGGGTTACGCCCAGCTTGCGTTCGATCCGAGCGATCTCGGCGTCAAGATCGGCATGGATATGTGTATCGCCCTGGCGGATGCGTTCCCGCACCCGCATAGCGACCTGTTCCTCCGCTTTGGCCGTCGAATAACGGTAAGCTTGATTCTGATACAAGGTAATTTCGTTCCGGTTCAACAGCTCTCGGCAGCGCGCAACCACCATCCGCTCTGTAATTTCCCGCGTTTCAAGCAGCTCGATGCACTTGACAACCAGCATCGCCTTGGGGATGCAGAGATTCCCGGCGTTCTTGAAAAGATTGCCGCCGTTTTCCGCTTCCTTTAGCACATGCAGCAGTGCCGCATCGATGCGCTCCTCCCCACAAGGGTCGAAGCCAACGCTTTTTGCGATCTCATCGGCGGTTTTGAAGCCGATACCGCGTACCTCACAGAGTCGATAAGGGTGCTGACGAATGATGTCAGCCGCATCCCGCCCGTAGATTTTGAAGAATCGCACGGCTCGCTTGGGCGCTATACCAAATGGGGACAGCAGCGTGATGATGTCCCGTGCGCCTCGGGTCTCCATATAGGACTCTGAGATACGCGTGAGCTTCTTTGGGCTTATGCCGCGCACCTCAAGTAGACGCTTGGGTTCCCGGTCGAGTATATCCAGCGCCTTATCGCCGAACTGTTCATAGATGCGGCGGGCGGTCTTTTCGCCGATGCCCTTGATGTAGCCGGAACTGAGATAGGCGATGATGCCGGCCTCAGTGGGCTGTATCACCTCCTCAAATTGTGTCACGGCGTATTGGTCGCCGTGCTTACCGCGCTCCCAGTGCCCCTGCATCTCATAGCGGATGCCCTTGGCCGTCGGCAGAAAGTAGCCTACGGCCTTGACCTGCCGAAGCGCCTGGCCGGAGCTGTCCAGTATCTTCTCATGGGGCGTATATACTGCCACCATGAACCCCGTAGGGTTTGGATCTGAAAGGGATTGCGGGTAAATGACCCGCTCATAGCTACATAGCATGATGACCTCCTCAGCCTAAGATTTCTTCCGCAGCGAGCGAGAGATAGCAAGGCTCGCTATCCAGCGAGTTTTCCATATGGTTTCCTCCAATCAAAAGGAGAGAGCGTGAGCCCTCTCCCATTTTTTTGTGCCGTCACTTTGCGACGGCTGCGATTTTTATGCGACGCTGAGCCGGCGGGTTGAGCACCTCGTCATATATGACGGGGTACAGCTTTTTCAGCTTCTCACCGTTCACGCGCCGTTGGTTTGAGGATACATAGTCGATCTGGAACTGCTCCAAGGGCGTCTCCAGAACGCCGTGTTCATGCTCACGCATGGTATCCGCGATTTGCACTGATAGTGCCATAACCTCCTTTTCGTTTTGCCTGATCTGACGATCCAGTTCACGGTTCTCCTGTTGGAGCGCTGCGATACGCCTTATCTGGCGCTCGTGCTTCTTGCCGAACTCGATGGTGGGAGCGGCGAGCGTGCCCGCGCCGTAGATCCGCGCAAGGGATTTCATCGCAAGCTTCGGGGCGACTTCTGCCATGGAAGGCGGTTTGTTGTCGTGGATGCTCTGTAGGAACGCCGCGACCGTTTCAAATATCATCTCCTCAATGGCAAAATCCCGAAATATACGGCGAATCTGAAAATCCTTCTCGCCGTTGCCCCACATGCAGGCGATGTCCCAGAACGGGAGATCACGCACACCCATGTAGAACCGGCACTGGTACTCATAGTGCATGGGCACCTTGTCGTCCATCCACTCATCAGCGTTGTAGTAAGTGGTAGACTTGCATTCCAGACCGCCGACTTCCTTGGTGTCCTTATCCTCCATGCCATAGTCGATGTTGGCCAACGCCCAAGGATAGAGCGCGTGCTGATACAGATAGGTATCCGTGATCACACGATGGCCGGTGCGAAAAGCGTACATCTGTGCTACAACAGACTCCAGCAGATGCCCCATTTCCTTCTGCCACATGTTTTCGCTCTCATCCGGCATGAGCTTACCGGACTTTTCAAGCCACAGGTCGAGCGGCGTTTTCCACGGGCTGATGCCAAAGATGGCCGCCACGTCGCTGCCGCCGATGGCAATGGGGATCGAGCCATCGGGCCCGTGCGCCCTCGCCGCAAGCCAAGTCCTTCTGTCCATGCCTGCGGTGTCGCACAATATCTTCGGTGCTGCCATCAGTAGCTCACCGCCCCGGGCAGGTCATAGTCGCCCCAACGCAGCGTCAGCGCGCGGGCGATGGATTCCTCCACGGAGATGAGCTTGCTCTCCGGCACATGACCCGTTTTGAGGATGAACAAGATCTCCTGCATGGCCATGTACACGTCATGAGCGGATGCGGGTGTTTCACCCACCGCCATGCGGAACATTTCAATGGCCTCCATGGCTGCCGCCTTTGGCATGGCCAGCTTCTTACAGGCCAGCGTCATGGCGTTGACCGGATAGCACAGCGTCAGATCGAGCAAGCTTTCCAGCTTTTTGATGGTGTCGGCGAACTGGGCAAAGAGCATATCCAGCGAGGAATAGAAATCCCGCACCTTGGTCTGCCGCCTGTGATGCACCGATACCACATTGCCGATGCGTATAGGGTACTGTCCGCCCGTAAGCAAAGCGGATACAGACGCTGCCGCAACGCCCACATCTGAGGTTGTGAATCGAACGCCCGGCGTGAACTTGGATGCCAAGTGTTTCTGCCCATGTGCAACGAGCGCTTTGTCATAGGTTTCAAGCAATTCATCCCGCTGCGCCGGGAACGACCATGATGCCGTCGCCAGTGAGTGATCGGCATACCCTTGTGAAAAGATGTTGCCGGGGAATCGCTCATTCAGCTTTTCTGACATGGCTGTCATGAGTTCGTCGATAGGCAGGATGGAATAATCCCGTTCGTCTCCGGAATGGAATGCCGCCACCTTTTCGCTTCGCACCAGTAACAGCGCCTCGGATTTGTGCAGCGCCAGACATTCGTTGAGAATACTGGCGAGCTTTGTCTTTTGCAGTTTCGGCAGCGCCGAGCCGCTGATTTTTGCCCTGTCAAGCAAGCTCTTATAGGCAGTGTTTCGGATGGGCAGATACCCATTCTCGGTCAGCAGCGCGAGCCCAAGGTTCTTGGCCGTGTCGTTCACAGCCACCTGTGACACATTCGGGGCAAAGGCCTTGCCGTCGGTATACAGCGGCGAGGCCTCGTCCAATGGTTCGATGTGCAGGCCTGATACCGTTTTGCGCGCCCACTTGCTTTCGCGTGCTTGCCGGGCATGGTAGACCTGCATTTCGGCGTAATCGTCGAAAGTCGTGTGAAAATCGTCCAAACAGGGTTGCATTGTGGTTCTCCTTTCGTATTTCGGCGGTGAACCCGCCATGATATGCAAAAGGCAGGCCCTCTGTTGGAGTCCTGCTTATGCTCAAGGATAGGATGAGCTGGAACAAAAAAAGCGCCCAGAGGCAATATGCCCATGGACGCTGATGATACTTGGAAACTGTGCCTTTCCAGCGGAATGGCTTGGATACTTTACACAAGCATTATACCATCGCCGTTTTCATCCGTCAATGCAAGCCTCGCTCGGCTTCTACTCAATAATCTCCCGCACCCGGCCAATCTGGCCGTCCGTCAGCATGACCTTGATACCATGCGGGTGGAAGCTGCTCTTTGTGAGCAACCGCTCTACAACGCCCTCAGTCAGCTTACCCGTGCGTTGGTCTGCCTTCAGCACGATTTTGACCCGCGCGCCGACCTTCACATCGGCTCTGTTCTGTCCGTTCATCCGTTTCTCCCATTCGATCACCTGTATTGGCTGACATTGCCGAGTACGTCCGCAACGGCAGCTTCGACCTGATTGGCGATCTGCTTCGCTTTCGTCTTTGCAATGCCAATGTGCTCCGCTATGGCGAGAATATCCTTTCTGGACGGATCGCGGCCATTGCCGTTTACGCTGGTGGCGTGCTCGCCGCCCAGTGAATTGCTGTAAGTTAGGTCGTATGCCGGAGAAAGCTTCCACGCCTGCCGGTCCTCGTCACATAAGAAGGTGAAGTTTTTGGAGTGGTCGTCCCGATTATGCGCATACACGTTGAAGCACATGAGCCGATACATCTTTTCCACTTCGGAGTAATCCTTTGTCAGCTCCAGCGTCAGCGTCATGAGCGTTCTATAATCGAGGTTCGGTATGCGATGCGAGGTTTCCAGCAGCGCGGATACGGACAGCATGTGGACGCGCCTTATTGTGCCATCCGGCCGCTTTATACGGTCGAAGCGCTTTGTGCCAAAGTATCCCTCACATCTTGCGGATGGAAACAACCTGGTTTCAGCCACTTCCAGACCGCATTTTCTTGCGCACTCACAATAGCGGTATTCTATGAGCCCCGCATCACGCCTGTCAATAGACGCGGGGAATTTGACGATCCAATCCTCGCCGTCTATCTTGGTCAGTATTTTGGGCCGCGCGCCGCCGGATGAACCGCCGAGCCGGAACAGCATATCCAAGTCGTTTGAGTATTCGGACTCCAATACCTTTCGGCATTCCTCCGCCATGCGGTCATAATCTATTTGCGCTTGCTCCGTTTTCCACTGATGCACAGGCCGGTATGTCAGCGCACCCATACCGGAATCGCCCACGATGGCCAGCCGGTTCAGCATATCCACCTCATGCGGGTCAACATGCTCACGGTTGAGCATCCTGTCTACGAGAAGCCGGCCCCAGCCATCGGGAAGGCTGTCGGCAAAGGCGCCGAACAGCCCGTCGAAAGGGTCGGGTTTCGGGATGAACACCTTCTTTTGCAAGGGCAGGCTGAAAGGGCTAATGGAAAAGCCTTCACGCAACCAGCCTTCATTGTATTCAAATGCCACAAGACGCCCCTTGTACAGCGCCAATGTTCCGACCTTTCGCTCGCCAATGAACGCTTCCAATACCTTATACCTTTCCATCTATGATCTCCTGTATCGAGCGTATTTCCGTTTCCGCGAACAGCTGCTCGAAGCCGTCTGCACAATCCAGCACAACAGCGATTTTCAGCAGCGAGGTCAGAGAGATCTCACCGATGCTTTCAAACCGCTTGATAGACCCGTAGCTGACGCCGGATTTGTCTGAAAGATCCTGCATGGATAGCTTCTGCCCCTTCCTGCGTTTTCGCACATTCGCTGCAATCAGTAGGCTCAGTTCCTTCGGCGTTTTCATGGTGTCATCTCCTCACAGCTAATATTTTAACCCATATCAGCGACATAATCAAGTATTGGTTAATATGTTATCCGCTGCTTGTTTGAACTATACGGAGACTCCACAAAAAAGTGACCTGCGATCAGGCCGCTTCTTAAATATATTGTTCTTGCGTTGTTCACTCTGATTGTCCGAGATGACCTCGGACGCAGAGCATATCCGCCGAATCATCCGGCATAGGAGCATTACATCCGCCAACGCTCTCCCAATCAACACGAATGCTCTCGTCCACATATTCCTTTTGATCGGGCAGAGGCATCTCGGAATCCAACGCAAGGGCTGCCGCTTGTTCAAGAGAACCGGCGTCTATGCTCAGAACACCCCATGATTCCCAGACAACCGGAATCCGATAGGTTTGGTAAGGCCTGACCATATCCGGCGCCATGATGACGCAATCGAGGATTATGTCCTCCAATGTCTTGGGCTCGTCATAGAGGTCCGAAAAGACCGCCTCCAGTTCTGCGATCTCAGCCGGGTCATCCGGCGGGTCAAAGTTGCAATATAAGTCCGGTGTCTCATTCTCCGTTTCCTTGTCAGCGCCATCTCGAACTTCGTATATATATCCCGTCAGCCCCTCATACTCACTTTGGTCGGTGCCGACGACCGATGCGCCGATCGTATAGGTAACGCCTGTGTGTTCAAAAGTAGCGCCATTACAGTTGATTATCATGATATACCTCCAAAAAAATCGGGGAGAGAGTCAGCGCCCTCTCCCTGTCGGTTATGTGCGGATAAACCGCTTTACAGCATTTGTCAGTGCGATCGGTAGCGTGTGCAGGTCGGAGATGTCCATGTAGGCGTCTCCATAGATCCGCTCGATGCTGTCTTTATCATCGCCTATCGCCGCCGCAACGAAGCAGATGCCCTTGCGGCGGTACTCCGTCTTGATACCGCGCAGATCTTCCTCGGCGGCGGTGCCGTAATAACCGGAATCAGCCGGCTGTCCGTCGGATACGAGGATCAGCAGCCGGATGTCCTCTGGACGTTTGGCGAGCTGTTCGGCAACAAACCGAAGCGCGGCGCCGTCCCTGTTGTTGCCACGGGCGGAAATGTCCATCAAACGGTAACGGTCGAGCTTGTCGATGGAATCGAATTCGGCGTAGGAATACAGCTCGACTCCGCTGTATGCGGAATGTCCGTAGACCATCACAGGGATACCGAGCGACTGGCAGAAATCATACAGGATGATCGCAGACGCCCGTGCATAGGTAGCACGGCTTCCGCAGCCCATAGAGCCTGATTCGTCCAAGAGCAGCGCTAAAGCAAGCTCCGGCGTTTCGTTGGGAAGGCTCATCTTGGAGAACACTCTGCCGTCATTGCGCGGCAAAGAGTGTATATCCAAACGCCGTCCCATATAAAGACCTGTCTGCTTGCCGCCCCTTCGCTGGTCCTGAAGCTGCCTCGTTATGCTGCGCTGCAGCTGCTTGGATATGGCGAGCAGCGGCGGTGAAGCCTCGTCGTACCTGTCGCGCAGCTTATCGTCTATCGTACTCATCCGGTGAACGGTCATCTTGACGCCTTCATGGATGTTGCCGTAGGAAATGTTCTGCGCAAGCTCGTTAAGCTGCGATGTACGCTTGGTTTCCAGCCGTTCCTCTGCCATGCGGTTGAGCAGAGCTTCAATATCCTTGGCGGAAGCGTCGTAGCCCACGCCCCGGTAGTCGTTGTCGCGTTCCAACTCGCCGCGGTTGGGCGTTGAAACGCTGTCCGTCTGCGTGAGCGGAATGCGCCCGCCCTCCTTATCCGTGACTTCATGCGGCTTATCGGGCGCTTCGCCCGCGCTTCCGATACAAGCGCCGTTCATATCGCTGTCGGCCGTACCAGAAGAAGCGCCGCCGACCTCGGATGGTTCTTCATCATCGGCTTCGGGTTCTTCGGCCTCTTTCTTATCGCCCGCATCATCCTCTGTATCGTCTTCTTTGGCCGGTGGTTTGGCAAGCGAAGCTGTCATACCGCGTCTCGCGCCGCGCGCCCCTCCGCTTCCCGAAGCGGGAGTGCCATTTTCGGCCACAGCAACCGTCAAACCGGCGCCTTCTGAGGTAGAACCATTCAGCGCATCGAACAGGGCGTCTAACATAGCAGCCAGATCGCCGCCGGCCGCTTTACTGTTCTCCTCGCAATACTCCAGATATGGCTTGATGTAGCGCCAGTTGCGCACGATAATCAGATTGACCATCTGCCAGCGTACCCTTGGGTCAGCGCAGGTCAGCCCCTCATCCAAATCGTCGAGTGAATGGAATACGGCCTGTATGCGCTCATCCGTCAGGGCTGTTTCACCATACTTTATTTCCCCATACAGGCAGTAGCTCAGCATCATCTGGAGGATAGAGCGCCATTTCAAGCGTTCGTCTGCTTCTTGCTCGACAAGCTGTGCGACGGTTTGTGTCTCCTCCCATACGCTTTCCCGTAAGCTCTTCAGGTTTGCGCCCAGCACGCCCGGAAAGTGGTTCATCATCTTTTCTTCAATGAAGCCGTCCTCCAGGACGTTGTGCAGATGATGCGAGAGCCGTGTAAATGCCGTTTGGTAGACGGAGCCTTGATTTCGGTATTCCTCGATCTCATCCACATTGAGCCTGTGCGAAAGCTCAGCACAGACGGGACGCTCCGGATACCAGCCTCCGTCCATCGTTTTTGCAGCGTGGGTCTGGCTGGACAGAAAATCCGTATACAGCACATGACCCAGCTCATGCGCAAACAGTCCGCAGACCATTTCGTATCGCTCCTGTCGGTTCTTTTTGGCTTTCACCAATGGAGTTGCCGCATTGATCCAGATGAGCGAATTGTCCGTATGCGCGCCCTCCGGGTTCTTCGGTTCCCAAACGATGCGGACATTCACCCTGCGGTTATAGGCGTACCGCTTGCTTTGCGCCGCAGCTATGTCAGCAAAGTGTCCCGCAAGAATGCGGGACACGAAAAACTGCCTGTCGGTTATGCTGTTGCGCTCCTGATTGAGCAGCTGCCGGACTTTCTTATGATTTACTCGTGTCATGAGTGTTCTAAAGCCTCCTTTCTATACCGCCTTGCGGCGTTTGGGTGCAAATTGCCCCTCCAATACCGAGGATATCAGCGCATAGCGGTCGTCCTCGTTGGCGGTAGCCTTGGATATGACGGTGTATAACGCCGAAATATACGGGTCGCCGGTGATCTCCGTGGAAAGTATCCAGTCGATCAGGCTGCGCATACCGCAGGAGCCGTCAACAATGCCGTTCTTGCGCATGAAATCGCTCATGTCGTTTACGACTCTGACCATCTGACCCACCAGCACATCGTCCTCACAGCCCGTCACGCTCATGGCGCGCTGAGCCATGACCTCCGGGCTTGGCAGTTCGATGTCCTGCGCTAGGCTCATTCGGTCGGTGACGCTTTGGTTGAGCCCGCGGCAGCCTTCGTAGGCGATGTTGGTGGTTACGACGACGACAGCGTCCGGATGCCTGAGGATGACCTCGCCGGTGGGGAGCGTAATACTGCCCGTCTGCTCAAGCAGACTGTTCAAGCCAACTAAAACGCCCGGCTGCATGATGACCGTAGGCTCCTGCACTTCACACACATACCCGTATTTCAAGGCACGGATGAAGTCGGTTTCCACATAAGTGTAGGATGGGCCCTTATCCTTAGGCTTTACATTGCTCAAAAGCCGCACCTTGTCGGTCACGGTATCCAATACCACGCCCATACAGTCTTGTGATGTGGCGTCCGGCTTTTTTGCGCCTGTCAGCTTCTCATATACGCCTTCGGGGTCGTAGTCCATGTCGTCGAGGCCGGGCAGCTTCATTAGCGCTGCTACGTTGGCATAGGTAATCCCACCCATGCTCAACAACTGCTCACGCTCCTTGTCCAGCTCAGCGTCGCCCGTTGTCGCTCTTGCGGTATCGGGAAACACCTGCCCGACAAAGTCAAATATCTCGGTATTAGCGGAACAAGTATACTTGACATACGGCAGGCCCAATCCCGCTGCAATCGCCTGTGCGCCCATGGTCTTGCCGGTACCAGCAGGCCCGCGCAGCAGAAAGTTGCGCATGGGCATAGCTTTTTCGCTGGTCTTGACCGCATGCTGGCAGATGCTTACAACCTCCTTAGGGATGATGTACCATGCGGGGAGCTTTGGCACCAGGAGTTTTTCTCTGGCGTTAAGGCTGCGGCCGGGGTTGATGGGATACTGCCCGACAAAATCGCTGTGCTCGATCAGGACGGCGGGCTTGTACACAGGCGCCGGCCCTGTCTGTGCAATGATGGAAAACTCGCCGCACACAACTGTCTGCGGGATATACTTGCCAGCGTCAAGCTGTGTTTTGGGGATACGGGTCAGATTGCCCGTTTTGTCGATGTTCAGCTTGATGTGCGCGGAGCAGGCATCGTCCTTGATACGGCGATAAGCGTTGTCGCAGAGTACGGCCATAATGTTTCCCGCCTTCACCACATCGTGCAAGCCCAAGGATAGCTCTGTACGGTACTCTTCAAGGTTTTCCGCAAACTCCTCATCCTCCGCAAACGTAGGCATCAGGGAAAAGAGCAGCGCGCTGCCGTCACGGCCGCTTGCGGTCAAGGTATAGATCTGGCTGACCTCGGTGTTTTTGTCGTACTCGATGGCCATAATGCTGCCGGTGGCGGGGTCGTACACGACCAGGTTGTAGGCGTCCGGCGACGCGGAGGACTTATACTCGGCAACACTGCGTCCGTCCGATATTCCCAGTGCACCTTCACCGCTGCCATCCCGGCAACGGCAAAAGGCGTTCACGGCCTTTATCATGGACGGGGAGAGCGTGGCTTCCGTGCCGTCGCCATAGGTTGAGCTGACCTTCACCTTTTTGCTTTTCAACGTATCAAAGGGGGGCGGCAGCGGACGGTTGAACGCGAACAGCGTTTGTGTGTTGACGCTCATATTCGATTTCCTTTCTATTCTTGATATCAAGCAATCAATGCTCATGTCCCATACGCGCTGACGGATGTATTTCCGCCATCACGCATGTTCCCTAAGCATCGCTTACTTGAGGTGTTGCGATGGCGACGCCATCATCCATAGGTTCTGTGTCTGTGAAGTCGTGTTTTTCAAGCTCGGCGCAAACGGCCGGCCAGCTTTCCTTTACCGGCAGAACCGACGCCGGTATCACAAACCGGTCGTCCCCACGGGCGATCGCTTCGTTGCACTGGTCGCTGAGATAACTGATATGATCTTCCACCCATTCAAAGGCAACAAGCTCATAATTGACGGGCATGGGCGATTCCACATCCTCTTGTGTGTCCGTTTCGCCCTGCGATTTCGCTTCCGGCGATTCGTTTGCATCGTCCTTCGCTTCCTTGGACGGAGCCGCTGTATAGCTGAGATTCACGAATTGAAGATCCGCCACAGTGACCTGCGCCCGGCGAAACCCGCCCGCGTGGTTGAGGATAATACAGAGTTCTCCACCCGCATGAAGCGTTTTCTCGGGGTGAGGCGTTTCCCATACCCAGCGCGCGCCGGGATGCTCGCACAGTACGGCTTCAGTTATGCGCCGCTCAAGGATGGTAAACGCCATCCTGATCAGGTCGCGTTCATTGTCCGGCACAGACGGGGCGGCGGGCGGCGGAAGCATAACCGCTTCAGGTTTTCGCAGCGACGCGAACAGCAACACGACGGCCGCGATGACAGCGCCTGCGAGCGCCAGCAGCAGGATCGGCCACAGCCGGGTGATGAAGCAGAGCAATATGACGACGCCGAGCAGGGTCAACGCCTCATACGCTATATGTCGCTTTTTGCTCTTGTCCATACTTTGGATATTTTCCTTTCTCGTAAATTGAGGACGGGATGTAGATGTGGATCTCGTTGCTGAAGCTAATGCGGCTTCCGTCCGCCCGTTTACGGCTGACGACCGCGCAGGCCTGCCTGGATGGCAGAAACAGCCGGCCTTCCCGATACCCGGACTCGGTGGCGGCGCCAAAAAGCGCCTGACCGAATACGACCGTGCCGACGTCGTTGTCGGTATCCGATTTCACAAGCACAAGCGACTCGCAAAAGCCGCTTGGCGTCGTGTGGATCCTTACCGTATACTGTCGGCCGGTCTTTACCGCGAGAGCAAGCTGATTGAGCTGTTCTCCTGAAAGCGTGCCTCGGCTGCGCTGCCGGAGCAGTGTGATGAGTTTGACGGTCTTTTCCTCCTCGGTCTTGAACATGAACGATGTGTTTTTCAAGAAATGCCCTCCTTTCCCCAAAAATAAAGCGCACGCAATCGGTGGAACCATTGCATGCGCCATTTTGGCAAGTATGTGTTTTAAGGTCGGTCAGGTCTCGTCAGGGTAATACGAGTTGCCGCCGCCAAACGGCTCATACCCCGTAAAACCGGGAAGCTGTTCCGGCGGCAATGCGGACTGCTCCTGTTTATCTTGAACGGAAACTGCCTTTTGTGCCGTCTGCGCGTCCTGCTTGGGAAGCGCGCTTGCAGCGTACTCGATGTTGACGGCTCTGATGGTCGGCCATGTGGTGATCTCGCCGGTCTCCCGGTTGACCCACGGCTTCATATCGAAGTTGCCCATCACGTTGATGTGGGAGCCCTCCTTGAGGTTCATCCTCCGCACGCGCTCGGCAAGGTCGTCGAAGGCGTTGACGTTGAAGTTCACCCAGCGAGTTTCCTTATCGGCGCGCTTGTCATACACTTTGCAGCCGATCTTGAAGCTGAGCATGCGCCCATCCTCGGAAGAGTGGAATGCCGGAGCGCCGCCATATCCCTTGGATATGACCGCGTCCGTTACCAGTTGCATCATCATGTTGATTATCTCCTTTCGTTTTGGGGTAATAAAAAAGCGCCAAACGGCGGATAGGCCGATTGACGCTAAAGTAACTTGGAAACTGTGCGAATCCATACGGATTGCTTGGAAACTTACAGCGTAAGTATATCACGGGGATTTGGGTTCGTCAATGACGGAAGATGTCCGCTGCTCGATAAGGATGTAGTCGTAAATAAGCAGCGCCCCATCCCGTTCATATATCTTAGCGCTCTCCTGGATATAGAGGCGCAGCTTTGCGCCGGCTCTATATCCTCTCCTGTGCTGTTTGAGCTGTATGCGCAGGATCTTCCCGTCGGCTTCCAGCGTCACCGTCTTTACGCGCTTGAACAAAATGGACTTCGCGACCTCTGCGCAGACGCCCTCCACGACCACATACCGCTTTTTGTCGGCTATATGAAACAGCCAGACTGCGCTTGCGAAGCTGAACAGCATAAAGCCAACGCCTGGCAGCACAAGCAAAGCGTCGTATCCCATCAGCAGGAATACCACGCTGAACAGGAGAAAGGCGCAGCCCATCAGGCCGCGCCGCAGGATCTGCCGCTGAAGAGCGGCGGGGATCGCTTTGAAACCGTCTCGTATGCGCATGGAATACCTCAAATCAGAATGATACGCCTCTTCTTCAGAAGGCTGAGCAGAATGCTTACCGCGCCGGGCAGCGCCGGAGAAAGCTCCATCGCCGCTTCCAGCGCGCCGTCGAAGATATTTTCCTTCGTATAGATCAGCTCTACCACGCGCTGCCGATTCTCCGCGCCCAGGTATTGCGCTTTCGGCTCAATGCCCGCTTCGGCCAGCTTAACAAGCTCCGCCGCGGTCAGGCGCAGACCCGCCTCCCTGATCCAACGCAATAGCCGCCTTTCATCGGGTTCAAGCCCCCAGTATGGCAGCTTGCGCTGGCGCGGCGCGATCACGCAGTTGACGAGTATGCGAAACACCTCGCTCGTGAACTCCTTGCCCGGCTGCGATTCGACGAGTCCAACCTTCTCAAGCGCGGCCAAACGCGCTTTTCCGAGATACTGAACGCCGGTATGCCCGGCCAGCCAATCCCGCGCCTGTTCGTTTTGCAGCTCATGTATGCGGCCGCAGCGGTTGATCGTGATCGCGCCCCGGCATTGATTTATCAAAAGACCTTTGGATAGATACAGCATATTGAAGCACCGCCTTATCTTGTTCTTGAACTATTACACAAGCGACGTTTCGGTTTTACAACAGTTCCATCAGTTTATCTGCACGGCCACCACCAGTAGCCGGCCGTTTTTGCCAAACCCGCCGGACCTGTCGCAGGTCACGAGCGTCAACAGTCTGCCATCGGCAGGGGCGTAAACGTCGGTTTCAAACAACGCCCGCGCCTTGAGCGACTGCACAAAGCTGAGGAAGGCGTCATCGGATATGAAATCCTGCTGGAGAAAGTTGAACTGCTCCAGCGTGCCAACGTCCAAGTGGCAGACGGCAAGCACCTGCCATGTTCCGGTTCGATAGGGCGTATCGAATTGGAGGGTTTGATGCTTCTCCCAATAGTTCTGCTTCTTGTATTTCGTGAGCTGCGAGAACATAAGGCTTGACGAACCACCCATGTTATGCCCGAATACGATGGTATTCCGATCCAGCGGGTTTAGGTTGTTCTGATAGTCCATGAAGATCGTACCGCAGCTCGCTTCCTTCCGTTTGAAGCTCCTGTTCAGGTAATACTCGTTGTCCTCCGCCTGCACAACAGGGTAATTGACCTTGGTGCCTGGGATATACAGCCAACCCGCCGTATCGTTGTTTTGAGCAGTCAGGGCGTCAAAATCAACAGATACCCGCTGCTTTGTCTCATTGCTGCCCGCATCGGGAGCGGGTGCGCTCGTAGAGGGCGCAGACGTGGTGGGCGTAGATGTCGAGGGCGTGGTTGATATGTCCGGCTCGGCTACTTCCTCCGGCGTGGCGCTCTGCTCCGGCGTTGGGCTCGGCGGCGCAAGCTCTATGATGACAATATCGTCGTCCGGCCGCAGCACATCCTCCGCGATGTCCACATAATCCGCTTCATATCCCGCATACTCATTGGCTTCGATGACCCATGCGACGCCAAGCGCAATGGCAGCCGCAAGCAAAAGGCCCATCGCGCACAGCAAAATGATTCTCTTTTTATCCATACCGCACCTCACAGCAGCTTCATAAGCACGATCGCCAGCACCACGATGACGATGGCCGAAGCACCCACAACGATGATCTGCTTGATAAGCCCTTTATCCAGCTTTTCTTTGAATGCGCCGTCGTCCAGTGTGGGCGTATCGTCGTAGTACCCATCGTAGCCCTCATCCTGCGGATCGGGCGGCGAAGCGTCTGGTCGGCGCTTTATGGGCTTGGGCTTATGCTTCTTTTTCTTGGTTTGCGGCGCTCTTTGCTTAGGTTCTTCCTTGGGAACACCGCTTACGGGTATCGTTGCGCCGCATTCCATGCAAAAAGCGGCATCATCCAATATGGACGCGCCGCAATAGGGGCAATACCTCATTTCAAAACTCCTCCTTTTCCGGTCGTAATGACCGGCCGCTCAACAGAAGTTTCGACGCTAGGAGTATAACACAGGCGGATTTGCGTGTCATCGGCGAGAAACCGCCATCCGTCTGCCAGTAATATGACAAGCCCTTGCGGCTGCCTTTTGATTGAGATATACTAAGCCCGTAAAGTATCCAAGCCCTTCCGCTGGAAAGGCACAGTTTCCAAGTATTCAAAGCGTCCTTAGGCTTTATGCCTCGGGGCGCTTTTTTCATATAGATTCGGCCGTGTATTCGGCCCATAACCCATATCTTCGGAACGCGCACGCGCTCCGTTTTTATATGCCAAATTCAGCACAAAAGAAAGGAAATCGAACCATGAACGCACAGGAAAAGCGGCTCACGGAAGAACAAAGCGCATTTGCGGAAAAGCATCATCATGTGGTTATGGACTTCCTGCGGCGCAAACGGCTCCCGGAAAGTGAGTTTTACGATGTGGTGATCTTTCGGTATCTGAGGGCGGTGCAGCTCTACTGCATCAATCCCCAACTGCGCAGGTGCAAATTCGAGGCTATCGCCCTCAAGGCGATGGACTGGCAAATGAAAAGCTACTGGCGCAAGGCCTATAAAACGCTCGATAAGACGTTGAGCCTTGACTCGCAGCTTGCAGGCGGCGGATTGACGCTTCACGATGTCGTCCCCGCCGATGACTCTGACGCGGGCGAAGCCGCTTGCGACACACTGACAGCGGAGGCGTTGCTCGCGGCGTTGTCCGACGAACAGCATACGCTTCTTGGCCTGCGTCTCGACGGTTATTCCGTGAAGGAAATCGCAGGCCGCATGGGCATGTCATGTGCGCAAGTAGAGGATACGTTTTCCTGTATCCGAAGTATTGCAACAGCGATTGCGTGATGGCGCCACATCATACAAGAAACAGGAGGTGAAACAGTCTTTTTGAAGGACAAATCTATCATCCCTATCATATCTCAAAAAAGGAGTGAACTGAATGACGCAAACAGATACACCGGATATTCAGCGAATGAAGGAACTTGTCGGCATTCTCAAGCGCGCCGACACCGCCTACTACAAACATGACGCCCCCGTCATGACCGATCGGGAATACGATGCGCTCTTTGACGAGCTGAAGATGCTGGAGGATAACTCCGGCATTGTGCTTTCCGGCTCCCCGACGCAAAAGGTCTCCGGCGAAATACTGGAAGGGCTTACGGAGGTCGAGCACACCCGCCCCATGCTGTCGGCGGCAAAGACAAAGTCCGTCGATGAGATCGTCCGATTTATCAGCAGCCACGCGGCGCTGGTTTCGTGGAAGCTCGACGGGCTCACGCTCGTGTTGCGCTACGAGAACGGCAAGCTGAAGCAAGCCATCACCCGAGGCGCTGAGGGTCGTATCGGCGAGGATGTGACGCACACGGTCAGAGTCATGCTCAATGTACCCTTGACCATCCCGTACACGCAGCCTCTTGAGGTTCGCGGCGAAGGCGTGGTCAGCTGGGCCAACTTCGAGCAGCTTAACGGCGAGTTGGATGAGCCCTATACCCATCCACGTAGCTTGGCTGCCGGGAGCATCCGCAAGCTCGACGCGACCAAGGTAAAGAACCGTATGCTGGAGTTCGTGGCTTTTGACCTGATCTCCGGCGACAGCTTCACCATGAAGCGTGAGCAGTTGGCGTTCCTGTCAAAACTGGGCTTCGATGTGGTGTACCATCTCCCCTTGGGCGATCTGCCCACAGAGTCGCAGATCCGAGCGGTCATAGACTGGTTTAAGCCTGAGAAATGTCCGTATCCCGTGGACGGCCTCATTGTGGAATACGATGATATTGCCTACGGCGAGAGCCTGGGCGCGACGGGCCATCATGAAAATCGCATAATGGCGCTCAAGTGGGCGGATGAGCTGTATGAAACCGAGTTCCTCGGCTTCGAGCTTGCCACCACCCGCACCGGCATGGTATCCATCACCGGAAAGTTCAAGGATGTGGTTATCGACGGCGCAACAGTTAATCGTGCCTATCTCCACAATCTCGACATTGTCGAGAGCTTTCAACTGGGGACCGGCGACAGGGTTCAGATCTATAAAGCAAACCAAATCATCCCGCAGCTTGCCGAAAACCTCACGCGAAGCGGAACGGCGGCGCTCCCCAGCGCCTGCCCTTGCTGCGGTGAACCCATCATCGTAAAGGAGACCACCGGCGGCACACGCTTTCTACATTGCGTGAACCCGGACTGTCCCGCGAAGCTGGTGGATAAGTTCGTGCATTTCTGTGAGCGGACCCGCATGAACATCGAGGGCTTGTCGGCAAAAACGCTGGAAAAATTCATCGATAGGGGATGGATCAAAAGCTTCGGCGACCTATATGAGCTGGAACGATACCACGACGAAATCGTTAAAACGGAAGGGTTCGGTGAAAAGTCCTTTGCACGGCTTCAGGCCAGCATTGACAAGAGCCGGAGCTGCACGCTGAACCAGTTCATTGCGGGGTGTGGCATCCATACCGTAGGCCGAACCGCCGGACGTGTCATAAGCCGTCACTTCGGCGGGGAGTGGGAAGCGTTCGAGCAAGCCATCAAGGACGGGTTCGACTTCACACAGCTTCCGGACTTCGGCCCCACCATGCATGAAAACATCTATTCCTGGTATTCCGACGCGAGAGTTGAAAAGCTATGGCGTCCGGCGATACAACATCTTAATTTCAGAAAGGAAATGACTACTATGGCAAACACGAGCAACCCCTTCTATGGTAAAACAATCGTAGCGACCGGAAAGCTTGAAAACTACACCCGAGACGGCATTCAGACCCGGCTACTACAGCTTGGCGCAAAACCCGCAAGCGCCGTAAGCAAGGCTACTGATTTTTTGATTGTCGGCGAGAACGCCGGTTCTAAGCTGGCCAAAGCGCAGCAGCTCGGCGTGGCTACGCTTACCGAGCAGCAGTTTGAATCCATGCTGGCGTGACCAGCGCTAATAAAAAAGGGAGGAAACATCATGTCAGAAAGCAACGCAATCGCAACCATCAACAGTATGGAGGGTTTTCAGCGTCTTGCACAATTCAGCACTTCTGCCGCCGCCAAGGAGCTTGCCGGGTTCAATATGCGCTTTGACCGTGTCAAAGTGCCTTCCGGCGGAGGTTTGACATTCATGCTTCAGGAGCCGGATGCCAATGGTAACACCGATTTCCGTGAGATCAACGCCGTTATCCTGACGCATCACCCCATGCAAAGCTACTTTCAAGGCAAGTATACCGGCGGCAATGCCCGTCCGGAATGCAGCAGCATGGACGGCAGTTTCGGTGTTGGCTCACCCGGAGGAAACTGCGCGAGATGCTATCTCAATCAGTTCGGCACTGCGGAGAACAACAGCAAGGCCTGCAAGCGCAAGCACAGGATCTATATTCTAAAGGAAGGTGAGATCTTTCCAATCATTCTCGACCTCCCTACGCTTTCTGTAGAAGGCTTTGGAAAATACCTGCGCAGGCTCTTGACCGTTGGCAAAGACCCGGGTGCTATCGTGACGCGGTTTGCGCTTAGAAAGGCGGCCAATAAGGGCGGAATGGACTATTCACAGGTGACCTTTACAGAAGGGCGTGACCTTTTGCCCGAGGAGCTTACCGCCGTGCGCAGGCTTGCCGCTCAGGTACAGGCGTACAGTTCTTCCGTTGATTACGATGCCGACGAGCCGGACACTGTGAGCGGGGATGTCATACCCGATTACGATCCAGAAACCGGTGAACTTCTGACGCCTGCCGTGCAGGGCTTCTGATTTTACTATCAACCCATTTGCAGCCGGGCGTCTTTGGGCCCCCGGCTCTTCTTTTAGGAGCTTGTTTATGTTAAAGGATAAAGATTTATTTCTCAAAGCGGAGACGCAAACTGCGCTTTGGCTTCCATGGGACACGGTTGGCCAGCTTATCGGCGATAAGTTGGAAAAGCTTTTGCAAATGACATTTCACGTTCGAGCGGAATACCGCGATGCGGACTACTGGTATTGCGAGTTTGGGATGAATTACATTGATATTTTTACGCAGGAACGGCTGTTTATGGCTATTGACGCTATAGAGGATGAACGGCAGGAGATGATGGGCTGCGGCGGTGCGCGAGACGGCAGCGGTTTACCTGTCAATTCACTTGGTATGGAAGTTTCAAAGAAGATACTCTTGCTGGCACTTGGCGTTGATAATGTGTGTATTATTTCTCTGTCTACAGATAGCGGCACGGTTTATATATACACCGTTTCGGATATAACGATTTATGAGAATACGGCGGATTTGAGCCTGCCCGTCATGGACGGGAAAACGTTTGTGTTGGTGACCTGCTATCCGTTTAGATATAGCGGTCATGCGCCGGGGAAATGCGTAGTAACGGCGCGGCGCATTGGCAGAAAGCAAGTAATCGCCGCTTTGCACCTTTGCGACTTCGCCTGCGAATGATTATAGTGTTATATATAAGGTATTTTGAAAGGAAGATTTCAATGTTGTCTTTTGAAAACGTACTTGATTGTTTTGCACTGGCTATTCAGACAGGAATCTGCGAAGTATTGCTAACTCGCCACGGATATGTGGTAATGGAGTGGGACGAGGAAGAACGTGAATGGTTCAACGTAACTCATTGCGATACTCCCGCGGCATTGCGCGAAGCAATTCTTTCGGCGTATGAAGGATATCTTCAACTCGCGCTCATCACGGATTGCCACAACCCCACCGAAGAAGAAATACGCACGATACAAAAAAGGAGCGCTGATTTGCGGCTCCTTTGCAATGCACATGGCAAAATGACGGTTATCTGACGCCGGCTTGATCCTTTTCGTGCAGCGCTTACAGTACGCTCAATATGAAATGCAGGGACGCTTCATCAGATACGTCCAACAGGCGGTCTACCTCTTTGCGAGTATCTGTGCGCGCGCTTTCGTTTTTGCTGAAAACAACGCCGTCCAAGGATATATTCAAGATTTTGGTAATCTCGAACAGTATTTCAATCGATGGCTTACGATGGCCGCTTTCGATATGCTTCACGTGCGTTGGAGATACCTCCAGCTTTTCCGCCAGCTCTTCTTGCGTTATTTTTTTGTTTTTGCGCCCTTTACGGATATCTTCCCGCAGCAGCGCCAGTTCCTTTTCACACTTCATATTCATGCTCCTATATTTATTAGCTTAGCGTACCCATATCTGATTGAAAATAAGCTTAGAGTATTTTAAAATATCTCTTATAGCTAACCATTCGTGGTGCATTGAGCTATTCATAGGAGAATATGCTACATAATGAAAAGGAGGTTTATTCCATGAGAACACCAACTGATTTCAGTAAATCTACAGACGTGCCCCAGAACAATAAAGCCTTACTAATACCAGTACATGAGGCTGAGAAAGACTATCCGCGTTCGCCCATCTCAGTCCGAGAGATTCTAGACGGAGCACAGCAAAAATACGCTTTTACCGAAGCGCAACTCAAGGAACTGGAGGAGATTATAAAAGAGCAGGAAAAATTTTGAATCTGCCCGTCATATTTGCTCATGCAAAATTGTCTATCTTTATAGTTGGGAGGATGAGTATATATGACCTGTATGGCAACACCAGAACAGACATGCATTGTACAAGTTATACTTGAACATGAGGAAGCCTTCAATTTACGGCAGCATAGGCGCAATGAAACTATGCTAAAGAAGCGCATACTTGATTTCATCCATCAGCTACGTCAAAGAGGGTTCAGGCATTTCATCATATTTATAAACACTACCGTAGACTTCTGGCTTGCGGAACTTTTATACTTCATGAATAGGGGCGATAGAAAAGCTGCTTTCTCCTATTCGCTCTATCTTACGCCGGCAGATGCGGAGAACATGAGCGAATGGGCCGTGGAAGAATACTATTTTGATGAGATTATTCGTAATGCCGCAAAGATTCATTGGTGTCGCGGCCATTGGTATATGCCGGATTCTCCGCTGATGTTGTTGGACCTGACATGCCATTCGACCTCAAACAGGTATTGCCGCTGAGCATAACATATTCTTTTGTAGGTTACATGGCGGCATGGTATTATAATCATAAAATGTAGGGCGGAGATAGTTACTTGGGGATTCGTTATGGATGTGCATGAACTGATCAGAGTTTTTTTGAAAGAAGAAAATCGGAAGGAACTTTCGCTGTATGCCTATATGTTGATGGGAAACAAAAACGACGCTTTGGATTTACTAAGTGATCTGTTGATCGAAATCTATGAAAATCCAAAGATGCAGGATGCGATAGATCCTATCCCTTACTTCAAAACCGTGTTGCACAATAGGGCATGCAACATTAAGAAAAGGAACAGCCGGATGATTCCGCATGCCCCGGACATGCTGTCGGGAACAGAGCCAAAGCTATATGACGATACGGAGCGGGAGCACGAGGACATGCGCGCGCGGCAGGAGTGGCTAAACAGACTTCTGATATCATATTCACCTGAAATCGCCGATGCGTTTCTCAGATGCTATATGGATGGCTACTCGGTAAAGGAGCTTGCTGCGGAACTCAACATGAGCGAAAATGCGTTGTCTCAACAATTTTGTCGTATGCGAAAGAAAATGAAGCACGACTACGCTGGGGTGTTAGAAATGATGTTGTTTGTGTTAATGAGACTTTAATTGCGAAAAAGAGGTGCGGTTAAAAATGATTAGGAAAAAAGCAAATGTGCTTTCCGTTGGAGAAGAGTTTACACTCTCCCGTGCTGAAGCGGAACGAAGGTTAAAAATAGAAGGGTATCCAAGCTTGGAGCAAATCATCCAGCGTACTAAAGCAAAGGCGGATTGGCCTGACGAGCGCTGGGATGAAATACGGCGTATTGCAGCCGCAGCCGAAAAGCCGGATGCGTTGGTTGTCAATCGCAAAACAGTCTTTGCGCATATACGGCATTGTAACAGATGGGTTGCAGCGGCGAGTTCGTTGATATTTGTACTTGCTGTACTGCTTATCTTCATACCCGAAAGTAGAGCTTTTGCTATTCAGGTATATCATTCTGTAGTGCGACTATTTGATAATAGGATGGAAATTCAGCAGCCTATACAAACTCATACGTCACGCGAGTATGACAGCCAGATTGCGGACAATTTTGCCTCCGAGTTGGAGGAAGAGCACCCCCAGAAGCAGGAAATGCAAATGTTTGCCAGCTTGCAGGAGTTTGAAAAAGCAACCGGACATATACCATATCGTCTGAATGCCTCCGACGTTGCTTATGAGACATCGAAATACCAGAAAAACCGGCGAAACGAGGAGTGGCTGTTTTCATACTATCTGTATAAAGGAAGTGAAATCGTTACTACTCAGCTATGGAATCCGGCAAACAGTATAGAAAGCTATACCGATGTGAGTTTTTCCGAATATGACATCGGTAACGATAGCACTGTGTATTATACAATAGATAAGTACGACCATAGTAAGTACGGAATACTTCAATTAGATGACTCAATACTTACCATTCATGCCACTGTAGCTATTTCGGTAGATGAGTTCCTTGAATTGTTTAGTAAGTAGTAAAACCAAAGGCCCTCGAATTGTTCGAAGGCCTTTGTAATTAGCGGATTACTCTTTATCCAATGTTATAAGTCGTTACGCTTCCGTCGGACTTTGTTTCCCCTCTATAATAAGCGTACAATTTATAAGTTCCTTTTGACAGGGTAACGACCGCTTCAGCTTCAAAATAATTGCCATATCCACCATCCGAATCTGAGGTAATGTAAATCTCATTTCCGTTAACGACCTTGTACAATGTGAAACCAACGGACAACTGTTCTGGCAGCCCTACGCTGGCAATCGCGTATGGGTTATATTTATTCGTGGTTCCCGCTACCTTTGGCATACCGCTGGAAAACGTGACTATCGCGCAAGGCGTTATTCTGTTGTCCTGTAATGCCAGCGCCGGTGCGAAACAAGCAAAGCAGACTACCGCAATAAGGCAGAGCGAAATAATTGTTTTCTTTTTCATTTGTTTTGTCCTTTCTCATTCTGAAATAATTGGGTCTTTTCTTACCCTTTACCTATAAGACAATTAACCGCTCCAAAATCTGACGCAAAAAAGAAAAATTTTTATTTTTTTATTTTCGCTAAAATCGTCATAATCCGTTGCCACAAACTGTCTTATATGTAGAGAATAAAATAATTTGGTCGTATTATCCGAGAAGGAGGGATGCTTATGATTGTCCATATATGAAAAAACCCCTGCATATTGTGAGCGGGTGGCTCACATCGCCGAAAAGGCGATGCCAATTTGCAAGGGTATGGCTAAATTGTATCTTATGTTCCACGAAAAAACAACTACGGTATTTGAAAGGAGAAAAAATATGAAGAAGATTCTTTCCTTCGTCCTCGTTTTTGCCATGATAATGGCAGTCACGTCTACGGCATTTGCGGCTACCGGAAATTTTACAGACAAGGAGATCTTCGGCGGAAGCTCTCAGGATGTCTTTACCGGTGCCCGCAGCAGAACAAATAATGTCATTGTAAAAGTGACTAAGACAGTTGGTTTAAAATCCGGTTTTAGGTTCAGGGGTTATGATCATAGCACTGGTAGCACCTGTACCGGCTTGTCAGACGCCTATCCTGTTTCTGGTGACTGGGTTGCAAGTTACACATCACTTCCTAACAATGTTAGGGTTAAAATGAGCATTGCTTCTACCGATCCTGATGTGAGCATGAAATGGAGTGGGAGCATCACCGTCTAAATCTTGTACTATGAGTGTAGTCTTTAGCTTATTTCACTTGCAGCTGCATCTCTATTAGAGATGCAGCTCTACCCTTTGCATGGTAATAAAAATCAACCCTGCTAATGGCGTTTGAAAGGAATGATACTATGCTGCATAAGGTGGCAAAAAACATGATTTTAGTATTTCTAATACTTATCAACGGAATGATTATGTTGTCATGCAGCCAAGATAAGGTAAAATTTGAAAATGTAGAAGTTGAAATAAAAGGCAACCATTGTATTGGGACTTTTGATATACCCTATCTTTTTAAGGTTACATTTGATGCTGATATTGATCTGCCTGTTTTGCCGGAGTATCGTTCTATTCCGGTTAGGAAAGTATCACTTACAATAGGAGAAATAAAACGTCTGATTAGTATATGTAGTGACAGCAATTCCGTGGATTTGTTTGGGCAATGGGACTTATCTAAGCAAGAACTCATGGCTATGCTTAAACAGGCGGAACCTTACATGGGCACGGAGAAGGTTTCTCCAGATTATATTGCGTGGCTGAAAAACTCCATTGATTCTGCTTCCGAAATTCCTATTCGCCGTCAAATAAACTTGAACGATATTCCAAGTGGAATACCCGTTATCGTGTATGGCAAAGATAATAGTAATAACCCTCCTTCATTACTATATTTTGTGATAGATGGAGATTTCCTTTTCTGGTATCAAAGAAAAGAATTTATAGAAATTATACCTGAGAGCATGACAGCGAAACATCAATATGATCCAAATTATGAGACTGAAGAACAGTTTATAAGAAAAAAACCGGATGCCCCTTCGATTTCACAAGATAATGCATACGCCATTGCTATTAAATATCTTGACGCCATAGGAGCGGATCTAAATTTATATTCTGTGGAGAAGTGCAGTTTCCTTAGTAATTCAGCTGTCGACAAGGAAACTGGGTGGATGTTTGTATTTGCACGCAAGATATTTTCCATTCAAACAAGATATGAGGATGGCTGGACATATATCAACCCCAAATATAAACCGGTGTATGTTGCACCTTGGGCAACTGAAATTGTAAAAATTGCCGTAGATAGTAAAGGGCTTTGTAGCTTGATGTGGCAGGGAGCATCCAAGATTGAGACAGATACCGCGCAAACAGTATCATTGTTACCTGTTGAGGAAGTACCATCCATCGTTGCAGATACTCTTTATAGAATATATGGGGAGCATCTAAATGAAAATGGCATAGGCTTTGCCTTTGAGGTAACTGACATGAAGCTGGGTATGAGCTTGGTTTCGTCAGACGGCAAGGAGAGTGGAGCAAGATTAATACCTTCGTGGTATATATATTATCATAAACGCTGGTGTGATGCTGAGGAATATATGGTGCCCAATAAGCTCATACTAAGCGCAATAGATGGGAGTTATATAGAACCACGAATTACCACAAATGATATACGATAAGGCAGTGGGTATTTACAAAAAAATTACAATGATGAATTCCACAAGATAGACGGCGTAAACAGTCTCTATGTTATAATAAAGCCACTCATATACTGTGCGGAGGTGTACGAATGGCAAAAAATCGAATTCTGGTCGTGGAGGATGACCCAGACATATCCGAAATCATCACCCTTAACCTCCAGTACTCCGAATACGAGTATATGGCTCTGGATGACGGGTTGAAAACCATAGAGTACCTGCAAAAGGATCACGCTTTTGATTTGACAATTTTGGATATAATGCTACCCGGAGCCGACGGCTTCACACTCATGGAATATATGTGCAGGTATAACATCCCGATGCTTTGCCTGACCGCTAAGGCCGACGTGCCCTCAAAGATCAGAGGACTGAGGAATGGAGCGGAGGATTACATGGTAAAGCCTTTCGAGGTGCTGGAGCTGCTGGTTAGAATAGAAAAGATACTGGAACGTACTGGGAGGCTGAACAAAATCATAAGGTATCGGGATATAGAGATAAACACCAGCACCCGCACAGTCAGACTGCGTGGCGACGCCGTTGTATTGCAGCCCATTGAATATGATCTTCTTATAACTCTCATACGCCATAAGAACTGTACCCTGTCACGGGAAAGCTTGCTTTCTGACGTATGGGGTTTTGAATATATGGGTACTACCCGCACGGTGGATACTCACATTTCCGCCCTTCGCCGCAAGTTGGGGTTGGGCGATGCCATAGCCTCTATCCCAAAGGTAGGCTATCGTTTGGAGGGGGATTGATAGATGAAGTTGCGCACAAAACTGACGCTGATAACAACACTGATCGTTATAGTTTCCATCAATATTAGTACTATCCTTATCGCTAACTTTGCAAAGCAAAACATAACGCAAACTGTTGTTGAGACGGGGATAAGTAATTTTGAAACGTTCTACAACAGCTTCCTGATAAAAGAACGCCAAAATGAGTTGGATAAGCACTCCGCGTCTACACAAAGCTACCTACGATACATGTTTTATGAAATCCCCGGTCACGGCGAATATATTTTGCAACAGAATGACAATGTAATCAGCAACAACACAGGAATAGACGGCCCAAAGGTATTAAATGCCGTCAACAGCACAAAAGTTGATGTTCCCGGGCTTGAAACGCCATTGCACCATGCGTCATATCAGATAAATAAAGAGCATTACTTCACAGCTTCCACAGATATACTTATTGGCGGCGAAAACTATACCCTCTGCCTCGTTCACAATGTGACGGACACCATGGACAGCATAAGCCGGCTTACCGCAGAATGCGCAATCGCCGGCGCAGCCATCATCATTTTAGCGGCAACGCTTGTATTATTGCTCACCAAGCGATCCTTGAAGCCGATAGAAGCCCTTGAGCTAGGTGCGATGCAAATTGCCGAAGGCAGCTACGAAAAACGCATTGCCGTTGAGGGACATGACGAGATAGCGGCCCTTGCGGAACGCTTTAACCGCATGGCAGAGGCCATTTCGGGAAAGATAGGCGAGCTCAACGAGAGGGCGGAGCGGCAAAGGATGTTTATAAGCGGCCTCTCCCACGAAATGAAAACTCCCGTAACATCCATCATGGCAAGAGCGGAAACTCTACTTCTGCGCGATATCTCCGATATTGACAGAAAACACTCATTAGAGCGGATCTACGATCAATGCGCATGGCTCGAACGGTTTTCAGGCAAACTGATGTCATTTACCATGCTTGAAAGCAGCGTTGAAAAAAAGCCGGAAAGCGTGGTGGAACTGTTTTACTTGGTGAGAGAAACAGTATCCGCATCTCTTAAAGAAAAGGGCATATCTCTCATCAGCGATTGCAGGATAAATACGCTGCCCATGGATATGGATTTAATGCGCTCAGCTCTTGTCAACCTAATCGAAAACTCCAGACGGGCTAGCAACGCCGTTTCCGTCATAGAACTGTTGGCCTATGATAACCTGATTGAGGTTAAGGATCACGGCAGCGGTATACCGCAAGCTGATGTTGCGCGCGTGACGGAACCATTTTACATGGTTGACAAATCCCGCAGCAAAAAAAATGGAGGAATAGGGCTTGGCCTGGCGTTAGTTAAACGTATAGTGGAAACCCACGGTATAACGATGGAAATCAGCAGCAAGATAAATACGGGAACATCTGTTAAACTGATATGGGACAATATTGACAACTAAATTACATTTTCCTGACAACTTTGCCCCTTGTATATGCAACAATAGTTATAGCATAAGGAAAGGATAAAGCTAAAATGAAGAAAACAGCAGCTGTAATAGCGGCAGTAGCTACTATTGTATTACTCTTTGGCGGGTGCCAGCCAACGCCAACAGAGGAATATACCATGAAAAAAGATACTGAACGAATGTTAGATCAGGCAGGTATTACGGAAGATGGGACGGCGATATCTGACATTGGCATCCCCAATGGGAAATATGTCTACGAAGCTGCCGATACAAGCGGACGGCTGCATATAAAGGCAGATGCCAAAATAATAGTACCGGCGGTGGAAAAACTTCCCGTGGCACGGGTAAGTAGGGGACGATTTACAATCCGGGATTTGGAAAATCTCAGCCACATTCTTGGTGTGGGCGGAATTCCCGTTTCCCAAGACACGTCCTTCCCTAAAGAGTATTATTTGCCACAGCTCAATCAACTAATGGAGATGCGCCAAAATGGAAAGCTGGATAAATACTCCTCTGTGGAGGAATTGGATAAAGCCATAAGAGAACTCATGGAAAAGGTAGCGCAAGCACCGGAAGTTGCCCGGGCAACAGAGCATGATCTGTCCTTTACATCTATGGAAGGCGGGGGAGAAACAGCAAGTCTTCGCTGGATACGGAATAACGCCGTGTTGGCCTCTTTATCCGTAGTCAACAATGAGCAGGGAGCCGGGGGCAATGCCGAATATATAAGGGATGTGACCCTAAGGGCGGAGTTTTCCACGCTTACAGCCCAGGGCCTTTCAGTAACGCTTAACTATGAGCAGATCCGTAACCCGAATTTTAAAAAACCTGCTATCAGCGAGACGGATGCGATGAACATAGCGCAAGCGGCGATAGACGGACTGGATCTTAAAGACTTTGTGTGCACAGGCAAGCGCATGGCTGCATTGTACAACTCAACTATTGCCGCTGAAGATGGCGAACGCCAGGGATTATACGAATTCATGTTTACCCGCAGTGTCAACGGAACAGCTATCACTTATACAAACGAGGACATGGCGGCCGATCCTGGCCGAATCGACGTTGCCGCCAAACCCTGGTTGTATGAAAAAATCCGTATTTTTATCGACGATGAAGGAATATTCGCCCTTGTTTGGAATGCGCCTCATGTACTGGAGGAGGTAGAGTATAAGGCTGTTTCTCTTCTGCCATTTGAAAAGATAAGGGGCATATTTGAAAGCATGATTATGGTAAAAAATAAACAGGTAGAGGATGGGACGCTTCTGCGTGATAAAAATATTACAGTAACCGCGGTGCGCCTTGGTCTTATGCGCATCATTGAAAAGGATAACAATGATACCGCCTATCTTGTGCCTGTTTGGGACTTTTTCGGCACATACGACAGCGATGGTGGAACGCTGGTTATAGGCGAAGATGGCTATGAGTCCCTTTTGACCATAAACGCCGTGGATGGAAGCGTGATAGACCGCACCCTAGGCTACTAAATATGAAAGGAAAATCGTCTATGAAAAGAACAATCATCTCTCTTTTATTCTGTGCTGTTATGTTGCTAAGCGCCGCATGCGGGAAGGGGGCGGTTTTCCCAGTTCCGGTCTCACCGGAACCAGAGACGGAAGTAGTTATGCCCGATCAGGCCGGTGTATCCGTTCCAACACCTGCTTCGGTCGGTGGTTGGGATACAAACAGCAGGCTACTCTCTGAAATAAATCCAGCGCCTTCTGAAAAAATCGAGAGCCCATCGCACGTTGCCGATGAGTTCGCTTATGAGAAGCTGAAGATAATATGGGATGCGGACGTGACTGTGCCGGAGATTGGGGCGTATGCCGTCATGAGGGTACAAAAACGCGAACTTTCAAAAGACGAGCTGCTTTCCGTGATTGAAGGCCTAACAGGCACGACAAATGATATTTACACCTCATGGACAATGAACCGGAGCGAAGTGCAGGCTATGTTGGAGGAAGCGGCTCCCTATGAAGGGACGGAACGACTACCCAAGGAGTATCTCAAAAACCTGAAAAACCTGCTGAAAAATGCCCCGGAGCGCAATGAAAATATCTTGGCAGACCAAAATAAATTGGTTACATATTCTTCCCTGTATGTCCCGGTAAGCGGCGGAACCGCAGCTCAATTCGTTCTTTCAGACGGATTCCTCTATTATGTGAGGGATATACACACGGAGGCATATCCGCAATGGGATATGATGGAAAGCCAGTTTGACTCCAGCTATGAGACGAAAAGCCATTTTGAGTGGAAGAAGCCGGGAGAACCAGAACTGCCAAAGGAAGCGGCTCTGGCGGTAGCGGAAGAATACCTCAGGGAAATGGGTATGGAACTTGTCGTAAAGGAAGCGGCTCCTTGCAGTGTTTTGCATAATAATGTGGATAAACATACCGGATGGGCATTTACATTTACCCGTGAAGTGGCCGGACTACGTTTCTTGGATGAGAGGTTTAGTTCATACAGCGTAGGAAATGGGGATTCTGCGCCCAAGTATATGTCTGGTTGGGGGCCGGAAATCGCCACGATTATAGTGGATAAGGCGGGAATAGCAAAATTGAAGGTTACGGGACTTTCTACAAACGCGCAAACGGTTATGGAATCGGTGACGCTGCTGGCCTTTGACGGACTAAAAGGCGTGATTTCCGATACCCTGAACCGGCAGTATAGCCATTCCGAGCTGGCTTATGACATAAAGGTGACTTCTATTTCCTTGGGTACGAGCCTCATATCCGAAAGGAATGCGCCAGATATAGGCTACTATATCCCCTCTTGGTTCGTTACGTACAGCTTAAGTGGTATGGAAAATGCCCACCGGACGATTATATTTGCTGCTGCGGACGGCAGCTATATTGAGCCTAGAGCTTGCTATGAAGATGTATAGTAGTATTTGCCGAGAAAAATAACTATACTCTATCAGGTCAGCATCTCTTGTAATCAGCGGGCATGAGTACACGGGAAAACCTCAATGCCTGCTTCCCTATTACCCAAAATCGCGGAAAGGAGAGAGCGAACCCATGAAACGAGCCATTTGCGCCGGCCTGCGGCAGGCCATATTCAGCCGTGGGTTTATCATCAGTACAGTTGGAACCGCCCTCATCCTCCTTCTTTCCTCGGTTCAGGGCATATTATCCGCCTTCCGCTCGGCGGAGCTGCTTTCCCCCGGCTTCCACAGCGACCTTATCATGGGCGCGCTGTCCTCCGAGGCCATGGCGCTGGCCCTGCCCATACTCGCCGCGCTGCCGTATACCGCGTCCTTCATTGACGATGTTAAGAGCGGCTTCATAAAGGAATACCTGCCCCGCACAACCGTGCCGCGGTATATCGCGGGGAAGGCGTGGGCTGCGCCGTTTCCGGAGGGCTGGTGCTGGCGCTTGGCATATTGGCGGCATACGGCTTTGCCGCGCTCATGTTCCTGCCCATGGAAGCCTACCCTAAGGCAGGAGAAACCGTACCGAATTACTTTGGCAACCTAATGGAGACTGCGCTCATGTTCTTTGCCTCGGGGGCCTTCTGGTCGCTGACGGGCATGACCTTCGCCGCGCTTACCGACAGCAAATACATGGCCTACGCCTCGCCCTTCGTGCTGTTCTATCTGCTCATAATCCTGTATGAGCGGTACTTCGATAAGCTCTTCGTGCTGTACCCGCGGGAGTGGCTCAACCCGTCCCCAAGGTGGGTGTTCGGTAAAATAGGGGTGGCTGTGCTGCTGACAGAGTTCAGCCTGCTGATGGCGCTGGCCTTTGCATTCGCCGCGAAAAGGAGGCTGGAGAGGATATGAAGCCAAAGCAGATCTTCGCCGTGACCCAGTATAACTTCCGCCGCTGGTACAAAAACCCAAGAATAGCAATCACCTTCTGCCTTGCGTTCGTGCTGTGCTTCCTGCTGTCGGACAAGGCGGTGAAGTTCGCCAAGGAATACGAAACCACCATGCAGCTCGTGGAGGCATTTGTGTGGACGTTCGGGGACAGCAACTCAATACTTTTTTCCTCGCTGCTATTGCTTCTGCTCTTTGCGGATATGCCCTTTATATCAAGCGCCACACCCTTTTACCTCATGCGGATAGACCGCAAGACCTGGCTCATGGGGCAGGCGGCGTATATCGCCTTGGCAACGCTTATCTACCTTGCGTTTATACCGATCTCCACCTCCCTGGTCTGTATGCGGCAGAGCTTTGTGGGGGATATGTGGAGCGAGACCGCCGCAATCCTCGGCTACTCCTGAACCCCGGGCAGCGACAGCGATTTTGGCTCCGCATGGGTCTATGAGTGGCTGGTGTTTCTCGTAAACCACCCTTGTAAAATTGAAAATTATATTATTTTATTTCCCTCAAAATTGTCAGAATTTGCGGCTGCCATCTGTCTTATATGTAGAGAATAAAATAATTTGGTCGTATTATCCGAGCAGGAGGGATGCTTGTGATTGTCCATATATGAAAATACCCCTGCATATTGTGAGCGGGCGGCTCACATCGCCGAAAAGGCGATGCCAATTTGCAAGGGTATGGCTAAATTGTATCTTATGATCTATGAAAAGACAACTACGATATTCGAAAGGAGAAAAAATATGAAAAAGATGCTTTCAATTGTTCTTTGCATTTCTTTGCTTGCTGCTTGGGGAACAACTGCCTTTGCCATGGAACCCACACCCGAATGCAAGGAAGTACCGCCAATTAGTGTAGATGCTACCAATGTTGATATTCTCTACGAGTCTTTCATGAGAGGTGATAATCCGCCTACCAGCACAACTACGTTACCTTATAGCGCAGCAAGCAGTTCTACTGGGATTAATAGCTATGTCTATACTAACTATAAGTTCAAGCCCAGCAGCCTCGGAAAAATTCACACAACCTTCACTGGCAACTCTAACCCTAAAGGCAATTCGGTAACCGTAGATATATATCTTTATGATGCCACAGCCGGCAATGTTGAAGTCGCATCATATTCTTTGGGCTCAGCTACCGCATGGAGCAGTCAAGGTGTCAGCTGGTACAACCTGAACACCTCACATTATTACTATTTCAAAATCGTAAAATCTGTGGGAAGCGCTCGTCTTGTTTTTACCCTTGATTGCATTGCTCAAAACTGGTAAATTCAGAGTGATTAAGGATGAGGGAGGCGTATACGCCTCCCTCATATCTAATCCACGATAAATACCCCATGATGCTCAACACACACAATTACAAATTGATTACATTTTTGCGGTAGATTTTACCGGGAAAGGGCTAATATAATAAAATACAAAACACGGAGGAGTAACATGAGATGAAAAAGACAATCGTTGTTTTTTCTGTGATAATGATAATTGCCATCACCGCAATCGGGTGCCAAAAAACGCCGGAAAGCCCACTTATAATTGGGAAAAGCAGCGATGATCTAATTGATAAGGCCAGCGAAGGATTAGGCGATGAAAGCGTAGCTGAAAAAGTGAACGCTCCTCTGCAATATGAAGCGGATTTTGTAAATTCTGACGGAATGACAGCCGTTTCGGCAAATGCCGCAGTCGATGTGCCGGAAGCCAGCACGGCACCAATTATCAGAATAAGCACAGGCTCCATATCCCAAGAGCAGGCAGATGTGCTGCTGCATGAGCTCGTCCGTTCGAAATTGTACGACCCATATTCCGCGCCCTCAAAAAGCAGCATTATGAAACAGATACTCATAGCGCAACAGCAGCTTTTTTCCGGCCCCTCTGATGAGGATTTAAGGATGACGCACTATGGCAAAAACGGAGAAATCTTGACATGGGAAGAATGGATGCAACAATCTATCGCCGCTTTATATCAGGAGTACAACGCGGCGGACGATGCGCAGGATGCCCCTATCTCGGGTTTGTTCGAGGTCGATGATGAAGGTTTTGCATTGATATACGGCGAAGGTATATCGTTAGAGTTTGGCTATGAGGGCATACAGTTATATAACGGACAGGGTTTAGGTAATTCCCGCGCTTTATATTCGCAGAACACGGCTCCGGACGGCTTTGTAATGAGCTATGTCACAGCGGAAAACATAACTCGGCTTGATAAGTCAATAAGCCTGGAGGATATTCCGCAAATTACCATTTCGCAGGAGAAGGCAAAGCAGCTGTGCGACAGCTTGACCGAAAAGCTGAATATTCCCTTTATGATGCACTATTCAACAACAAAAGAATACGGCGGTGCAGGTGGAACAAATCCGGTCAGATGCTGCTATGTGCTGCGGTATACCCGCGATTTTAACGGGCTGCCCATCACCTATACCTCGAATAGAGGCGACGCTATTACGGATTCGGGTACTTATAACGAGCCGTGGCCATATGAAACGCTTACATACTATGTGAACGATGACGGCATCGTTGGAATGCGGTGGGAGGCACCCTATTCAATTCTTGAAAATGTTACCGAAGATTCCTCTCTTATCCCTTTCAGTGAAGTGGAGAAGATTTTTGAGAAAATGATCGCCGTAAAATACGCAAACACACAAAGCATTATCACCATTGAAAATATATGCTTCGGCTATGCACGCGTTGCGGAACAAAACCGAAGCGGAAGCGCGCTCCTGGTTCCGGCATGGGATTTCTTCGGAACGATTTCGGATTTCAACGGTATCTCGCGGTCCGACTACGGAACGAGCCTTATTACCATCAACGCCATCGACGGCAGCATAATCGACAGAGGATTGGGATATTGACAAACAGGAAATATGCTTTTGATACAAGGCGGACATATGGTAAACTGCTTTTATAAACGGAGGGCGGCAGCATGAAAAACAGGATATTGATAGTTGAAGACGACCACGCCATATCCGATGCCGTAGCGCTCAATATGCAGTTTATCGGCTATGAATACGCCGTGTTTGACAATGGAAAAAAAGTCGCGGACAGCCTTGTAGGCGATCACGCATACGACCTTGCACTTTTGGACATCATGCTGCCGGGCATCGACGGCTTTGAGCTGTTTTCCTACATGGAGAAATACAATATTCCCGTGATATACATGACCGCAAAGACGGACTCCGCATCGGAAATCAAGGGCCTTATGGACGGCGCGGAGGACTATATCGTAAAGCCCTTTGATATGCTCACGCTGATGGTCCGTATTGAAAAGGTATTAAAGCGCACCGGCAGGCTGAACACGGTCTACCGAGTTCGGGACATTGAGCTAAACAGCGAAACGCGGGTGGTAACAAAAGCCGGAAGAGCCGTTGAGCTTCAGCCGCTGGAATTTGACGTGCTGCTGACGCTCCTGAAAAACAAGAACCTGACCGTATCACGAGAGCAGCTCCTTTCCGATGTATGGGGTTATGAATATACAGGTGAAACCCGCGCGGTAGATGTAAAGATATCCAGTCTGCGCAAAAAGCTGAATCTTGGGGATGCGATACGGGCTATACCTAAACTCGGCTACCGATTGGAGGAACGATAGTATGAAGCTTTGGCAAAAGACCTCCCTCATCTGCATCGCCGTGCTGCTTTTCATCGTTTCTGCCTGCTCCGCCGTGCTCCTTATCCATTCCAAAAACAGCATACTGGAGCTTACTTACAGCTATGCAAGGGACAGGCAAAAAAGCCTTGCCTCCTCTTTTTCGGAAATGGCGGGCTATTATATTGCGGAGGGCGATTCGCGGACGGTAGAAACCTCCCTCGTCAACTACTGCTTTTCCCGCTTTGCCGATTCCTCCTCCGTGCTGATGCGCGGGGATGAAACGCTCTATTCCGGCGTTTCGGTCAATCCGCGCGCGTTTCTGCCGCTGCCCGAAAACGAATATTCTATGAAGATCGCGGAGCGGGAAATAGACGGGCGCAATGTGCTTATTGCGGGCAGCCTTGTAGCGGTGAGAAACACATCCTACGCCGTATATGTGGTGGAGGATATCTCCACGACCTACAACAGCATCGTAAGCTTAGCGTGGACATTTGCTGCCGTCAGCCTTGCGGGCGTACTTATCGGCGCGGGCTGCATTGCACTAATAATGCACAGGAGCACAAGGCCGCTCACCTCCCTTGCAAAAACGGCGCGACAGATAGCAGGGGGCGATTATTCAATGCGTGTTGATGTGCATACGCAAGACGAGATAGGCGCGCTTGCGGGGGATTTTAACCTGATGTCGGAGGCTGTGGAAGCGCGCATAGCGGAGCTTACGGAAACCGCTGAGCGGCAGCGGCTTTTCATCGGCGGCGTGACCCATGAATTCAAGACGCCGCTTACGGCGCTGCTGCTCCACTCCCGTATGCTGCGGCGGGCAAACATGACGGACGAGGAAAAGGACGCATCCTTAGAGCATATCGAGAGTCAATGCGAATGGCTGGAGCGGCTGGTGCAGACGCTTCTGAAGCTTATCACGCTGGAGCGCGAGATAGAGCGCAGGCCCTGCGAGGTTGACGCGTTGTTTGACACTGTGCGGCAGAACACGCGGAAAAGCCTTGCCGACCGTGGCGTGACTCTCATCACCCATTCCGGCGGCGGGACGCTGAACTGCAACGCGGACCTTATCCAGTCCCTGCTCATCAACCTTGTGGACAATGCGGCAAAGGCATATGACACGGACGCGCCGGACAAGCGGGTTTTTCTCACCTTCTCCGCCGATACGATAGAGGTACGGGACTTTGGCCGCGGCATACCCGAGAAAGCGATGGGGCGCATATTCGAACCCTTTTACATGGCGGATAAATCCCGCAGCAAAAAGGCCGGCGGCAGCGGCCTTGGCCTTGCGCTGGTAAAAAGGATCGCGGACGCCCATGATGCGGAGCTTACGGTAAAGAGCGGCGTTGGGAAGGGCACAACCGTGCGGGTGCGCTTTCAATAATTACATTTTAATTACAACTTGATGATGACTTTGCATCGGCGCCTACCGTATCATGGTGACAACGATAACAAAGCGAGGAGTTACGGATATGAAAAAGATAATCGCCATATTGCTTATCACGATTATGGCAATTGGCGCTGCCGCCTGCCAGAAAACGCCCGAGAGCCCCATTGTGGTGGGGAAGGACAACAACCGGATGATTGAACAGGCTGTTTCGTCAACGTATGTGCCTGCCATGGCTGATAAAGACGGTGGAAACATATCCTATGGGGAGCTATGCGCCCGCTATGGCTGCCCGGAACACTGGCAGATGGAATTGAGCGGGGCGGATGGAAAGCTTACAGTGGCAGCGGACATACCAATCACGCTGCCAGACGTTATGAGCATGCCCATGGCGAGGGTGAGCGCAGGGAGGTTTAGTCAGGATACGGTATACAAGCTGTTTCACGCGCTTTGCGGTGACACGCCTATGTATCGACTGCCCGTGGAGATGACGAAGGCATCCTATTTGGAACAGATCGCCGCTGTGGAGCAACAGCTCGCAGCTATGGATTATGAGCAATTCCCCGATGACTATGCGCAAACACAGAAGGTGCTGCAAAAACTGCGCGACGACTGCGCGCAGGCGCCGGATTCCGTGCCGCTTACCGAGGCGGATGGCACGCTTGAGACTGCGCGGCGGGAATCTGCCCAAAGCGACGCCGCTTCCGGCAATTACACATATATGAACGCCCAAAGTAACCCGCACATTAGAGATACCATGTCGTTTTCGGTCTGCAACGATGCGGAGTATGAAAACACGGAAGTATACTCCTATCAGGATGAATATGGCAACACGCAGATTATCGCCCCTTCCAGCGACTCGCGTATCTCCTTTTCCCGCAATATGGTTGAAGCTGACCGGTTCATAGCAGGGCAAAAGAATGTGCTTGCGGATGTGACGGACGCATCTTTAAGCGGCAGCAGTACAGAAACAATTTTGAAAACAACGCCCGCCCAGGCGCGTCAGCGTGTGGAAGATCTGCTGTCGTCGGTGGGAATTGAGGGCATGGCAATAGACCGCGTGGAGCTGTGCAGCAATCTTGTGAAGGCCGACTACGCCCCGCAGACCATAGGCGGAACAAAAAAAGAACAGCCGGAGGAACGGCATGCCTATGTCTTCCGATTGCTGCGGCGGTTGAACGGGGTTTCCGTAGAGAGTAAATTTGATTATTCATCCTCTTCGGTGGACGGTTCGAGTTATGGCCGGGACTGGTGGTATGAAATGCTGGAAATCGCGGTAGACGATGAAGGGATACTGTCTTTTGAATGGTGGGGTCCGCTGGATGTTGGGGAAATTCTCACCGAGAACGCAGCCCTTCTCCCATTTTCTGAAATAGACCGCATCTTTCAGCGCATGATGCTCGTTCAGAAAGAGCCCGTTGCCAAACGGGAAAATATGAAAAGCCTGCGCTATGATGTGAGCCGGGTAGAGTTGTGCCTATGGCGCATTATAGACAAAAACTCCTTTACCGATGGAATTCTCGTGCCTGTTTGGAATTTTTACTGCGCAGAAACGCTTGTCGAAACGGACGGATATGTTCGTAACCTTGATAGTTCCTATCATCCTGACATTACCATAAACGCAGTGGATGGCTCGGTGATCGATGTTTTCAAGGGCTACTAAGGAGACAATTATGAAAAGATATATAGCGATTCTTCTTATCACAGTCATGGCAATTGGCGCTGCCGCCTGCCAGAAAACGCCGGAGAGCCCGATAGTAATAGGCAAAGACTATGAAACTATGATCGAGCAGGCAATGACTTCTGATGAGAGTACCGATGAAAAAGCCCTGAAGGATGCAGTGCAGGCTCCTGATAACTTTGTATTTAACTATTCAAGCGATAGCTTATCCATTTCTTCTAATGTGCAGCTCAACCTGCCTGAAGTGCCGAAGGTATCTATTTTTCAGGCAGAACCAAGGGATTTCACGCTTGAACAGGCATTAACGCTGGTTGATAAGCTAATGATAGATGCACAAGAACTTATTCAAAACAGGAACGCACTCACAAAAGCAGAGTTGGAATCGCTTATTATTCAGCTTAAACAGCGAAAAACTCTGCCTGAATATAGCTCCGAGGAGGATCAGGATACTATCGAATCGGCAATTAAATATTATACCGAGCTTACGCCCGATGCGCCGGATAAAGTTGAAAAAACACCGTTTGACAGAACCTTTCAAACGTATGATATAACCGATGGGAAAGGACGTATTGCCGGACAATATGATTACATAGAGGTGTGGGATGCCGGAAGCGATATTCAGCATCGGCTATATCTTAGCAATAGCGATACCTTAACCGCTGACATCTCCATCCCGGACGAGGGCGGCGGTTCATGGTATTTACATCGTCCCATAGCAACTGTGTCGTTTTTCGCTGAAGGCACAGATAACATCTTTGGGTTATATGGCGCTGCTGTTATCAGCGATTTTTCCGTAATCCCCGAAGGTTGCAAGCTCAAAAAAAGTCCTGCCGATGCAAAAAATGATGCAGAGGATCTGCTGCATAGCATTGGCTGTGATGAATATCAACTGGGCGGCATGATGTTGATAAACAACTCCAACAAAGATAAAAAAGAAGCTTCCCAATGGGCGTATGAATTGTTCTATTTTCCATCGTATGATGGGATCAGCCTTGCACCGACTATTGATAGTGTAGACGAGGAAGCCTTTCAGACTCCCATAAATTATGAAAAGATAAAAATAAGGATCAACGATTCCGGCATTCAGAGCTTTACATGGGATGCGCCATATAAAATAGCAAGCGTTAAAGTGGATAATTCACACTTGCTTGCGTTTGAAGATATTCAAGACATTTTTTCAAAAATGATGTTGGTTAAGTATGAACCAATGGCAAAGCTCGTAAATTCTCAGGAGCCGCTAAATATAGAAATTACTAAAGCGGGCCTCTACTATGTACTGATTCAGCAGCAAAATGACGCAAGCAACACGCTGCTCGTGCCGGTTTGGGCATTTTACGGATACAGGAGTTGGGACTGGATTGAAGAACAGGGAATAAAGTACGGGCTATATGAACAACCGATATTGATGATAAACGCCATCGACGGCAGCATAATCGATTTGGCAAGGGGCTACTGAGGAGGTAATTATGAAAAGATATATAGCAATTCTGCTTTGCATGGCTGTGGCAATTGGCGCTGCCGCCTGCCAGCCCACACCTGAGCAGCCCGCCATCACGGAAAAACAGAATACGGGCAGCTTTTTGGAGCTGGCCGGCATGCAGGAAAACGGCAAGCATTTTAGGGATATGGATATTCCCGACGGCAAGTATGTGTTTAGCACAACAGGGCTCGGCGGAAGGCTGAGTATAGACGTGTCGGCAGAAATAGACCGGCCCGATGTGGACAGCATAGCCATCTATCGGGTAAAGGCGGGCGGTTTCACGCAGGACGTAGTATCAAAGGCGTTTAACTGCCTGTTCGGCGGCAAAAGGGTGTATGCAGCTTACGATGCATCGGTCGATGAGCTCATCCCTTCCGACGGTACTCTATCCGCACAAAGGATAGAAGGCTTCGGCGACCGTTTGGTTTTAGACGCCGATGCGCCGGACAACTCAACGGAGCCAAAGGATTTATACTGGAATATGTATGTTATGACGCCGAAAGCCGGTGCCGAGAACAGCAGCGGCCTCGGCTGCCTGATGCAGTTCGACTACCACACGAGAATAAAGCCCATACCGGCTTATAATGAACAAAATTGCATCAGGATAAGCTCAAATGGCGATACAAGCCCCGAAGCATTGGACAATATCGGATTTGGCCTTGCGGAAGCGAAGAAAAGGTGCGACGGGTTCTTTGAGGCGATAGGGCTGGCCGGTGAATATGGCCTGGGATATTCTTTTTTGGTGGACGATACCGGCATGGGAATATACAGCGGGGACGGCAGGAAGCTGGGGGCACCGGCGGAAAACTACGCATACAGGCTATATTATACCCGGGTCGTCAATGGCGTAAAGTGCCTTGTGAACGAGGGCAAGAGCATCGACGACATGTCCGACGGCATTCCCTGGCCCTATGAAACGGTGTGCTTTACTGTGGACCGCAGAGGGCTGCAGCTTTGCTGGGAATCTCCGCTGGAAATAATAGATACCGTGCATACCGATCCGGTGTTAAAGCCGTTCTCCGAAATATTGAATACATTTGAATCCATGATGAAGATCAAGTTCGAAGACGTTACAAACCGCATGACCGACGGCACCGGTAGGATGGATATAACCATTGATACGATGCAGCTGGGCCTCGTAAGGGTGCGCGAAAAGGATGGCGACGGCCTTACTGGGTTGTTAGTACCTGCATGGATATTTTACGGAAACAACAGGATAATCTCGGAGGATGGATTCACTCGATACGATTACAGCGACGGCTCGGCATCCTCCTGGAATAAGGAACCCTTCCCCATACTTATTATCAACGCCATCGACGGCAGCATAACCGATTTGGCAAGGGGCTACTGAGGAGGTAATTATGAAAAGATATATAGCAATTCT
>ERZ779840.269-NODE-269-length-64919-cov-13.720307_pt1 | contig 64919 bp, 60 predicted proteins | sample MGYA00511561_ERZ779840 | MGnify/ENA primary metagenome ERZ779840 (study PRJEB29588, sample SAMEA2162036) | human gut metagenome | biome: human gut; feature: human-associated habitat; material: faeces | place: Denmark | collected 2008/2010 ...
AAGCATCATGAAACTTTTTGACCTGCTTAGGATTGAGGACATGAATCTTTCTGTTAAATGATGCCAAAGTGGCATCTTCCCTTAAGAAATACACAAGGTTGTCACCATAGACATTGGTTGCTTCGAGCCCTATCAGGACAGTATCAAGGGAATATGAAGTTAAAGCAGAAAGAATTCTTTTTACCAACTGTGTAGAACCCACATGAGAGTTAGCAACAGAGAAGTTACTGTGCTTGTCACCATTAGGAAGCATTAAGTAAACGACATTGGATTTGCTGCTTACATCAATACCGACGTAAAGAGTGTTCATAGTAATCACCTTCTTTCGTTGTGTAGATTAAAGTGTTCAATCGGCTTGGTAAAACCCATGATCATGGAGCATCGACACCCTCGCATATAAGAATCCAGCTTAAGATGGACAGATGCGAATACCACACTGCTAGATGGAAGTCCATGTACTTAAGCAAACAGCCAGCCGGTATGAAGCTAACTTCCATGTCAGGGGAACAGACTTTAACTGAAGCAACCATTACTGGTTCAACAGGAGAAAAAAGAACTATTACCTGATTGACACTGGGACAATTATATCATGGGCTTTATAAAGCCTATTGAACAATATTTAGTAACTTATTAACCGAGATACATATATTTGTGTATCTAGAAAAATATTATACGAGGAGAATTTTTTATGAAACAATGGAGAATTTTGTTAAAAAAAACAGTAGGTCAAGTGATTGCAACGATGGCAGTTACAGTTGCAACAGTAACTGCAAACTCAACATGTACAATGTGGATCTATGAGGATAAGGAAAGTGCAAAGTTAAAAGAATTGAGAAAATTTTAGGTGAGTAAGTGACGTGATTGTACGATTTTTGTGACGGCGGAATATTCCATATTTGGAGGAGGTGAGAGAATGTATTTATATATGAAAGGATACAGAGTAACCATTGATAAGGCGTTCTTTTCATATGTCAATAGAGGTACAAAATGAAAAGAACGCTAACTGATTTATCAAACGAATTATAACACATCAAAAAACTGCTTTTAATTCATAAAGCAAGCTTTTCTTTGAATAGCTTGAAATGGATACGGAAGAAATGGAGGAATCGTTATGAAAAGATTAGGTAAAATTTTATTGACAAGTGTATTATCATTAACAATTGTTTGCAGTGCGTTTGCAGTGATGGCTTATGCGGCAACAACAAATGGAACATATAGTAAGCTAGTAGGGACAAATGATGTGAGTAACGGTCGTGCTATTGCCACTTTGACCAACAAGACAGGCGACAGACGATATGTAGAACTGTTTATTTATCGAGGAAATGGTAATATGGTTGGAAGCCGATCCGGAGTGGTTGCTGCAGGAAACACCTTTCAAACAACTTCCAGCAATGCATACAATAAGGTATATGCTAAATCTACAATTTATCACTCTGCTGACTGGCATAGTGGTTCGGCAGAAGGGTTGAGGGTAACTATAAAGTAACTTTTTGTTTTTATTGAATCTTAAAAGGGTCTCTTGGGGAAATGCCCAAGAGACCTGATAAATGGTCGGGTGTGAAATTATGAAATATATTATTAGAAATATTCGTCTTTTTATGACGAATCAGCGGGGAATTTATTTTCTGTCCATTGCCGCTGTGATGTCGTCTGTTTTTTTGCTTCATTTTTCCTATTCATTATATCAGTCCTTTATGAAGGAAAAGGATGCCCAGAGTGTGGAGGCGGATAATCTGATCGTAGATCTTCTGGATCCGTATACAAAGCAGGGTGATCCTGAGGATAGTGATTACCGGATCATTCCACGGAAGGGGACAAAATATGTCACTATCAAAGATCTGAAACGACTGTTGAAAAACCTGTCCGAGGAATTTCAAAAGGAAGTGCAGAATATTGGAACAGAGGTGGCTGTGGATGATGTTACGTATTTGTGTAATTTTGGCGTGAAGAACGGGGAGATCGTGATGTCAAAGCTATATCGGGACAATATCACAAATCATGCTTTGGAGGAAGGAAGATTTTTTACAGAGGAGGAGTACAAAGAGGGACTCCGGGTTGTTCTGGATGAGGCAGTTACGTCTACGAGTCAGAAGTCCCCATATCTCGACAGCATTCGGTCGAAGGATGGTAAATATCTGATCATTGAGGGGAAAAAGTACCGGATCATAGGAAAACATACTGCTTTTCCGGATCAGCCGATCGTCCCGATCACATCCCTGCCGGATGACTATCCTCTGTATGAATGGATAGAGTTTGATTTTGAAGGATCGGTCAACAGTCTGCAGTATGCGGAGTTAAAGGATGCGGTAGAGGAGACAATGGGGGATCACGCCTCTCTGCCGGATATGGATCTGCCGGATATGGATAAGATTTATCTTTACAATACGATGATCATTATTGCAGTTCTGATCGCAGTGGTTTCGGCGTTAAATTTTGTGATCCTGTATCAGTATTTTCTGGAAAAAAGGCAGGAGGAGATCCGGGCAATGCGGATCTGCGGCATGAAACGGAGACGTGCCGTGGTGATGTTTTTGGCGGAATGTGTCTGTCTGACACTGCCGGTTTATGTGCTGTCGGTATTTCTGTATGACCGGTTTGCCCTGCGGATGATGAGTTCCTTCTACACTTATGTGGATGATCATTACAGTCTGAAACTATATCTGGAGCTTTTTGCGATTTATTACATATCCTCGCTGATCATTCTGCTGGTTTCTATCTGGAGACGGCTGCAGGGAGAAGGAAGGATGCGGATTGGAGGTGGACGTGGATGAAATGGAGATATGCCTGGAGAGAATTATGGCATCATCCGTTAATGATGCTTTTGATCTTTGTGCAAAACGTGGTGGTTTTTGCGGTAACGGTGAGTATGATATCTACAATTGTTTCCCGGTATAACACCTACCAGGAGATATCAGGTCTGGTGTCTGGAAATGGCGCCGTTTATACCTTGCTGGGTTACCAGGATGTTTATCAGAGTGTGGATGGAGAATGGGCTTCCAAATATGCTTACAGAAGAGAAGACGTTGAAAGCGGCCTGACGGATGCAAAGGTGCAGGGCTGCTATGACTGGGCAGTGGAAATTGACGGGGATATGCAGGATTGTAGTCTGATAGGATATGATGAGGCACTGTGGAAGTGTCATCAGCCTGCATTGGCAGCAGGAAGATGGTTTTCTGACCGGGATAAACAGACGGAGGAGCTGGAGGTTGTGATCGCGCAAAAGGGAGGAGTGAATGGAAAGTATCAGGTAGGTGATACTTTAAATGCACAGAAGACATTAAAGATATGGATTAATAAAGGTGATGATATTCAGATTTCGTTTAAGGTTATTGGCATTATTGAAAACGGAGCTTCCATTCTGGGCTCCAGACCGGAAGGAAACAGCAAGGAGGACTACCGGACATTATTCTGGAATTATTATGATTATTATAATGACGGCTTATATCTTTTTGGGATGCAGTCCGATCTGCTGCGGTGTAAGCACCAGCATGCCGGTGCATGGGTAGAGAAGATGTCGGGGGAATGTTTCTTTTCTTGGGAAACCAAGGATCCGGAGGTGATCAGCAGTAATCAGGAAAAGGTAATGAAAAGTGCTGAGGCTACAGATACCAAAGACTATGCATTGATCCGGAGGGAGAGTAAAAAATATATCTGGGAACAGGTCCGGATGATCCTGCCGATCCTGATCACATTATGTATCATGACGGTTTTATCTACGGTCTGTAATATGGCGATCATGGTTCAGAAAAGTCTTCGGAATTATGCGGTGTATTACATTAACGGAATGTCGTGGAAGAAGTGTATTTCGATCCATATATTCAGTATGATACTTCTGGAAGGAGGAAGCTTTCTTCTGGTGATGGCGGGATTGTTTTTGATGAAGTTTGGCGGCGCGTTAAAGTATACGGTGATTTCACCGGGGCTTTGGCAGATGGCGGGATGTCTGCTGTTATGTCTGCTGTTTACTCTGTTTGGGATCGGTGTGGTACGCCGGGAGACCCATGGAGTGAGTGCAAAACAAATTCTGACGAGAGGGGGAGAATGATGATCGAAATAAAAAATCTGAATAAAGCGTATAATCTCGGAGAGGAGAACGGCTGTGAGGTATTAAAAGGGATTAATCTGACGATTCCGGATGGGGAGATGACAGCCATCATGGGAGCAAGCGGTGCAGGCAAAAGTACCCTGTTACATATTTTGTCCTGTATTGACCAGTACGACAATGGAGAGTATCTGCTGGACGGAGAGCTGATCGGGAAAATGGGAGATGCCCGGATGGCAGAGATACGAAATGAAAAAATGGGAATTGTCATGCAGGATTTTGCTCTGATCGAGGATTTTACTGCACTGGAAAATGTCATGATGCCATTGGATTTCTCTGCAAAGAAACGCAGAAAAAAGGAAAAAAGAAATATGGCACTGGAGGCATTGGAGGCGGTTTCCATGAAAGAATATGCCGGGAAACCGGTGTGCAAGCTGTCCGGTGGACAGAAACAGAGAGTAGCGATCGCCAGAGGGCTGGTGAATCATCCGGAGATTCTTTTTGCGGATGAGCCAACGGGAGCATTGGATTCTGTGACAAGTGGGGAGATCATGAAGCTGCTGAGGTCCTTAAATGAAAAGGGAACCACGATGGTGATCGTGACCCATGACAGGATGGTGGCAGAAAGCTGTGATCGGATTATTAAAATAGTGGATGGAAGGGTGCAGGATATTGCGTGAGACATTAGTAGAATTAAAAGCGGCAAGTAAATATTATAAAACGGATACCCATGTTGTGGAGGCACTGCGCGGTATTAATCTGAAGTTTGAACAGGGAGAATTTGTGGCAGTGACCGGGGAAAGTGGAAGCGGAAAGTCCACACTGCTTCGTGCAATCTGTGGCTTGATCCCTCTGGATGATGGTGACCTGATGTTAAAGGGGAGATCCTGCTTTTCCTGCTCATCGGAGGAATGGAGTGTGATACGCTGCCGGGAGATTGGAATTGTATGGCAGGATTATAAGCTGGTCGAGCACTATACGGTAATGGATAATGTCATTATGGCACTCCGCATTGCAGGAATTGAAGAGAATGTACAGGAAAGAGCGGCAGAGGCATTGTGCCGGGTTGGTCTTGGAAACTACGAAAATCAGAGGGCGGGCAGATTATCCAGCGGTCAGAAGCAGCGTCTGGCGATTGCGAGGGCAGTGGCAGTATCGGCTCCGATCATTCTGGCGGATGAACCTACCGGTAATCTGGATCACCAGAGCAGTCTGGAAATTCTCCGGCTGCTTCGTGATGTGGCAAAGGATAGTCTGGTGATCATGGTGACCCATGACTTTGCGGAGGCACAGGAGTTTGTTTCCAGAAAGGTTACGATCCGGAATGGGCAGGTGATGGATGACGTGAAGCTATCGAAGGAGGATTCTGCAGGAAAAGCGGAGGATATTGCCGGCAGATCAGCAGACGGCAATGAGGCAGATATTCAGCAAAGTCCCGCAAAAGACGAGGATGATTTATTATTTTCGCAAAAATTAACCGTAAAAAAGACCCGCAAAGATATTTTGTATTTTGCATGGAGAAATCTCTGTGGACATAAGGTGAAAACCGGACTCATTCTTTTGCTTATGATGCTGGTAGCTGTTATATCCTATGGCTCTGTCGGAGAAATGTTGATGTTTCGGGATGACAGGATCGCCAGAGTGACGGATGATTCCATATTTGCACAGCAGGACCGGACAAGGCTGCTTGTGAAGAAATCGGATGACTCTGATCTTGGGACGGCTGATCTGAAAAAAATAAAGAGTGTGTCCGGAGTGATGGATGCGGATTTATATGGTGTGGTCAACGAAGTGGAGTATGTCATGAATCCCGGAGAAAAAAAGGGATATATGAAGTCGGTTTCTGTATTACAGAAAAAGGATATGCAGGAGGGAGACCCGGCAAAGGCTCCGGCAGAAGTTGTTGTGTCACGAAATCTTGGAATCAAAAAAGGAGGCAGGATCAATGTTGCTTTTCAATGCAGAAATTACTGGGGGCGTGATGAAACACTTCGCTATTCCTTTAAAGTAACAGGAATCAGCAGGGATCAGACGGAGCAGGTTTATTTCTCGGATCATTTCTGTGAGATGCTGTGCCTTCCGCTGACATCGGAAGATGTTACGTTAAACTATGGATGGAAAGGTGGAAAGTATCTATGCAGCTTTCGTGTGATCCCATTTATCAGCAGCGTGGCATCGGGAGCAGGAATTGCACTGTCTGATTCCTATGAGGTACCGCCGTCGGTTTTGTATCAATTTGATAAGAAACTGGCGAAGGTTTTTGCAGGAGGAGAACAGTTAAGGCAAGGGAATAAAAAGCTGACGGTACAATATCAGAAAGAGAAGCATGACAGCACGCCATTTTTTATGGGTGTCAGTGAAGATGTGTTCCGGGAATGTTATGAAATGTATGGAAAAGAAAAATCCGGCGAGATAGCAATACATATCAAAAGCTATAACAGTACGGACCGGGTGATCCGCAGTCTTAAAAAGAAAGGATACGATACAATCAGTACATATCGGGTAAGTAAGACGGAGTATGATGCGGACAGGATGCAGCAGAGAATGAATATTTTTAAGATCATGGGAGCCGTTCTGGTGGCAATGTTTTTGGCACAGCTTCTGGTGCATATGATTTTTTACCGGATACGGCGGAAGGAAGAATTTCTGGTACAGACATTGGGAATGCCTGTTGAGCAGATGCTTTGGAGCGAAGCGGCAGAACTTGTGATAGAACTTGTGGCGGTACTTCTTCTGGGAGGGATTGTCGTCAGGCTTCTTTATTTGAATGAGGAGGCACGGGTAATGCTTGATTATTATTCTGTGATGGGAGCTGTATATGTGATTTTATATAATATAGTATGTATTGCTGCTGTATGGCTTCTGCATCGAAAATTTTACAAAAAGTGGTCGAAACGCCAGACAATGTAAGGGGGGATGAAGATGATTCGAGTGGAAAATCTGGAAAAATATTATGATCGGCATAAGAAAAATGAAAAGCATGTATTGCAGCAGATCAATATAGAGCTGCCGTCACATGGTCTGGTTGCTGTGGTTGGAGAGAGTGGCTGCGGAAAGACAACACTTTTAAGATGTATCAGTGGTCTGGATCACTTTGATGATGGCAGAATGATCTATGAGGGAAAACATGTAATTATGCCACACAGAAATTATATGGAAAAGTATACCGATCAGAATGTCGCATTTGTTTTTCGAAATGAGTATATGCGGGAAGAGCTGACGGTTGAGGAAAATGTCAGGATGGCATTGATCCCATATCATCTTTCCGGGGAAGAAGAACATGACCGGATTCTGTTGACGCTGGAAGCGGTTGGTATGGAGAAGTACAAAAACCGCCGTCTGGAATATTTGTCGGGAGGACAGATGCAGAGAGTTGCTGTGGCAAGAGCATTGGTAAAATGTCCGAAAATTATTTTTGCAGATGAACCCACCGGCAATCTGGACGAGGAAAATACCATTCGGATCATGCAGCTTCTGCGTGCCTTTTCCCAAAAAGCACTGGTGGTTCTGGTGTCTCATGAACAGGACATGGTCAGAGGGTTTGCGGATCGTATTATTCATCTGGAAAATGGAAGAGTTGTGTCTGACCAGGTGAATAACGCGGCAGAACAGATCCGAAGAATGGAATGGAAGGATATTTACCTTGAGGATTATCAAAGAATGGAGCAAAAGCTGGAGCATTTGCAGATCCAGTTTTATGAGCAGGAAGAGGAAATGCGGGAGGAGACAGAGCAGGAAAATACTGCACAGGAAAACACCATTCAGATCATTCACCGTAATCACAAGTTTTTTGTCAAGGGAACCGGCGAGGAAGAGATTATTTTGCTGAAAGACAGTGAATGTAAAGTGATCGATGGACCGCGTCCGGAATATATGGATACACTGGCAGAGCGGGATATAGGCCTCGAAAGTATTTCACAGAATTTCAGGAAACGCTATCATCTGACAGACCTTTTTAAGGTTTCTTCCAAACTTGCCGGAGGGCATGGAAGATGGATCTTTATACGTTTGGCACTTTTGCTTTTTACGGTGATCACTTTTCTGTTATTTACGGATTATCGATCCAGAGATTCCCTCAATAAGCTTGCCCTGCAGACAACAGACAGTCATATGGTGACCTTTGATTTTTCGCAGGGAAGTTTTACACGGTCGGGCATCGAACTTTTTTACAATGAGTATCTGACCGCAAAAGGGTACAGTGATATGATCCCTGCATTAAATGATACGATGAACGTGCAATATGATGGCTATCTGCAGTTATCGGGACATTTGTGTAAGGTGCAGGATTTTTCGATGATTTCCGTCAAAGAGATTACAACTGCAGATGTGCAGTATGGCAGAATGCCCAAAAATCATGATGAGATCGTGATAGACCGCTGGTTGTTAAAGCGGGCGAGACAGGACAACAATATTCTGCGGGAATTATTTCCGGATGATAAACAGTTTCTGGGGCAGAAAGTATCTTTTATTACCGGTAATCCGGTGACGATCGTTGGAATTGGTAACCGGGATGAGCCATCGGTATATAGTAGTGATACATTGCGCCTCAGTATGTCATTTGAAATGCCGTCTGTGATTTCGGATGAAGAAATAAGTCAGATACATCCGAAGAAATACAAAGATTTATTTTTAAATGACGATGAGGTTCTTGTTTCCGAAAGAATACTGGCGCAAGCCGAGGGGAGCGATGAGGAAAAAGAGGAGGCGGTAAAAAATACGATTAAGGATCTGACAGGTGTTGACTGTGTGATTGCGGGATATTTTACGGAAGAAGGATACGATTATATTATCCCGGAGGGTCTCTATTATGACATGGTTCGTGAAAAAATCATTCAGGATCGTAAATGCTATGCGTATGCAGATTCGCCACAGAAAATGATCACAGAAATTCAGAAAGATATGGAACGCGGAAAAGACAAATTCCCGGTTGTGATGCAGCAGACAACGCAGGAGCAGTTTCAGAGCGCATTGGAAGAAAAGCATTCCATGATTCAAATTGATTACGAATATCTGATTGCATTTGTTGCGGTTGTTTTCGTTGTCATTGTTGTGTTGATCTGGTTCCAGATTCTGTCCCAAAGAAAAGAGATGATTGTCAGCCGGTTAGTTGGAGTGAGAAAGAGCGTCCTCTGGAGGATGAAGGTATTCTATTCCTTCCAAAATACGGCTTTGATATGTCTGCCGGTTATTGCGGTGTGCTGGATCGTCGTACAGATAATGTCTTCCGATGTGGCATTGACTTATTTCGTGGATATCCCGTGGTGGATGGCACTGCTGTTTGGCTGTGGGCTGACCGGTCTTGTTACTGCTGCATATGGAGTTGCCTGGAGATGCAGCTTATCTTGTTTTGGGTTAAACCGGATGGAGTGATAAATGGTATTTTGGTTATGCGAAGGGGGATTTTCGATGAAAAAGATATTATGTGCCATTACCATTGCAATGAGTATATGTTGTGCATCAGGATGCAGTAAAAATACTGTACCACAAAGTTCAACTATTGTTCCGGAAACAACCAGATCAAGTGAGGCGGAAAATACATCAAAGGAGATAACGTTAAGAACTATATCATCAATAAATATGTTAGATGAGGTGATGGAAGGGTGGTATGCGGATTTATTGCAGGAAAAATTGAATATTAAGATTTTCGGAATGGATTATTCATTGCCAGGGCGTGAAAATTATGAGAAAGAATATCAAAAAGGAATAGATATTCAGACGTACAAAGGTGAAACGGACTATTATGATAATATCAAATCCGGAAGAATGAAAAACATGGAACCGTATATTAATAAACATCCGGAGGTTTTTTCAAGATATTCTAAAATTCTCAAGCACCTGAAAAAGAAAACATATCGAAAAACCAGAAAAAAAGGGATTTATGGAATCCCGATATGGCTGCAAAGCTTTGATACATTGGACAAAAAGTATGAAGAATACTGCGTATGCGTCCCGGCAAGTTCCAGACACCCTAAAAAAGCAATGGATCTGATCGCCTGGTCAGCCTCAGAAGAGGGTATCATGAATATTGCTTTTGGACCGGAAGGACAAATGTGGGAAAAGAAAAAGGGAAAATATATTTTAATATATGATTGGCAAAAGAAGATGAATTCCAGTGATAAATTTGTCAAAACAAAGAGTGGAAAGGTGGATTATACCAGTGCACAATTTAAACTGCAGCTTGTGGGAAATAGGAGATTGGGGGAAGAACTTCTGAGAGAAAATTTTCTTGTATATTAATTGTAGTCTTTTTATTTGATTCTAAATTTAATGTACAGGAGAGCGTTAATGAAACAGGCAGTTTCCATCACGGTAGGTGCCACAAAGAAACTGCAGGTGCCAAAGGCATACAAAAAGAGCAAGCTGCAGTGGAAGAGTAGTAAAAAAGCTGTTGTAACGGTTAATAAAAACGGAAAGATCAAGGGCGTTGCGGCTGGTAAGGCAGATATTACGGCAAAAACGACCGGCAAAAAGTGCAAGGTAGTTGCAAAGTTTAAAGTTAAAGTAGTAAAAAAGAAAAGTAAAGTGACAGCGTCTCCGGCAGCAACCCAGACAGCTCAGGTGACAACGAATCCGGCAGTGACAGTGAAGCCGACAGCTACCCAGGCACCGGCAGTGACCCAGAGTGCCGCACCTGCTGCTACACAGATGCCAACCCAGACACCACAGGTATCTCCTTTTGATAATAATACTCCGTCTATTCATCTGATGTATAATACAACGGAGTCCAAGAAGCTTATCAACAGTCTTTCTGTTGACAAAGAACTCAGTGGGAAGGTTCCTGCCGTTGTAGAGGACTTACAGAAGTTTGACGAGGAATATTTCCGTTGGCATACCACGGCTCTGATTGCAGTTCCTATTACATATGGATATGATGTATCCCTTGATTCTGTACAGGAAGATGGCAAAAACATGACCATCAGTCTTAAGGCACAAAATACAGTGAAGAACGAAAAAGTCTTGCCCTCTTTGTTGGTAAAAAGCTTGCTATGTACACCAAAACAAACTATACTATCAATATAGGAGCAAGAGATGTTTTGGTTATACAAAGGGGGATTATTATGAAACAATCAGTGAAAAAAGTAATTTGGTATCTGGTTATGTGCATCAGTAGTCTGGGCGGTGTATATATGCTGTATCAGGCAGTAACCCGTATGGTATTGGCCGATGGTGATAGAAATGCATTGGCAGGATACGCACTCATATTGTTGTTAAAATATCCGGTATTATTAATGTTGATTTTGGTTCTGTTATTTGTAGGAGGCGTAGGCTTTCTGTGTATTGGAAAAGGTGGGAATATGAAGCTTGGCTTAAGCCGCCAGCAAAGGCTGGAGCGTATTTTGTATTTTGTAGCTCAGTGCCTGTTTTTAATATTTTTGTTGGATGGAATTCGAAATAAAGATATGTTTAGCCTGATCTCCATGACATTATTGTCCATTTCGGCGTATATGGGTGCTGTTTGGATTGGGAATATTCATGATTTTGTAATAGAAACCAGGGAGTGAATTCATAGAAACTATAATTTGAAAATGTAATTGCACATTTAAAACTTAGGGGCATTTTCCCCTAACTTTTAAATGAAAAGACAGCTTGTGTGCCGGTTTTATAAAAAATTCAACATCACATGCAACATTCTGAAAATAAAAGACACATATCTATAACCGATGTTTGCGAAAGTGACAGGAAGGCAGGATATGTGAATGAAAAAATTATCAGGAAAAGAACGATTTGCTTTGACCACACGTATTTTGATCGAAATCGTTTTATTATGGATCATTATGAGAAGTGGCATTGCTGGAAGCATTATGTATTGGACTGGTTTGGAAAAGGGGCATATTAAAATCGATATTCAGGAAGTGTACGACATGAAAAAAGTGCCCTATGGAGGATATTTTCCGACCTTTCAGGTATCGTCTGCAAAGGGAAAGACAATTTTGGTCACGACCACCAAGGGAAAGGTGCTCAACGTGACAAAATGTCAGAAGAGAATGCAGGCGGGAAAAAAAATAATGCCGCTTCGTTTCTATGCATTCAGCAAAGGGAATGCGTCCTTCTCGTGGGGAAGTGACTATCATATATCAGAAAACGAGACTTGTGGAATTAATGCATCCTTCAGGTGGGAAAGTGACAGCGAAAAATGGTGGAATAGCAATGATACATATTCTATTTATGTGACCGTACAAAAATATGGTGTTGTTTTGGAGCGGCGCAGATTTTCGGTTAAGAAATATAAGGATAAACTATATCTGATCAAAGGGAAAAATGTTACAAAAACGGAAGAAACCGGAGCATTGATCGTTGACCGGCGGAAGGATGTGCAGCGGATAACAGGTACTTACGGAGGGGAAACGTGGAAAACAATAAAGCTTGATTTTAATCAGTTAAAAAGAAACGCAGCTCCTGATTTTGAAATTGCCAGAGAGGCATTCCGAAATTGCTATGAGTTGAAGAATATTGTAATAGAAAACTGGGATGATGAAATTCCCCTTTCGATTGATGAAAAAGCATTTCGAAATTGTTCCGATGATCTGACGGTATATTGTCCAAAGCAGACGAAGCTGCAAAAAAGACTTCAGGAGCTGGGCGTTCGCTGGAAGGAATATCGGAAAGAAGATTGGGAAAAGATACAGGGTTCCCCATATGTTGTAATGAGTACGGTATATGAGGTATATAATCACGGAACATTAGGGGAGAAGGTGAAACTGCCGGCAATTACAAAGAAGGTTGCAGAGGGAGCATTTTCGGATATTTATAGGAAAAAGCAGGTTACATCGTATCAGGGACGCAACAGGGAAAAGGTGAAAAAACATTTGGAGCAGTATCCGGTGAATTTTGATGATTTAAAAGAAACGGACGTTTTTGTAAATACAAGTCCATATGCAATGAGAAAAGAAAAACTGAAGGATTTTATTGAGTCAGTACAACGGGGAGAAAACGCGAGTGTGGATATAGTTACTTTTACAATAGAAGGTGATCCTGTTTTTGCTTATATCCAGTATAATGGAAAGAATTTTTATTGCTATGAAAGTTTTGAAAATGATTCTTATGCGGCAAAAAACACAAGACAATTTAAGGAAAAGAACTATAAATACATGTATTTGTTGGATATACCGGATGAGGAATTCAGTGATATTGACTTGTCGAAAATGGATACAGGATTTCAACAATTCGTATTGTCAAATGAGAAGGTGGGAGATTATTCTTCGTTTAAAAAATTGAAAGATGATAGTTATTCTATTAAAATATCACCGTTTGATTCGGAAGAAGCTGGTATTTTTAAGTTGTTCTGAATGTATGACGATATATTTAGAAAGAAGTCGAGACAACAAAAAGAGTTCAAGCGGATTACTATCAAAAAGGAGTGAATTAATGAAAAAACCAATAAGATAATTTTTGTGATAGCGGTTCTGATCATTTGTGGCATAGGCGTAATGGAAAACGGAAATGGTCATAAAAGCGGAAAGGGAGCAGGCGATTATAAGAAAGAGACTGTGGAGTCCGGTGTAAAAAAGTGGATGCGGCAGCAAAAGGACCGGGTCCCTTTAGTACGTTGTCGCCATATGAGGAGAAATATATTGATATTCGGCAGAACGGACTTTGTTATTATAAAACGACAGCAGTGAATATCTGGGATGATCCGGAGAAGATGGGGTTTGAATATGATGATCCTGTGTACCAGCTCATTGCATTTGAGCAGGAATTTGATGAAAAAGGAAATGCAAAATATACAGATATCGTAGTTCCGGAAGAAATAGATGATATTCCGGTCATAAACAGTCTTTCATTTGCCGGACATTACGAAATCAAAAGTCTTCGTATAAAGGCGAGGTATAGTTGTGAAAATATTATATATTCGCGGGGATATGTAAGAGAGGGGTCATTAATGGGATGTACGAATTTGGAGTATTATGAGATTCCATTAACGATAACAAGTCTTGATTATGACACATTTAAGGGGTGCAATGCACTAACCACTTTGAATATTCCTAAGAATGTGGAAAATATTGACGAAAATGCTTTTAGAGGATGCAATCATTTAAAGACAATTACATTATATAAATTTTCCAATTTATATAATGCAGACGGACTTCGCAAATTGTCGTGGTGGAAGGAGCACACCCAGAAAAACGGTATGACAATATACGAAAAATGTTTGTTGGATGCGGGAAAAAAGGGAGGAACGATTACATTACGGGGAAATAAAGTAGAAAAGATATTATTCGGTGCATTTCGAAAAAGCAAAGCAAAAATTATTCGTCTGGAAAATGTAAAGGAAATGAGTGTGGGAGCATTGTTAAATTCTAATGCCCAAAAAGTTATTTTTGGGAAAGAGTTCGAATTCCAAAGATAATAATTATATGACTGTGAGACTGGAGAAGGAGGCATTAAATCAAAAAGTAGATATCTATATATACAGTGAGAAGCTTGATCAAAAGTCACTTCATAAGGCGAATTTTTCAGCAAAGAAAGTAACATTGCATGTGCCAGCGAAGCTGGTGTCCAAATATCGGGACTGCATGGAGTGCAAGGTGGTTGCATTGTAAAAAAATCATATATATTATATAATATGATCGGAGGTCAGGATGGAGAGAAAAAAAGGAAAAGGAATAGCTGCAATTTGTATCGCAGTGGTGGTAGTAATATGTGCTTATAATGGCGTGAGTTATTTTCAGAAAAAACAGTGCACAGACAATCCTTATAAGGCATATGCGGAAAAGGAGGAAAACCGGAAAGTGGGGAGCTTTGAATACACATACAGAACCAGCGTAGAGGGGGTGTGGATTACAAAGATCACTCCATCTGATGAAGATATTTCCGTATTAAAAATTCCTTCAAAGCTGGCAGGGAAAAAGGTGGTTCGTCTGGGAAACGGAAACGGCACTTTTAAGCAGGAAGAAAGCTCTGATGCCATGTGGGAAGCGGAGAACCGGAGCAATATATTCGGAGAAAAATGCTCAGAGGATTCCACCGTGAAGAATATCATAATTGAGCCCAAAGATGTGTATGACCGGGTGGCACAGATTGAGGAGATAGATGTTCCGGATACGGTTCAGTGGATTGATCTGGGATTGTTTGCGTATGTACAAAACAGAAAGGTGCTTCGTTTGCCGGCAGGTCTTAAAACAAAGCTGGAGGATACGGGTTTAACCGGAGTGAAATGGAAGGAAGTTTCCTTTTCCGGAGAAAATAAAAACTATAAGATCATAGATGGATTTCTGTGTTCCAAAGATGGAAAAACAGTATACGGACTTTTGGAGGAAAGAGAAGAGTCCAAGATTCCGGACAGAGTAGAAACGATCTCCAAAAAGGGAAATTATTTCGGAACGAAGGAAATGCAGATCCCGGCGAGTGTTACGGAGATTGAAGCGGCAGGTAAATATGGAAATCATAACTTTACGGAAGCTAACATGCAGATTGCAAAGGATAATCCGAAATATGCAGAGAAAAACGGTTCGATCTATGATAAAAATTCAGGCGAACTGGTGGCTGCGCATATTGACAATGGCGTGATCAATATACCGGATACCATAAAAAGGATTTTTTGTCCGTGGTATATTGGTGATACAACAACTTTTCGTAGAATGGTGGTTCCAAAGAGCGTGACATTTATGCATACAAAAAGCGGTAATAATGTCCGGAATAATCCTGCGGGACATATCGGTACAACATATGTTTTTGAGGGCAGAACACCGTTACATCTGGTATCAGGAGTCTGCCTGTTTGAGGAGAAAGATACGATTGTTGTTCCGAAAGGATGTAAGAAAGAGTATCAGGAAAAATGGAGAGGTAATATCAGCAGGCTACATCATAAAATTTCGTGGGAAGAAAAATAAAATTTTGTAATAATAAGGGGGACAATATGAGATCAAAATTAATGGGGACTATGGCAGCACTATCTCTTGCCGTGCTATTGACTGCATGCGGAAACAACGGTCAGGATGCAGGATCGTCCCAAAAGGAGCCGGTACAAACAACAGAATCTGCAGATAAGACAGCAGAGCAGTCCGGAGATGAAATTGCAGACCTGCTTGGAAAGACATTGATTCCGGACGGGGAGAGAGATTATTATCAGAATTATTTCACAAAGAAATATGACAAGGTACGAAGGGATGATATTTCGGATTGGAAGGATTCGGACGGAAATTGGTGTTATCCGAAGGGATATGAGATTCAGTGGAAGCCATCCGATGACGAATTGATGGCGTCACAGCAGTTTCCACAGGAATTGTTGGAGGACATGAGTACCGGGGAGTTGTATCAGTTTATTCGGAAAGCTCATGGTTTTTGGGCACAATCTGCATTTGACAATTATGCTCAGATGTTAAGCCACTATTATTGTCGTTATAATTTTATTGCAGAGCTTATGAGGAGAGAGGACTGTGCAGAGGTAATTCATACATATTATGAAAAGACTTCGGAGGACGATAAGAAGCAGTATTCCAAGATGGCTTCCCGTCAATTTTCCGACGGGAAAAAGCTGGAGAAGCAGGAGCAGTTTCAGTTATTGGAGGGGTTGGAGTGGTTCTTTCAGTATAAGGAGGGAAAGTCTGTGCCGGATGACCTGACATTTGGAATGCAGTTGATTTCGCAGGAGGGGTGAGGGGATGAATAGAAATTGCTTATTTATATGTAAGCGGAGAACATTTGCTGCTTTGTTTATAGTAATCGTGATGTGTGCTGCCAGTATACATGTGATGGCAAATAACAGTGTCAAAGCGGAAGAAACTGTAGATGAGCCTGTCAGAGAAGAAACAGTGAGAGAACTTCAAAAGCTGGAAGGGAAGCTGACAGTAAAGAACGAAGCTGCCGAGAGAGCCGGGTTGCAGGAAGCTGTAGAGGAGCAGGCGGCCGGAAAGAAAAGCAGCATTTCTTTACAGGAAGCATATCAGGTGAAATTATTGAAGAATTTCTGGCTGACAGAGTATCTGGAGGGCGGAGATCTGGCGGACCATGTGTCCGGCAAGGTTCAATGGAAGGTGCCGTATCAACGGGATAATGGGGAAACCGGGATTATGACATTTGCTCTTCGGGAGCATGCTTATGTCCGGCTGGGGGAGTCCTCCGGGGAAAAGCAGGAACAGATACCGGCACCAAAGAAAGAGGCTGCCCGGATCATTGCAAAAGCCGGGATTACATCGGAGGATATTGCGAAAGCAGAGTATTATTATTCTCAAATGTACAGCCTGGTTCTTATTGATATAAAAACAAAAGACGGGGAGTTTGTTATTCCATATGCTGAATTTCCGGAAAAAATGAAGTCAATAGATCAGAGGCAGCAGATCACCAATGGGGAGGTTTATAAAATTTCTGATTTTATGAAAGAAATGAATCAGATTTTTGATGAGGAATATTTACAGAATCATCCGGAGGAAGTAACAGGGATGTATTATCGGAGGGATACGACCCTAAAATGGATTTTTGTAATATGCGGAGTGGTTTTGTTTGCTCTTGTTGGAATAGGTATATATTGCAGAATGACGGAAGTTAAATTAAAAAATATTGTGTAACAAAGAAATTAAAAATTCCAAGTTGATAGGTTCATTTTTACAGTCAAAATATATTTTATAAATTTAGGCTGTGTGGTTTTATTGACTGCAGAGCTTAGGAAAGGTTCGTATTATGATACAACATCCCATAGCACCGGTTTACGACGAGCATTCTAATATTTTAATTCTGGGAAGTTTTCCCTCTGTGAAATCCAGAGAGCAGGGCTTTTTTTACGGTCATCCACAAAATCGTTTCTGGCGGGTTCTCGCTGCAGTGTATGGCAATGAGGTGCCACAGACTGTCGAGGAAAAGAAAGCGTTTTTGTTACGGAATGGTGTGGCAGTCTGGGATGTGATCGCATCCTGTGAGATTCAGGGATCAGCAGACAGCAGCATTAAGGATGTAGTGCCTACGGATCTGAGTGGGATTCTGGCGCAGGCACCGGTTCGCAGGATTTATGTCAATGGGAAAAAGGCGGAGCAGCTGTATCGTAAATATCAGGCAAAACAGACCGGGATCGAGGCGGTGTGTCTACCGTCTACCAGTCCAGCCAATGCAGCATGGGGAATGGAGAGGCTTGTGGAGGCGTGGCAGGTAATACGGGATGGAGCGATTGGTTGAATGGAAAATAGATAATTATATTATCAAGTGTTAAGGAGGTGTTTTCATGGACATGAAGATCATTAAAAGCGAAAAGAGAATATTCTCATGCTGTATGGAAGAACATGAACACTTACTGTACTTGATAAGGATGGAAATGTGGTAGACACATGGACATCTGATGCTAAGGCAGCACATGTGATCAAGAGACTTGTCGTAGGCGAGACTTACACTCTTCGTGAGGAATTTGCTCCTTACGGATACCTCAAGGCAACAGATATTCAGTTTACAGTAGAGGACACAGGCAAAGTGCAGCATGTAGAGATGAAGGATGAGCAGATCGGTATTTTCGAGAGATACTGCAAGTTCTTAAATTCGCTGGACTGTAATTATAAGATTACGATCAACAATAAGAACAAAAACATGGATGAACTCCGTGACAAGGTTTTGATTGCTGAGAAAAATGATGGCTTCAATAATTACAGAAGAATCTACAATGACATCATTGAAGAGAAGATTATTGAGGGCAGACAGGGGATTGAGCAGGAGAGATACCTGACGATCACGATTGCGAGAAAGAACTTCGAGTATTCTGCAAAATATTTGCAACAGCTCTGGAAGAAAGTAAGAAAGCAGGGAGGTCTTTGTGCCGGTATCACGCAGAATGTTGTCGATCTGTTGCAGAATTACACAGCAACCACAATGCTTGCAAACTCAGAGTTTGTAGCTCTCTTAAAGCAGGCGAACACAGACAGTTCAAAGATGGCGGAGGTTATCGGAGTATCAGAGGCACAGCTTCGATTCGTAACCAATACCGACCGCATCGGGAATGGGACTTATTAAGTGTGGTTCGGTGGTGATTCCGTTTGATAATCAGGTTAGTAAGGATACAGACCTTTACAGGCTATATAACACCAATATTCACGAGAAGATAGCGATGATGAAAAAGCAGGCTTTGGATTAAGCCTGCTCGGTGTTATTTGATTCAGAGGTGTCTTCTAAAAGTGAAAAGTCAATTTCCTTAAGTAATTCTTTGGGAAGGCACTTTTGGGTTATGGTTATATTTTTTGATTTATATGTAAGTTGCGTATATTTAGTAGCGTTAATTGGTTTTTTGAATATTGCATATATCTTTCCGGGTGGTTTTGGAACAATAGAGCGGATATCTTCACTTAATACACTGTTTGGAATATAACAGTCTTTGCTTTGGATGAGTCCAAGACAGGCGGTGGTAGTTCCAGTTACCTTTTCGGTATAAAGTTCCAGATGAGGTCCGATATAATTGCCAATCATACGTGCTTTTGTATCAATATTCATAATTATATCAAGCACTTTAAGCTTTAATTCAGTTGTGTGATTATTTTTAAATGAAAAGTCATGCTCACTAAGGCGATTATTTAGGGAAGCACGATAGAATCCATTCGCATTCATGCCTTGTCTGGGTGATACTCCGGTAAAGTGTAGGAAGTTGTGTGAATGGAATCTTACAGCAGTATGGTCTGAGCGGTTGTTTTCATCTCGATAGACAAAGACAACTTGATAGCCTTCCAAATATTGCTGATACTGTTTGGCACATTTTGTGATGATAGCTATTGCCTGTTTTTTAGTCATAATTGGAATCCTTATATTTATGGTATTTTGGCAAATTTAAAAGGAAGGTTCTTCTGCCGTAGCAGATGACACCTTCCTTTAATGACTGATTTTTCTGTTGTCCGCCAACTGATCGGCACCCGAAGTCCGATAAGCAAACTGGTTTTTCCGTTGCCAGCCAACTGTCCGGCACCCGAAGTCCGGAAAGAATTTCGGATTTTATGTGTCAGTCCACATGATAGGCATATAGCCCATCTACTAACTATAGTATACACAGAATATCTAAATTATGCAACGAGTTTATAAATATTTTATTTAGCAATTTGGGAGGTGAGAACATTGAAGATAAAAAAGGTGGATGACAAGCCAATGGTCATTCACACCAAGGAGAAAGCCAAGATTCATGTGGACTATGAAGGTATGGAAGAAAAAACAGGCAAGTGAAAACAGTTCTAGTCATGGATCATGCAACTTTTAAGAACAGAGTGGTTGATTATGAAGCATCATATCTATTTTGTGAATTGGCAGAAGAACTCTATATGGATGAGCAGCAAATACAAGACAATGACATTCGGTTAAAAGATGCATATAGAAAAAAGGAAGGACATGCATAGATGCATGGTCTTTTTTATGCAATAAAAGTAGAATCTGTACATATTTTTCCATCTTTTTCCTCTTGACACAGACCTGAGGCAAGTGTATTATAATAGAACAAATGTTCGATATGCGTTTGAGAGGAGATGATAAAATGATCTTTGCGGAGCACGCATCTCTGGAGGAGAAGCTGCGGATATTATCTGATGCAGCGAAGTACGATGTTGCTTGCACCTCCAGTGGAGTTTCCCGGAAGGGGAAGGATGGACAGATAGGGAATACCAGTGCGGCGGGGATCTGTCACAGCTTCTCGGCGGATGGGAGATGCATTTCTTTGTTAAAGATTTTGTTTACCAATGAATGTATCTATAATTGCAAATATTGTATTAACCGTGTGACGAATGATGTTCCCAGAGCGACGTTTACCCCAGAGGAGGTTTGCAAGCTGACGATGGAGTTTTACCGGAGAAATTATATAGAGGGTCTTTTTTTGAGTTCCGGGATCATACAGTCGGCAGATCATACGATGGAGCTGATCTGCCAGACGCTTCACGATCTCAGGACGATTCACCGGTTCCATGGCTATATCCATTGCAAGGCGATACCGGGGGCTTCGCCGGAGTTGGTGGAGCTGGCAGGATGGTATGCGGATCGTATGAGTGTCAATATGGAGCTTCCTACGGCGGACGGCCTGCGTCAGCTTGCACCCAATAAGGATCGCAGGCAGATCCTGACGCCTATGCGTCAGATTCAGTCGGGAATGGAGGAGAGCCGGCAGGCACTTGGGATGAAGGGGGGTAATCGCAGTGCTTACTGGCATACCAGCCGCAGACTGGGGAGAAGCATGCCGGATGGGATCAGTCGGAGACAGGATACGCCGAAGCTTGCAGGTCTGCAGGACATATCGGGTGGAGCAGGACAGGGAGGAGATGCCACAAAGCCGAAGGAGCATGGCATATTAGGTAGAGTAGATTATAGCAGGACCACATCGGAGGCGGCGCGATTGACTGGAACGTCTGACAGAACTTGTCAGACACGGGGGACAGAAAAGCTGGGGGGCTTACAGAAAGAGTCGGAGGTCAGGCAAGGGCAGAATGATAGTAAAGATATTACGAAGGAGGCGACAGCTCGGCAGAAGGCGGTAACAGATGATCTGCATCTTCCTTCTTCTGTCAAAGCGACAGGACTGACACAGTGGCGGCATCATGATACAAACCGCGGATTTGTGCCGGCGGGTCAGAGTACACAGATGATCATTGGTGCCGGAGGGGAGAGTGACTATGAGATTATGTCTGTTTCGGAGGCATTATATCAGAGATTTGATCTCAAGAGAGTGTTTTATTCTGCTTTTATTAATGTGAATCAGGATGCCTCTCTTCCGGCACTGGAGAGTGGACCGCCTCTGCGGCGGGAGCATCGGTTGTATCAGGCAGACTTTTTGCTTCGGTATTACGGCTTTGAGGCCGGGGAGCTGTTGTCACCGTCCAGACCTAATTTCAACGTGTTTCTTGATCCCAAATGCGACTGGGCATTGGGACATATGGAGTCTTTTCCGGTAGAGATCAATACTGCGGATTATAATACGCTGCTGCGTGTGCCGGGGATCGGTGTAAAGTCTGCCAGCCGGATCGTGAAAGCGAGAAGGACGGGTTCCCTGGACTATTCACATCTGAAAAAAATGGGAGTGGTATTAAAGCGGGCAGTATATTTTATTACGTGTAATGGCAGGATGATGTATGATTTTCTCAAGGTAGATGAGGATTTTATCACGAGACGGCTGGTAGGGGAGGAGAAGGAATTGCAGAGATGTTATCAGCAGAATCAGATCCATTATCAGCAGTTGTCGCTGTTTGATTTTGCGGCAGATGGGAATTAATGTGGCGGAGGTGATCGGGAGACAATGAAGGAGACGAGGATATACCGGTGTGACGATACACCGGAGGCAATCTTTACGGCGGTTTATGATGCGGGAAAGTCGGCCTATGGCCACGACCATATCCGGCTGGAGGTCAATATGCCGGAGGCAGAACAGAATTATACGTTGTTTTCGGAGTATGTAGATGTGGTGCCGGATCTGGAGAAGATGACGAAGGTGCTTCGTACCGTCCGGCGGCAGATCTCGCAGCAGGCGTACGAGTATATTATGGTGGCGGCAGGAAGCCGCCAGCCGGATAAGGCAGATGTCATTTATCATTTTATTGTATACGGCTTTGCACTGGGCAGTAAGGTGACGGAGGCACTTCACATTCCATGTGTCCAGAGGATATTTGAGATTTACCGGAAAGCAAGGAATGAGGCACACTACTTCCTTGAGTTTATCCGGTTTGAGGAAATATCCTGGCAGGATCATCCTGTATTGTATGCAGTGATCGAGCCGGAGAATGAGGTGATAGATATGGTTGCAGACCATTTTACAGACCGTCTGAATCCGGAATGGTTCATTGTCTATGACAAAATCCATGGCAAAGCAGCGTTTCATAATCCTGGCAGGAAATGGTACCTGCGCAGGTTGGAACCAGAGGAACGTCAGGTGTTAGATGAACTGGAGCATAGTGGCGGACAGGAGTATGCAGATCTGTGGAAGGCGTTTTTTGACAGTATAGCCATTAAGGAGAGGAAAAATACAGGTCTGCAGAGAACCAATCTGCCGCTGCATTATCGGAAGCATATGACAGAATTTCAAAGTGGCAGCAATTGATCCCGGGTACATGGAAAGCAGTTGTTTCCGGAAGCACATATGAAAAGGTTCCGGCACGGTCTGGATATGGGAATAGTGCTACAAGAATCCGTAGAATCTATGGTACTTTTGCATATTGGCGTTATAGTCCAAATAAGGTATAGTTAAAGGTAGAGCAGTGGCAGGAATATGCCTTAAGACATACGAAAAGTATCATAGAAAGGATGGAGGAGATGAAAACAAAACATCAACGGATTTATGCGTGGGTTTTGACCTTCGCGATGATTATTTCATTGATCAGCGTGCCGGGGAAGGGAGCGAAGGCGGCTGAAACATCACAGGATCTTACGATCAAAAGCGGGGAGACCAGTGTTACCATAGCTAAAAATCAACATGGTGATGATTATATTGGGGACATGTTTTTTAATATTCCCTCTGTGATGCAGACGCAAACTGCGATGTCATCAAATAAGGTGACATCCATGGAGGTAAAGATCACGGTCAAAAGCTTTACCCAGGGAACGGGAGATCCTGCGAGGGCGATGATCTTTGTACAGCCGGATGCAAGTGGAAATTGGAAATGGAACCAGTCGGGTACAGCCAATCTTGCAGTGGGACAGCAGATCACTTTAAAATATTCCTTTGCTGATATGGACTGGAATGGTGGAACTACCATGGGAAATCTCGGCGTCCGTTTTGCGAATGGAGTAGATGGTTCTACGATCACCTATACGGTAGATTCTGCCAAAATATTTATGACACAGGGCAGCATGGCGACGGCTGCACCGGGAGGTTCTACAGGAGCCGGTGGAGATGTGTCCACGGATCAGGTAGAGATACATCGAACAGTAGGTGACGGAAGTAATGGATATTATGATGAATATAGTTTTTCGATCACCAATAAAAGCAGTCAGACCATCCGGGGGATACAGATTTTAATTCCGACCTCACAGGAGGTGTCGATTGGATATACCAATGGATTTTCGGCAACGTATGATGCGGAGAAAGGCGGCGTTGTTGTCTATTATTCTACGGAGCTGGCAGCGGGGGCAACCGTAAACAGTTCGGACAATAAAGTGGGATTTTCAAAGCAGCCGTCCGTAACCGTAGGGGAATCTTATGTCATTGCAGTCAATTGTGCAGCTCCAAGTACCGGGGATGATCTGCAGTATGAACTGACCGGACGGAAGGATGTTGCTTATGAAAATACACCGGTCGGCAGACATGGTAAGCTGTCAGTGCAGAGTGTCGATGGATATACGGCACCGGTGCTGGTAGATCAGAGCGGCACACCGGTACAGCTGCGTGGTGCCAGTACCCATGGTATGCACTGGTTTCCACAGTATGTAAACAAAAATGCATTCCAGACGCTCCGGGATGACTGGGGCATCAATCTGATGCGTCTGGTCTGTTATCCGAGAGATGTAGGAAGTGTTGGATACCTGACCGGAGGAGATGCGACGAAAAATCAGTTAGACAGTCTGATCCAGAATGGTGTGGATTATGCAACACAGCTTGGAATGTATGCTATTGTAGACTGGCATGTCCATGCATATAATCCGAATGAATATCGTTCCGAGGCAAAGAACTTTTTTACAAAATATGCCACCATGTATAAGGATCACGACAATGTGCTGTATGAGATCTGCAATGAGCCGACCGGTACTCCGTGGTATGATGGCAGTGACAATGACCTGTACACCTATTGCAAGGAGATCATCGCAACGATCCGTGCCATTGATCCGGATGCTGTGATTATCTGCGGAACCAATACCTGGTCACAGGATGTGGAGGATGTGGCAGCACATCCGATGAAATCTCTGGGATATGAGAATATCATGTATACATTTCACTTTTATGCAGCCACTCATAAAGATAATCTGATGAATAAAGTTAAGAATGCCACGAAAAGCGGTACACCGATATTTGTCACTGAGTTTGGAATTACATCGGCAGATGGTAATGGAAGCTATGATACAGACACGGCAGACAGGTGGATTGCTTTGCTGGATCAGTTAAATATCAGTTTTGCCTGCTGGAGCTATAGTAATTGTGCGGAAAAATCGGCATATTTCCAAAATAGCTGCAGTAAGTCCACCGGTGACTGGACGGCATCGGATCTGACCACCACCGGTAAATGGCTGATCAATACCTGCAGAGCTCGCGAGGAAAAGGAGCTGGCAGGAGGAACAGCCACGACTGCACCAAAGCCGTCCGGCAAGGTAACCCGTGTGCCGGCAACCAAGGAACCGACAGCATCACCGAAGGTAACCTCACAGGTACCGGTAACGAAGGCACCGACAACGCCGCCGAAGGCAACTTCGCAGGTACCGTCAACCAAGGAACCAACAACGCCGCCGAGGGTAACCTCACAGGTACCGGCAACCAAGGAACCGACAGCATCACCGAAGGTAACCTCACAGGTACCGTCAACGAATGCACCGACAGCATCACCGAAGGTAACCTCACAGGTACCGGTAACGAATGCACCGACAGCACCGCCGAAGGCAACTTCACAGGCACCGGTAACGAAAGCACCGACAACACCACCGAAGGCAACCAGTGTGCCGGTAACCAAGGCACCGGTCAATACGCCACAGACGACAGTAGAGGCACCAAATGTATCTCTTAAATTGTTAGAGAGGACAGCCAATACCATCAGGGTTCAGCCTTCTGTTCCTGCGGAAAATGGCAAAACCTATGAGTATACACTGGACGGAAGAAGCTGGCAGACAGAGACAACTTTTACAGGGCTGGAACCGGCGACAGGATATACGGTATCTGTTCGCTATGCACAGACGGAGGAGCTGGCGGCGAGTCCGGCAGCAGAGCAGACATTGACCACGGGAACATTGGTGGAGGATATTTATGTGATCGATCTGTCCCGGCTGGATGATCCGGTATATGTCGATGCACTGTATCAGAGATATGATGATCTGGAGCAGACAACCTGTGTCTTGTATGACAACAGGAAGGAGTTGACCTTAAGTGGCACTGAAAAGACATATGTTCTGATGGGATCCGGTCAAAAGGTATCGATCATATTGCAGGCAGGTGTACAGATTTCCCTGGAAGGAGTTACCTGTGGAAAGATCAGTGGTGGATCAGAAACGGATGTAACTGTAAAATCCGGAGAGAATCAGACCGGCGAGATAGAAGCCGGAAGTGTAACAGTTAAGGGCGGGACTACAGAGGTGGCTGCTGCACCCGGCAGCAACAAGCCGGCGATAACAGCAGATACTATAACTACAGAAGAGGGAAGTTTGACAGCAGCAGGAGATGGGACAGCAGGAGCCCTGTATGCGGAGAAAAAAATCAGTCTTATTGGAGGAACACTAACGGTCAAAGCAGGAAATGAAAAGACCGGGCAATCAGTTATCGAAGTCAGGGATGATGAAGAAAGTGTAATTTTAGTTGGAGATACACAGATTGTTCTTCCTGAGGAAGGAGCGAAGGATAACTTATTTTCCAAGGATATTGTGTCGACGGGCGGAACGGATGTTAAAATGATGACAGTAACGTACCGCTTAGGAGAGGAAAGCTGGACGGTAACTGTGAAGCAGGGATCCGCTGTGACTATGCCGGATAAAGCGAAGACTGGATTCCGGCTTGTATGGCATAAGGACAATCTCACAGGAGAAGAATATGCTGTTGGGGCAGAATATACGGTACAGGAGGATGTTGCGTTTGAAGGAGAGTATATCATTATAGAAGTGATTCCAAGTGCGTCTCCGGATACACCGGTAAGCGCAGCTCCGGATCAGACCCCGAAAGTATCTTTCAGTGCAAAACCGGATCAGACTCCATCAGATGCTCCGGGGAATGAGCCCAAACAGACCCCGGGAGATTCTGCCGCAGTAACACCAGGCCGCACGCCATCCGGCGCAGGTACAGTACCGGAAAAGAGTCCGGCTGTTTCGACAACGAAGGCGCCGGATCAGACTTCACCGGCATTGACAGCGACAGATATGGAGCTGTCGGTGGATGTGAAAAACGTAACAGATCTTCCGGCAAAGTCAAAAATACAGTTGGCAGCGGGAAAGAGCATGCAGTTGAAGGTGACATTCCTGCCGGAGGGTGCGGGAACGCAGAAGCTGGTCTTTATGAGCAGTGATGCTTCTGTTGTCAGTGTGGACAGCAACGGTCTGATCCGGGCTGGCAAGAAAGCCGGAAGTGCAGTGATCACGGTATTGGCAGAAAGTGGCTTGAAAAAGACGATCACGGTATGTGTAAAGAAAAAAGCCGTTCAGAAAATAAAGATCACTGCATCAAAAAAGAAGCTTCGCGCAGGAGGAAAAACAAAATTAAAAGCAAAGATAACACCGGGAAATAAGCTGGTTTCCACAGACGTATTATGGAAGTCGGCAAAACCGGATATTGCAGTTGTAAATGATAAGGGGATGGTGAAAGCAAAGAAAAAGGGAAAGGTTAAGATTACAGCATATGCTACTGACGGCAGTGGCAGGAAAGCGTCAATCACATTGAGCATTAAATAAAAGCTGCAAAAGCACGAAGGGTTTTAGAAAAAAGGTACAGTAAAGGTACAGTAACCCCAAAATACGTTCAAACCTATAAAGATAAGTGGTCGCAAACCACTGGAAATAGGAGTTCACAAAATTTTCACAAAAATTATTAGCACTCCCTCTTGACGAGTGCTAATAAAAGTGATATAACATTCTACAGAACAAGGGAAGAGGTAATAGGAAGTCAGAAATGACTGGGACTTCATCCTACTTGCTCTGAGAAGAACAGTTCAATAAGGTTTGATTGAAGGAGGAATGACTTATGTTGATGCCTAGTATTTTTGGAGAGAATTTATTTGATGACTTTTTTGATGATTTCGCAAGACCAATGAATGTGATTCATTATGCAAACCCGACACCAAGTGCTATGAAGACCGATGTGAAAGAGACAGATGCCGGTTATGAGCTTGATATTGATCTGCCGGGTTATAAGAAGGAGGATGTAAAGGCAGAGCTTAAGGATGGTTATATGACCATCAGCGCTGAGAAGAAATCCGAGGACGGCGAAAAGGATGAGAAAAGCGGTAAGTATCTGCGCCGTGAGAGATATTATGGAAGCTGCAGCCGTAGCTTTTATGTAGGCGAGGATGTGACAGAGGAGGATATCAAAGCGAAGTTTGAGGATGGTATCCTGAAGATCTCTGTTCCAAAGAAGGAGCCTCAGCCTGCGGTTGAGCAGACAAAGACCATAGCTATTGAGGGATAATGTTCCGGAAAGGGAAGCATATCCTGTGAATATACCATACCATTCTTTTAAAGCAGCATCCCGGCGGAGGTTTTTAAAACGTCCACCGGGATGTTTTTTGTTAAAAATCGTACTTTCTTGAAATCGTACCATGAAATCTATGAAATCCCGTAATCATCATTTGACAAAAACAGTCATAATGTATAAAATAGAAAAGAACAGCAGCTTGATGCTCCTGTGCAGGATTAGTACATCGGTAGTATATCAGCTTCCCAAGCTGAGGAGGCGGGTTCGACTCCCGTATCCTGCTTGACCCGATTCGCAGGATTCTTATGAGTCCTGCGTTTTTTCTTTAACGAATGGAGGATTATTTCATGGTAATTGAACCAAAGGTAAAGGCATTTATCTGTACCACGGCACATCCGGCGGGATGCCGTGCGGCGGTACAGGCACAGATTGATTATGTAAAGGCACAGCCAAAGACGGAGGGAGCCAAAAAGGTACTGGTGATCGGCTGTTCCATGGGATACGGACTTGCTTCCCGTATTGCAGCAGCGTATTCGTGCGGAGCAGATACGCTGGGTATTATTTTTGACAAGCCGGCGAAGGGCAAGAGAACCGCAACGGCAGGTTGGTACAACACGGCAGCATTTGAGGAGATTGCAACGGCAGACGGTCTGTATGCAAAAACTCTGAACGGAGATGCGTATTCGGCAGAGATGAAGGAGCAGACCATTGAGACGATCAAAAAGGATCTCGGTCAGGTGGATATGGTGATCTACAGCATTGCGGCACCTCGTAGAACAGCACCGGACGGTGTGACGTATAAATCTGTGCTGAAAACCACAGGGGAGTCCTACACCAATCGTACCATTGATCTGAGAAACAATCAGCTCATGGAAGCAACCATTGAGCCGGCGACAGACGAGGAGATCCGGAACACCATCAAAGTTATGGGGGGCGAGGACTGGATTCTCTGGATCAAAGCATTGAAGGAGGCTGGCGTTCTTGCGGATGGTGCAAAGACCGTGGCATATTCTTATATTGGACCGGAGCTGACCTATCCGATCTACAAGGAAGGCTCTATCGGACAGGCAAAGAAGGATCTTTATGCTTCCGCAGACAAGATCCAGGCAGAGATTGACGGGGTTGAGGCATATGTTTCTGTGAATAAGGCGGTGGTAACACAGTCCAGTGCGGCGATTCCGATTGTGCCTCTTTATCTGGCAATCCTGTTTAAGGTAATGAAGGAGCAGAAGGTACAGGAGGGATGTATTGAGCAGATGTACCGTATGTTCCATGACCGTCTCTGCAATGGCGGGGCTGTCGTGACGGATGAGAACCGCCTGATCCGTATGGACGACTGGGAAATGGAGCCAAAGGTTCAGGAGGCTGTGGCCGAGATCTGGCAGAAGATCGATCAGGATAATCTGGAGGAGGTCACCGATCTGGAGGGATACTGGCAGGAGTTCTATGAGATTTTTGGATTCCGCATCGATGGTGTGGATTACAGTGCCGATGTGGACGCAGATGTACAGATTCCAAGCATTGCGGCAGAGTAGAGAAATAACCGTACAATTATTTTGATCAGGGATTTGCGACACGTCATTATTTATTATAAGGAAAACGGAATAAAAATTTAACAGGATGTATGTATGAGATGTTTCGTTACAGAAACAATCATACATACATTTTTTCGTCTCTGGGAAAATAGTGAAAACACAGTGGAGATCCAACTACAATTATAAAGCGGTTACTGGATAATAAATCCAACAAAATAGAAATGTAGTATAGAAAATATTCCTAAATTACAATGAAAATATTAGAGATATTTCACAAAAAAATATATAAATATATTAAAATCCTTGTGAAAATGACCAAAAAGGTGTATACTAGAAATAGATGTAAAACATTTTATGCAATCCGCAACGGGTTGGAGCGGAACAAAAGGGGGTCTTGATATGAATAAAGTAATTACTATCAGCAGACAGTATGGCAGTGGGGGGAGAGAAGTTGGACAGAAGCTGGCAGAGCATTACGGGATTCCGTTTTATGACAATGAGCTGATCACACGGGCGGCGAAGGAGAGCGGTTTTGCGGAGGAGACCTTTGCAAGAGCGGAGGACAAAGCCACGAATAGCTTATTGTATTCCCTTGCTATGGGGATCAATGTGTATGGCAATCAGGATTTTGGTTTTTCCGGCTTGAGTCTTGATGACCGTATTTTTTTGGCACAGTCGGATGTGATCCGGAAGGTGGCGGATGATGGACCATGCGTGATCGTTGGCAGATGTGCAGATTATGTATTGAAGGAGAGAACGAATATTTTCAATGTCTTTGTACAGGCTTCTCTTGATTTCCGCCTGAAACGTGTGGTAGAGAATTACGGAGAAAGCGAGAAAAAGGCAGGAGAGATTATTTTAAAGAACGATAAGCGCCGAGCAAACTACTACAATTATCATGTGGGTGAGAAGTGGACGAATCTGACCAACTACGATATGGTTGTCCGCAGTGATATTGCCGGTATTGATAAAGCGGTGGAGAGTATTTGCACTTACCTTGGCGAGTAACAGCAACAAAGGGGGATGTGTTATGGAGAAGATAGCAGATAAAATTAAGGAGATCATTGATAAGAGTGGCAATATTGTGGTCTTAAGCGGCCTGAATGTCATGAAGGAAACCGGGTTAAACGGTGTCCGTGCAGAGCATCTTGCCTATGAGACGGAGGAGAAGTACGGTTATGCCAATGATGAGATCATTTCGTCCGCATTTTATGCAAGGCGTAGTGAGATCTTTTATGATTATATCAAAAATGTCACGATCAATAAGGAAACAGCGGAGCCGACGATAGTTCACAAGGCAGTCCGCCAGCTGCAGCAGAAGGGAAAAGTGCCCCGTATTATCACATACACCGTGTATGGCCTCTATGAGAATGCGGGATGTGAGAATGTACTGGATATTCATGGATCTATCCAGAAAAATAAATGTCCTGCATGTGGTAAGATCTTTGATATGAAATACATCAAGGACTCTGTGGGAGAGCCGCTTTGCGATACCTGTAAAGTGCCGATCCGGCCGGGATTTCTCCTGCTGGGAGAGCGTGTGGATAACGGGAAAATGTCCGAGGCATGCGATGATATCGAAGCGGCAGATGTCCTTTTGGTACTGGGATTTGGTATTCGGGAGTCGCTGTGCCAGCATCTGCATAAATATTACAAAGGGAATAAGCTGATCCTTGTCAATACGGAGGAGAAGCTGGGAGATGAGCGTGCCGATTACAGGATATATGGGAAGATCGGTGAGATTGTTCCGTATATTACGGGCTATGATCCGGATGCTGTGTTCGGGGAGACGGATGAGGAATCGGAAGCGGCAGCAGCTATGGAGAAGGATCCGGCTGAGAATTCATAAAAAGTTTAATTTAAATTTCGAAAGAATTCAGAGCCTGGAAGGTTGCAAAACAAGCGAAAACGGTTTACAATTAATCTCTGTCCAGAGTTTTTTGGACGGAGATTTTCTTTTGCCACTGACAGCGGTTTTGTCGAACCGGCAGGAGAAATCATGGATAACAGACAGAGAATGAAAATGTGGAGGATTGTGAGATGAGCAAGGTTAGAACAAGATTTGCGCCAAGCCCGACAGGCAGAATGCATGTGGGAAATTTGAGAACAGCATTATACACATATTTGATCGCAAAGCATGAGGGCGGCGATTTTGTGCTTAGAATAGAAGATACCGATCAGGAGCGTTTCTTTGACGAGGCACTGGAGATCATTTATCGTACACTGGAAAAGACAGGCCTGAAGCATGATGAAGGTCCGGATAAGGATGGAGGCTATGGTCCGTATATTCAGAGTGAGCGTTGCAAGAGCGGTCTTTATATGAAATATGCAAAGGAGCTGATCGAGAAGGGGGAGGCATATTACTGCTTCTGTGATAAGGAACGGCTGGAGTCTCTCAAGCAGAATATCGGCGGTAAGGAGATCGTAGCGTACGACAAGCATTGTCTTCATTTGTCCAAGGAGGAGATTGAGGCAAATCTGGCAGCGGGAAAGCCTTATGTCATCCGTGCCAATGTACCAAATGAGGGAGTGACCACATTCCATGATGAGATTTACGGAGATATTTCCCAGCCGAATGAAGAGCTGGATGATATGATCCTGATCAAATCAGACGGATATCCAACTTACAATTTTGCCAATGTTATTGACGATCATCTGATGGGAATTACACATGTAGTACGTGGTAACGAGTATCTTTCCTCTGCACCGAAATATACCAGACTTTATCAGGCATTTGGATGGGAGGAGCCAAAGTATATCCATTGTCCGTTGATCACCAATGAGGAGCACCAGAAGCTCAGCAAGCGAAGCGGTCACTCTTCCTATGAGGATCTGATCGAGCAGGGATTTTTGTCTGAGGCAGTTGTAAATTATGTAGCGCTTCTGGGATGGAGTCCGACAGACAACCGCGAGATTTTCAGTCTGGAGGAGCTGGTAGAGAATTTTGATTACCACCATATCAGCAAATCACCGGCAGTTTTTGATATTGTAAAGCTGAAATGGATGAATGGTGAATATATCAAGGCGATGGATGATGAGGCATATTATGAGCATGCGCTTCCTGTGATCAAAGAGGTGATCACAAAGGATTATGATCTCAAGAAGATTGCTGATCTGGTTAAGACGCGTATCGAGATATTCCCGGAGATCAAGGAGAAGATTGACTTCTTTGAGGAGCTTCCGGAGTACGATATTGCAATGTATACACACAAGAAAATGAAGACCAACAGCGAGAATTCTTTGGCAGTATTAAAGGATATGCTGCCGCGTCTGGAGCAGCTTGAGGATTACAGCCATGATGGGATCGAGGCTGTCTGCAAGGCGTATATTGCGGAGAAGGAGATCAAGAACGGCGTATGCCTGTGGCCTCTTCGTACAGCAGTTTCCGGCAAACAGATGACACCGGGCGGTGCATACGAGATCATCGAGATCATTGGCAAGGACGAGACGATTGCCCGTATCAAGAAGGGTATTGAGTTGTTGGAAGCATAGAAAGGCGTATATGGAGTTAAATGATGCACAGAAAAAGGCGGTCTCTCATTTCGAGGGACCGATGATGGTCCTGGCGGGTCCGGGCTCTGGCAAAACCAGAGTCATTACCCACCGGGTCCGTTTTTTAATAGAGGAAAAGGGAGTCAATCCCTCAAATATCTTAGTGATTACATTTACAAAGGCAGCGGCGGTGGAGATGCGGGAACGCTACCGGCAGATGGCACCGGCATATAGTGCGCCGGTTTCTTTTAGTACATTTCATTCTATTTTTTTCACAATTTTAAAACATGCGTATCATTATAAGGCAAGTAATATTATCCGGGAGGACATGCGTCGTCAGCTTTTGAAGGAGATTGTGGACGAGACGGACATTGAGATACAGGATGAAAACGAATTCCTTAATGATCTGGGGTCTGAGATCAGCCGGGTGAAAGGCGGGAGGATGGATCTGGCTCATTATTATTCTCCGAATTGCCCGGGAGATACCTTTCGACGGATCTACGAGAAATATCAGAATGGTCTGGCAAGAAAACGGCTTTTGGATTTTGATGATATGCTTGTATACTGTTATGAGCTTCTGGATCAGCGTCCGGACATCCGTCAGATGTGGCAGAGACAGTTTCCATATATTCTCATTGATGAGTTTCAGGATATCAATCAGGTGCAGTATGACGTGGTCAGGCTGTTGGCACGGCCTCACAATAATCTGTTTATTGTGGGGGATGATGATCAGTCGATCTACGGATTTCGTGGGGCCAGACCGGATATCATGCAGAGCTTTGTGAAAGAATATTCACCGGAAGTATGCAAACTGAATGTAAATTATAGGAGCAAAGGCGAGATCATTGCCCTGGCGGGACGTGTGATCGGACATAATAAGAACCGTCTGGCAAAAAAGATCGTAGGGACGGAGAAAGATTTTGCAACGGGTTCTGCGGTATGCGTGCAGGAATTTCAGGGCATGACCGAGCAGAATGAGAAGATCCGGGAGGAGATCCTTTCGTATCGTCATCAAAAGATCCCGTACCGGGAGATGGCGGTGCTTTTCCGCACCAATACGCAGGCGAGAGCCATCAGTGCCAAGCTGAAGGAGTACAATATTCCTTTTGTGATGAAGGAAATGGTGCCAAATCTCTATGATCACTGGATCGTGCGGGATATTCTGACGTATATCCGGGTGGCAATGGGCAACCGGGAGCGGGCAAATATTTTGCGGATCATTAACCGGCCGAAGCGTTATGTCCACAGGAATGCATTGACGGAGCCTTATATTGATCTGAAGGAGCTGGAGCTTTTTTATGAGGATAAAGACTGGATGGTGGACCGGATCGTCAATCTCCGGGCAGATCTGGGGCTGATCGCAGATATGCGTCCCTATGCGGCGGTCAATTTTATCCGCCGGGGCGTGGGATATGACGATTATATCCAGGAATATGCGGAGTATCGGGGAATCCGTGCGGCGGATATGTACGAAATTCTGGACGAGCTGCAGGAGGCATCCAAGGGATTTAAAGATTTTGATGAGTGGTTTGAATACATCCGCAGCTATGGTGAGGAACTGAAAAAACAGAGCAAAAAAAGCCGACAGACGGACAATGGACAGCCGGAGGATGCAGTGATGCTTATGACCATGCACGGTTCAAAAGGTCTGGAGTTTGAATGTGTCTTTATTCCGGATGTCAATGAGGGGGTCACGCCATACAATAAGGCAGTGCTTACAGAGGATATCGAGGAGGAGCGCCGGATGTTTTATGTGGCAATGACCCGGGCGAAATCGCATCTTCATATTTATTATTTAAAGGAGCGGTTCAGCAAGGAGGTTTCGGTTTCGAGATTTGTAGGGGAAATGCTTGGAACGCCGGATAATTCTTCGGCAGCAGCAAGCTCCTGCATTTCCTTTAACAAAAAACGATAGCGCACATTTGCGGCGTTCATTTCATATATATAGCGGTCAATGAGATCGGGTTCGTTGGTGTTCTGTAGTCCCAGCCAGGCATCGTTGATGGCCTGCTGGCAGTCTTTGATCGCTTTTTTGAGAAAATCCTTTCGTTTTGGAGGGGTTTTCTTTTTGTTTTTCCATATTAATTGAATCATAATCATCCTCATTTCTGTTAGTGTTATCTGTTTTTGTCCCTTGCATCATATTATATGTTAAGTATAGACATGCTTCATTAAAAATATACGCGGTCTGCCCTGTGTTTTATAAAATTTTTGGTTTCGTATTGTGACAGGATTGGTCATATGGGGGCGGGACGTGCATATATTTTACAGTGAAGAAACAGAAGTGGACTTGTGTGCTTTTGTTTCTATGTGACAGTCGGAAACGAAAAAATATGAGAGATGTCGTGTCAGAAACGGCAGATGGGAGGAAATTGCATTGTACAAAGCGGCATTTTGTGTTTTGGTTATTATGTTCTTAATTTGTATGTGGAGAAATATGGGAAGGGTGATCATGAATGCGGCCATAAGATGCCTGTTTTGCTTGATCTGTGTCTATTTGTGTAATGATTTGATCCGGTATTTTGGCGGAAATATTGCCGTCAAAATTAACGAAATTACAGTGTGTGTTTCTACACTTTTGGGGATAAGCGGCGTGGCGGGATTATATATATTACAGTTATTTTTCACAATTCGTGGCTGATAATTTTGGAAAAAGTGCACGAAAATCATGTATTTGACATGGTGGGAAAGGGGTGCTATAGTTGGCGTCACCACAGCGAAAGGAGGTGGTGTGATCGACTATGCAGCAATGACAATTTTGTTGACATTGAGTTCTATCAGCGATCTGCAGGATTATCAGATACCCAATGATCTGGTCCTGGCAGGGTGGCTGTCGGCTCTGGTCTGCCGTTTGTACGGACAGGGAATTGCCGGAATGGGAGCCGGTATTTTTTGTATCATGATGGGGATCATTGTTTTGATGCCACTATATTGTATCCGGGGAATGGGAGCCGGGGATATCAAACTTTTATCGGTGATAGGCGGTATGTATGGGGTGGAAGTCTGGATGCAGACCGGAATCGTATTTGCGGTTCTGGCTGCAGCATTCTCGTTGATTCATATGCTGAGAAAGCATCTTTTTGCAAATCGGATCTGTTATTTGTTTCATTATGTGATTTCCGGTCAAAAAGAAATATACTACGATGCGGTGAGGGATGGAAGGGAAATGACAATTCCTTTGGCACCGGTTGTGGCAATGGCGTATTATATTGTGATTTTGCGTCTGTCATTATCCGGCCAATGTGATTTTATAAAGATATAACTTCCGGAATTCGCTGCATGATCTATTCGTATAGAGACAGGGGGGGATTATTTGAATAAATTACTTGTTGCGTTATACGACACACAGGGATATATGAAATCATTGGCTGACTATCTTGGAAAAAAGAATTTTTTGCTGGACAGCAGACTTTTTACAAAATCGGAAAGCCTGAATCTTTTTTTAAAAGATAGAAATCCGGATGTCCTTCTTTTGGGACAGGATGTTGACCGTACGGAGCTTCAGCATCTGGAGCGGGCAAAGCACCTGGTGATCATGTCAGAGGGAAATTGCATGTCAGAAGGTGGGGAGGATTATCCGTTGATTTTTAAATATCAGTCGGCAGAAAACATTTTGAAAGAAATATTCCGGATATTGGAGGGGACAGAAAAAGAGATCCCGGGTGCAGTGAAAATCAGGCATGGACAGACGGAATTTTTGGGAATCTACCGGCCGTATGGAGCAAACTTTCCGGTACAGCGGATTTGTCCGGACAAAGAAGAGGAAGAAAAAAAGAGTCTTTTTGTCAATATGGAAATTCTGAGCGGATTGTCCCGGAATAAGAGCCGTCCCGGACAGGAGGAGTACCGCGGACTGTCAGAACTGATCTTTTATCTGAAACAACGGAATGAGAAGCTGGCTTTGAAGCTGAAAAATCTGCTGATGCAATGGGAGAATATGGATTACATTGGACCGGTAGAGGATTTTCGTGATCTTTACAGTATCTGTAGAGATGATGTGGACAGGCTGTTAGCAATGCTTGCCAATGAGACAAGTTATGGAAGAGTTGTTTTTGATGTGGGGTTTCTGACGGATGCATCGCTCTATCTGCTGTATTGCTGCGATGGAATATATATTCCTAAAGCACAGAGCCTTTGGGAGGAAAATCAGAAAAATGCCTTGGAGAGACTGCTGTTGCGGGAGGGGCTTGAGGATGTGATCGAAAACATTCATTATGTTGCAGTGTAAGGGAGGGGATATGAGGAAGAACCGATTGGAACGGATTCAGCAGGAGATACAGGAGGAACTTTTGCTGGAATTGGAGCAGGGAGTCAGTCTTTCTGATGAGGAAATGCATGATGAAATAGAAGTACGTGTCCTAAAACATGGACAGGCGGAATGTCTGTCTATTGAGGAAAAGATGGAGCTTGTAAAAAAAATATTTAATTCTATACGACGTTATGATGTTCTGCAGGAGCTTTTGGAAGATCCGGATATCACAGAGATCATGATCAATGGTCCGGATCATATATTTATCGAAAAAGATGGAAAGCTGTCAGACTCCGGCATGAAATTTCCGGATCGTGCCAAGCTGGAGAACGTGATCCAGCAGATTGTGTCTAAGGTAAACCGGGTAGTTAATGAAGCGTCACCGATTGTGGATGTGCGTCTGATGGATGGATCCAGAGTAAATGTTGTTTTGCCGCCCATAGCCCTGGATGGACCTGTCATGACGATCCGGAGATTTCCGGAAACGCCCTTTCATATGGACAAGCTTATGGAGCTGGGCAGTATTACCCGGGAAGCGGCTGGTTTCCTGCAGATGCTGGTAGAAGCACGGTATAACATATTTATCAGCGGCGGCACCGGAAGTGGAAAGACGACATTTCTAAATGCGTTGTCAAATTTTATTCCATCAACGGAAAGAATCGTTACAATAGAGGATTCCGCAGAGCTCCAGATCCGGAATATTGCAAATCTGGTACGTATGGAGACTCGGAATGCAAATCTGGAAGGTAAAAATGAAATTACGATTCGCGATCTGGTGCGTTCGGCATTACGGCAGCGACCGGACAGGATCATTATTGGAGAGATCCGTGATGCAGCGGTGATCGAGCTTTTAAGTGCTATGAATACCGGTCATGACGGCAGCATATCCACCGGTCACGCAAACAGTCCGGCAGATATGCTGCGACGGTTGGAAACATTAGTACTCACGGGAATGGATATTCCGCTTCCGGCGGTTCGCAGTCAGATTGCTTCGGCAATAGAGATTGTGGTACAGCTTGGGCGGCTGCGTGATAAATCCAGAAAGGTTTTAGAGATTGATGAGGTCTGTGGTATGGAAAAGGGAGAAATTGTGCTGCGTCCATTATACCGGTTTCAGGAAACGAAGGGAAGTACCGGGGAGCATGTAGAAGGCAGACTTATGGCAACAGGAAATCTGCTTCAAAACAGGGGAAAGCTTGTTATGGCGGGAAAGGAGACGGTCAAGGATGAATCATAAGGAATGGCTGGAGAGTATTCGCTCCGGAATATCGCTGATCGTGCTGCTAGTTTTATTTTACCGGAATATATGGTGGGTGATTTGTGTGGGATTGCCGTTGGGCTGTCTGCAATACCGGCGTTTGAAAAGAAAGTGGGAGGAGGAAAGAAAATGGCAGTTAAATCTGGAATTTAAGGAAGGGCTTCAGGGAATCGCGGCAGCTCTGAATGCCGGATATTCCATAGAAAATGCCATCGAAGAAAGCCGCAGAGATCTGATCGTACTGTATGGAAGGGAGTCGCCGCTATGTTGGGAATTTCAGGTTATGCTGGAACAACTGCATATGAACAGACCTGTTGAGAGTGTGATGGATGAATTTGCAGTTAGAACGGGGGTGGAGGACATTCAGTGTTTTGCGGAGATATTTCGTACGGCAAGGAGATCCGGTGGTAATCTGGTATCTATTACCCGGTCCGCTGCGGAGAGGATTGGAGAAAAGATTGAAGTGAGCAGGGAAATTCGTACTCTGATTGCTGGAAAACAGATGGAGGGACGCATTATGAATATAGTACCTCTAGGTATGATACTTTATTTCTGGATCTGTTCTCCGGGGTTTCTTGACTGTTTTTATGGCGGTATATGGGGGCGTACGATAATGAGTTTCTTTTTGCTGATATATATCACAGCTTATTTGTTAAGCGAAAAAATATGCAGGATCCATGTGTGATCCCAGGGAACAGGTTTTCGTCTGATGGTGGGAACCGGAAGATTCCGGAAAGGCGGTTATTTATATGAAAATACCGGAACTTAAGAGGTGGGAAAGATATGTACATATGTTATCGCTAAAGCTTCATTTTTGGTGGAGGGAAAAACTCCATGTTCCATTTTCCCAGGAGAAAATAAAACGTCTGCAGATGATCAGACCGGGTAAATCCGGAAAAGAGCTGGAGGAGTGGGAGGATTGCCGGAGGTTTACGATGCTGATATTGGCGGCTGCGGCAACGATTGTTCTGACAGTGGTGGCCGTGGCAGGGGAACAGGGGACAAGCCTGTTGAAGAGATCCGGTTATCTGGAGCGGCTGGAGCCGGGGAAGGGAAGCAGAAAGGTACAGCTTAAGGTGCGGGGTGGGGGGACAGAGAAAAAAGTATCGGTTGTTATTCCGGAAAGAGAATACCGGCCGGAAGAACTGAAAGCCAAAATGGTGCAGGGCAGAAAATACATAGAAAAACAATATATTGGACAGAACAGATCTGCAGAACGGGTAGAAAAGCCACTTCAACTTGTGTCCCAGATTGCGGACAGTGCAATAAAAGTCAGATGGCAGTTGGATGCATCGGGATATGTCAACAAAGATGGAACGTTAAATAACGGTCATTTAAAAAAGACAGTGGAGGTATCAATTACTGCGGTCATGGTTTATAAGGAGGTGAAAGAGAGAGTAGTGCTGGAGTTTTCACTGTTTCCCCGGACAAAAAGCAGAGAGGAACGCTTTTGGGAGAACTGGGAAAGCCGGCTTGAGGAAGAAAAAGAAAGGTCGGCACAGCAAAGAGAGCTGGTTCTGCCCAGGGAGACGGATCAGAAAAGGCTCCGTTATACGGAGATTCGTCATCCGGTCTGGTCTAAGCTGCTTTTACTCGGTGGGATATTATGTGTATGTATTCCGTTTCTCTTAGATTATCAGATAGAACAGGGGATAAGGAAAAGAGATCTGCAGATGCAGAGGGAATATCCAGAGATGGTAGAACGATTTATCCTGCTTCTGGGAGCGGGACTGACGATTCGTGGTGCCTGGCAGAGAATTACAATGGACTATGAAAAGCGCAGGACAAAAGGAGAAATTTCGTATCATTTTCTTTATGAAGAAATGGTATTGACCAGGATTGATATGGAAAACGGAAAGAGTGAGGCGGCAGCATATACCGCTTTCGGAAGAAGAGTGTCCATGCTGCAGTATATGAAATTTAGTACATTGCTTGTACAGAATTTAAAAAAAGGCTCAGATGACCTGCTCCGGCGAATGGAGATGGAGGCTTCAGACGCGGTACGGGCGAGGCGGGAGCTTGCAAAAAAGCTTGGAGAAGAAGCAGGAACAAGACTTCTGCTTCCGATGATGATGATGCTTGTCGTTGTTTTTGCGTTAATTATGACAGCTGCATTCCGGGCGATGTAACAGATAAAAAGCAATATGGAAAGGAAGGTATCAGATATGAAATTATTAAAAAGATTTTGGATGGAAGAGGACGGCATTGGTGTTGTGGAAATTGTACTGATCCTGGTGATCCTCGTAGCATTGATCGTGATCTTTAAGGACAAGATTACAACAATTATCAGCAATGCATTTTCACAGATAGATGATGGGGCGGGGACGATCAATGACGGAATCAGCATATAGTGATGGAAGTATTACTGTTTTTATGACGTGTATTTTTCTTTTGTTGTTTGCCTTGACAGGAGCGGTCGTTGACAGTGCCAGATATTTTGGCTCCGGGGGATATGTGAAAGCTTCGGCGTTCGGTGCAGATGTAGCCGTTTATGGACGATACAACAAAGAATTATTTTCCGAATATGGACTGTTGGGCTATGGAGGCTTTGATGGACAGGGGGAGGGTGACTGGACGGCAGATTACAGGGAGATCCTATTAAAAAATCTGCAGGAATATCCGGAAGAAACGGACACAGAAGTCCGGATTCCCAAAACGTATGCCTCTGTGTATCAGATGAGTGCTGTAAGTGTGAAGCTGGATCAGGTGCATTATCTCACGGAAGAAAAGTATTTTTTGAAACAGCTGAAGAAATGGATCCGGACAGAGGGAGTCCGAAATATGGGACAGGAATTATTGGAACAGATTCAGGGGACGGATCAGGGAAAAAAGGAGAAACTGCTGGAAGATATAGAAAACGCAGAAAGGAAAAGTGAAGAAAACCGGCAAAAGGCACAGGATCAAAAGCAGCAGGAAGAGCAGAAAGATGCCGGGAAAGAACAACAAAGCACGGCACAGGAGGAGAAAAAACAGAAAACGGATACCGTAAAAAATCCGCTTGACTTTCTCAAGGAGCTGTTGAGAGACGGTATATTGTCTCTGGTGTGCGATCCGACAGAACTATGTGAGAAGGAAATCGATCATAGAGAAGAGGAAGTGGGAAATGCAGGTGGTAATCCGGACCGTGGAACCAGGGAAGCATCTGTTTCCCTAGATGATCCGGCATGGGATTCCGGAAAGTCGGGGATGAGGATACTGGGGAAATTTCTGAAGCAATCGGATTCCATGTGGAATGATGAAATGCTTGAGGATCAGGGGAAGAAAGGCTTACTTCTGATGTACGCATCCGATAAGCTGGGATCTTATGTCTCCGGGCAAGGGGGATGTGTTCCGTATGGACTGGAGTATCTGGCCAGCGGACAGAAAAATCAAAAGGATGCATTTGCGGCAGTGGTCAATCATTTATTTTTGATCCGTACAATGATCAATTTTCTATATGTGGAGAAGGATCCGCTATTGCAGGCACAGAGTCTCGAAACGGCAACCGCATTATCGGCCGCACTGATGGCGGAGGCGTTTATTCCGGTAATTCAAAAAGGGATTTTGCTGGTGCTTTCTCTGGAGGAAAGTTGTGTGGATATTGCGGCATTGCTTGATGGAAGGAGGGTGCCTGTGTTTAAGAATCGAAGTACATTTCAGATGAAATATCCGGAAATATGTATGGCAGGAAAAAGCCTGTTCCGGCAGAAAATGTGTCATTATCCCAAAATGAATCAAAAAGAAGCATTTGAAAGTACCACAGGTGGTCTGGGCTATACACAGTATCTGGGACTGATGCTGATGATGAATTCATGGGATAAACTCTGTCAGAGGACTTTTGATGTGATCCAGTATGATCTCAGGGAACGATACAATGCTACATTTTCGATCGATCGCTGCATTTGTCAGACAAAGGTGGAAATTATCTATGATATTCCTACATTGCTGCATTACTTTGCAGGAGAAAAAACATTTGGAAAAAACTCTGCTTCGGGGACGTCCGGATTACGACGCAAGGTATGTGTAATGTATGGGTATTCGTGATCATGAAAAGATTCCGGAGGTTATGCAGGGCGTCTTCTCAACGAGCTCTGTAGTAACGTTAATTAACAATTCTGATTTATTATGGCAGAAGCTGCTTCCCCCTATATAACAAGTGATTCTGATTGTATTAAAACCAATTAGTCAGTTTATTTTTGACGAGAAGGCGCTCTGCATAACCTCCGGAAAGAAATGCGAGGAGTGGGAGGATTCGATATGAAACGGACGAAAACACAACCGGGCAGATGGTGGTGCCGTGGCTCCTATACCGTGGAGGCGGCATTGACAGTTCCTCTGGGATTTTTGATCCTGATGTCTTTGAGCTGTCTATTAACGATGCTGCTTCGGCAAAATGACATTCAGATGTCGTTGCTGCATACGGTTCAAAGCTATAGCGTTACTAATAGCAAGCTGTCGTCAATAAGTGAGATTCCGGTTCAGGGAGTTTTGATCCGCTGGAAGGAACAGGATGGGGAGCAGTATTGTTATGTAAAATACCGCGAGAAGATTCCGTTTCTGGGGGCACGTCTGTTCCGGCTGCGGCGGTATCAGCAAATGGCAGTGACGGATTATTCCGGATGCAGCATGGTATCAGACGAAACAGGAGATGAAACGGTTTATCTGGCAGAAAATGGCAGAGTTTATCATAAGGACAGGGAATGCACCTATTTGCGGACGCGGATACAGCTGGATATGGTTTATGCGGTAAAAAACAAGCGGAACCAGTCCGGGGGGATTTATTATCCCTGCGAGAGCTGTTGCCGGGCACTGGTTCAATCAGATACAACAGAGGTGTATTATACGGTGTATGGAGACAGATATCATATAAGCGGTACATGCCCAAAACTGAAAAGAACCGTGCGTGCGGTGAAACGGTCGAAAGCAGGAAATCTGCCGCCGTGCAGTAAATGTGGAGGAAATGAATGAATTTGGATGTTATATGGATGGCGGGGGTTGTGATCCTGCTGGGAATCTGTGCAGTTATGGACTGTATGTATCAGAAAGTATGGATGCCCCTTGTGGTATTTATGGTTTTCTGTATTCTGATCTGCAAAGGAATTGGTGGAGACTTTTCATGGATGGAAGTTCTATGTGGAGTGGGAACCGGTGTGTTTTTTTATCTTTCGAGCCTTCTTACGAGAGGACAGATCGGGAGGGCAGATGCGGTTTTACTGGGAGTGTTGGCGGCAACGCTGGATCCGTGGAGGGGGATGGGATTCGTTTTTTGCAGCCTGATGGCTGCTTTCTGTGTGGCAGTGCTTCTTATGGCAGTCTGGCATAAAAAGCGAACGACAAGAATGCCCATGGTGCCATTCATGTGGGTGGGTTATGTAATGATGCTTTTGTTATAGGAGGTGAGAGGAAATGAACAGATATCTCTGGGATGGCAGTTATACCGTAGAGGCAGCGTTTATTGTGCCGATGGTGCTGGGGATCCTTTATGCCTGGATGTTTCATTTGTTTTATCTTCATGATCAGGTAGTGATGGATGGAATGCTGCAGGAGTTGGTGGTGCAGTGGCCGGAGGATGATTGGGAGGACGATCAGAGGACGCAGGAGTGGCGGAAACAGATACAAAATGATCTTTGGATCGCTAAAATTGACAAAATAGAAATACAGCAAAATAAACTTCGGACAAAGGGAACGATATCCGCATCTGCGGCATGGAGGATTCCGGTTATGGAAATGTTTATGGGCAATCGCTTTACGAGCAGTATTACTCAAAATGTTTCTAATGTACGTGCGGAAGAAGTACTGCGGATTCATGGAAAGGAGGAAAAAGAAAATGGAGGAGCCGGGAGGGAGTAAATGGGACATTCGGGAGGAGAGAGAATATTTTGTGGTGGAGGGAGATGCGGACTACAGCGAGTGCACAGATATTAAAATGCTGTTTCATAATCAGGTGCCCGGAATCCTGCCAATGCAGCTGCGTTATGTAGACAACCGGTGCGGATATTACTATCAGGTGGCGGAGCAGATATCCCTTAGCAGGGTATTGGCAGATAAAAAGCTTGATCGGGATATGGCGAGACAGCTTTGTGAGGATATATACCACAGCTGCAGTGCGTGTGATATGTTCTTTCTTCAAATGGAACATTTTATGTTTATTCCGGAACGGATATATTGGAGTCCACGGAATCGCAGCTTTTCCTTCTGTTATTTTCCCGGACATCAGGAGATGTTCGGGGAACAGATGAAGAAGCTTGGTGAATATCTTTTGACAGTGACGGATCACAATGACAAAGCAGGAAGAGAATTTGTATATGGCCTGTATGATCTTGTAAGCGGAAGCAGTTTTGTACTGACGGAACTGGAGGAATATTTGAGGAAGCATGCATCGAATGAAACGGAACCGGAAACCAAAAAGGAAGAAGGGGGTTGTGAAAAGATGCCTGCAGAAGCGGCCGGTATAAATAAGTTCCGGAAGGATGGAAAAGGGGAGGAGAAGGAAGCATCAGAGGAAAACGGTGATTCCCGGAAACCGGAAGAGCAGAAATGTGAAAAAAGGGGGATTGATACTTCGTTTTATCTGAAAAACACATCAAAATGCCGGATGGTACCGCAAAAAATACATTTAAAGCATGAAATGTCTGTAGTAGGGCGTTCTCCGGATAGTGATATTGTACTGCCGGGGGCGCAGATCAGCTGGCAGCATGCCCGGATCGAAATTGATGAAGAGGGGATTTTTATATCGGATGTTAATTCATTCAATGGGGTATTTTTAAATGAAAAACGTTTGATAAAAGAACATCCGGTACTCTGCAAGGAAGGTGATACCATTAGTTTTGCAGATATTACCTACTTACTTTGTACCGGATGAAAAATCAGATTTATTTTTTTGTTTTTAAACTATAAATATCGTAAAAGCTCAGGATTAAAAGATCCGGCTCAATGAGCACTTACATGAACAGCATCATCGCATCAGTGGGCACTTAAACGGACAGCATCATAAAGGTGGTTATAGCCTTCATGATCCATGGAGGTAGTCAGATGACCGTTTTTGTCAATCTGGAAATGATAGATATTGTATTCTCCATTTTCATAGGAAAAATCAGTACCGTTGTCTTGATAATGGCAGTACTCGGCAGGGGCGTCAGAAGTGTAATATTCTAAGATCAGCTCTCTGGCACCGCCATCCGGGATATGATTAAGCTGTGGCCAGGCAGGAATAATACTACCAGCCTTAATATAGATCGGACATATGTCCAGAGGGGCATCCCGGAGGATATATTTTCCACCTTCGATGCGTTCCTTGGTCCAGTAGTCGACCCATGTTCCTTCCGGGAGATATACCGGTCTGACGTGGGCACCCTGATCAGTGACAGGAGCGACCAGGATACGGTCTCCCACCAGATATTCATCGTTGCATTCATAAACCTCCGGATCGTTCTGGTAGTGCATGACCAGGGGACGAATGATCGGCATACCGGTCTGTGATTCTTCGTAGAACAGATCATACAGATACGGAATAAATCTGTAACGAAGCTTCAAATAGGTACGGTAAATGTCGAGAGTCTGGCGGTCAAACTGCCATGGCTCCTGACAGCGGGAGAACTTCGCGCAGTGGTTACGGAACAGCGGAGCAAAGCAGCTTGCCTGTATCCAGCGGCAGAGAAGCTCCGGAGTTGTATTGGAGCCAAAGCCGCCAATGTCTGTACCGACAAATGGCATGCCGGACATGCCGAGGTTTAATAACTGTGGAATGGACATTTTCAGATGAGCCCATATACTTTGGTTGTCTCCGGTCCATGCGGTGGAATATTTCTGAGAGCCGCTGTAGCAGGCTCTTGTAATGACAAACGGGCGTTTGCCGCTGGTTTCTTTCAGACCATCATAAGTAGCTTTCGTCATAAGGTGACCATAGACATTGTGAACCTCTTTGTGAAGCCGTGGCATATGATCTCCCGGAAATACAACATCCTCCGGCAGGGGACCACGGAAGCTTGCAGGCTCGTTCATGTCGTTCCAGATACCGCTGATGCCCTGGTCCACCAGAAATTTTGTCTGGCTGCCCCACCAGTTTCGCACGGTAGAGGAAGTATAATCCGGAAAGACAGAGTCTCCGGGCCAGACAACATTTTCGTATACATCGCCCTCTGGGGTCTGTGCGAAATAGTGATTGCGGATGCCCTCGTCATACATATGATATCCCTTTTCTACTTTGGTACCGGGATCAATGATGGTGACTAAGCGGATGCCTTTGTCCTGCAGGGTGTTGCTGAGACCGGACAGATCCGGAAATTTGTTTTTATCTACGGTAAAGACCTTGTAATGATCCATGTAATCAATATCCATATGGATCACATCGCAAGGCAGATCATTTTTGATAAAGTTTTTGGCCAGCTCAAGAACCTCCTGTTGGGAGGAATAGCCCCAGCGGGACTGGTGGTAGCCCAGAGTCCAAAGCTGAGGAAGAGGGCATCGGCCGGTGAGGTCGGTATAACTTTTAATCACGTCAGCGATGGTTTCACCATAGATGAAGTAATAGTCCAGTTCGCCGTCGGCGGCACCGATGGAATAGTATTCTGTAGAACTATAGCCCATATCAAAGCTTGTCTTGTAATGATTGTCAAAAAAGATACCATAGACACAGTCTTTGCGGAGGGTGATGAAAAAAGGAATGGATTTGTACAGTGCCTTAAAGGTAGGGTTTTCTACATGAGGATCTGGGTTGTCTGAATTCCACATGGTATAGTCGTAGCCAATCTTATTCAAAAAACCGGTCTTGTCACCAAGTCCATAAAATACTTCATCTCCATACAGAGATTTCGTGATCTGGAAACGACAGGCATCGTCACCGGCATGAACGACATGTCCCTCCTGGCGCATCTGTTCGATTTCCTCCTCGGTCAGAGCCTCTGCCTCCTGCAGCTTTCCGGTATAATCGGAACACAGAGGCGTTCCGTCAGCAGAGCAGATCTGCAGATGGAGCTGGTCATCCAGCGAAATCCGCAAAGTTTTTGTGGCAAGTGTAAGGAGGGAAGGGGCGTTTTCACAAACATCCACAGCTGCAGCGTTTCCTTGTGTTTCCTGAGAGGTGGCAGCAGCTTCGGTGAGAGAGGCGGCATCACAGGTTTGCTCTTCTGTTTGTGTGCCGCATGGATTTACTGCAGTCAGCGTTCCAGCAGGGGATGGTCTGTTTTCGACAGCAAAGGACTCCTGAGTTCTTGCGTGGATTCGCAGTGTTGTGTCGGTTACTGCCTCGATCTGAAGAGGGGTTCCGGAAACATTGGTGTATTTGTCTAAGAGATCTCCTGCATAAATCGAGCAGGAGTGACCGGATAATTTATATTTCCATGGAAATGTACTCATTATATATCAAGCTCCTTTGTATTTATTTCTATCCGTTATTTTACAAAATGAATTTGATGGATGCAATGCTGTAATCATTAGAAATATATGAATATTTTATGAAAAGATCACGGAAGCATCTATTAATTCTGTTTTGATCACAATGTATGGATAAGTTTCGGTCTGGCTGGTGTCTTCGCTCTTTTTGGGACCGGTCAGCTCTGTGGCGAAAACAAGACCATCCTTTGATTCGTAGAAATCTGTAACGGCAATATTATAGCCGTCTGTCTGCTGGGTGCCATATCCTTTTACGATATAAAGGCAGCTTCCGTCGGAATATGTAAGCTCAAAGGCATCGTTACATCTGTCGTCAATAAGCTCCTGCAATTCTGGCGGAATATCTGTTCCTGCAACAACAGTAAAGTCCAGATCTTTGGTCTTTTCCGGAAGTTTGTTTTTCTCACAACCGGTCAGCAGGGGGAGAAGCAGGAATAATAAAAGCAGAAAGAACAGTGGTGAAAACCGGGGGTGTCGGGAGAGACAGCAGGGAAGGGGGAGGGGGAGCGGGAGAGACTGGTCTGGCTTTTTGTAAAAACGGCTTAATGATGGCATAAAATCTCCTTTGTCATACGAATTCCGTGAATGCATAAGAACGGAATGAATGACGAAGTAATATTGATATAATTTATTCGAAAAACAATAAACATATGCAAAAAACACAGGAAATTCATGTAAAATAACACCAATTTTATCAATAAATTAGGGTGGATTCGTTGATTTTTTGACTTTTATAGTATATGATGGTAGAGTGATTGTGAATAGAATCTAGAAGTCGATAATTTCAGGGAGGATACTACGAATGAACGAAATTAACAAGGAAGAATTCAAAAAAGACATTGAGAATTATGCAAAAGTCTTGTTCCGTAAATCCATCAAAGAAGCCAGTGATCAGGAGAAGTTTCAGGCTGTTTCCTACGCAGTAAAGGATATTGTAGTCGATCAGTGGATGGCAACTCATAAGACATATGAGGAGCAGGATGTAAAGACAGTGTACTACCTGTCAATGGAGTTTTTGACAGGACGTGCCTTAGGAAACATCATCATCAATTTAAAGGGCAATAAGGCAATCAAGGAAGCTGTAGAAGAGCTGGGAATGAATCTGGACGTGATCGAGGATCAGGAGCCGGATGCAGCACTTGGTAACGGTGGTCTTGGACGTCTGGCTGCATGTTTCCTGGATTCATTGTCTACATTGGGATATCCTGCATATGGATGTGGTATCCGTTATAAATATGGTATGTTCAAACAGGTTATCGAGAATGGTTATCAGATCGAGAAACCGGATGACTGGTTAAAGAACGGTAATCCATTTGAGATCAAGCGTCCGGAGTATGCCGTAGAGGTTAAGTTTGGCGGTTACGTTGCAATGCGCAAGGATGAGTTTGGCAGAGACAAGTTTGTACAGGAGAATTATCAGTCCGTACTTGCTGTTCCCTACGATCTCCCGGTTGTGGGTTACAACAATAACGTAGTAAATACACTGCGTATCTGGGATGCAGAGGCGATTGATACTTTCAATCTGGATTCCTTTGATAAGGGTGATTATCAGAAGGCAGTAGAGCAGCAGAACCTTGCACGTACCATCTGTGAGGTACTTTATCCAAACGACAATCATATGGCTGGTAAAGAGCTTCGTCTGAAACAGCAGTATTTCTTTGTATCTGCCAGCGTTCAGAGAGCTGTTGCAAAATATATGGAGAAGCATGATGATATTCGTAAGATTTACGAAAAGGTCTGCTTCCAGTTAAATGATACACATCCAACCGTAACTGTATCCGAGTTGATGCGTATCTTGGTTGACGATTATGGTCTTGAGTGGGATGAGGCATGGAGCATTACCAATAAGACATGTGCATATACAAACCATACAATCATGTCCGAGGCATTGGAGAAATGGCCGCTGGAGCTGTTCTCAAGACTGCTTCCTCGTATCTATCAGATTACAGAAGAGATCAACCGTCGTTTCATTCTTCAGATCCAGGCTGCTTATCCGGGAGATAACAGCAAGGTTGAGAAGATGGCGATCATTTATGACGGACAGGTTAAGATGGCACATCTTGCAATTGCAGCAAGCTTCTCAGTAAACGGTGTTGCCAAGCTTCATACAGAGATTCTGAAGAATCAGGAGCTTAAGGATTTCTATCAGATGATGCCTGAGAAGTTCAACAACAAGACAAACGGTATTACCCAGAGACGTTTCCTTCTTCATGGAAACCCACTTCTTGCAGATTGGGTAACTAAGAAGATCGGTGATGACTGGATCACTAACCTGGCACATATCAATGAGCTGGGTATTTATGCAGATGATGAGCTGAGCCGCAAGGAGTTCATGAACATCAAGTATCAGAATAAGGTTCGTCTGGCGAAGTACATCAAAGAACACAATGGCGTCGAGGTAAATCCTCGTTCCATCTTCGATGTGCAGGTAAAGAGACTTCACGAATACAAGCGTCAGCTTTTGAATATTCTTCATATTATGTATCTGTACAATGAGCTGAAGAAGAATCCGGAGATGGATTTCTATCCTCGCACCTTCATTTTTGGTGCCAAGGCATCCGCCGGATATCACAGAGCAAAATCCATTATCAAGCTGATCAACAGCGTTGGTGATGTGATCAACAACGATAAGGATATCCTTGACAAGATTAAAGTTGTATTTATCGAGAACTACCGCGTATCCAATGCAGAGATCATCTTTGCAGCAGCCGATGTATCTGAGCAGATCTCAACTGCCAGCAAGGAGGCTTCCGGTACCGGTAATATGAAGTTTATGCTGAACGGTGCCCTGACACTGGGAACCATGGACGGTGCAAATGTTGAGATCGTTGATGAGGTTGGCGAGGAGAATGCATTTATCTTTGGTCTTTCTTCTGACGAGGTTATTGCATATGAGCAGAATGGTCAGTATAACCCAAGAGATATTTACAATATCGATTCTGACATTCGTGCGGTGATGACACAGCTTGTGGATGGCACATATGCTTCCGGAAATCTTGATGAGTTCCGTGACATTTACAATTCACTGTTAGATGGTAACGGTGGACGTCCGGATATGTACTTTATCCTGAAGGATTTCCGTTCCTATGCAGATGCGCAGAAGAGAGTTGAAGCTGCATACCGTGATGAAGAGGGCTGGGCAAGATCGGCACTTCTCAATGTATCTAAGAGTGGTAAGTTTACATCTGACCGTACCATCGAGGAGTATGCTCATGAAATCTGGCATCTTGAGAAGGTAACCGTAGAGGTTCCTGAGGATGACGAGTAATAAAATAATTGCTTCGGAGACGGAGCAACATATTCACTGCCCTATGCAATTTGCATAGGGCAGTTGTAAACAGAAAACGATGCGGACAACAGATGATACATTTCGTCGGTATGGATGCATCAATTAGTTCCCGGATGTTCTGGATCACAGAACAGAAGGGAGAATGGAGGGGTTATTATGAGTATGGACAACATTATTAAAATTCCGGCTAGGTGCAATCGCAAGATCGAATTAAAGGCGATTCCGGGACATTTTGCAACAAATCATTCCCATATCAATTACTATCTGGATATGACACCGATCAAGTACCGTCACACGGAGGCACAGCTTGTAGCTAAGGAAATGGTGAAAAAATACCGTCATACTACAGCGGTAGATGCAATCGTATGTATGGACGGATGTGAAGTGATCGGTGCTTATCTGGCAGAAGAGCTTACAGCAGCCGGCATTATGTCTCTGAACTCCCATGAGTGTGTGAATGTCATTACACCGGAGATCAATTCCAGTGGACAGATCATCTTCCGTGAGAATGTGGAGCCAATGGTACTGCATAAGCATGTTGTAGTACTTATTGCCAGTGCAACGACAGGCAAGACCATCCAGCAGAGCATTGATGGTATTAGTTACTATGGAGGTATTGTAGAGGGGGTGTCCGCACTTTTCTCTGCCGTTGATAATGTAGGCGGCGTTGATGTAGACTCCATCTTTACCACCAGTGACATTCCGGATTATGCGACATACAGACCGGGTGCATGTCCGTTCTGTGATGGGAAGCAGAAGCTGGATGCCATTGTAAACAGCTTTGGATATTCTAAGATTTAACAGGGAGGCATCATGAAAAAGAAACAATGGATTGGAATTGTTGTGGCAGGCGTAGTGTTTATCGCCGTATGTGCAACGGGCATTTTTTCAAATGTCGTACAATCAAAACTTACAGAAAAAGCAGATACAAAGTCAAAAACAAGTACATCAGAAATGTTAAGCAGCATCTGGGGATCTTCCGAGGAGAAGGTTACATTACCGGAGGAGGATTTCGTGGGAGTGCTGAATATTGTGGGGACAATTCAGGCAAACTCATCCAATAGCATCAGTCTAACAGGCTCCGATGATGGTCAGTACAATCATAATCTCTACATGAAATATGTTGATGAGCTGGAGAAGTCAAAAAACAATAAGGCGATCCTTCTGTATGTCAACAGTCCGGGAGGAACCGTGTATGAGAGTGATGAGCTGTATCTGAAGCTGATGGAATATAAAGAGAAGACAAAACGACCGGTATATGCATACTTTGGTTCACAGGCATGCTCCGGGGCATATTATATTTCTATGGCGGCTGACAAGATTTATACGAATCGTAATACATGGACCGGTTCCATCGGTGTTATTGTATCTCTGACCAATTACAAAAAGCTTTATGACAAGCTTGGAATCAAGGAGATTGATATTACCAGTGGTAAAAATAAGTCTATGGGTTCCGGCGGTCTTGATCTGACCGATGAGCAGTATGACATTCTGCAGAGTCTGGTGGATGAGGCATATGACCAGTTTGCCGGGATTGTCAGCGAGGGCAGAGGTATCGACATTGCTACGGTCAAGAAGATTGCCGACGGTAGAATCTATTCTGCAAAGCAGGCAAAGGAGAAGAAGCTGGTGGATGAGATCGGTACCGAGGATGAGCTGAAGGCATTGATCCAGAAAGAAAATAAGCTGTCAGATGATGTCGTATATGATACGGCAAAAAGCTCCGGTTCTGATTTTCTGTCTAATCTGATGGGATCTGTGCAGAAGATCATGCCAAAATCTGACAGTGAGCTGGCAGTAGATATTATTGAAAATAAAGGAAAAGGAGTGCTGATGTATTATGCAGACTAATACGAAGGATCAGGTATATGCCGGATTTTTCGTACGTCTGACGGCATTCCTGGTAGATATGATCATCGTCAATGCCGCATTGCTGGTGATTCGGATCCCGATGTGGATATTATCGTTAAACAGTCCGGATAACGTATTGGTGCGGGATTTCATTTTTCAGTATTCCATGGTAGATATCGTCTGCTATCTGTTGATGGTACTGTACTTTACATTGCTGACGTATTATACAGGGGCAACCCTTGGCAAAAAGCTTTTTCAGCTTCGGGTGGTCAGCATGGAAGACCGGAAAATGACATTCTTTGAGGTACTTTACCGGGAGAGCATCGGCAGGTTTTTGTCCGGAGTGATCATGAACCTGGGATACCTGCTGATCCTGGCACAGAAAGAACACCGCGGGATCCATGATCTGCTGGCGGATACCAGCGTGATCTATTATCATGAAAAGAAGGTGTATGTGCATACACAGATGAATTATCGGAATATGGTGCCCCAGCCGGGATATACTGTACCGCCGCAGGGAGGTATGAAACCACAGAGTGGGGAACAGGTATCCTCGCAGGAGATGACATCTGCTACAGCTCCGGTACAGAGTTCTCCGCAGGAGACAGAGGATCACGCAAATGTCGATTAGATTTTTTAAAGTCATTGAATAAATTCGAAAATGCCTGTCAAAAATAAAGACAGAAGATATCGGAAAGCATCTCGATAGATTTGAGGTGCTTTTCTTTCTTTTCTGAATAGGCGGTTTCTGTGACAAAATATGTCAATGAAACGGCTATTGGTATAAAAGAAAAGAGGCGGCAGCGTCTCAGAATGGAGGGACAGGATGAAGAATAAACGCAATGATTTTAAGGAACTGAACACACAGTCAAAAAGAAGCTTTTATGTGGCAGCATGTGCGGTGCTGGCATGTGCGGCAGTACTGGGGACAGCGTATTTTCAGACGAAGAAAACAGATAACACAGGACATAAGGTGGCGGAAAAACCTGCTGCAACCATAGCCGGAGAGTCAGCTATTGATAAAAACTGGAAAGCGGATGCCCAGGGAATTGGCAAAGCAGACAGCGAGCAGGCAAGCACTACGATGAATGTAGATGATCTCGCTAAAAAGAAGGAAAAGGCAGCAAAGAAAAATGTTGAGGTTAAGGCAAATCAGGCAAAGAAAAAGGACACAAAAAATACGTCAAAGGCAACCATGATGTCGGTAAACCACAGAAGCTTCAATGAGGAAAAGGGATTGACATGGCCGGTTAAAGGGGATGTCCTGATGAAATTCAGCCAGAGCAATAATATTTATTTCAAAACCCTCGCACAGTATAAGAGCAATCCGGCAATTGAGATTTCTGCCGATGAAGGAACCAAAGTGATCGCCTCGGCAGCAGGAACCGTGACCAAGATCAGCAAGGATGATATCACCGGAACAATGGTTACTACAGATATCGGAAGTAATTATAAAGTCACCTACGGCCAGTTGACAAACCTTAAAGTCAAAAAAGGGGATGAAGTCAAGGAGGGTCAGCTTTTGGGAACTGTTGCAGCTCCAACAAAATATTTCAGCGAAGAGGGAAGCAACCTGTTCTTTCAGGTGAAAGAAAATGGAAAAGCGGTGGATCCGCTGCTGTTATTGAATTAATAACTATAAAGATAGTGAGATCTGATATATGCCCAAATAAATATCTTAAAGAAGTCTTAAGAATTTTATTCATATATTTTAAGAATTATCTGGTACTATAACCCCAGTGGCAGCTTTGTCACTGGGGCTTTTTATGGAAGAAGGGAGGTTTTGATATGCTGACTCGTATGCTGAAAATAAGCATAAAAAGAATGAAGCGTTCTTATTTGCTGTTGTTTTTCACGTTGGTATTTGGAATTGCCGCACTCGTGGTTTCGATGTTAATGGTGCGTACACAAAAGATGCGGGAAGCGGATACGATATTGCAGGATTATGGGAATTATGACATTGCATTTTGTGATTCAACAAAAGAATTGGAAAAAGAAATTAAGAATGACACACGTTTTTCAAAATTGGGATATGTATATGATTTTGGAACGGTTTCCCTGACGCAAAGCGGAAATGAGATCAATTTGGGAGCATTGAAGGATCAAAAGACAGAAGACCTGCTCTATATTCACCCAGTGAGTGGCAGATATCCGAAGTCGGAGGGGGAAATATGTGTTGACAGACTTACATTAAAAAGTGGCGGATATTCCGAAAAGCTGGGGCAGCAAATTTCATTATCATACCTTGATGAAAATGAAACGATATGTTACAGGAAATTTAAATTAGTTGGAATTATAGAAGTACAAAAACAGGATGAGGGAACCATATATACGAGCAGAAAATATCCTGAAAAGATGTTTTCGGTGGATCAGGTGAACGAAATTGGTTTTCCTCTTGCCTATATCAGTATGGATGAAGCAAGAAAAATATTTACCAAATCGAAAAAGCATATATTAGCAAATGTTTCATCAAAAGAAAATACGGATGATGTTTTTAATTCCTATTTGGGTATGGAAAATGGAACGGTTGATTCTTCTCTGACGGAAAAATTACATATTGACGTTGATCATGTATTTGGAAGAGAATGGGCGGCTGTTTGTATTGTTGGAAAGCAGATGGAGAATGGTACGAATTCTGATGTGCTCACAAAAAGTGTGGAGCAGGGAGATGTAGAAACAGATGTATATACGAAGTATTTTATTCCGATTTTTATGGTATTAATTTTGCTTATTTCATCGGTTGGAATTTATGACGTCATAAGACTTTCTGTGGAAGAGCGGAGGGAAGTATATGGAATTCTTTTAGGAATGGGAATGACGGGGCTGCGTATTTTAGGATATCTGGTGTTTGAATTTTTGATATTACTTATTGTCAGTATATTTGCTGGCTGGGGGCTTGGTTCTCTCAGTTATCAGTTAGCCCTTATGGGCATACAGAAAATATTTGGTATTGGTTTGCCGTCTGCATTGATGATGGATGAATATTTCGGATTTTATATTAAAATGGCAACAAAAAATCCATGGTTTTGGTCGGCAGTCATTGCGTCTTTGGTGACAGTTGTCGGTATTATCGGAGTTTCCGTTGATCTGCTTTCTATGACGCCAATTAAACTGGAGCATTCATCCATTCATAAGAAAAGACGCCGGAAACAGTCCCGGAATATAAGTTATCTTATAAATCGTTATGTGGGGAAAGGTTCTTTTTTGGAAAATTGTATACCGTATGTTATGGTTTGTGTTTTGATGTCTGTTTTCATCTTTGGTTTTTTGTTTTTTAGAGCGAAATCGCAGGATGATACCAAGCAGATGACGGAAAGAATCGAGAGTGCCCGCATAAATGGTATGGATTATTATATGAAGCAGAATAGTACAATTTTCAGCGGCACCATGCAATATATGCATAACAGTGGGGTGACCGAGGAAGCATTTGATGATTTAAAAGAAGAAAGGTCCGTCGAAGAAGTAAAGGGAGTTGTGGAAAATAACTCTACCATGCTGCTGTATCGTTCGGAAGATATGATTTCCAATGTATTAAAGCCTCAAAGTGAATATTTCGATCCAATCAATAATGATGTGAATCGTAAGCTTGATGCAAAGGCGAATCTAAAATATTTTCAGTCTATGGGAATTGACACAAAGAAACAGGAGGCTTTTCATATACCGACGATTGGCGTCCGGGATGAGGATCTGAGCAGCTTTGAAGATGCTGTGATCAAAGGAGAGCTCCATCCGGATAAATTAAAAACAGGAGAAGAGGTTTTGGTGGTTGTAACCGATGAAAGTCTTGCGTCATATTTTGTTCCGGGAGAGGAACTGCCTTTATATGATGTGGTCAGGCCGAAGGGGTTGGATGAGAGTCAGGAGATTTTATCCGGGCAAGTACCGAAAAGCTACAAAGTGAAAGAAAAATCATATTCTGTTACGCTTGGCGGAGTAACAAGAACATATTACCGTTATGATTCATTGAAATCATGTCATACACGTATTGGAGCCGTTATTTGTGTTGATGCAGAAGAGTACTCATTTTATTTTGACCGCGGTGAAACGGGGTATCAGGTGAATTTACTGACCGGGAAAAATGCATTTAAGAATTGGGGGTTATCAAACCGTAATTATACCAGTGTGGGAGTAACATTGAAGGACAAAAAAGGATCAGAAACATTTGATTCCACATGGATGCGGGTTCTAAAAGATGCAAAATATATGGATTTTGTTGATGTATATAGTGTGCTTCGTGAAAGGGAACGGACGATACAGCAGATCATGGCAATTTTTTATTTCGTATTTGCTGTCTTATTATTGATTGGGATGTTATGTATCAGTAATTCCATCGCTATGCGTATGTGTGGAATGGAAAAAGAGCAGATCATATTATATAATCTGGGCCTGACGAAAAATCAAATTCTAAATATTTATATAAAAAGATATGCCCGACTGGGAATAGTTGGTGCCGTTTTTAGTTTATTTCCGGTCGTAATATATACCGTTTTGGAGAAATATGCTTCTGATCTGATAAAAACTGCCAACAAAATGGATACGACAGATGCTCTTTTTATGCAGAAGCCATGGGTAGAAATTATTCCAAAGTATGAAATGATAAACAAGGAATGTGTCGTTGTCATTTTGGCAGGAGCTGTTATATCAGTTATTGTTATATCTTTGCTGGTGTTATTACAGAACGGACGGTTAAATAAAACTTTAAATTTGAACAGGCAGGAAGAGGAATGATTTGAAACAGGAGGTGCGGGATGGAAAACATTATAACAATAAAGAAAATCGTTAAATCATATGGAATGGGAGAGGGAATCGTGCATGCACTTGACGGCGTCAATCTGGAAATTGCAGCGGGGGAGCTGGTTGCCGTGGTAGGTGCAAGCGGAAGTGGAAAGTCTACGTTATTACATATGATCGGGGGAATGGACAGTCCCACGGCAGGCTCCGTTTTCTTTAACGGAAAAGATATCAGTAAATATTCGAAAAAGCAAAAAGCGAAATACCGGTGTGAAAATGTTGGCATTGTTTTTCAGAATTTTAAACTGATCGAGGAGCTGAATGTCCGGGAAAATATTATAATGCCTGTGCTGATCGCCAGGAAAAAAGTAGACGAAGATTACTACAATGCATTAGTGGAAATGTTAGGCTTATCAGAAAGGCAAAGCCACTTGCCAAGTGAATTGTCCGGGGGACAGAAACAGCGGGTGGCAATCGCAAGGGCACTTATCAATAAACCGGAACTGCTTCTTGCAGATGAACCCACAGGTAATTTGGATAAAAAGAACAGTGAGGAAATTATGCAGATTTTTTTGGGCATTCATAAAAAGGGGAAGACGATCGTATTGGTGACTCATGACCGGGAGATTGCAGAGCAGTGTCAAAGACAGATAGAAATGTCAGATGGGAAAATATGTTAGGATACCTGACTTTTTGAGATTCATCATTGAAATAAAAAAGGGAGTTTTCTGCTTTTTCCTAGTCAAATTCCTGCCTGTATGGTAAAATGTATGCGAAGGCAAAAGTAAAAGTGACAAGCACCCTCGCGATGCGAATTTATTAGATTCTTGTGATAAATCAAAGGAGAAGTGAATAAAATCAGCAGAGGAAGAAAAAGAAAGGCGGGAAAAAATGCAGTACAAAATTTTAGGGAATACCATGCCGGCGGTGGAAATCTTATTTGATCAGCCGGGAGAATCCATGTATACACAGTCTGGCGGTATGGCGTGGATGTCAGATGGTGTAGAGATGGACACCAATACCAGAGGAGGACTTCTCAAGGGTGTTGGCAGAATGTTTGCCGGAGAGTCTTTGTTTATGGCAAATTATACCGCCAGCAAACCGGGGGCAACCATTGCGTTTGCTTCTACGGTAGCAGGTGAGATCATGCCTCTGGATGTCAGCGAGACCGGTGGAATGATCTGTCAGAAGGGAGCATTCCTTTGTGCAGAGCCAACCGTCAACATAAATGTTACATTGACGAAGAAACTTTCCTCAGGTTTCTTTGGCGGTGAGGGCTTTATTCTTGAGGAGATCAGCGGAGCCGGTATGGCTTTTCTGGAGATCGATGGCGACAAGATCATCAAGGATCTTGCACCGGGGGAGGTGATCAAGGTAGACACCGGAAATGTTGTGGCATTTCAGAAGGGGATGGCATATGAAGTCGAGATGGTCAAGGGATTAAAGAACATTTTCCTTGGAGGTGAGGGCCTATTCCTTACGAAGATTACCGGACCGGGACGTGTTGTTCTTCAGACCCAGAACTTTGCCGAGTTTGCCGGCAGAATCGCAAAGATGATTCCCAGTAAAAACTGATCGGGGTAGCACACTTGGAAATGTAGTGGACAATATTACTGATTCCGTAGACATTTTTGATCTGTTTTCGTAGAAGGATCGATCTGGCACAGCAAAGATGCGTTGGCGTTTTTGCTGTGTCTTTTGATATATAGCGGATGGAAAAGAGGATGAACATGAAGATAAATCGTGAACATATAAAGAATACATTTCAGGAATATACTGATCGTTATGACAGTACCGATCCGAAAATAAAATTAAAGATCGATCATACATACCGTGTGGCAGATCTGTGCGAGCGGATCGCAAAGTCGCTGGATCTGGCGCAGGAAGACATTGATCTGGCGTGGCTTAGCGGGATGCTGCATGACATTGGAAGGTTCGAACAGCTTCGCCGTTATCATACATTTTCGGATGCGCAGTCGATCGATCATGCGAAGTTTGCGGCGGAGCTGCTTTATGAGGACGGGCTGATCGTAGATTATGTGCCGGAGATATCGACGGCAAAATTAGTTGCTAATGCCGGGTCGAAGGGTGATGGAATTGATTCTGCGGATAAACGAGGTGCAGCGGGGCGGATGAGCGGAGAGTGTGGATCATCCACTGGCTTGAGTAAGGACATGCCATTATCTGATGTGTTCCGGACACTTCGCATAGCCATCGGAGAACACAGTGCATACCGGATACAGGAAGGTCTGGACGAACGGACACAGATGTTCTGTCATATTTTGCGGGATGCGGATAAGGTTGATATCTTCCGGGTAATCTGTGATACGCCTATGGAGGAAGTTTACGGCTTTCAAACGGAAGATATTCTCCGGTCAGGAATTACACCGGAGGTCAGACAGGCGTTTCTGGAGCATCATGCAGTGCTTCGATGTCTGAAAAAGCAGCCGGCTGATTATGTTGTAGCACACGGTTCGCTGGCATTTGAACTGGTATATCCGGAGAGTCTGCGGATCGCCAAAGAGCAGGGATATCTGGGCCGGATGATGTCGTTTCAGTCGGAAAATCCGGAGACGGCGAAGGAGTTTGAGTATTTGCGGAAGGATCTGAACGATTATCTGGAGCAGAGGTCGTAGATTGAGAGTGTAATTTAACAGGTGCAAACAAAATTTACAATTTAATTTGCGCGAAGGCAAAGAGAGGATGGAACAAATAAATTTGTCCCATCCGAGTGTGCCTGCGGGGCATTTGACTTCAGAGCAGGATCGAAAGTGCAAAATGCCCTTGTTATTATTGGGACGGTAATTTATAATGAAAGAAGCGTGTATGCTTATTATTGCACAGAAAGAGAGGAAGACACAGATGAATCAGGAAAAGGTTATCGTTATTGATTTCGGTGGCCAATATAACCAACTGGTGGCAAGACGTGTGCGTGAGTGCAACGTATATTGCGAAATCTATTCTTATAAGACGGATTTAGAGCAGATCAAGGCAATGAATCCGAAGGGAATCATTCTGACCGGAGGACCAAACAGCTGTTATGAGGCGGATTCTCCAACATATCAGAAAGAGTTGTTTGAATTAGGTGTACCGGTTTTGGGACTTTGTTATGGCGCGCAGCTTATGATGCATGTGCTGGGCGGTAAGGTAGAAAAGGCACCTGTCCGTGAATATGGAAAGACAGAAGTGTCCGTAAATCAGGACTCACCGTTATTTCAGAATGTCAGCAAAGATACCATCTGCTGGATGAGCCACTTTGATTATATTTCAAAAACAGCACCGGGCTTTGAAATTGTTGCAACAACAGCAGACTGTCCGGTGGCAGCAGCACAGAATCTGGAGCAGAAGCTTTTTGCGATTCAGTTCCATCCGGAGGTGCTTCACACCCAGGAAGGAACCAAAATGCTTTATAATTTCGTCCGCAATATCTGCGGCTGTGCCGGCACATGGAGAATGGATTCCTTCGTGGAGCATTCGATCGAGGAGATCCGTAAGAAGGTCGGTAACGGAAAGGTGCTTTGCGCCCTGTCCGGCGGTGTTGATTCTTCAGTAGCGGCCGTTATGCTTTCCAAGGCGATCGGCAGCCAGCTCACCTGTGTCTTTGTGGATCATGGACTCCTTCGAAAAGACGAGGGCGATGAGGTAGAGGAAGTATTTGGTCCGAACGGTCCATACGAGCTGAACTTTATCCGTGTCAATGCGCAGGAGCGTTATTATACAAAGCTTGCAGGCGTCACAGAGCCGGAGGCAAAGCGTAAGATTATCGGCGAGGAATTCATCCGTGTCTTTGAGGAAGAGGCAAAGAAGATCGGTGCCGTAGACTTCCTTGTACAGGGAACCATTTATCCAGATGTGGTAGAAAGTGGTCTTGGCGGCGAGTCTGCAGTCATCAAATCCCATCACAACGTAGGGGGTCTCCCGGATTATGTTGATTTTAAGGAGATTATCGAGCCGCTTCGCAACCTGTTCAAGGACGAGGTCCGCAAGGCAGGACTGGAGATGGGCATTCCGGAGAAGCTTGTATTCCGTCAGCCATTCCCTGGTCCGGGTCTGGGCATCCGTATCATCGGAGAAGTCACCAGCGAGAAGGTCAAGATCGTGCAGGACGCCGATGCCATTTACCGCGAGGAAGTGGACAAGGCTGCCAAAGAGTACGAGCAGCAGAACGGCGAAGCACCGGCGTGGATGCCGAATCAGTACTTCGCAGCACTCACCAATATGCGTTCCGTGGGTGTGATGGGCGACGAGCGTACCTACGATTACGCTGTGGCACTGCGTGCCGTGAATACCATTGACTTTATGACCGCCGAGGCGGCACAGATACCGTTTGAGGTGCTGCAGAAGGTGATGAGCAGGATCATCAATGAGGTGAAAGGGGTCAATCGGGTATTCTATGATTTGACGAGTAAGCCACCGGGGACGATAGAGTTTGAGTAACGGACTAAAATGCCGAAAGCCTGTATTTATGCGGGTTTCCGGCATTTGTTTTATCGAATGGCTCTAGTTTGGCTCTATTTGTGGGTGGAGTAATAGCAAGATTAAGGAGAAATTATGAAAAAGATAATTATATTAAGAGGTAACTCTGGAAGTGGAAAAACAACAGTAGCTAGAGCGTTGCAAAAGAAATTTGGATACAATACAATGATGATTTCACAAGATGAGATTAGGAGAAATATCTTGTGGGTTAAAGATGGCGTTGATACTAAGGCATTACCACTTATGATAGAACTTATGAAATATGGGTATGAGCATTGTGATGTGGTTATTTTAGAGGGCATCATGTATGATGAGTGGTATAGTCCTTTGTTCAAAACGGCAAATGAATTGTATGGAATGGATATATATGCGTACTATTTTGATATACCATTTGAAGAGACGGTCAGGCGGCATAATACAAGAGATAAAAAACAGGAATTTGGTGAAGAAGATATGCGTAGATGGTGGAGAGAAAAGGATTTTTCATCAGTTTTTAATGAAAAAATTATTACATCTGATATTGATGCAGACAGTATTGTTGAAATGATATATAGAGATTTAGAAAATGAAGGATAAGGGTATTACGAATGGCAAGAACAGAAAAAGTGATAATGACGAATATGTGTATGGTGTTTAGTGAAAACAGGGTACTTGTCCAAGATAAGAGAGATGATGATTACTCTGGAATAACATTTCCGGGAGGACATGTGGAAAGAGGAGAATCATTTACAGATGCTGTGATACGCGAAGTGTGGGAAGAAACTGGATTGAAAATTTCAGAACCAAAACTTTGTGGGGTAAAAGACTGGATGAAGGATGAGGAAACAAGATATATAGTGTTATTATATAAGACAGATAAGTTTGAAGGAATAGTTACTTCGTCTGAAGAAGGGGATGTATTCTGGCTGACATTAGATGAAATGAAGCAGAGAAAACTTGCTTATGGAATGGATAAGATGTTGGAAGTATTTTTAAATGACAAGATTAGTGAATATTTCTTTTATGAAGAAAATGGAAAATGGATAGAAGAGTTGAAATAGTTTAAATAAATGCAAAGGAGTTTGAAGTGGATATTTTATTTAAGAATGATGATTTTGTATTTTCATACAGAGTTGGTGGAATATTGATACGCAATGGAAAAATTCTATTACAGCGTCCTAAGAATGATGATTATTCCATTATAGGTGGACATGTAGCAGCAATGGAAACAAGTATAGAAACTTTGAAGCGGGAATTTGAAGAAGAACTTCACACTAAAATAGAGGTAGATAATCTGCTGGCGATTGGTGAAATATATTTTCCATGGGGTAAAAGACCATGTCATCAGATATGTTTATATTATAATGTGCATCTCGTTAATTATGATATTCCTTTAGATGGAGTATTTCATGGTTATGATGGTCTGGATGACAAAAGGATTGATTTAGATTTTTGCTGGGTTCCACTTGAGGATTTAAAGAATGATGTAAAGGCATATCCGCAGGAGTTGGTACCTTATATTCTTGAACCAAAGAAGGAAATTGTACATTTTGTTTCAAAGCAAATTTAGAAGATGAGATTATAGGTGTCGATGGAGAAGAAATATGTTAGAAGTTAAATTTTATGATACAGTAGATGATTCATTACTGAAGTTTGCAGTAATAATTTCACAGAGCAACGGCAAGTGGGTGTTTTGTAAGCATAAAGAAAGAGATACCTATGAAGTGCCGGGAGGGCATCGAGAAGCAGGCGAAAATATTCTCGAAACCGCTAAAAGGGAGCTCCAGGAAGAAACAGGAGCAGTAAAATATGAGATAAAGCCAATCTGTGTATATTCAGTGATAGGCAAGACAATAGTAAATGATACAGGCGAAGAAACCTTTGGAATGCTTTATTTTGCGGAGATAAATGAATTCGCTAAAGAATTACATTGTGAAATGGAAAAGGTTATATTAATGGATGAGTTGCCTGAGAATTGGACATATCCGTTGATTCAGCCTAAATTGATTGAAAAATATAAGCAGATAGAAAAGCAGTCTTACAGTCAGATACAGCTGGTAGAAAACAGACTATAGAATACATAAAGAATATTAGCTAGCACTTTCCAAAGTTGGGCAACTATTATTCGGAGCATCTTCAAGGCTATTGAGAAAAGAATATCCTGTCCTTATAGAGCAGATACCAAAAGGATTATGGGGAGGTAAGTCATGGAAGCCTATAGTGGATGAAAAACATTTTGATAACTGTATATCATATATTAGAAGACATCAACATGATAATACAAAGTTATAATTAGCTTGATTGTATATTTGCTTTATAGGTGTTGATATATTGCATAGCTTATGTCTAATCGGCATAAAATTATAATAGAAAGTCCTATTGACTTTCTGCTTTGTTCTTGCTAGTATGTAAGTACAAAGAAAGTTTACCACTGACCGATATGTGGTATATAAATGGTCGGGTTGAA
>ERZ779840.275-NODE-275-length-64603-cov-4.157681_pt1 | contig 64603 bp, 59 predicted proteins | sample MGYA00511561_ERZ779840 | MGnify/ENA primary metagenome ERZ779840 (study PRJEB29588, sample SAMEA2162036) | human gut metagenome | biome: human gut; feature: human-associated habitat; material: faeces | place: Denmark | collected 2008/2010 ...
GGCGGCGCCAGCCATTCCGGCGGCGGTGGCGGCGGCGGACACAGCCACCGTGTAATCAATGGTGGAAGCGGCGGTCCTGGCGCAGTACAGGAAACGCCGGTGATAACGGATACAACCGAAACCGTCACACCGACACCGGTAGAGACGACCCAGCCGACACCGACACCAAGTGAACTTCCAAAGACTGACGACATTTCCGCATTCAGCTTAAGTTTCTGGGCTGCTGCGATCGTCATGCTTGGACTTCTTGCGGACGAGAAACGGAAACGGGCCAACATCCGTTAATCCAGGGCATTCAAAACAGAGAACAGGCAGTACGAAAGTACTGCCTGTTTTTTTGCTGTTTTTTAAACCGATCCGTGCACATACTGATAATACAATCGGAGAAAAGGCATAGAGAACAAAACAATCGATATGTCTGAAGTTCCCGTAATCTTACGGGACATCCGAGAGGTTAGGAAAGTTTTTGAAAATATTCGCGTCGGATGACGCAGGTTTAGTCATCGCGCGAATAAATACCCGGTACATCTCTTGGGGATTATTTGCATAAAGCGATTCTAACTTGCTGAATCCGGCTTTATCGTTTTGATATCCCCTGGATATAAAACCGATACCATCCTGACCATGAACAACCCAGAAAGGGGAAATGACATCCCATCTGAACCGTATTATGGTTCCTTGACCGGTGGGAAATGAAATTTTGGCGGTAGTTTTTCTGCCGTCTTTACAACCGCTTCCCTCCTGGGCAACGGTTATAGAGGCATCGAAGCCAGTATTGGTTTCCGGCTTCGTGCTGTATGTAACTGTTGACCCGGGGCACTGCGCTTTTGTGCGGTGGCCCTATTCTTAGTGGGATAAGATCCAAAAACGGGCAGGGAGGCCCGATACAAATGAAAAGTTTAAAGAAAGGGTGCCGCGCCCTTATCGTGGCATTAATGATTTCCGTATTCTGTAACTTCATCGCATTTGGTGATGAAGTCGCAGAACCGGCAGAGTCTGCTGTAGAGTCCGTTATGGACGATACAACGGACGCATCTGTTTCCGAGTCGATAGACTCAGCAGTAGATGAGGCTGCTGATGCGGATTCTAATTCTGAGCCAGATGGTTCAGAAGCAGATGAGGCTGCAGAACCGGAGGAAAAGAAAGACGACGATCAGTCGTCCTTTGACTCCGGGAATAAGGAAGATCATTCATCTTTTGATGAATGGGACTTCCCAGAACCGCAGCCTACTCCGGAACCGGAAAAGCCGGAACCAGCACCGGAACCGCAGCCACAGCCGGAGCCGGAGAAGCCAGAGCCAGCGCCAGAGCCGGAAAAACCGGAGATCCCGGTTACACCAGCTCCGGAACCGACGCCGGTTACACCAGTAGCGCCGGAACCGACCCCGGAGCCGGAGCGTTGGCATGATGACAGTGATGATGATGACGACGATGATATCGTCGTTGTCATTCCAAAAAAGCCGGTTTTCACTGCTGAGACTGATACGGTCCCAGTAGTGAAAACCTTTGAGGTGTCGAGCGGTGATACGCTGCCGACACCAGAGGAGACACCGGGAACGCAGATCCCGAAAACTCCGAGTGACGAATTACCAAAGACAGGGGACTCCAGTCTGGCGCTGTATGCCTTCATGGCATCAGCGTTTGGACTGGTAGTTCTCATGGCAAGCAGCTTCATTGGCAGACATAACGCCGATGAGACTGCAAAAGAAGTTCCTGCGTATCCGCAAATGTGCTGCGGACCGCAGGAAACAAAAGAGACCGGAAAGGACGTGAGCGTAAAAGCTGCACGTTCTTCCGGAACAAAGATCGCACCGTCCCGTTTCGGGCTCCGGTGCAAGAGCTGCATCGAGATTGTTTTAGCCCTCACCCATCCCGGGTGGGGGCTTTTTGTATCTAAAAGCCGGTAAATAATAGGAAATAGAACCAAAAAGTGTTATCCGCAAAAAAATGGGCGATCGCGTTGGATTTTCGTGATAAATTTCGTATAATATAGTTATAAGAAAAGAAAGGGGACAATCTATATGAGAAAACGACTGATCAAATCCCTCGCGATGCTCTGTATGACAACCTGCATGGCGTTATCCGCACAGTTTCCGGGTTACGCAGCATTAACATATGAAAATGAAAATTCCGTCTGCTATGTAACAAATCATCCGTATTATCAGGAGGTTTCCAAAATGGCTAAAACGGTTTCGGAAAAACTTCCGGAGGCGGAACGTGAGTTTTTATATCATGTCTGCATGGTGAGCGTCTTTGGTGCAAATTACAAAAACAGTAAGAGTGATTACCTGGGCGACCTGCTCTGCGTCCTGTCACCGTCGGAAGCTGAATCCATCCCTTCTCCCATATTCATAGACTACATCCAGACAGGTCTGGTTATGTGGCCCAATGGACGACAGGAAGTCAGGACGGTCACTCCGGTTCCTTTAAATAAAGACGGGATCAATGAGACAAATTATCAGGAACTGCGTCTTTTTTACCAGACGTACCTGGAAGCCCAGCAGAGCATGCAGGGACTGGACACAGCTTCCAAGATCTGCGCGCTCCATGACATGCTCATAGAGAAAATGGACACGCCAAGTATGCATAACCTGGAAGAAACGACAAGGGCACACGGCATGGGTTCCGCACTGGCTGACCATATCGGATTATGTAATGTGTATTCCGGCATGTTCTATATTTTCGGCAATGCGAACGGATTACAGGTCACCATTGACCATGACCACATCAATCACGACTGCAACATGGTCTACGTAGACGGAAAGTGGAAGTACATCGATGTGATGTACGATGACATCGACCACAGCACCAAATATTACCTGACAGAAACCTGTTCAAGGGCAAAGGAGCATACGAAGCCCGCACAGTAAGCAGGCAGCAATTTCATATCAAACGAAGATAATAGATTGGCTACGGGGATACTATACCCTTTTATAAGTTCCTGCATCTTTTGCGGGAACTTATTTTTTTATTCCTACAATCTCGTAACCATCCACATACTGATAAAAGAAAAATCAAGGAGGGAAAGCTCAATGGCAGAAGAAAGAGACGAAAATAGAATAAACCATGGCGGAACGGAAGATCCATCCCGCGAGGATGAGATCGGGACTGACCAGGGAACATCATCCGGCTCCGAGCAGACGGAAGACACAAAGCGTGGAGAAACGGAGAAGAAGAAAAAACAGGACGCCCCTGAACAGACTGGAAAGACCGGGGAGGAAATGCAGCAGTCGCCGTCGCAGAAGATGTCGCTTTTTGAGCGGTTCGGACTGTTATTAAGCAGGATCCGCAGGTTCTTCCACCACATCCTGCACCCGCAGCCGGATTCCCAGATCATCCCAAAACGCCGCCGCCCGTTTGAGCGGCGCCAGAAAACGGCCGAAGAGCAGGCAGATCCGAAGAAGGAAGATCCGTCCAAAGAGCAAGAAGAACAGAAGGACCAGGATCAGGATAAGAAAGGGAAAGGCCAGGAAACACAGAAAGATGCGGACAAGAAGGGTACTTCCAAAGAAGAAACCGAAAAACAGGGGACCGAAAAACAGGAAGATACCAGAAAACAGTCCGGACAGAAGAAAGAGCAGGAATCTGGCGCCCGTGAATCGGACGAGGTCTCCCGCATGGAGAAACGTACCAAGGAGGCAAAACAGAAACGTTCGTTACGCGATTACGGAAACCTGTTCTTCCATATCATCGCCAGAAGGGGGCTTGGCCGGGAAGGCTATATGCATGCCCTCCAGATGGGAGAACAGGCAGAACGGGAAGCAAAGGAGGAAGCAGCACGCGCATCTCAGGGAGATTCCCAAAGATCCCAGCCGGATGGAAATGGCGGGTCAAAGACGCCGATGCCGGATGTTAATAAGCCGGACCAGTCAAAGACAGAAAGACAGGAAGGCGAAAAAGGGCAGCCGGACAAACCGGAACCGCAGCCGGAAAGACCTTTAAAACACCTTTACGAGGTCTTTACCAAGGATACCGCCGAGAGCAACAAATTCCTTGCAAATTATGAGAAGCGTCTGGCGGAACACCTGGAACAGATCGAACATCAGCCGGTGGACGCAAAAGCTACGCGAAACGGCGACGGAACGATCACCTTCGATATCGCCTGCGGCAAGGATGAGATGGGGACGAAAGCGTCCTTCTTAAAAGCAACCGATATCCATGTCACCATGGATTCCAACTACAACATCATCGAGGCAGTGGGAAGGGATGAAAACAACCAGGAAATGGATGTCACGGAAACCCTTGGCGCATATATCGCCGCAGATCTTGCCGGAAACTTCCGGGAGGATTATAACCGCGCGGATGATGTCCATAACGTGTTAAGCGGAAAAACCTTTGCGGATGCTGTCACCCGCGCCGTCAAGGACCCGGAACCGCTCCTCATTATCCCGTGGAATGCCGTTAATCCGGGCCGGGGTAAGGATTATGGGGATGTGCGGATCGATAACGTACTGTACCATGTGCAGAGCATGGGATACACATCCACAGACAATAAGAGTAGTTCCATGAACGACATCGTGTTCACCCCGGTAAACGGACAGGGAAAAGCCTTTAAAATCCCAAGCGACCATGCGCAGCAGGCAGCCGGTTTTACATCTCGCACCTTCGCGGAAGCGAAAAAGACGGAGGCCACGATCGACGGATATTTAAAATCCTGCGATCAGATTGATGCCAACACGAAGGAATTGCAGGAAAAGCAGAAAGAACTGTTTGCATCCCGCACAAAAGAAAACACCTTAAAGGAACGTAGCCCGGAAAGTCCGGAGCTGGCAGAAATTGCCAAGCAGAATAAAATCTTAAACTACCAGTGTAAGGAATTAAAACAGCAGATTAATGGAGCCTTAAAAGACCTGGTTGACGATCTGAACACGAAACAGCAGGCGGACCATCTGCTGCAAAACGACCCGCCGTCCATAGACAATACGGACGCTTTACGGAAATATCTGGAAGCTCAGAAGCAGCCGGTTACAGAACGCATCCGGTCAATCGAGAGAGCATGCGGCGCAATGACCCTGGAGGAAGCCGAAGCAAAGGCTACAGCGGCGAAAGACGCGATCGGAAAGCGGATTGAGGCAGCGCGTGCCGTCCATATTGAAAACGTGAACCGGGAGCGCCAGGATATCCGTCATATCTTTGATACAGTTCTTCCTACGGCAAAAAACGGCCCGTTCGCATGGAGTTTGGAAGAACTGAACGCAGCAGCCTTGGATCCGGACCGTTCCTTACAGGAAATCCTGGAACCGGAGCCAGAAGCAGAACAAGGCCAGGAACAGGGTCAAGAACAGCGCCAGACGAAAGGCCAGGAACAGGAAGGCGAAGAACACGAAGAACGGGAATAACAAAGAACCCCGGAAACAAAAAGACAAGATCCGAAAAGATCCGACATACTGTATATAAGATTCTGCCCGGCCGGAAGCGACCGGGCAGAACATTCCATCAGGAAAAGGAGGAAGGCTAATTATGCCAGAAGAATTAAAACAGGACCTTCCGGAACAGACGGAAGCCGTAACGCCGGAATATGGACCAGCCGGACAGCCGGAACCGGAAGCAGAGGCGGAACAGCCGCCGATCACACCGGATGACATCATAAAAGCCCTGTGGGATAAAGATTCACACGGGGACAACCTGACTGTTATCAATTTCGCCCTGGAATTACTGGATACACTGACCGGCGATGTCACGAAAAAGCTTGCGGAGCTGACAACCAGGGAACCGATCGTGAGCGTATTTGATATCGGCGGATATGCGACCCTGCGCGTGACCTATAAATACGCGACCGCAACGGATTTTCCCCGGATGCTCACGATCCTGGAAGATTTCGCCAAGGAACTGACGGAATTTTCTTACGGGAAACATGACGACGCGTACGTGCCGAGACTCAATGTGACGGTGCGCCCGATGAGTTTAAAAGGCGCCATGATCACGGCCATCAACCCGATCTTCCACAACGTACAGCCGCATGACCCGATATATGCGGAGTGTAATGAACTCCAGATGTTATTCACCCCGGATACCCTGCAGTTCTATTACGATCCAGATTTCGACGACAAGGCGGTATCCGACCAGGTACGTGCCGAGATCGCAGCGGAAGAATCCATCCGTACGGCGGCAGAACGCAAGAAGGCCGAAGACGAGGCTTACCAGGCGGAACGCGAGCGCGAGGCCAAGGAGCGTATGGACAAGGATTACAACTTAAGCGGAGGCCACGTGATCAAGGAAGCTTATCACGGATTCGGCAAGGATCGCGAAAAGGGGGAATAACCAAACCCGGAAAAGCCGCAGCGAAATGCTGCGGCATTTTTTGTGTCCGGCTTGTGCGGTTTGCAGCAAAAAACAAATAAAAATGCATGCGTCCTTCCGATTTCGGATAGTTTTCAAAAAGATGTGACATACTGTATTCAGTATAAACGTGCGGCACCGGGAACCGCGCTGATATAACTAACCGAGAAAGGAGAAACATATGATTGTGTAAATAACCTGACACAGACATTTGCGAAAATAATATGATTAGAGATATCAGATACCAGGAACTGGTTTTGATTTTACGCCAGGCATCCATGTATGGATGGAATAACGAGCGGGACGATATCGGGCAGGAAAGCGATAAACTGTTAGGGATCGTCAACCGTCAGAAGGAACAGGGTAAAATGAGCCTGGACGCGGACTTCGAGAAGCGGTTCGGACATATGTTCCCGTATGCACTGGCGTCGGTCCTGATGGAACCGGCAGAGACTAAAAAGCAGGTATGCGACATCATCTGCAGGAACTACCAGTGCATGGAGATATACGACCTTTCATCCACGATCGCGGTTGCGAAGATCGCGATGCGTCCGAAACTGAAACAGGATGACCCGTTTTACTGCCTGTATACGATCCTCCGTATGCAGCAGAAAACGATCAGATAGAAAGAACATCACGAAGGAGGACCAGACATTGGGCAACATCATAAAATCCAGGGCATGGCTGCTTACTGTTGCGTGCGGGACTGCAGTGATCTTATCTGCATCCCCAGCACTTGCCGCACCACAGGATGCCGCACCGGAATCCGCAGTGGAAACGCAGGTACAGGAAACGGAAACCCCACAGGCAGAGCAGACGCAGGAAACGCCGGAAACTCAGGAGGCACTGGAGAGCGAAGACGCAGAAAACGCACCGGAGACATCCGCAGAGGAAGATGAACAGGAAGAGTCTAATACCAGGGAAGACGAGAGCGAAGCGGAAGACCCGGAAACGGAACAGGACGAGGACGAAACCGAAGACACAGAACCTGAAGAGACGGAAGCCTCACAGGAAGATATTTATACGGCACCGGAAAATAAGAACCATGTGAATGTCAGTTTCCAGTTTACAAACGCATCCGGAACGAAGCCGGTATACCCGGTGAACCTTGTCTTAAAAGAGGTGGATACGGGTGTAAAAGAAAAGATCACGATCCGGTCGTCCGGACAGATCGTGGAACTTGAGCACGGCGACTACCAGGTCATCTCCATGAAGGATGGCGGATCAATGCCGTTAGTGGCTTCCAGCCAGACCATGAGCATTTATCAAAATGCCCGCTATACCATACAGTTCCAGCAGAACCGAGCAAGAAAGATGTTTTCCGATTTTTTAAAGGATAATGTCCTTTTGATCGTTGTATTCCTCGGAGCTGCCGCACTCTATAACGCGACAATCATCAAGAACTTCAATAAACACCCAAGACGCTAAAAATGACCAAAAAGTGTTATCCGCAAAAATTTTCGCGGATGACCTTCCAGTACATACTGAGAGAAAAAACGGAGGGAACGATTATGCAGAAGAAATACCTTTATCTTGCCTCTCTCCTTGCCCTGACCGCGATTGCGGCCACAGGATGCAAAAAGAAAGAGGAAACGCCGGCAATGCCGACGGAACAGACGCTGACCGCAGTGACTGTCAATGATTTACAGGCCGGCAGTTACTATGTGAAGAATGCCGGGGATTTTTACGAACTGCCGCTTGAGGGCATCAGCTTTGACGCAACAAAAGCCGTAACATCCACGGATGATACCGGAAACGGCATGACCCGGCCGGAGGAGAACCGGATCATCGATTATGTGTACAAGGACGGGGCGATCCCGACCATGTATAAAAATGACCAGCTGGTGTTCAAGTCCAACGGAAACGTACCATCCTTTGTATGGGAACGCTTCGTCGACCAGGGATATTCCCTGGGTGTTTACGGGTTAAGTGCAAACAGTGCCGGGAAGGTGCAGTTCAGCCAGGATAAATCCGGCTGCGAAGCGAATTCCAGCATCGTGCAGGCGTTAATGGCGCAACAGCAGGCCGGCTACGATATCAGTAACGGTTTCGTGATCGATAAGATCAACGGAACATCGATCACAAAGGACAACCTCCGCACCGGCGGTATCGTTGCGGGACTGACCAAGGATGCGGTCGCAAACTGCGACGCCTATATCGGCACCACCTTGGTCAGCATCAATGCCACAGCGGATACCCAGATGTTCACTTCCTTTGAGCTTTATACCACCGAGGACTACAGCAACTCCCCGGACGGATACGCGATCGTCACGATCCCGGATTACTTAAAGAGCGGATATTACCTGATCAACAATGCCGGACTGGTGAAATATTATGATGTGGAACGCGGCGGATCGACCGGTGATATCGATATGAAGGAACCGTATTATTACACCGGGAAAGACGGAAAGACCCTGACCTATTATGAGTATCAGGAAGAGACCGGTAAAACAAACGGCAACACAGAAGTGCAGGCATCCACACTGGAGGCTACAAATGATGTGATCACGCTGAATACGGATTCCTCCCAGAATGCTCTGAACTTTTCGATCTCCTATCAGTACCACACACCGGAAGATGAGACAAAAGCGAAACAGCATGGAAACTTCCCGAAGATCGTCATGATGTCCCCGACAGGCACGGCAACCCAGCTTGCGGTGACCCAGGGAAGCGGGGATGAGTCCGATATGTACTACGCGACCGCAACAATCGACGGCGCGGTAGCAGGTTCCTGGGAACTTCGTTTTTACAATTTCGAGGATATTTACCGTACAATTTCCACAGACGTTTCCAGCGGCAATGCGAAGTCCTATATCCAGAGCGGCAGCCATGGCAGCTTAAATATCTACCTGGAAGCATCTGATGTCCAGAACGACATTACGGTAACCTGGCAGAATAAAGACCATGCCGCAAAGGTTGAGATCGTGACGCCGAGCGGAGAGGGATACTCCGAAGAAAAGACCCCGAGCAACCTTTTCGTAAACGAGTATGGTAAGCAGGTATTCCGTCTGCCGAGACTGGAAGCTGGTAATTACACCATCAACGTCAACGGCTCCGACCTTGGTCGAGTATGGGTTGACAACACACCGGTCGGCACAGACGCAGCGCCGGTAGCGGATGCTGCTCAGCCAGCGGAAACAGAAGCTGAAACGGAAGCAGAAACACAGGCAGCCCAGTAACAGGTGTACAACAAGCAGACAGAAAGAAGTCTCCTTTTGGAGGCTTCTTTTTCGTTGGTGACGTCCTCTCATGACTAAAGTCACGAGCTTCCCGCGAGAATCTCTCGCAGAAAGGCATCATTTCCATAGATTGAGACTTCCCTTATTTTCCGGACATCACCATTCCCGAAGAATGGATATAGCCCGGGTTTTACGGGTTCGGGGGATGCGTTCGGTCCGGGACCTACTGGCTGACCCCACGGGAGTACGCCGGACTCCCAGGATATAAAAATGGTTACGTGTTTCTTATGACAGGTTTATGTGTTACGTTTTTTCGAGCTCATATTTAAAATCCAAAACACTGCGGCATACTCTGCCCGGTGCTTTTCATTGTCTGGATGAGACGTTCCTGCAGCTGCAGGAAATTCTGGAAGCGTTTCTTACATGCCTGCTGGTCCGGCACAGCCAGACCGTCGGACGGGTTCTGGATCAGGAACGCGCTGTATAGATCTCTCTGGACGGTATGTCCGTCGATCTCCTTCTTACGTTCCGAGAGGAGTGTTTTGACGCATTCCCCTGTAACATGGTTATACTGGCTGGCCTTATAGGTCCGGGTCTGGATCTCCATGACGGTTACGCCAAGGAGTCCTGCCTTCCGTTTTAGGATGGTGAGAAAGGAAGCCGGGGCCCGGTTATTTAAGGACCGTCCGAACCGTTTCTTCTTTTTAAACTTCCGGATGAGCCTTACGGTTCCGTCTTTCTGCTTCACCGGGGAAGCATCTTCCTTTCTGGCGGTGTCCTTGGCCCGTTTCTGTAAGGCTCGATAGTCCATATGCTCGACGTAGATGGTATCCGCATGGGCTAAGAAGCGGTTGGCCCGTTCTTCGTGATCCTGCTTGATGTAGGCTGCTTTCTTCCGGTAGATGGCCCGGAGCTTCTGACGCATCCTTTTATATCCCTTGGAGAAGATCCAACGGTCATGGTTCTTCTGGTTGATCGTTCCGTCCTCATGGTACTTCCTGGGGTTCGTCATCCGTTTGGAGATATCCATCCGGTACTGCAGGTCACGGATCTGACGGTTATATTCCGGAACACGTGGTGCGAGCTCCTCCAGGAATACGGCTTCGTTACTGACAGCAGCCATGGTGGAAGTCCCAGGGTCAATGCCCATGGGGCCCTTCCCGGATGTCCGTCCGTTTACCGGGGCGTCACTGCGGACGCATACCAGTGCGTAATACCGCCATCCGGAAGGGAACATCTTCCGGCTGATGGTACAGTAGGCGATGGTCCCCTGTAAGGCTTCCGCGATATAGTGCTGTTCGGAAATACGGTTCGGAAGTTTGCAGGAAAGCGTCAGGCCGGTCCATTCCACCGTCATGGTCTCCGGATGGAACTTTGCCCCGTTGGTGTTTGACTTGCCTGTAATGGTACTCAGTTCACATTCCTTTTTGTAATGAAGCTTCGTTCCGTTCCCGAACAAGGCTTTCTCAACGCCAGCCCAGACGCGTCCTGCCTCTGCCTGGACCTGCTGGGAGGATACCAGATGGGAAAACCGGGAACCGCATTTCTTTAACCAGGACTCAAATCCGGACTTGGAAAGCCCCATGTCCGTACGGATCGTGTTTAATACCTGGTTGATGGATTTGATCTCCTTTTCCATGGCAGTAACCTGTTTTTCAAGTTCCCGTTCTTCTTTCCGGGTAGAGGGAACCTTCTGCTGTAGTCCGTCCAGTTTCTTGGATGTTTCCAGACGTTTCTCCGTGGCGTCCTGGTACGCTTTATCATGTTCCAGGCGGGATAAAAGCTTATTCCCGTGTTTGACGCAGACGTTATGGATATGGGTCATGGCACGGAAGCGTTTTTCCATCTCCTGAGAACAGGCTTTGGTATTCAGTAGGATCTGTACGGTATGCATGTGTTCCCTCCTTTCAAGATTTACCATCAGTATGTCGCATCTTAAGATCTTGGCTTTTTGCGGATAACACTTTTTGGTCGAAATGATAAAAAGCATTGATTCATTTGGTTAGATAAGAGTACAAAAGAAAAAAGCTGGCACAATTCATCTCACGACTAAAGTCACGAGCATTCTTGTGCCATGCTGTAAAAAATCGGCTGCCTCACAGAACAAGCAGGACCCGGATACAGAATTTTACCCAAAAAGGACATCCCGCCATACGCATACTGAAGCTGAATCATAATGAAAGAAATAGAGAAAGGAGAGAAAAAATGTTTGTGAAACGAGAAGGAGTCCCGAAAACCATAGCGGGACTCATTAAACAAAACACCGGCATGAGCACGGAGACCCTGATGAAAGATACGAAAAAATACCGTATCGACGGGTTGAGCCAGGCCAGGGACATGATACAAGCCGCAATACAAGAAGAACGCCACATCTACATCTTTGGGGATTATGACGTGGACGGGATCTGTTGCGGGGCGGTCATGACGGTCGGACTGCGGGCACTTGGATATGAAGACCATGTGACCGTGCGACTGCCAAAACGCTTTTCCGAAGGATACGGCGTATCCGAAAAGGCGATTGATGAATTTGAGGGCAACTCGCTTTTGATCACGGTCGATAACGGGATCTCCGCAATCGAGCCGATCAAAAAAGCAAAGGATAAGGGCATGACAGTCATGGTCGTCGACCATCACCTGCCGACCACGGATGAGAACGGGGCTCCGGTCTATCCGGATGCTGACCTGATCATCGATCCGAACGCGATCGAAGGTTCTGCTGACTTTAACGGGTACTGCGGGGCCGGCTTAGCGTACCGGATTATGTGTCAGTTAATCAATGACCGGAAAGTCCTGATACGGCTATTATGTCTGGCAGCGGTCGCAACGATTGCAGACAGCGTGCCACTTACCTATGAAAACCGCAGAATCGTGCGGTACGGTCTTCACTACATGACTGACATGGGCTATGCAACTACCGGACTGTTCGCGCTTTTATCCTTATGTGACTGCAACGAATATGTATCGGAAACAGATATCGGATTTAAGATCGCCCCATGCTTAAACGCGCCGGGACGCCTGTATGACGACGGCGCCAAGCAGAGCTTTTTACTGATGTCTTTTGAAGGAGATTTAAGAGAAGCGAAGCTCATGGCAGAAAAGCAGTTAACAGATAACGAAAAACGTAAGGAACTGTCCGACGAATGGACAAAGAAGATCAACGAACAGATCCAAAAGGAGCATCTGGAGGCAGATAACCCCATGACAATCTATGCGCCTGGGGTTCCGGAAGGGATCATTGGGATCATCGCCGGACGCATCGCGGAAGAGTGGCACACCCCGTGCATTCTGCTCGGAGATGCCGAGCAGGCAGGAATATTAAAGGGTTCCGCAAGAAGCAGCGGGGGCGTACACCTATACAATCTACTAAAGCACGGGGAAATGTACCTTTTAAGGTTTGGCGGGCACGCTCCGGCAGCCGGTCTGTCCTTAAAAGCAGAAAACCTCAATGCGTTCCGTCATGTCATGCAGGACACTCTGATGAACCTGTACCCGGGTTTTACCAGGGAAGAGATGCCGACGGTCTATGACATGGAACTGGATGGCAGAAAGCGTAACCAGGTTTTACGTGTCTTTGAGGAAGTGATCCGGTATAGCCCGTATGGGCAGGGAAACCCGGCGCCGGTACTACACCTAAAAAATCTGGCAGTCGTCCCGGTCCGTACGGAAGACGGGATGTCCAATTTCCGGTATTTAAAAAACAATGCCGGGATCCTGATCCATGCGACAGATTACAGCTGTATCTCCTTTAAGGAGCCGGAACGATATGCGGCGATCGGTGCCCCGGGATGTATCGATCTCGTAGGCAGCGTACAGCTTCATTACTACAAGGGCAAGTTCGATTACCGCTTTGAATTCTCCGGTCTGGAGGAAAGCGGCCATAACCAGAAGCCGGGCAAAAGCGGCTTCGCAAAACTGCTGGAACAAAAAGCAAGGGACCGGACTGCAAAGCGCAACGCCACAGCATGAAAATACGGACAAAAGAGGAGAGTACATAACGCATGGGAAGTAATGAAAAGGCACGCTCATACCCAAAGCAGATCTTTGATGCGAAAAAAAGCACGAAGACAGGCAGCCAGGCCATCGTGATCGAAGACAGGCTGTCCCGCGTGGATGACAGTGCAAATGCCACATATCTGGAACTGGTTCATCCGGCTTCCGTTTACCGAGTCAGCATCTTAACCATCAATGATGAGACCAAGAAAAAGGAAGTCGTAAAGGCGAACATCCGCCTGGACGAACTGGCACTCATCGGGATCCGGCTTAAGAGGGCAGAAGAAAAACTGTTTGACATGAGATTCGATCTCGCGACCCCGGGACCATCCGGGGGAGAAAGCGGAGGGATCTTTCAGACAGCGGCATTCACGGAGCGGTTTAAGATCGCACCGCCGTCTTTCCCGGACTGGAAAAACAAAGCTCCGGGAGAGCTGCTATTGCAGGCTGTCCGGGAAGGTGCGGAAAGTGTGAAACGGACCACGGACGGACTGCAGAACCAGAAAAATTTCCTGGTAAGCAAGCTGGCACAGTACCGCGCAAACCAGGCCATGATCGATGCCATCGACATGGCATTCCGGTTTTACAAGGAAGGAGAATTGAACCAGGCAGAAGGCGCGCCGGTCCAACAGGCGGCCCCGGCAGAAATTCCGATCTATGAGCCGAATGAAAAAACATTCCGTTCGGAGACAAAGGAAGTGACAGATGCCACCGGTAAAAAGAAGGAACTGGTAAATTCCTATCTGTTGCGGATTACTTTTCTGCCGCAGAATAAAAAGACCAATTATAAGGTCTATATCCAGAACCAGTACGTAGATACGTTAAAAAAAGATGGGCTGGAACAGATCATCCACATCGGGTCGAATGACCCGCTTGCAGCAAAAGCGGACCGGAAGGAAGCCGCTTATTATCTAACATCAAATGAAATGGTCGAGTTTTATGAAACCATGAAGAACAACTTGGAATATTATAAAATGGCCATTTACAAGCAGCAGCGCGCCGAAGACGAACGGATCTTTTATGACAATCGTAGACGGGCGCAGGAAAAACAAAAAGGGTGAGAAATGATCTCAAAAGCCGTCCGTCATCGGGCGGCTTTTCTCATGCCTGGAAATCATAAGGAAGGAAAGACTGGAATCTGATGCAGAAGCCTGAATTCTGTGTATGCGTTTTCCTGCACGGCATCAGGTATACATCCATAAGATATTGCAAATGCGGGCGGACCAAAAATATGCCATTTTTGACCAAAAAGTGTTATCCGCAAAAATCGTGCATGATTACATACTGCATATTGACAATATCACATTGATCGTGAACTCGTCCAGCCCATTGCGTCACCGATTGGCCGGCTGACCGATCGAAGAAAGGAGAAAAAGCGTATAATGAGAATTCTATTTAAAGAGGGCGACCATGGCGCCACGCACATCTGTGTTGCAGAGATCACGACACTCAGGCATCAGGATATGAAAACGTCGGAAGGCTTTGTTACCGGCGGGCTGCAATTCCTTTGCCGAGACGGCGAGTGGAAATATATCCCCGCAGTTTCTAAAAATGTCTGCGAATCGGTCTGTGCGAAGCTGCTGCAGTTCGGATGGTGTGACCTGACCCAGTACGGATGTGCCCGCACTGTAGGCATCCAAAAAGTCTGATGTCCCCAAAATGGACGTTTCAGTATCAAGAAACAAAAAGAATAACGAAAGGAAAAACGGTAATGGAAAAGATAAGGATAATGCAAATCATTGCATATGTAATCATGGTCTTCAGCATTGTGTACGGTGTTCGCGGTCTGCGAGCCGATACTTCTAAGACATTTTTTTTATATGAGGGCCTTTGTAATACATTTAGTGCTTGCCGCTGCCACAAAAATTCTGATGTTCGTCGACCCCACGCCGGGAATTACAGCACTGAGTCTGACACCGATGGAACTGGTGAACTGGTACTGCATTCTGATCGGTCTCTTTTCAGGTATTATCGCATTCTTTAGGATTCTGTTTGCAACCGATGACTGCGACCGAAAATCCGAAAAAACGCGACCAAAAAGGACTGATTTTTATGAATGAGCACGAAGAATTGACAAAGGAAGAGCGTGAGTTGGAAATGATCTGTAAGGAGATCGAATGGAATTCCAAACGGATCATGTCGGACCGGAGCAGAAAGCGGATCAAGAACCTGTATTATAACAAAGGTCTCCCAATCCAGTCCTTAAGAACCCTGGTGGATATGGGCAGCGCCCTGGGCATGCTTGGCATCGATTTTCTGGTGGCTACCGGAGAAACATGGGCGAAAGCCATCCGGGAAACCGGGGCACAGAATAAGACCGAAGCTTTGCCTTCCGAAATAGCCGATGACAAACAACATAACTGATATACTGCGTCAGCCGTGTTTATGACGCGAAATAACACCCTGGGTAAGCGGACAGATATGCTTACCAGGGTGTTTTTTTGTATCCCATGGTATTACATCCACCAGGCATGTCAGCCAGAACGTTCCATCATCCGAATGCGTTGTGATCCATCATGGCGTATATCCTTCCGTTTTTTAAGAAATAGATTTCCATACTGATACCGTAAATACGAAATGTAAGAAATGGAGGAAGGAAAAATGAATGGAAAACAGAAAGATCAATTAAAAGTTGCAGCCTATTATGGCGTCTGCAACGGCAAGTACCTGGGCGAACTCATCGACCAGATTCGTATGGCAGGCATGAACAAAAACGATTTACGCCAGCTGTGCCATATCATCGCATGCAATGCGAAGGATTCGGTAGAATCGTTATTCCGGGATTTTATCAATGATGACCAGTATCAGCGATTGTTTGCGTGTATCCAGGCGGAATCCGAAACTGATGTTTTCATGGAGGCGTTGGAATATGCGTATAGGGTTTACGGCAGTAAATCCGGTCGTCTTCCCGTGTTAGACGTCGAGAAACAGCGTACCAACTGGGAACACATTGCGGCTGTGGTAGCAGATAACCGTCTGAGCTGTCAGGACATGATCGAGCTTACAGAAATCTTCCCTGACTTTGCGGAGATCTTCCAGGAAGCGCTTGAGGCTTTCGTGGAAGGCATGGATGTGTGGTCTCCGGAGGATCTGGAGAAAGCACAGCGCATCCTCGGACTCCTTATAAAGGGACTCTTACGGACGAAGAACCGGAAGATCCTTGATATGCGTCTGCTTCAGGAAAAGAACGTGACTGATCAGTCCGATGGCGCCCGCAGGTTACGCAAGTATTTTTCCCTGCGTCAGATCCGGTATCTGAACGCAAAATGGGCAGATCGCGCCCGGTTATCCGATGCGATCCTGCAAAAGATCGATGCATCTTTCGTCCGAAACCTGATATGCTCCGGTGATGACGAGGCAGAGCCCTATACGGAGGCCGAGAAGGAACTGTTTCTTCAGTTATGCGATCGTGAGCTAAAGCCAAGAATCAACGGATATTCCAAGATGCGGGATTTTATTCAGACGATTCAGACGGACCGGCATGAACAGCCGAAACTGACGGAAGAAAACTGGATGTTCCTTTATCAGAAAATGGTATGCGAAACCTACAAAAAAGGCTTCATGTCATTCCTTGGGATTTTAAAATTTGATTGTCTTTCGACAGAAAACCGGAACCGATGGCTGGCAGTGACCGAATGCGATCGATATGAATTATTGCAGGCCGCGATTTATGATGCGTCGTCAAAGGCAGACGAAAAGTCAGGCCGTAAAACGAAAGTATTAAAAGCAGCCCTCAGCCTGATCGTCTGGACCATGCAGCAGAATGGCGTAGAAGTAAATGAAGAGACAAAATTAAAGACATGCATTCAATATGCCGGACCTTATACCCCTGCATTTATCCAAGCCGGGCTCGTGCAATATGAGACGGAAGCCTTTGAGGATTTTTGGAGCTGCGCACAGTCCTTATCAAGACTGGATAACTGGACGCTTCGCATCTTGTTGAAGCGTTATCAGGAAACTTCCCGCACGCTGCCAGATGACATCTTTACCGAATACCCCGCTGAGTTCTTCGCTGCAATGTGCAATAACGAGAAAGAGCCATTGACAAAGACAGAACGGATGGGCTTATTCGAGCTGTATGCTGATTCTGCTTACCGGGACCAGCCATTAAACTTACTGAAGCTTTATGAACACATGTTAAAGAGCGATATTGCATTTGCGGATTATATGGACACAGAAACAGCGAAAGAACTGGTCGAGATGCTCTTGCATCAGGATGTTTTCCCCAACCAAAAAAATGCAATCCTTAAAAATCTTCTTTCGAAGCAGGAATTTGCGGATTACTTAAGCAATGAGGAAGAAAAAAAGACCACAGACAAAGAACTGAAAGAGCTTCAGGATCTGCAACGTGAAACCGAAAAAGCGATCATGAAGTTGTTAACAAACCCGAAAGCCTTTTTCACGCATTACAACTATGTTCACCGTCGGGACGGAAGTGATATGGCAATCTTGAAAATCCTCAAAAACACAAATGTCCGCATGACCGGTAATTCCGGCATACTGGATGAGGCGCTTTATCAGTCCATGAGACTCAATGGGTGCAGTATTTTTGAATATGCGGACAGCATGGCAACAATGGCAAAAACGTGTGAAGATCCGTATTTTTTACAAATCCTTGCGAAACGGATCCAACAGATGACAGATGCTGAATGGCAGGCTGCGGATGATGCGGAGACAGAAAGATCATAGCAGAAAATGACAAAGGAGAAAAAATGGAAAAGATCATAGAAAGAACAAAATTTGCCATCGCATGGCAGAAAACAAATAAGGACCAGGATCGCGAAGAACATGATGGACAGGTCCGATCCAACTGGAGATATGGTTATTATCCGTATCAGGTACCATCGTGGATGAATGCATGGTTGGCGGAATGCGAACAGACACACGGATTGCAGCGTCTGTCCAATGTCATCCGCATCCTGAGTACTCACAAGGTATATCTGAGAACGCTTCATATCGGCTCCGGGTTCGGCGCTGACTACCAAAAGAGTGTCTTAGGGCTGCTGGATCTGTTCTGTGGTACGCCGCGCAGTCTCAAACTGCTCGCGTGGTTCCCCGATAAGAATTGTATCACCAAGGAATTATCGGAATTCTACCGGCTTTATGAAGGCGATAAGGAACACCTTGCGGCTTGGTTTTCAAAAGATATGGATCCATTCTGGGAAGAACTATCTGGATATGCGGAAATGAGCGAGGAAGACGCGATAAAGAACATTTTCTTTTTAATGTGTTACCTCACACCGGATGAAATCCTCAAAGTCATGCGCCAGGAATACTGGCGTAAAGAAATCGTGATGACTCGATTAGATGAAAGCATTCTGTTTTCCATTTATCCGGAGAAGACGAAGGATGAGATTGCGGAATTCTATCGGGCATTGCTTTTCACGCCCGCAATCCGCACAACCCATTACAGAAGCGCACAGCACTCCATGGCGATGGCAATCACCGAGCGCCCAAGTACTGCGCAGTATTTTAACTGGATCCTCTGCAATAAGAGACTCAGGGAAAAGATGAGCGCGTATTCATTAGTCGATATGGCAGCCACACAGGACGCCCCGGAAGCAGTAATTGGTTACCTGGAACGGTGGAACGTGACAGATGAAACGCAGACCGCCCGATTGCTGTATCTTTTTGCATATGGCGGCGGCGAGCCTCATTTTCTGCGGTGCCTTGACCGGTTCGTACATGAACATACGCAGGAAGAATTGGACCGCCTGTTAGCCCGGCCGCTGGTATCCATATTACTGGATCTCTGTGGACGTAAAGCGTTTTCCGGAGCATGGGAAGCTCATGTTCCATCCGTTTCTCTTGATGATGGAGAATTCGCGGGTACTGATTTTATCACCGATGCGATCATAAAGAACCAGAAAGCGGTTCTCCGCTATTTAACGGAAAATCAGTTAACCGAGGAAACAGTGGTGTATCTTCAGAGCAATCAGGAACCAGTCCGGACATTCACGTACTTAAATGCGTGGAGCGCAAAAGACATCAACGCCATGGCAAAGAACGACGTCCTGCATGTCATTGCCAGATACGCGGATGATATCCTGGAATCCGGCGAAAAATACGGAAAGCTCCCGCCATACACATGCCAGGAATTAAACACCATCCATAAGATCTGCGTGAACACAAAAGAGTGCCGCAATGAACTGGAAATGTTCTTCGCACTCCTTGGCAAGATGCGGTCGGAAACGGCCTGCCGCCGGATGTCACAGTTCGTAAAGTATTACACCCGCGACCTGTCAGGTGCCGAAGCTAAGAATGCAACGGCAGTATTGATGTGTTACGACCTGCCAACGGCAGGGAACGCGCTGTTTCGGATACCGGTACCCATGGAACTTACCGCAAGAGCGATCTGTGCGCCAGCGGAAGCAAAAAAAGCTTTTGCAGAAGCGGAAACAGAAACAGAGTGCATCTTCGCCGTCGAAAATCCGGAGCTTTGTAAAAACGGACTGAGGGACGGCATGCGGCAGTTTCTGTTAAAAGACGAAACCGTCCAGTCTGTGAAAGCATCATTGGAACTCCCAGATGAGTTTTATGATGAACACAACGAACATGTGGAGCGGTTTTTCTTAGACGGAAGCGGACAGTACGCAAAAGAATACCTGACACGATCAATCATCGCGTCACCGTTTAAGGTAGTCTTAAAAGCAGCCATGTCCGGAAAGCTCCCGGAGCTTCGATATACAGATCTGGAGAAGGAGTGTTGCATGCGGATCCCGGGATCCATGCTCCATGCATGGACAACGGACCAAAGCAGCCAGATCTCCAATTTCACCGTGTACGAGGACACTTCCTTTAACGGCATCATGAAAATGGGAGCCGTTCCAACGAGGACCTGTATGAACTACATCGACGGAATGTACCGAGAATGCCTGTTAGCTTATTTTGACGGCAACAAAAAGATCGTGTACGTCAAGAAAAATGGCAGTATCATCGGGCGTGCCGTAATCCGTTTAACCAAAACTGCAAACCGGGTTGTGGATCAGGACAGCGTACTGAAATTCACGGACGTGACCGAAGAGCATGAGAAACAGGAAACAACGGAAGAGCCGGTGATTGAAACTCCGGTACTGTTCCTGGAACGCTGCTATTCCGGAGTACAGGGAAACGGCAGGGTTGAGCTGGAAGCAGCGCTGATCCAGTTTGTCGCAGAGAAGGCGGAAGAAATGGGTTGTGAGCTGATCATTGCAAGTGACTACATGAAAGAAAGCCTGTCCGTACGCGACACTTCGGATTTTAAGTCCGGCCGCCGGTTCATCTTCATTACCAAATCAAAGGCTGGTGACCAGTATCTGGATTCTTTTGGTGGGGTCTACAGCAACAAAAAATATGATAGTCATCGCGAGAACGTGTTCGTGAAAGCGACATGTTATTGCAAGCAGCAGGACGAAACCGCTGCAAGCGAGTGATCACAGCTGGCAACAGATCCGGATATAACAAAACAAACCTTGAAGAGCACCGCCGTTTGGCGATGCTCTTTTTTTGCTAGGAAGCGAACGGATAGAGCAATACATACTGATAAAGAAAAGAAAAACAAAAAAGGGAGGTAAGGATATGCTACAGTTCCCGTACCGAAATCTACTAAAATCATACGAATACAACCAGACAGCATTCTTACATGACTTAACAAAGCGGATCGACGCACATGAGCAGTTATCCAGACAATCGGAGCGGACAGAGCGCTTCCATCTTCCGGTTGCCGACCGGACAGCCGGGGAAGCGATCCGGAACATCTTAAGAAATTCCATCAACTGGCAAAAGGAGAACTTCAACAAAGAATGGGAGGGGGCTTATGGCGCCGGATACCCTTTCATCAAAGCGGAAAATGGGGACAGGGAGGCGAAAGCCATAGCGGAAGAGATCTCCGTGACGGACAGTTCCAAAGACGGCTGGTACCACATTCCAGATCGCATGTGCGCCGAGAAAGCTGACAGGGAGGCTATCCGGATGTTCGAAAAGGAGTGCCAACAGACAGGCAGACGGATTCCCTATGCAGTCGGGAAACAGCTGGAAGACATTTTTATAAACGCAAAAGCAGACCACAAACAGATCTGGGCGCACCGGACCGGATTATCCATTGATGGCGGTGACTTAGCCTCTATCGCCAACCATGGGCTTGCGGTACCGGCACAGGGACACGGTTTGGATGAGCTTCCGGAACTTGGATATACCGCCACGAAGTTTACTATGACAACAAATGGATTCATCCACCTGTTATACGCATCCGCCCTGGAGGAATATAAGCATATGCGGGGTACCGTGGTATGCCTCACGGATGAAAATCCGAATATTTCCAGGGGGTACTTAGATCCCGGGCAGGTCGTCGGGTATGTTGCCAGGGATGAAAAGGGGCATGTATGCAAATTTTTGGATCCGTCCGAAATGGCCCAGTGCCACAATACAAAAACCATTTTGAAAGACGGCATCCAGGTGGAGGTGGATCGGAAATCCAATGTTGACCTCAGAAAGCAGGACTATTTCCCATGCCGGATCGAAGGGCTGGGTGAAGTCTGGCTGGTGAACGACTCCCATGACGGCAATCTCAAAAACTGTTCCATTGCCTGCGAGAACCGGATCTACGGAAACTTAAGCCTGTTTGCACTCGAAAAACAACTCACCGTTTCCCAGATGCAGACCATGCAGGCGGAAATCAGACGGTTTGAGAATACCGTAAAGGCATCCGCGGCATACGGTCCGGGCCACGAGGAGGAACAGGATCTGTCATGGCCTGATGCCGAAGCTACCAGACAGACCTGTTTCTCCGGGCACGCAAAAGATCAGTCCATGTCCCTGATCGATGAATTAAATGCCATGGATCTGGACATGGAAGGAAACAAAAATCCGGAATTCCAAAGGGATGCCGGTGACGGACTGGACCGCTGACGGACTGCGAAAACAAATTGCATTTCTTATCATGCGGCAGACGCCCGCATCTCTGTGAGCGCATGCGCGCACCAGCAAAATATGATTTTCCCATACAGGACTGCAAAAAACAGTCCTGTTTTTTTACCGTTGCCCCGAAGGAGGTGTTCCCCGGGAACACCATTCAGAAAGAAGCAAAAAGGAAAATCGACGGCCCAGGAAGTAGCTTTGTCCGCATACTGATACTGTCTAAAAGAAAAAAGGAATTGTGAAAGGAGAAACAGAAATGGAGAAACAGAAAAAACCGCTTGTGATCATCATGGGCCGATCCGGTGCAGGAAAAACCAGCGTGGCGAATGCCATGCGTGACGCATACGGCTGGACACAGATCGAATCTTATACTACAAGACCGCGCAGGTCCGAGGATGAGACCGGACATCATTTTATCACAGAGGCAGAATTTGACCAGATCCCGGAATGTGACCGCTTTGCCTACATGGAATACTGCGGATACCGCTATTGCGCGAAACGGGAACAGCTTGACCAGGCGGATCTTTACGTGGTGACGCCGGATGGTTATGAGATGATCCGGAAAGCCTATCGGGACCGTCCGTTTTTTACTGTTGCACTGACTGCTTCCAAAGCAGTGTTACAGGAACGTATGAAAAAGCGTGGCGGAAGCACGGATGATAAGATTCAGGAACGGATCCGCCGGGACGATGCGATCTTTCAGGACCTGCATCCGGATGTAGTGATTTGCACAGATCGAAGGTCCGCGGAGGAAACCGGGCGCACGATCTTTGCACTTGCTGAGGTCTTCATGACAGACCACACACAGCCGTAGCAGATACATCAGAAAACAGAAAGAGAAAGGAATGCAGCCACATGAGCGGCTGTAGGAGGATGACATGGAAGAAATAATGAGAAAGATGCAGAACATGGGAAAAGCACAGTTTATGGAAGAAACCAGAAAGATCCGAAGCGCCTGGGTGGAGGAAGCGGTAAAACGTTGCAGCCCCTATGCGCCGGACGGAATCCGTGAGGAACTTTTACAGGCTGCAGCCATCTTTTGTTATGTATGCGCGCTGGATCCAAAAAAAGAAGCGAAAACCGTCTGTGAACTACTCATGAATGCCTTCACGATGCCGGAAAAAGACCGGATCCCTGCAGCGGTCAAGTTCTTAAATGAGCGGTACCGCGATAAGATCACCGGGTCCGTCGCCTTTTACCTGCCATATTTATTCGAACCGGCAGGAACGCGCAATTTTGCCATGAGACAGTTAACAAACCACGTTCTGGAATACTGCAGGCGACAGATGAAACGGGTTCTCACATTGCCGGAACTGACAGAATATGAATCGCGCTGCGAGCACCTGAAGCAGGTCCGCGAGCAGCTCAAACAGGCGGATTCAACAGCGAATCAGATGGAAAAATGCTGGAAAGAGACACATATCTTTTCCAAAGTGATCCGTTTCCAGAAGGACATGACCGCCAGTATCACGCAGTTTTTAGCAGACTCCGACCCAGAAAAGAACCCGGATTATAAGAAGACGCTTTTGACGCACACGTTCCCAACCGGTGCTGTCTTGACCTTTTCACTTCAACGTGTGAAGCGCGCAGCCAGTACGGAAGTGATGCCGGCTCTGGTGGCCTCTATAAGCGCCGGAACAGGTTCGGCGTGGGAAGCGATCTACGACATCCGCAAACGCGATACCTTGGATATCGACGCCGGGGACTGCACCTATTGTCTGAAACTGGAATATTACAAACCCTCTGATTTTGTATATGAAAGCAGCGGAAAAAGACGGGCATTGAAACATCTGGAATATCCTAAAAACCTGATCGGCGAGATCCTGGACACCGAAAATCCAAAGGAACCTACCGAGTTCATGAAAAAGGAACTGGATGCGGAACTCGCAAAACTCGACCAAAGAAACCGGGATTTTATCCTGTCGTACTTCCGTGACGGAAAGACTTACCGCGAGATTGGAGAAACGCGAAATCTGTCCCCATCCAGGGTAAGGGAAGTCATGAACCGCGGGATCCGGAAGTTGCGTATCATCCGGTTATGCCGCATCTTACAAGGCGAAATCATAACAGAGCAGGTGAAACCGGTAGAAGTTAAGGCGGAACCTGATGAAATTCCGATCGAAAGCTGTAACTTTAGTACCCGACTTTATAACTGTTTAAGACGGGCTGGAATTTCAACCATCAGCGAGTTAAGAGCAAAAAACTGGGCGGAGTTGTGTCTGATTCGGAATTTCGGTACAACCTGTCAGATGGAACTGGAACAGTTCTGTGAAAGAAACCAGATCACCTTAAAGAGCGACAACTAACAAAACCAAACGGCTTCCCAAACGGGAGGCCGTTTTTTGCGTCGCCGAAGGCGTTTCCGACATCCATACTGAGTGTGTATGTATATAATCAAAAGAAAAGGAGAGAGAAAAAATGAGAGCGACACCTTATACCAACAACGAACTGTTTAACCGGATCTGTGATATGGTCACGTTGCCGGAAGGAATCCTGGACTACGCTAAGCCGGCGCCGGGACGGATCCCCATCACCGGGTATAACTGGGACGTATGGAGTTCCCTGCGCTTCGGGGAAAACGAAGGAATTTATCTTTGTATCGGCGCTGCATTTCAGCCTGAGAATCGCATCATCTATCTGGGCACTTTTAAGACATTACAGACGGACCTGGATGCCATGCGGAAGATGGGGAGGCTTCTGGCTGACATCGTATATACGGTCCGCGATTTTGTAAACAACAACCTGGATGATTTCGACTGGACCGGTTATGAGGTACGCGGTATCCGGAACGAAAAGACAGATTCGCATGGCGTAACGCGCAGAACCCGCGAAAACGCACTTGATGTGGTAAGAAAGATCGTCGATCGTTACGACGCAGTACAGTTATATGACCGTCCGGCCCACCGGTATGAATATTACAGCAAAGATTCCGATGGAAAACTGCAAAAGTTTGAGGATCTCGGTACCTGTCTTGCCGCAGCCAGTTCCTTCGATCCGTTTGACGGACATGAGGTACCGGCTGCATTAAAGACAATGGTGGAAGAGATCTTAACAACCTGGGCAATCCGCGGCCTTTGTGATGGTATGTACATCGCCAATGTGATCGCGAATGAATCTGGGACCGGAGACGGAATGTCCCATTTCGAGGCGGATGCCGGCACCAAAGTCCCGGAACCGGAACGGATTGCTGCCAGACTGCAGTTCGCATACAGTTCCACGATTCCGAAAACAGACCTTCCGGAACTGGTTCGAATCCTGTCACACCATACGAACGAGAAATGATAGGATATAAAACCAGATCATCGCAACAAGCGATTAGAGAAAAGCAAAATACGGAACAAAAAAGGAGAAGATGAATTATGGAGATGATAACAGTAGACGATTACATTGACGCCTTCAAAGAAATGTGCGACTATGACGAGATTGATGCTAAACACTTTGGCAGCGAGAGCTTAGAAGCCATTATTCGAGATGATATCAAAAGCCGCCTTGACGACGGCCTTATGTTCACAAAGGAAGTCTTGTCAAAAGTTGTAGAAGATGCATTGTATTCCATCCAATATGGTGATACAGATGATGCTAATGATCTGGCAGCTATCAATGAGGATTTTCACAACAGATTCCCGGACGGAAGATAAGTAAGAAAGAGAGGAATACTTCGATGATCTTTGTAACAGGGGACATCCATGGGGAGCCCAAACGGCTGAATACGGAAAACTTCCCAGAACAAAAAGAATTATGTCGCGAGGATTACGTGATCATCTGCGGCGACTTCGGATTGGTATTCGCAGAAGATAAGGAAAGCAAAACAGAAACCTGGTGGCTTGACTGGCTGGAGGATAAGAACTTTACCACGTTATTCGTGGATGGAAACCACGAGAACTTCGACCGGCTAAATGCCATGCCGGAAGAAGAATGGCAGGGCGGACGCGTCCATAAGTTACGCGAACATGTCATCCACCTGATGCGGGGCGAGATGTACCGGATCGACGGTGTGGATGTTTTTGCATTTGGCGGCGCCAGATCCCACGACATCAACGGACTGGCCAGCGCCGAAGAATTAAGACGCGACTATACGGCCGGCATCCTGCAGCCGGATGACCCTCTGATTTATAAAAAGCGGAAAATGCTGCGGACGACCAGATGCAGTACGAGAATCGAAGGCGTCGACTGGTGGAGAACCGAGATGCCATCTGAGGCCGAGATGCTACATGGATATGAGACCTTGAAAGCCAATCACTGGAAAGCGGATTTTATCATTTCTCATGACGGGCCGGCGTCCAGCCTGGCTATCTTAGGCGGCGGAACGTTAGCGCCGGATCCGCTAACCAAATACTTTGAGAAGATCAAACAGAGAACGGATTATCACAGATGGTTTTTTGGTCATCATCACATGGACCATCAGATCACCGCACAGGATGCCGTAATCTACCATCAGATCACGAGAATTTTCTAACAGACAGGACCTGCACAACCGTGCAGGTCTTTTTGTATGCCATTTTTTCGTTTTTTACCAAAAAGTATTATCCGCAAAATAAGCAAGAAACTACTTGCCGAGTTATTCATCAGAAACACGCATCGGTTTCGGCCGGGCGCCATCCAAAACAGCGGAGGCTGCTTTTTCCTTTTGTTTTTGCGGCTCTGCAATTCCCATACTGACAGTACCGAAGCAGGAGCATGCATTCCTATTCCCCTGAGGCTGTAGCGCATCAGGAAAAACGGACGGATGCGCCATACTGAAGCGAAAAGAGGGGGTGATTTTTGTGGATGCGAATACCGTATTGCACGAACTGACGGCAGATGTGAAAGACCGGATCAATTACCTGGTCTATAAAGATATCTGCCGTAAGGAAAATATTACGGTCCGCGACTTAGAGATTGCATACGAATATGCCCGCGTCAACGTAACAATGGTAGAGGAGTCGCAGACGCCTATGCTGGAGCTGTTTCTGCTGGACCGGCACCGTGAGCGCATACTCGATATGCAGATCATGGAGCTGCGGAATAGCTTATATCCGGAATGTGAATGTCCGTTAAGCCGTGCGGAAGTACGTCGTGTGGTAATGCAGGGTGCGCCGGCAAGAAAATAATCGAAAAATGGAATTGAAAACCTTCTCATCGTGAGGAGGTTTTTTTATGCCGAAAAAGCAGTCTGACTTTCCCATACTGATACCGTAACCATTACATCACACAAGAAATGGAGGAAAATGAAAATGAAAAGATTAACAGAACATAACACGCGCAAGGCCGCACAGTCCATCTGGAAATGTGCTACCAGACACAACAGAAAGGCAGGTGCGACGGTATGAGAATGCAGCGATATTATTTGACCGATATGTCAGAAAAAGGAAGAGAAGCATTACCCGGTGTTCTGGATGAGATGGGATACGCCGGCCGTTACACGATGTCCGACAACAGTATCGCCATCAATTCCAACATGATCGTTCTTTCCAAGGCGATCAAGCGCGCAGAAGACATCGCGCATAATGAACCGGGCCATCTGGTGTGCATCAAACAGGAGACATATTCGAAGGTCTGGATCCCGGAAACGGAAGCGGCGACACAGGATGCAGCTTATCTCCGGGCAGCCAAGATGGTAGAAAACGGCTGGAAAGTGGATAATGACGCGGAAACCAGCGTCAAGGCTCCGGTCGAGGATCGCTGGATCGACAGTTTCCTCCTGGACCGCCTTCGAAATGGCCGAAGATAAGGATCATACAGGATATGGATATCAGGAGGAATGAAATGGAGAACTTTGCAGACAAATACTTATATCACGTGACCGATCGGGCGACGGCGGCAAAGATCCTTAAAAATGGACTCTGCCCCATGATCGGCCAGCGGAGCCGGCTTGCCGGGGAAGAAGATGAGAGAATTTATCTGACGGAAAAATCAAGTCTCCCATACTGGAAGCAGATCCTGGGACAGACCACCGTCCTGCGGATCGATGCATCCGGATTGGAAACAGAACGCATGGAACGGTTTGGATATGTCCAATATTCTGAATGGACGTATGACAAGCCGATTGATCCAAAATGGATCACGCGCTCAACCACACAGGCACATCTGACGGACGCTAAACATCGAGAGTTATGCCTGTCTTTTGTGGATACCATATCGCAAATCAGCATCCTGTTCGCGCGCTACATCACCTTTTATGATGATGATGACACAGAGAATAAGGAATGGGCCGAAGATTGTTTCGATTACTGCCAGGGCGTATGCAGAACAATGCAGTACGTCCTGCCGCACCTGGACTTCCATCTGGTCAGTGCGAAAGATCTGAGGACTCACTTAAAGATCATGGGCGATGGCGGATGCACACTGTGCGACAGATACGAGCCATGGCTCGCCACCGCGGATCATCCAATGCGATTATGGCAGCTGCTTGGGCGGCATGCCCTTAAGACCAAAGAAACCGTCTGGCTTTACAACTGGCTAAAGGAAACATTCCCAAGACGGCTACGGGTAGACACGGGAGGATGGACCGGTTGATTCTAAAATGCAACGAAACCATCGGTCAACTTCCAAAAATAAAGGAGAAAAACATGAAACGAATTTTAAAAAGCGGAGATGTATGCATGGGAACCTGTGGAGACACGACTGGTCTTTACGATAGTGATGGCAACAGCCTGCATGTCGGCGACCTGGTTGCTGTGTGGACGCAGGATATGAAAAACCGCGGCTGGAACGATGAGCCAGCGTATGTTGTTAAGGAGCAGGGCGGAAAACCGTTTATTATGGGCCTGAAAGCCACACATCTGGTCCGTGAGTACATCCTGGATGGCGATGTGTCCAACGAAGAACATTATGATACCGTCCTGGATACATACCGCTGCAACACAGACCTGACCTGTCAATCAAAAGACACTACCTGGAGCGTGATCCGCATAAAGACGTTTGATCAAGCTGTGGACGAAGAGATCTGGGGCGGTGTGCGTCCGGTCAGTGAAGATTCAGAAACGGACCTGGAAGACGGGATTACGGTCTGCTGCGGATATGACTTCGGAATGGATCAGCTTGATGACGCCATCCGGTTCTGCCCGAAATGCGGGCGCAGAATCCGTAAGTCGGGGAATACGCTTGCAAAGAAAGAGCGGGCGATCACCAGCTACGAGGATGAGTAATGGGCATGATGTTTGCTGCAGGAAACGTCCACATAGAACTTGAACAACAACAACCGAAAAGTACAGAAAAAGAAAAGGAGAAAATGTGAAACGGAAAAACACAAATGAAGAGTATCTTCCGATCCGATTCATAAAAAACATGATTGAGGATCCGGACGCACCGTATTTTGCGGATGTCGCTGACTGTGATAAGCATTATGCCGAACTGGCGGACATCAGCCGGTACGGGGTCAAAGGCTCACAACGCCTGCATTTTTCCAGAACCGCTTTTGTAGCCGCGGACTGGACGAAATACAAACAGGCTTACAAGATCACGCCGGAACTGGCGAAAGACCTGCTCGGAATGGATGACTTATCCTTCCCGGCCGGAAAGATCAAGATGCCGTTTCGGACGGTATATTTTGACCTTTCCGATCTCCGCATGACTTCGACCGGAGACGGCATTTCCGATACGGCACATGCGTTCATCGAAGGGATTTTCCTGACATACGGAAAGGTACCCTTTGAGGGCGAAGAAGCCGGATTTGCAGGATTCGTCGTTTTAACCGGCGTACCTGAAACGAAGGAATTGCTATTTGGAGGTGTTTCTTTCGCTGTCGATGACGCAGATGACAGCCAGACCCTAAATGACCTGATCGAAGCGAATGCCGGCATGCCGGAAATCAAGCAGGCATTAAGGACAGCGTTACTGCTGGCGGCATATATCTCATCCGAGAAGCCGGATATCACGGAAAACGAAGTACAGAAAACGTTTTATCGTCCATCCGGAAAGCTGAAGACATCAGCAGTCAGGAAATGGGATATCGGGGTCCGCTACGCAACGGAGGTACGGCGCAGATTGACAGAAACGTCAGATACGAACCGGCCTCATGGTACCGGAAAGTCCCCGCGCCCGCACATCCGGAAAGCCCATTGGCATATTTACCGAATCGGGCCGGGACGCAAAGAAACGAAAGTTTTGTGGCTGGCACCGATTGAGGTCAATTGCCGCATCGGGAAGGAAAAGGCTGAAACGCCTGCTGTCATCCGGGTCTTAAAATAGGCAAAGGAACGAGGTCTGCAGTTAATCGGCCGATTCCTTCGATCCGGATACGCACAGCCGAATACCAACAAGATTAAACAAATACGGGTGAAAAATCCGTAGAAAGTGATGGTGCTCAGAAAGGAGAAAATATGGATATGGAACATGAAAAGCTGAAACAAAAGTACGAGGCATTTCTGAAAACGCCAAAAGGCCAGGAATGGAAACAGGAATGGATCACACGAACAGGCTCTGGAGAAGATGGAGATTTTGGAGATTATCTCTACGATTTCTATCCAGAATTGCTGTCATAATACGGGATGACACTGAATGACCTGATTGAAACATCCGCTGTCGTCCGGGTCTTAAAATAGGCAAAGGAACGGGGTCTGCAGTTAATCGGCCGATTCTTCCGATCCGGCTATACGCAGCCGCATACCAACAACATTAAGCATCCTCTTAAGCAGAGCTTCGGCTCTGCTTTTTTTTTGCATCAAATTTCAGCCACAATATCGCCATACTGATAGCGTAAACATTCAATTAAAGAAATGGAGGTACCAAGAATGAAACGAGAACTCAAAAAACAATTAAAAGAACTGCAGGCAGCGTATCCAAATTCGTACATGTTCCCAGATGAGGGACTGGATGAATCGTGTATCCATTATTTTCATGACGGTCTGCTTGGAAGCGGCAAAGAATATGGGATGTCCGTATATGACCTGAACGAGATCGCATGGCTGAACACCCTGATGGGATATCAGCTGCCCTGGAAAGATGCCTTGCTGTTAAATCGTGAATGCTGGGAACTGAATCATGAGATTTCCGTTCTGGAACTGGGAGCAAAGCATAAAAAACTGGTAATGACTGCTGCCAAAAACCAGAAACTCCAGCTTGATTTTTCCAGATGGGCAACAGAAACGCCAAAGACGATCTGTCATTCATTTGAGAAAAATTGAGGAGGTATGACCATGGCGCAGACAAAATACATCCATGTATCATTTGACGTCGTGGATACTTTTAAACCGCGCGTCCCGAAAAGCAGGATAGAAGGAGAGGACGACACGATCCCAAGAATCTGCGTTTCAAACCGGATTTTAGACTGTGTCAATGCGATGCCGTCCGGACCGGAGACGATACAGGCCATGCAGCAGTTGGGGCTACCAGCTATCATTCATGCTTATTACATGCAGGCACAGGAAATATGGAATACAGAAGTAATCATCCAGTATGTACCTGATGCGCGATGTTATGGCGAATCATGGGTCCGTACCGTGCCAACGCATGTACACCGCGTGGATTATCAGGTCCTGGAGCCGCAATTTTACCAGACAAAAACCGGGCCTTTAAGGCTTCTTGGAGCCCAATTTAAGCGCTATCCTTTCTCGGATAACGTAACAAGACTTGCGGATTTATTCCATCTGCACGATTCCAGTACATTTGCTGGATTGATGCGAAAGTACGGATATGCAAAAGTCATGTTTAACCTGAAGGATGAATTTTTGAGACTGTTAGACACAAAACCTGAACCAGAAGAAAAGGAGTTATACCATGGATAATCAGAAGAACGTTTCCGCAACTTTAGAAAAACGAAAAGCGGCATTCGAAGACCGATGCTACGAAGCGTACAAGTTTTGGTGGAGTATGTCGCACGGAATGTCACAGTTAGAACTGCTTGAAACGGTATCTAATCTGGTCGCAAAAGAAACGGAAAAGCTTGTATCCGACACGGCAACTGCTGAAACAGATCAGGAAAAACTGATCGCCACAGCGAAAAACCAGGTCTTATCCGGCTCTGGCGGAAATTTATGGGAGAGCAGGGACGCATTCTTAAAAAATGAATTTCTGGATCAGCGTTATATGGCTTCCCTGTTCAACATGATGGGGACGTCAGATTCCTTACGGAAATTCTACACCAATCACTACATCAAACCTACCGGGCAGCCAATCCTGGCCCCGTATTGGGTAACGATCAAAGTCGACGGCCGATATGTCACCCAGGTTATGGCAACATCAGTAGATGAGGCGAAGGGACTGGCAGAATCAAGATTCGCGGATGTAAACCTCGATCCGCTCGAAGTGGTTGGAAGTGAATGCATCATCATCGAAGATGCCGATGGGAATTTCGTTTGGGAAAAATAAGAAAACTTTATGTCATAAGAAAGTAATCGCCATAACCGTTCGACTGACATAGAGCCAGCCGAGCGGGCGTGGCAGACACAAAACCATCAATCACAACACGGACATTTGGAGGCTTCGATGAAGAAAATAAGGCGATTGTGTATATGGCCCGGACAGGATTCCGTGCCAAAAATGCACACATTGTATGAATATCATGGAAAGTTTGGAACGACAGGATCAACGATATTGTGGTTCCTGGAACAGCCTAAAACAGGAAACTGCGTATATGGAATTCACGCAGACAGTCGGTATTCTCCATATATGCCAGGACAAGCGTTTCGATATGCTGAGTTTCAGGCAATTACGATTGATGCTATTTATCCGGATGATTTTGTGATATGTCATGCGTAAGAAAACAATATTATACCAGAACAAAGGAGAAAAGATATGAGCGAATGGAATGCAGGATATTATGGAAGTGGTTTAAGATTAAACGAGGAGGAATTTATGAGTTTCTTTAAACGGTACCTGGCCTTAAACCCGAAGGAATTAGAAACGGCAATGGAATACTCCTATGAGGAGTTTGATCCGGCAGTCACTTATGACCCGGATGAAGCATTTGATCTGACCGCCGAGGCTTATCAGGATTGCGGATACGTTCCTTCTAACTTAGCAGGAACGGAAATTGCTATGGATCCTGAATCAGAGAAAAGATTCGGCATCGTAAGAATCCCAGCCGATGATATTTATGATGGTATGCGTTTTATGCCATACCGCGCGAGCGGTAAGTTTAACGTGCCGTATATCACGGCGGGCAAAGAGAAAAACAAGAATCCGGAATTTGTAGACTGGATCGACCTTCGTTCAGAAACCAGTTACATGGTTTTCTGCGATCGCGATCTGGACGGACCTATGAGCTTCGTGAAGCAGCCGTATGATTCGTACGAAGATTTTGCGGACGAATTCCGGCGTAAGATGGGGCAGTACCTGCCAGAAGATTTTGACTGGGATGCACACATTGGAAGATTCAATTACTCCGCATACTGTTAATTTTTATCGAGGTTTCCTGTGACAGGAGACCTCGTTTTTTATGCAGAAAGATAAGAGACTGTTCCCGGGTAACATCCCCAACGCCAAACGGTAAGGCAAAAAAAAGAGGGCTGCAGAAAATTGCAGTCCTCTTTGTAATTATACACATTCGATTTTGTTTTTGTATTAGATGTGTTTCAGCCAGCGAACACTGATCGCATCCTGAGTCTTTTGCATTATTTTGCCATCCGCTCTGCCGCTTCGCGGAGACTGTCCGCACTATATCCCATAAGAGACATATGCATCCACTCACCGTATTCTTCCACGCATTCGGCTTCCATATACAGATCGTCCTTCGTGATATGGCAACGCGCAATGATTTCATCCAGTTCCTTTTTCTCTTTCTCAGACATATTCGTTCCTCCATTTTGATCATATACAATTTTGTTCAGCGCATATTGTTCCGGATGCGCATGCACCCAATCTATTCCTCTGGATCCGGGTCTCCGGTTTCCCACACATAATCTCCATCAGCATCTTCCACGATAATACAGTCGCCGTCAATATCTTCCAGTTTCCCGAAATCTGCGTTCTCGTACTCGCTGACGGCCAGCTCCTTAGCTTCCTTGATCGTTTCCGCAAGGACTTTCGTGATAAACCTGCCTTCGACTTTCATCGTCACATAATACTCCTGCTTTTCCGGAATATAATGCTCGCGGTAAAACTTCCACATTTCTTCGTGATCGTCCATCAGATCGATCAGACCCATCATGTAGCCAGGATCCTGGAACTCTGTCTGCAAAAATTCCTCCAGGCAGACCCACAGACTACCATCGAATCCAGTCTCCATAATGAAAGTGTTATGAGCTTCACTCAGAAGTGCTTTTGCGCTGTTTTCGCTCGTTGCAGCAACCATAGCATGTTCTTCTGTAGATTCCGCTGCAATGTCGCCGATCGTATGGAGCAATTCTTTCAGCGTCTCTCCGTGGGCGAGCATCCATCGAAGCTTATAAGCTTCATAGCATTTTTGCTCAAAAACGCTTTTTTCTGCCTCCAGAGTGCTTTTCGTTCCATTGGTTCTGTCTTCTTTTCCCATCGTTTTTCCTCCGTCGTTCCCACAGCCCGGTAAAATACCATTCGGCTATGTTTGCATGTTTTCTTTGAGTGCTTATTGGTCAGATGTGCTCCGGCCAGCGATAGCTGATCGTATCCGGGGTCTCTTTTGCGAATGCGATAAAATTGAAATGGAAGCCAAGTTCCAGTTCAGCCACATTACGAATACTTTCCCTGTCATCTACAGTCAGGTCAAGCACATCCATGCCATTGTTGTCGTACCATCGGATCACATCCAATGCTCGTTCCGCACCGATATCGTATCCGAACAAGGTGTTTAACCACGCCCATCTTTCGGAATCCTGAACGTCCATTCCGTAATCATGCATCGCACGGTATGTATGCTCAAAGACCCCGTCCGATACATCTTCACCGATCTTCTCACTGGCATGGCCCACGACATATGCCTTCTTTTCCTCAACGTCTTTTGAGATCCCGTATTGCATGCGGGCGATGTTTCCGAATTCTTCCGTCGGAATATTCTGCATTGCTTTCAGTGTAATTGCTGTTGTGTTCATTCTTTGTCCTCCTCAATTCCTTATTTTATGATTCGCTATCAGTATGCTAACCGCGATCCGGTAATACGCGCAAAAAATAAGCCGTGCTTTGTTCCTGCTGCCACGTCTTCTGCGGATATGTGAGTGTGGGAGCGATATTTTACCCATTGTCAGTAGCATGCCGGTTTGCATACTGTTTGTGTTAGTTCAAATGCAAAGAAATGGAGGAAGGAAAGGAAAGGAAATGAGTGAAAATGAGACAAAGAAAACAATTTCGCTATGGAAAAACAGCAACTCTGAATTTATTGCAAGGGTGGACCGGAAGACTGGCAAGACGCAGCGGCTGGCTCATCATGCGAATCACGTATCGGCTCTTATGGCGCTGTGTACGGATTGGCCGGAGATGGCTCATGCAATGAACCTAATCGGTGCACTGCATGATGCCGGGAAGTTGGATCCGAGATTCTGTGCGGCGATTGACCGCGCAGCAGCCGATCCGGATGCATCTTGCCGGGCCGGTGTGAACCATGCACTTGCCGGCGGTTTGATCCTACGAGATCTTCGTAGGGAATTAAAGAAACAGAACATATTGATTGACCCCAAAACTGTGAAGTTTTTGGAAAGTGTGATGCTCATGCATCATGGGCTTAAGGATCTCGGTGATATTGCGGAACGAAAGACATTTACAGATGTACAGAAAACATTGAATTATACAACCAATCCAATCACCAAGGAGGACCACGCATCTGATTATAAGACGGTTTCTGACCGGTTTTACCGTGAGACGGACAAAGAAAGCCTGGCGCTGGAACTGAAAGAGGCTGATTTGGAATACAGAACTGCAGAACAGAGGATTGATGATTTTTGTCAGTCATCCTGCGACACCTGCGGTGAGCCTGATTTCTATATAGGGATGATGGCACGTATGATGACCTCCGCTTTAATGGACGCCGACTGGATGGATGCGGCTTCCTGCGGTTCTGACTTCAAAACGATCACAAGAAAAATAACAGCTCAGACTGGGCCAAACTGGGAAAGTTTCCGTGGCCGACTGGAGGAGTATTTGGAAGTAATATCATCCAACGCGGTAGATTCAGCGCTAAACCGGTGCCGTGCCGAAATCTCACGGACATGCGGCGATGCAGCGAAAGAGTCCGGAAACCTGTTCCGGCTTTCGATGCCGACTGGTTCCGGTAAGACGCTTTCCAGTCTCCGGTTTGCCCTGGAACGGGCAGTAAAGGAACAATCCGCCCATATTTTTTATGTAGCGCCGTTCCACTCGGTCGTCGAGCAAAATGCCGCAGAAATTGAAAGGATTATGGGCAAAGAAAACGTACTGGTGCACCACAGCAACGTAGTTCACGAGACAGAGGAAGAAGACGCGAGATACCAAAAGCTGACAGAACGCTGGGACAGCCCGGTCATTGTCACGACAGCAGTGCAGATGTTAAATACACTGTTTGACGGCAAAAAAGCCTGTATCAGGAGAATGCGCAGCTTAAGAAACAGTATTATCGTATTCGATGAAGTGCAGTCCATACCGGTAAAATGCATGACTTTATTTCATCTGGCGGCGAATTTCTTAAGCGAATTTTGTCATACCACAGTCGTCCTGTGTTCTGCAACGCAGCCATCCGTCACCAAAACTGCCGCAATCAACCGGCTTGCATGGTGCGCGGATATCGGGTCGGACATCCTTCAAAAGGAAGATTTTCAGACAGCGTTCAGGCGATCGGAGCTGGTGGATCTCACCCGTAACACACAGTACATGAAAGCCAATTCTGGCATGGAGCTTTCGGAAATCACAGAATTATTACAGCACTGCGTAGGCACGTTTGGCGACACGCTGATGGTTGTCAATACAAAGCCGGCAGCCGAAGCGATATACCATAAGTTTAAAACGTACGCAGATGAGGCAGGCATCCGTGTTTATTACCTGACTACCAATATGTGCGCCGCACATCGCCAACGCATCTTTGAAAAAATTAGAAAAGCGCTCGCATCAGAAAGCAAAGAAAGACTGGTTTGCATCAGCACCCAGCTGATCGAAGCAGGCGTAGACCTTTCCTTTGACTGTGCCATCCGGTCCCTTGCCGGGCTTGACCGGATCGTGCAAACGGCAGGTCGGTGCAACAGACACGGTCTGTCAAAAACAGTGCGGCCGGTTTATATCGTTAAGCTGGCCAGCACTGTCGAAAATGTCGGACTTATGCCGGAACTTGGATGGGAAAAAGAAGCGTGCGACAAGGTACTTGATTGGTTCTCCCGAAAACCGGAAGCGTTCGGACGATCATTAGCTTCCTTTGAATCTTTATGGTTTTACTATGAATACTATTTCCAAGAAGCCGGGAAAACAGTAGATTATCCGGCCGGCGATGCGCCGGAATGCAGGAGACTGCATTATCCAGATGATGTAACGTTGGTTTCCCTCCTTGGAATGAACCGTGTGGTCAAAGAACGCATCAAGAAAGATTATGTGGAGCACCTAATGCAAAGCGGTGACCGCAAGAAGCAGCAAACGGCAGAGACGTTCCGGAAATGCAACACCTTATATCCAATATACCTGGACACCATGAACCAGGCATTCAAGACGGCCGGAGAGATCTTTCAGGTGATTGATGATGGAGGAAAACACAGTGTTGTCGTTTTGTACGATCAGATAGCAAAACAATCCTTGCGTGTTGTACTGAACGAAGACTCGGCATGGAGTGACCGCAGGTTAGCACTCAGGCAATTGCAACCCTATACGATCGCATTAACGGACAAACAAATGGAAGCGACATTTGGCCAGCGATGGAAAGCATCCGGACAATTTGTTTATGTTCTTCCGGAAGAATGCTATACAGAGGAACTTGGTTATACAAGCCTTTAATTAGCCACAACAGACAGACAGATTTTATTTCTGTCTGTCTTTTTTTGACCAAAAAGTGTTATCCGCAAAATACTAAATCTGTACGTAATCTCCCTGAAGCTTAGAAATTACGATCGTTTTCTTCATCTGCATTTCCATACTGACGGCGTCACTAACAAATAAGAAATTGAGAAAGAAGGAATGCATATGATTGTATGATTGACAGTGCGAGCCCAAAGTACGCAGATAGTCACCGGGCGATTCGCACCGAAAAAATATTAAAAAGACAGAATAATAGTCGTCAACATACTCAAATCAGAGTTGTACGTACTTTTTATTCTGCAAGTTGTGCACAAACAAACGAAAGTGTCCAAAGATTTTTGTCTGTTTTTGCTGTCGCACCCCTCGTGGGTGCGTGAGTTGAAATAAGTCCGGATAAGCGATACGGGGGATTGGCAAGCAGTCGCACCCCTCGCGGGTGCGTGAGTTGAAATACTTAATCCTGATTTAGTATTTGCGGGAGTAATTGTCGCACCCCTCGCGGGTGCGTGAGTTGAAATTTCAAAACCCGAAGCCAGCTCTGAATATATCCTGTCGCACCCCTCGCGGGTGCGTGAGTTGAAATTGTCTCTGTAACTCTAAAACAGCTTCCGCCTTTGTCGCACCCCCTCGCGGGTGCGTGAGTTGAAATTATGATTACGATCACGCTGTGTGGTGCTATTAAGTCGCACCCCTCGCGGGTGCGTGAGTTGAAAAATATTTTGAAGTAAGCTCCTGCCTTTGTGGTAGGAGTTTTTTTGTTGTCGAAAAATTTTCCGCTTATTTTTCATTACTGCCATCACCATACTGTCTAAGTAATTATAAACAAAAGGCATAGGAGGAATTGAGAAATGAAAGAAAAAGAAAATGTAACAAATTTTGAAACAGTATTAGAGGGCATGAACCAGGATATGGAGTTCACTCCAATTGAGTTTGAGGTCAGTGGTCCATATGCATTGTTTACGACTCCGCATTCGAAGATATCCGGCAACAAGGAAAGTTACCAGGTACCGCCATATGAAGCGTTGCGAGGAATCATGGAATCCATTTACTGGAAGCCAACGATTCGATGGGTAATCGATGCGGTCCGTGTGATGAATCCGATCCGCCATGAGCGACGTCCCATCCTTGGCGTGCGATTCAACTCGCCGAAACACTCTCAATACAGCTATCTATATCTGAAGGACGTCCGTTATCAGGTACGCGCACATTTCGAATTCAACAAAAACCAGACAGAGATGATCTGGGATCGAAATGCCGGTAAACATGACGCAATCGCGAGACGAAGTATCATGATCGGCGGACGCCGTGATCTGTATTTTGGATGCCGCGAATGTGTCGCAGATGTCACCCCGTGTGTATTCGGCGATGGCGAAGGCGCTTATGACGCAGTGCCAGAAAAGGATTTCGGATTTATGTATCATGGAATGACATATGCGGATGACGCAGTCCTGGAAAACGACAAAGACCATCTGACAGCCAATTTCTGGAGCCCGGTAATGAAGTACGGAGTGATTCAGTTCGCAAGACCGGAACGCTGCAAACAGCGCGTAAAGATTCACGAAATGAAACCTGTTTTGTTTACCAATCTGGTCGGATTTACCGACCATTCGGAAACGGGCGTGGAACGCTTTGACCTTGCCAAATTTGAAAAGGCATCCGGCTATCACTTGAGCAGCGGACTTGACGAATTTGATGAGTCCATGTTCGAAAATCCGAAACAGGAATGGGAGCGTATGGTAATGATGGAATCGATCGCGCAGAACCGATCGAAACATCATCGCAATCGAAACCAAAGGAGGGAACCGGCTTATGTCTAATTGGGTGGAAAGTCTGATCAATGTATATAAGCGGAACCAGATGAATGAGGATCTGATGCCAAAATATCATGCAGATAAAACAGCAGATATCACAGTGTATCTATCCGCAGAAGGAGATTTTAAAAAAGCAGAACCGGTGCCTAAGAAGAATAACCATATTATTGCGCCACAGACGGCAGAGTCTGCAGTGCGTACAAACAACAAAGCGCCGGCGCCTTTATTCGACCAGTGGAGCTATTTAGATCAGACGTACGTATCTTATACCACTGGCGAGCGGACGAAAGTGGAAATAGAACGGTTTCAGCAGGCAGCACAGGAGTATCTGACAAATCTGTTTGCCTGGTGCGAAAGTGAGTTTTCGCATCCAAAGATCCGGGCAATTCACCGATATTTGTCCGAAAACAGCCTTCTTAAGGATGTTCAGGCATACGATCCGAAATTGTTAAAATACGTGAACTGCAAGAAAAAGGACAAAACCGGCACGGTCGTAAGGACCTGGCTCGAACTGAAGAATCTGTTTGTCAGGTTTGTTGTATCCGGCGATACTCCCGGTGTAAATCCGGATGATCCGGACGAATGCTGGAAAAACCGTCAGATCCGTACATGCTGGCAGTCTTATCGCAAAGCTATGGAAGGAGATACGGACCAGGCACTGATTATGGATTATCTTACCGGTGAATACCAGCCGGAAGCAGTATCCTGTCCGCAAAAACTCATTTTAGGAAACGGGTGGAGCAAAGCGAAGCTGATCTCCAGTAATGATGATCGAGGACTGACGTATCTCGGACGTTTCCGCGACAACTCGGAAGCATTCCGCATTGGCGCTGACTCATCCATCATGCTGCATGATGCACTGCACATGGTTTTCCAAAAACAGGGTCGCATATACGGCGATCTGGCGGCTGTTGCCTGGACGGATGACGATTCCAAGGTACCGGATTTCAATGCCGACACAAACGGGCTTTTACTCGGACGTACCATAGACCAGAAGAAAGACAATTCGGACGGTGAAAAGGATGACTCAGGTGATACGCTGCTTGACGATGACGACGATGAGAACATGGAACTCGCAGAGGCGGCTGTAAAAACAGCTGCGAAAGAGGAGAACCAATCTGCCGGAAATGACAACCAGGACGATGAGGTTACAGCAAAAACCTTTTTGGACTTCATGAATGGCGGCGTAATACCGGAAGAAAAAACATTCGAGTCTCTGCATGTGATGATGTTCACCGCACCATCGGAAGGCGCTCTTGCGGTCGCTGACTATCAGGAATTAAGCTGTGCCGAATATTATAAAAACCTGCGGAGATGGCATACCGAAGGCGTTGGAAAATGGCGCCAATTTGGCGCGAGATATGTTGCCATGCCAAGTCTTTATCAGATTGCGACACTGCTATACGGCCGTGAGTGTAAACGAGGCGAAAATACGGTGATGGCGTTCAACTCAAAAGACAGCGCATCCATTGCGCGGGCCTATCGCGAATTGATCCCATGCGTCTGGTACGGGAAACGCATCCCATTAAGCGTCGTACGAACTGCAGTTGAAAGGGCATCGGATCCGATGAGATTCAAAGAGAAGAAAAACTGGTACCGCGTACTTTCGCTGGCCTGCATTTTAGTCAGAAAGTACCGCATCCAGTATAAAAATGAAGGAGAATGGAGAATGGATGATCATAACATTTCGATGACAAAGGAAGAAAAAAAAGAAGCAAGAGCGATGGTACAACATGGCCGCGACTATAAGTTCGGAGCATTCATGGCAATCGCAGATCAGATTGAACTGGAAGCAAGAGTGAGGTCCGGAAAAACCGACGTAAGATGCACTCAGGCATTCCGCTCCTTGAGCGATGTAATGAAAAGACCATGGACAGCCTGGGGTGATATGTTTGCAGATGTTCAAAAGAATTATTTATGTAAACTTCCTGCAGAACGCCAGAAATTTTACATGGATCAAATGGCATATGTCGGCTTAGCGGAAGAAGATATCACGCGTCGCGCAAAGTTAGACGGAAGATATTTCATCGGCTACAACAAAAAGCGTGCGGAACTTTTGATGAAAGCGAAAGAGCAGAAAGCAAAAGAGCAGAGTGATAAAGCGGTAGCCAAGCCAGGTGACGCACCAAACGCTTGTGCGTGAGTTAAAAAATAAGAATGAGTTGATCACAAAGGAGAAAAAAGATGGAAAATATGTTAAGAGCAGAGAATAAGACCAGAAAAATGATGCCATTGAAGGTAAACCCGAAATTAATCGATACATTCACGCTAAAGCACAAATATGATTTTTGCGTATTTGTTACCGTGGATTATGCAAATCCGAACGGAAATCCGGACAATAACCTGCCGCGTACCGATATGGACGACTACGGTATGATCACGGACGTTTGTGTGAAGCATAAGATCCGTAATGTATACCAGATCATGGGCCAGGAAAATCTGGTGCAGACTCCTGACCGGGCCGGTGATGGATGTGACTCGATCGAAAAAAGGGCACGTCTTGGTATCCCGAGTGGTCTTGAAAATCCGCGTGAAATCGCAGATGCCGCATGTGCCAAATGGGCCGATGTCCGTGCATTTGGAGGCATCATGACATGGCTGAGCAAAGAGACCATCGGTATCCGCGGTCCCGTTACATTGTGCACTGCGAAAAGCCTGGATCCGGTGATTATTCAGGATTTGGGTATCACGAAATGCATCCAGGGTAAGGCGGACGGCAAGGGTGCTGATACCATGGGAGGCAGCAAGGATGTTGTAGAATACGGTGTCTACAGAATCACCGGAGCAATTTCCCCGCTTAATGCAGCAAAAACCGGTTTTACGGATGACGATGCTGAAATGTTAAAAATGGCACTGATGCATTTATTTGAAGGTGACGCGTCCGCGGCAAGACCGGAAGGCAGCATGGAAGTAAGGAAAATGTACTGGTGGAAACATGAAGAGCCGTTCCCGGCAACCAGCTCCGCGCGGATTATCCGCAACATGGAGTGCGAATTAAAAGACGGGATCGACCAGCCACGCAGATTCGAGGATTATAAAATTACCTGGAATCCGATTGATGGTTGTGTCGAACCTGAAATTTACGAAGCATAAAAGCAAAATTACATTCCCCATCTCAGTTTGAGGTGGGGAATTTTTTATCTCTTATATTTTTGCGGGGATTTCGCAAACATCCGACATACTGTTTCTATCAAATGTTTTGCTGGAACAGAATAGGGGTGTGTATCTGCTATGCAATTTTTTCACAATCAATCCAAATCATTACCGAGACGGTTGGCAGCGATCATGCTGGTCATTTCCATGTTCACGGTAAATTTCATTCAACCATCTTTTGCAGGAAATGCGAAGTCACCTATCCGTGCGTGGACGTTCGATACGGACAGCAGCTCCGTATACTGGTCTGAGTCACATAATCGCTGGGAAATAAAACTCAGCATGGAAGGGTATTCGTTATGCGCCGATGACGGGAATGATGCGATGGGGCTGCCGCAGAAGATTTACATTCTGCGGCCGGATGCAGCTACGCCCAGCAACGCATCAGCCACGTCCACCAGGCAGGAAGAAAGCGAATGGCCAGTTGCGTCCGATAGCAATATCGATCGGACAATCGCTGGTCCCGTGCAGAATGACGAAGAGGAAGAGGACGAAGAAGATCTTCCGGACTACGATTTATTCGATGACCGCAGCGAGAGTGCGGCAAAAAAGCAGGAAAAAATATTCGAAACAGTAAAGAGTACAGAAGAAGCGGAATTGGCTACCGTTTCCGAGGCAATCGAGGCCGTCGCAACAGTGCCGATCACATGGGATCTGGATCCGCTGTTTGATTATTTGACGAAATATGAAGAAGAATCGAAAATTGATGAAGGTGATGACGTTATAGCCACTGCTTCAAACGCTGATGCGGCATCTTACGAGGACGGCTCTCCATATTGGGCGGCAGAATTTACAATCCATGCATCCATAAACTCAGATACTTACCGTTTATCAGCTGCCGCAGAGCCTGTCTCAGTGACGGTTCTTTTATCCGCTGGAAATGCATTTGATGAAGCAGTGCTGAACGCAAACAGCATTGAAACGGATTCTCCGGACGGACTGACGTTAAATCTTTTTGATTACTGGAATACAACCAAGACGGAAGCGGACCATTTCGGATGGAGCGCGTCAGACCGGCAAAACGAACTTGCAACCGGATATTGGAAGAAAAATATCGGGAAAGATCATGTACTGCAGTTCTCCGGCGTGACGGATACTGATAAATTTGGAGACTGGAACAGTTGGATCGGCAGTTCCCAGTCTGCGTATCAGGGGCTGGTACAGAAAAAACTTGTAAATGGATATCCCGCTTTAAATATTTCAGAAGACAAATTATCTGCCGCAACGGAATTATCCGGGCGGGATGGAACGGAATCCTTGTCCTACCTGTTTGACCCGGAAGAAGAGCATGATGGAAAAGAAAGCTTCCGGAACGTAAAGGGTTTACTGTCAAAAAATGGAGCCGGATATACTTATTCCTGCGCCAAAAATTTCGCCGAATTTATCAAAACCCCGGACGATGAGGATTCCGATGGTTATTATCGCGTGTATGATACATGGGGGATCAAGACAAATAGCGGGCAGAAGGGACAGTATTTCCCATTTGCGTCCATTGATAAGGTATTTACGAATCATAACGGCACATTAACGCCAAACAGCATCGACGCCAGAAAATTCACCCATTTTTTCGGACTGACCGGATCAATGGAATTCGCAAAGACTAACAATGGCACCGTCCGTTTCAATGCAACGTCATCCAATCTGCATTTTAACGTTTCCGGTACGGATGATATCTGGGTATTCGTGGATGATGTCCTGATCGGTGATGGCGGGGGAAACTCAGACGAAAAGGCAATTAACATCGATTTTGCGACAGGCGATGTAATCGTAAAACGCGTGTCGAATAATACCAATGAGACCACACATGCCACGACCATCAAAGAATGCTTCGAGGCAGCCGGTGAAAAGACGGATTCTTTCTCCGGAAATACGTTTGCAGACGGCACTACGCACACCTTGAAGTTCTTCCAGCTTGAACGCGGTTCTAATGCATCATTTTTAAGCTTTGATTTTAATACGCTGGACCTGGAAGCTGTTGACCGTGAAGCCTTATTAAAAAACAGGCTGCAGACCGTATCCCCGGAAAATGTGCGTATCGATCTGCATGATTATTGGAATACGAGGAAAACAGACAAAGACTATTTTAAAGGGAGTGAAAACAATGCGGAATATCAGACAAGATTCTGGGAAAACGGGATCGGGAAAAATCACATTCTGCAATTTGTAAACACCGCCAACTCATTAAATCGTAACGGGGATACCAAGAATGCGTTCGGTGACTTTAACGCATGGACAGGGTCTTCCGGGATGGCTTACGAAGGGCTTGTAAAATCGAAATTAAAAGATGGATACCCGGTGTTAAACCTCTCAGAAAGCCAGATGTCAAAAGCAACATTTCTTCCAAACACAGAAGAAAAAAAGAATGAATCGCTTGCTTATCTGTTTGATCCGGACTTCAGCCAGAATGGCAAGGATTCTTATAAGAACGTAAATGGAATATTCCACGAAGAAGACGGGTATTATGTATATAACGGAAGAGATAATTACGCAGAATTCGTCCAGACAGATGATCACAGCGGCCGTTTTAACGTCTATAATATACCTGCCATTATCGATAACCGGGGCACTATGGGACAGTTTTTCCCGTTTAATCGCGCGGCCGATGTAGTAAGCGTACAGGCGGATGGAAGCATTGCCGCCGGCGATACCACCTGCCAGACAGAAGGGATCAATCACTTTTTCGGCCTGAACATGACGATTGATTTCGAACAGCCAAAAGACGGCATCATCATGAATGATGACACCAGCGAAAAAATGCAGTTTCACTTCATCGGAGATGATGATGTATGGGTATTCGTTGACGGTATCCTGATATCCGATCTCGGCGGCATCCATGATGAGTTATATACAACGATTGATTTCTCGACCGGCCAGATCGTACGTGACAGAAGCTACGATGCAACTGCGGACTCAAAAAAGACGAGCACCATCAGGGAGCAGTTTGAAAAAGCAGGCGCGGACACCTCATCTTTCCATGGGGACACCTTTGCCGACTACACATCCCATACCCTGCAGTTTTTCTACCTGGAGCGCGGCAGCAATGCGTCAAACCTGATCATGAGGTTCAACCTGCAGCATCGCCCGGGCAACCGGATACAGAAAATGGATCAGGATGGAAACGGACTGAGTGGAGCTTCTTTTGCTTTGTATGCAGCAGACCGGGACGAAAATGGAACCTTTACGATTGATGACGAGCAGCCGGATCCTTTACTGGATGATATCGCAGTTTCAAATACCGGTACCGTAAATTTAAACTATGCTGACGGAAACGTTTTTGATTTCAGCACGTATGACCATTACATCTTAAGGGAAACTGCCGCTCCGAACGGCTACGCGGGAGTGCCGGATATCTGGATCACATCAGCAAATGACATGCCCGCCGACCTAAGCCTGCAGATCGGAAGTGCTGCCTTATATACGGAAAACCGATTTGATACTGGGGTTTCCATTGCGCATACCATGGGCCTCGCCGGCAATCTTGCCGATCTGAAGATGAGAGACGGCTCAAACGCAGCTTTTGATCCGGATTCAGCTGATAAACTTGTTTTTATGGCCGTGCCGTACGTCAGGAACCTGAATGCTGACACACCTGTATGGAAACCGATATACGGCTCCGAACAGCACGGGTACTGGGATGCCGGGGAGCAAGAGGAAGAATCTGCGGCAATAGAAGCAATGATCGGCAGTATCTTTGAGCACTACCGCAATGAAAATGCGGCCGACTGGATGTTTTCTTACGATACTCCAAGTTCCCAGATAAAAGCTTCCGTCGATCCGCTGCCATATGCGATCAACCGCTACGGCACGGAAGACGCTGATGTGAGCACGGATAAGGATATCGCCATCCGTTATTATTACCTCGACCTTTCCGCTTTAACCAGCGTAAAAAATCTGGCTTCACCGGAACGCGCGGATTACCTCGCATCTCTCGTGAAAGGCAGGCTTACAGCCGGCAGCAGCACGGATGACATAAGAAATGCCGTACGGGAAGTGACCGCATCGCTGATAAAAAATGGGATCCATGCGGAACAGTTGAGCAAAGACAGCATCGCAAAAAAGACCCAGGCAGAAATCATGGTGCCGAACCGTGAACGAAAATTGATCATCGAAAAGAAAAATGAAAACGGCACTTATCTGGCTGATGCGGAATTCAGCATTTACACAACCGAAGCAGATGCCAAAAACGGCACCAATGCGCTGTATACCGGGAAAACCGGCACAAACGGGAAACTGGAATTTTCTCCGCAGCCGGCCGATACCGAAATCGACAGTGCAGGCGTAAACCATGTGCAGGCTGTTTTTCATTTGAATGACGATGGTTCTGCCCGCCATTATTACCTGAAAGAAACCAAAGCCCCGACGCTTTACAAAGAAAATGACTCCATTGTAAAAATAACCGCCACGGCGAATGGGCTGGCTGTTGATCGTACGGACAGTGAAAGCAGAATCAGGGTGTTAGATAAACCTGGGATCCTTGTGGCACCGTTAAGAAAATACGCCGAAGGCGTTGACGGCACATTAAACAGGATCCAATGGACCCAGAACGGTGAAAAAAAAGTTTTCTCATACGATAAGGACGGACAGTATGTTGAAAGCAGCCAAGCCGAACCAGGGGGTACAGGCAGCGCCGTCTATGCACAGACCGGAACCCAGTGGCGTAATGGCGCACTGACCGGTTCCGATTTGACAGGAAAAGACCTGTCCAATATCTTTTCCCATGAAACGATCGTAGAAGTGACCGATTCTTATAAATATGCTGCTTTGACGATCAACAAGCACATCAACGAGAGATATGCTCCTTTTGGCGACGCGACATTCCTGTTCAAAATATCCGGAAACGGAAAAGTATATCATGCGTCCATTACAATCCCGGAAGGGAGCATCGACGGGACGACTTCCATCCGGATGGATTACGGACATGACTATCAGATCGAGGAGATCGGGACATCCAGATACATTCCATCCGAAACGCCAGTGTCAGTTGTAAAGAACGCTTCCGTCAATGAAGATCAGACTGTGACAGCCCTGCTTTCCACAAACAAAGAAGCTGAGGTTACTTTTAACAATAACATCACGCAGTATGAAAAATTCAGCCACGCGACAACCGTGGTCAATCAAATAAAAAGCGGACAGACGAAGCAGGATGTGTCGGATCCGGAAGAGATTAAAGTGCCGTTATCCATGGAAAACGGAACCACGCCGCTTATGACAGACTGGAAATTCAATCTGGGCGATGCCGCAAATGCGCAGGACATATCCTTTGATGATAGCAGCTGGGTAACGATCGATCTGCCTCATGATTACAGCATTACCCAGGAATATGATGCGAATCTTGAGTCGGAAAGTGCTTATTTACCGGGCGGGACCGGCTGGTACCGTAAGATTTTAAATATCCCGGAATCACTGGCAGACAAACGCGTAACCCTTGATTTTGACGGGGCTTACATGAATGCTGTCTTGTATGTCAATGGCACAAAACTTGGCTCGCATCCAAATGGCTACACCGCATTTTCCTTTGATATCACAGATGCGTTAAAGCCTGGTGAAACCAATGTGATCGCCGTGCGGACCGAAAACAAGGTCCCGTCCAGCCGGTGGTATTCAGGAAGCGGCATTACCCGTGACGTCAGCCTTACGATCACGGACGCGGTACATTTCAAAAAGAACGGCATTATCGTCACGACTCCGGATCTTGAGGCAAACCAGACCACAGTGACCGTGCAGAACGATTTGACGATCGCGAATGATGGCGACGAAGCAAAGAATCTGACCGTATTGACGAGCATCACTAAAAAAGGGGAACAGACCGTTTTATCCTCTGTGAATACATCTGTCACCGCTGCGGCTCGAACAGATACAAAAATCTCCAATCCGTTCGCCATAAAAAATCCTGACCTTTGGACAACGGATGCACCAAACCTGTATACCATCCATAATGAGATATACGATGGCGAAGAACTCCTGCAGGCTTGTGATACGGATTATGGATTCCGTTACATGGATTTTGATCCCGACCATGGATTTTCCTTAAACGGCAGACATATGAAGATCCGCGGCGTCTGCATGCACAGTGACCTTGGGGCGCTGGGGACTGCCATGCATGGATCGGCGCTCCGCAGACAGGTCCAGATCTTAAAACGCATGGGCGTCAACTCCATCCGTACCACACACAACCCACCATCCAGAATGCTGATCGACATCTGTAATGAGGAGGGCATCCTGCTTACGGAAGAGATATTCGACGGATGGGAGAGTGTCAAGAACGGCAATGTGAATGATTACAGTGCGTGGATCACGAAAACCATAGGCGCTGACAATCAGATCATCGGTTCAACCGGAAGTAGCATGCCGTGGTATGAATACGATCTTGCCGCTGCGATCGGCAGGGACCGGAACGATCCATGTGTCATCATGTGGTCCATTGGAAATGAACTTGCGACCAATATCAGTACTTACACCGACTTTGTATCATTAAATAAAAAAATGCTGACATATATCGAAAATCTGGATAATACCAGACCATGCACAATGGGTGACGACAAGAGTAAAATCGGAAACGGAACTTTCATCACCATGCAGAATGATCTCGCAAATGCCGGCGGTACGAACGGTATGAACTATGCAAGCGGTTCCCAGTATGATTCCTTACATAAGGCTCATCCGGACTGGAAGATATATGGTTCTGAGGTCGCTTCTGCCATCAACAGCCGCAATTACTACAAGACATCCGGACATCAGAACGGGACGAACAGGGATAAGCAGCTGACCTCCTATGATGAGTCCAGAGTTTCATGGGGTGCCTGCGCAAGCGATGCACTCTATACAACGATTCAAAGGGACTATCTGTTCGGAAGTTACTCCTGGACCGGGTTTGATTATCTTGGCGAACCGACGCCGTGGCAGAGCCAGGGCAGCGGAGCGCAGGGAACATGGCCAAGCCCGAAGAGTTCTTACTTCGGCATCGTGGATACCGCAGGGCAGCACAGAAAGAACCTATTTCAGCAAAAGAATTATTCCATCGTGCATTTTGGGATAGTCAGAACTCATATTATCGTTCTTATGACAGCATGAGTCTTATCCTTCGCAGCGCTTTTGACGATACGAGAAAAAACGCTTTAAACAATCGAAAGGATATGCTGTTACAGTTCTGCAAGGTGTGCGAGAATGCTGAATTAGATAAAGATACGGTATTGAAAGCGCTGGATGCTGTAACAGAAAAAATATACGGTTCTGATTATGATACATATAGCGCAGCCTGGTATTTTCGCAGAGACGCATACGAATTGATTGAGCCGGTATTATCCGCGCAGCAAGATGTGGAATTAACAAATGGTAATGATACTGCTGAAATTCAGCAGAAGATTAGTGCGCATCCGAAGGAATGTCTGCATGCGATCTTAGAAGATGTGGCAAAACAGTATACCATGGCAGCCACTGCCCGGGAGATGTCCGAACAGGCGATGGACTACCATTTAAACGCAGATTTACAGGCATATCAGGGGGCTCTGTATGAAACCGCACTGGAACATGGATTATCACGCGATGATCTGGAATATGCCTTTGGTGAGGATTTCGTTACAGAGATGGAAAACCGGGAGCAGATGCAGCAGGCAGAGAAAAATAACGATGACTTGAATCTGGAGTAATGCAACAAACAAGGAAACCTCACACATACAAAAAGGATTGTTTGCAGATAAGCAGGGTTTAACTCTGCTTATCTGTTTTTTTACCAAAAAGTGTTATCCGCAAAATATCACGTATATTTTATGCCGAAAGACGATACACCTTGCCGCATTGATTGCGATATGTTATAATATTGCAAACAAAACACGATGATCTAAAAGTAACTGCGAAAGACACCTGCCCGTATCGTTTCGTGAAAAGAAATAGCCGAAGAAGGAAGAGAGAAACATCCGGAAGAGCGCGGTACGGGTTTTTATTATACAGGTCTAACTATCGGACAAATAACGATTTTACCGATAGTTAACGTTTTTTGCCTGGATATATCGTGAATCATCGGCTTTGTACCACTTTTGCCTAAATAATGATTTCGGTATTCATTGAACATCGGCTTCGTACCGAAAATTTCAGTTTTATGTTATATAAAAGGAGGTTTTTATGGCATCATTCGACCGGTTTACATACCATGAACAATTAGAAATTGAAAATACTCAAAAAATACGTTTGCTTTTAACGGATTTACCACCATACATTAAGGACTTTTTCCGCGGCCGTGAATTGTCAACTTCCACAAAGACCCGGTTATCATATTCCTATGATTTTAAGGTGTTTTTTACGTTCCTGATCCAGAACAACCCTGCGTGGAAAAATCGCCGTATACAGGACATTTCCCTGTCTGATTTAGACCAGCTGACGCTTTCTGATTTTGAAGAATTTCAGGAATATCTGAAAGTATATACAGATCCGGCGACCGGTACCATAATCAAAAATAGCGCAGGCGGCATCGCACGCAAGATCTCAACGGTGCGCAGCCTGTTCACTTATTTATACCGGCACGACATGATCAGCCGAAATGAGCCGTCCAAGGTAGAAATGCCAAAGATCGCGGAAAAAGACATTATCCGGCTGGAACCGGATGAAGTGGCGGAACTGTTGGACTATGTAGAAAGCTGCGGCGCTACTCTGACTCCGCATCGGCAGAAATATTATAAAAAGACGGTCGCCAGAGATTTGGCTATTCTCACTCTCCTGCTTGGTACAGGACTCCGTGTATCGGAATGCGTCGGTCTGAACTTCGATGATGTCGACCTCAAGAATGACGGCGTCCGGGTGACGCGTAAAGGCGGTAAAGAAATGACGGTATATTTTGGCGATGAAGTCCATGACGCTTTGGAAAATTACCTGACCATACGCGATGAAATCCAGGAAGTACCTGGTCATGAACGCGCATTCTTTTTATCGATGCAGCGGAAAAGGATCAGCGTGGATGCCGTGGAGAACCTGGTCAAAAAATACGCGAAAGTCGTTGCTCCGGCTAAGCATATTACCGTGCATAAATTACGTAGCACCTACGGCAGCAATCTTTATGCAGAGACAAATGACATTTACCTGGTCGCCGATGTTCTCGGGCACAATGATGTGAACACTACGAAACGGCACTATGCCGCCCTCTCTGAAGAGCATCGAAAAAGTGCCAGAAATAAGGTGATATTGAGGGAATAGGAATAAAATGTGTAAAAAGTAAAAAAGATGGAAAAGTAAAAAAAATTTTTTAGGTAAAAAAGGCTAATTTCGTACTTTATTTCCGTGTAAAGTAAAAATTGCATTTTACTGAAATAAAGTTCGAAATTCAAAGCTATATTTTAACATCAATAAACCGACTCCCAAATCATTAGATTTTGGGTCTGAGTTTTGGTAGTCGGTTTATAAATGCTTTAATTATTTTTATCCTTATCTATATGCTTTTATAAAATCATCTGGTGTAATCGCCAGAACCTCAGAATTTTCAAAATCTCTCACATTGCAAGTGATAATGTAATCAGCTCCGACATCCTTTGCGCATTTATCCTGCAGACAATCTTCGAAATCCTCGAAGGAATCTTTTTCAATTGCGTCAATGATCTCTGTCTGTGATGCTGTTGCGACAGTAAAAATTTCGCAAATATCTTTTAGATTTTGTCTGCGAACACTGTCACTGCGTTTTCTTAGTACATACCAAAGAGTGGAAAGCGTATGGAATGCAATGTAACCAGTACATTCGCCAGTTGCACACTTTCTCACAATTTCCACGGACTGCTCAAGATACGGGTCCTCGCGATTTGTGATGTAATTCAGAAGGATATTTGTATCAATCAATAATACCAAATTTCTCATTCATCGCTTCCTCCCTTTCAGTATCATAATCAATTGTCTCTACAGCAGCCTTTCTGGATGCCTCAAGTCTTGCGAAAGCTTCTAACTTGTTATTATTATTTGCATGTGTATCTAAAAGCGGTGCCTTAATAATAAACGGAATGCTTCTTTCTCTTAATGCGGTTCTTGTAAAGGTTTCATAAAAAGTCTGCTTTGTCTGCCCCATCGCATCAAGCATCGCACCAAGTTCTTCGTAAATAGAATCCTCTAATCTGATACTGATCGTTTTCATTACAAACATCTCCTTTCTTTACTTGAAATAATTATATACCAAATTGACTCAAATAGCAAGCAATAGCTTTCATTTTACAAAAACAAATCAAAAGTATCTCTGCGCATAGTCATTGTACTTATCATTGCTGCTTTTTGCCAATCTCAGAATCACGTCCGGATTTCATCAGGTGTTAGCGTCAGAGGTCTCCAGTCATGCACCAAGGATGCGGACGCATATGGTGCTGTGGCAAGAATCGTAAACTGATTGCCTTTCTCGGATGATTCCCAGATAAGCCGCATATAAAGGATATTCAAACACAGCATGGCGATTCTCTTTTTGATTAAGACGATTATTACATGCTCCTCTTACAGTAATACCAGGTTCATTACAAAACAACTCTCAAAGTACCTCAAATCACGATACGTCCATAATTATGCTCCGCTTAGCTAAGCAACAGAGTTTTGCTCTATGATATATCCTTGTCAATCTGTCTATTTCGCACCTTATTTTTTATATAAGGGGACTTAAAAGTCTCATTTCCAGATCATTTTTCGTACTTTATTTTTCAAAATTATAAAGTACATATCCATATAAAGTACATTTTTTAAATATCTTACTTTATCCACTTCTCTTTTTGTTTAAGCCATGTGTTATGATATAGTACATAAAGTGCAACCTTTTTTACTTTTAGATGGAAAATTCAAAAAAATAGTAAATATTAGAAAATAAAGATTAATTATCCGAAATATTACGTTTCCAATTTTAAATAAATTGCCATTTTTTCGAAAAGTCGCTTGAAAAGTTTATAAATCGTTAAGAACTGCAAGCAATGCGAAAAAAATATTTTCCGTCCATGATTTAGCAAAGAAAAATTAGACATGTTAATGCGCAAAAAGCAGGGAGCACTTCCCTGCTTTTGTTCGAGTTATAGCAACAATAATAATGTTGGAATAGCACATGGAATGTAAATGATTACCAGGCATACCCAATACAGGACAGTTGCCATGAAATACTGACGCAACACCCTGTCTCCTGTTCCTGTGTTTTCCGCTTTGCGTATTTTCTGACTGAAATACGCTGTCATTTTTCTCTTGGTAATGATTGGGACCGCGAACATCAGTGCTAAGACAATGAGAAATCCCAGTGTCTGTATGATGATGAGAAAGGTTAACGCCATGGTTTCTTTCCATAAGCCGAAATCCATACCCTGGCCATTGCACAACAGGTCGTACAACTGTTTTAACTGCTCATAATAATTATTCAACATGGGGTATATCCTCCTTCAGTTCGTTTGTGAATTGAATCAGGCGCTGGCTACTGATTGTGTTCATACAATATTCATCCTGATATTTGTCGATTATTATCTTTCGATGCCGAGTATCCATGTAATAAAGATGGATTCGGAATGGACACGTATCGGCGGACTCACGCTTCGCCCAGACGTCGACCGTAATCCCCATAGACGCTAAAAATGCAAGCGCGCTTACGACATCCGGATTCGCAAGATCGCTCCATCGTTCCGGACCTGCCAGACTGGCAAATCGGCATATTTCAGCAATCTCTGCCGAAGTTTTCCAAGACCATCCAAGTCCATTGATTACCATACAATGTTTGAACCTTTTATATAATCCGATATAATTCTTTTCCTTGTAATACTCTTCGGGCTCCATCGTACCAAATAATCGATCAAAAAACAGTGTGTAATCCCGTAAATAAAGGAATAAAAGAAATATCGCACCGCATATTACTACCCCGATACCAATGACTGTAGCATTATAATCATTCATAGCTTCTCCTTTCGTGGATTGCTTTATCAGCAAAGACGCGGTCATTCTCGTGCCATTTGCGCGCAGCTTCCTTTCCATAAAACATTATACCGTCAGTATGGAACATGCTTTTTTGAATGGTATTTTTTGCGGATAACGCTTTTTGGTCAAAAGGTACAAAAATAAAATCCGTCCGTTTTCTATGAGGCTGTTAATCCTGGCCAATTCGTCCCCATCCGCCAGTCAGCAGAAAGCCGCCATTTTCTACAAAAAAAAGACCCTTCTCAAAAATCTGAGAAGGGCCTAACACTGATTATGCTTCAGCCAGCAAGCCGTCTGATATTTTCGGCAATTCGTCCTTATCCTTAAGTCCTGAGTAATACTGTTCTATATGTCTAGCAACGGTCAATGTATCCGCATCTTTCGTATAATGCGCGAACAAATCGCAGATCTTACCTCCATACAGGCAGCCCAGGACGGCGATTGCCTCCTTGAGCACTTCTAATTGCGATAAACAGGTGAGATGGATCTCCATCCCGGTCTCATGATCATCCGCAAAACAATTAGCCGTCGGCATCTTTACCGTTTCCTCTACCTGCATCGGCGTACCAAAATCAACGCTATGGCCGCCATCCGGATGGAAATACCACGCAGACGTATATCGGATCACCTGCTGCATATCATACGCAATCCTCGCACGCCGGTCGATCTTTTTCGAAAAGATTCCGTATGAACTATGTAACGTGTTCCCGATATCCTTTAATGATCCTGGTAAGATGCGATTTCGGATGTTTACGAAAAACGGGGTCATCTTGGCAGCTGAATCCGTCTCGTACAATTTCTCTTTCAGCCAGATCATCTGATTATCGATCTCTAAAAGTTGCCCGATCCAAATCCTGGAGTACAGATCCAACGCATTGATGACATCGGAAATTTCCTCCTGGCAGTTTAACCGCACAACGATCTGTCCATTTTCTTCCTTATAAATCATGCTCCATCTCCTCCATTTCGCCGGAATGCCGATCCAGTTCGCGCTGATCGTGCGCCGAATAGCGTTTTGCCGGTCCGTATCCTCCGGAATGGCGGTACGACGCTTTCCGTTTGCGCGTTTTTGTTTTGACCGGTTTCCCGTAAGTCACAACACCATAGTCATGTTTTGCAAACAGTCCCGGTTTCGCCCCGAAAACTGCAGCATTCACCTTTTCACGATGCTTATTTTGCGGCAACGCGACATTGCCGTGACGAGCGATCTGCACGGCCAGCTTCTGTCTTGCTTTGATTTTCACTTTTCTTTTTTCAATCCGAAATTCCTTTGTTCGCATGATGCACACCCTCCTTTGGTACATTTCCTTCATCTTCCGGTTTCGTCATCATGTCGATCATGGTATGCAAAGACCAGCCGCAAAGTGCGATCAGGGCGCAGTCCAGAAGGGCCCGTTCTTTCGGCGTGGATTCCAGATACAGGGTTAACAGCTTGTCAGACTCATCATCCCCGTCAGAGATCATCTCTTCCGTGATTTTACCGACAATACTCTTTTCCTGCTCGATGAGCTGAAACCCCTTTTGGATGTCTTCGTCGGTCGTCTGACCCTCATACACATCCACATACCCGGACCTGATCCTCTTTTTCATTTTTTTCTTTTCCATAATAGCTCCTTTCTTAACGCCTACCATTCATTGTGATGCCAGTACAGCGATCACGAACTGATGCTGGCGGGCGATCTTTCGCAGGGGGGTTCTCGGGGAACACCTCCTAATTTCCGGAAGTGAGATACCCGCCAAGACCATCCATGCTCTTCCAACGGATCTTTTTGATCACCAGTACATAATACTCTTTTCCTGGTTCAGCGCCCCATACCGCACGGCCTTCCCGTTTTTCGAGGCGGCAGTCCGCGATGAATGCCGGTACTTTCCATCCATATCCGTTTGTGAAACGGACCTGTTCTTCATGCTGGTCCACAGGAATCTGACCAACCATCTGGAACACTTTGCTAAATCTTTGCGTGTAATATGGCTTAATCTCCCGGTACTCCTCCTGTTTTTCGCCCGTCAGTATCATGTCGAACCACTGTTTTTTGATCGGTAAAATTAACATCTTTCACCCTCCCATGCATCCTTGACGTGACAAATTGCTAAGAGTCGTACATTTCTCGTTTTTCTTTTCATGATCATGATCTCCTTTTCTTTTATCATTGGCAATATCAGTATGGAGATGATCCGCATCCGGAAATGCAGGGAAACGTGTTCTTGTTGCGTGCTGGTTCCTATCCAAAAAAAACTCCGGTCAGAAGACCGGAGTTATGGAGTGGACGATGCGACAGTCAGGCCATGAAGTAACCTTCTTTTTTTGCCCGTTCAAAGTTGCTCTTCCAAAATGTTTTTGTTTCCCTTGTGATAATCCCGTAGCAGTCATAGGTCAGATCCACCTGAAGCAATGGTTCTGCCGGTTCGCGTCCGCTATGCTGCTTAAATTCTTCCGTGATGTCACGGACGGAATGGATTTCTTTGATAAAATGTTCCAACACGTTCATACTCTTTCTCCTTTGCTTCTTTCGTTTCCGCACGACCAGACGCCACAGATTTCTCCTGGCATGGCCATAGGAAGGCTACCAGCAATCACCGGAATTCCAAAGTAGGCTCATCCTGTTCCGGTTTTTCTGGCCACAGGTCCTCTGTCTTCACGCTTTCTATATCGTGCTGTTCAGGAATTTTTCCCCATAAGAGCTTCTCAGTTCCGTTTCTGATATTCTCCACGGAGTCCAGATAACAATTATCCGCAAATTCATTATCAGAGACCAAACGATGATCCGAGGTCCCCAACGCGTCAAACATTCCGTATTGCGAATAATAAATAAATGCATCAGTAACCATGCTCAGCTCCAAACATTCTCTTAAATTTCCTGATACGATGTATTTATAAATCGGGAGTCCGGATATGCATAAGACATAATTCTCCTCTGACCGGAAATGATTTACAAATTTGCGTAACCCTTCATCCAAAAACAGCATTTGAAACATCTCAGTCGTCGTTCCCATAATTTCCGTTGCCAAGGCCCTGGTGGCGATTGCTTTCAAGATCTTAGGTGTGTCGGATGGCCGGGTTCCCTGCGGCTCGTACGGAACTTCTTTTCCCCCTGATACTTGAGTCACATGCAGATGCTCAAATACCGGATACGGGAAGGCAGCAGCATAGGCATCACTGTTATGTTCCATTTTCTCCCAACGATAAGCACCATACACACAGAATTGCCGCTTTGTATGCACAGGATCCTTCTGTTTACCATCAGCAGGCAAAATTTGCGTCATTTCAAACTCCATCAGTTTTTTGATTGAACCGTCCTCTGCAATGTCCGTTTTTAAAATTGGTCCCATTGGTTTGTTCACGTCTTATACCTCCGTAAATCAGTCAGAACTTTGGTTATTCTCCATCGCTAAGAAAATGATACGCCCTCATTACATGCCGGAATTCATCCGCCAGCGCATCATAGTCGCTGCCGTAAATAATCGCAGCATCTTCGTCACCATCCTCATCTCTTTCAGGATTGTCGATCATCACGCCTTTTTGGCACAGGAAATCCTCCATAATATCGACCAGCCGCCCGATAAACTCCGGCTCGTCATCCGGCTGCACAGGCTTAACGTTGCCGAGCGCCCCGCGTTCTTCCAGTTCTTTTATGAGATCCTCTGTGTCGGCGTTCCAGATTGTGACCTCGTCCGGAGTGAGATCATAGATTTTCCCATTCCTTGTGCTGAGTCCATATTCTTCCCCAGTGCCGCTTGCTGCGGAATACAGGATATTGACAACCATGTAGATACCCTGGTCTAAGAGTTCCAGGAATGCTTTCTTAAAGGTGTCTTTATCAAATAACATACCATATGACTCCTCCAAAAAGTAGGTTGCCTTCTCCCCTTTCGTGCGGCATTCTTCCTTGAAATTCGGATCTTCCAACCCGTGCTTTTGCAAGACGGATGCCACAATATCCATTTTGTCGGCTGGGAATTCAATCACTCCATTGCATAAAAATTTACCCATCGTATTTTCCTCCTTAACTACTACGTCTTATGATTGATAACTACGCTATCAGTATGCGTTTCGTCTCTTGCGCGTAAGTCCATAAAAAATGGAGCCACGCGTATTGCATGACTCCATGGATTTTAAGTTCTAAAATTCAGGATGCATTCCGGGCGAATGCACCAGTCTAATCTGTTCCCTTGGACGTGGAAATCTTTTGGCAACTCGCGCCACTCCAGAATATCTTCGCCGCTCACCGCTCTATTCTCCTTTTTCCGTTTTTTCGACCATAGTACTGCCATCCGGGTTCAGTCTTGGCGTGATACCGCCCATTCCCGCATTGTACTGATCTTCTGAATAAATCAGATAATGCACGCCTGTTTCCGGGTCCGTATAATCGTAAACAATCTTTTTTGTGATGCCATTTTGTACACATGTCAGTTCCCGGAATGGATTTTCGCGCCCAAACACAGTGCTGCTGGTATCAGCAGTGCCCGCATAGGAAAAATCACACGCTGTCAGTGCGCAAAAAGCGGTACCGCAAAGTAATGCAGTAAAAAACATTTTCTTCGAGGCAACTCCTGTGCCTTTCGGTGAGCGTCCTGCCAGCCGCGCCATATGGCACCTCTTTGAATCTTTCTCTTTCATATCCTTTCTCTCTCCTTACTGTTATTCGTCATTTTTGCCTTGTTCCTGCGTGCTTCTCAACCATTTCGTCTTGCAGGCGATACACGGTGAGTGATCGCTGCCACCCTGATAGCCGCAATCATCCGAACTTGGGCAGTCGATGTACGAAGCAACCAATTCTGCAACCTCGTCGTCATCTACGTTCTGGAGTGCATCAATCAGCATATCTGCATTGGTGTCTGCCGGTGTATCAGACTCAGGCAAAACGTTCCATTTTTTTAACGTTTCTCTTAGAGCATCCGAAAGATGATCATAGCGGTTGCCTGTAATATGGACAGACGAACCATCATCTTTGTCGGAACCCGTATTTGTCAGATCATCCTCAAAAATATCAATGATCTGTCCGATAAAATCCTCCGGGCATTCCCGTACCAAACGTGTAGTGCTTTTGCTCATTTTGTTTCTCCTCTCATTTCTTATGATGATTATTTGTTACGTTATCAGTATGGAGACGGCTTGGTTGGACGCGCTACGTTTTTCGCATAAAAAAGGCCCACCCAGTTTTCAGGATGAGCCTTTGCAGTTTGGTTAGATAAAGTCATAGCGGAAGCGCTGCATCCGGCAGCCTTCCCGTACGCTGATATACGACGCACGCCAGCCAAGATCTTCCATCTGTTTGAATTTGTCCTTATTCCCTTTTACCGGCAGGGTGATTTCCGTATAAATAACATGACGCTTTCCGGTTACCGGGTCAGCATCCGGATCTTGCCCAAATACGCCAAGTTTAGTTCCCGGGAAAACCTGGTGCAGTTCCCGCTCTGCCTGGATCAGCTCCGCTGCATTGGTATACTGTTCGTACTGGTCACTTGGCTGATACGGTTTTGCCGGAAGCATAGCCTTTTCCTGTTCGGCCATTTTCTTCTTCTTAAGCGCTTCTTTCCTTTCTGTTTCCAGACGCTCAATTTCCGTTCCATATCCATGTGCAGTCAGCCAGTCGTAATACGTTTTCTTCCATCCGGCTTTCGAGAAGCCGATGCATAAACTGTACCCGCTAAAATGCCCGGTAAGAGGACACACCAGCTCGCCAACCATGTCAACCACATTCAGAAGCGAGTTTCCGTTACAGTTTCTCGCGCCAAATCCCTGGAAGATCTTAGGCAACGGTTCCCCAAGAAACGCCTCCATGGTACACCAATCATGTGGATCCAATTGGTAGAAGATGGAACACTTGGCACCATTGTAGTCATCCAGGATATCATTTGCGCTCCGGTTGTAATGGTACTTGAAATTCTGGTTATAAACGCGTTCCGGTCTGCGGTACCCCCAGTCTTCCCGCTTAATTGCGTCGAAACAGATCGTATCCTCGCCCCAGTCTGTCTCCGGATGCGCACTCTGATATGTTTTTTTGCAGATCAGATCAATGAACCGGTCTTTCCTGCTTTTCGCTTTTTCATTCCAATACTCCCAGGCACGGCTGGCACCAAATTCCTGCAGCTCTTTTTGCATCTGCTGCTTGATATATTCTGCCAACTGTTTGCGGATTTCATAGTATACCTGCTTATCCATCCGGTATTGGATCCCGATGAATTCCTCCGCGTAAGCATCTTCCTGCGTACGGCTGCATGAGGCCAGTGCAGTTGAAAGATCCGGGTTAAATCCGGCGCCATACAGCGCTACCCATGGCACTTCGTGCGTGTTGCATCCAAATTCCCGGTTATAGCCCTCATCCGTCATGATCTTATCTGTCTCCAGGGTGCAGGTATACTGACGGTTCCTGATGACAATTTCATTTTTCTCAATCACGGCCAGTTCCGTTTCCGCCATGCCTTTATGTTCCAGATAAAAGTTCTGTTCCATAAGCGTATTCAAAAATAGCGGTTCTGCTTCAAAACGCAATCCCTCGTACTTATTTTTCAGGATGATCATTGCTACCAGGAGTGGCTGATATACTTCCACACCAAGTCTAATGAAATCCAGTTTTTCCTGGTCAATGATATAGGTACCTGCATATCCTTTATAATCGTAATCTTCATAATGGAAAATATAATCGTAGGGAAACAGTTTATCCATGTGCCTGTCCGTCCAGCGTCCGTTCCGTAAATTGCCGTGCTGTCCGATATACACCTCATCCACACGATCATGAAACGCTATCAGGTTTCCGTTATTCTTTAACAGGAATGCGAAATATCCCCCTGCGCTCTGATGGTTGGATATATAGCACAGATAGATCGCATCCGGTTCATTAGAAATATGGAGGATGCAGTCTGACATACGTTCAAAGACCAGAATCCTGGTATGGAACTTCTTCACTTCGCTAACCGGCATTCCGCTGTTCTGATAGCAGTCAATCCTCATCTTTTTGATATCCTGGATGACCTGCATCGTGGATTTTAAAAAGTGTTTACGTTCCTCTTCCATGTCCCTGTCGCCGATCATGGCGATGCCCATGGAGTTTTTCAGCGTTTCATTCATGCTGTTTAAATAATGATCCTCCTGCTCTAAGACTTCCGGATCGTTTAACCGCTGCCACATGGTCGCATACTCCTGCATCTCCCGTGTAACATCTGGGTTCGTCAGCCATCCATACAGGGGAATGTTCGTATTCTGCGCAACCTCCATAAACGCATCTCTCGCCCGCATCGCGGATAAAGCTCCGGACGGGTCATATCCGGAAAGCAGCGTCTCGATATCCTTGCCGGCGCCATGAAACACATAATTGGCGGATAACATATTGAAACGCGTCTGGTTCGGATCGTATTGTATAAACTTTGCGAATTCATCCAGTACTTCTTTAATCGTCATATCTTTTCTCCTTCGTTCGTTTTCGTTTGCGTTCACATACAAAATGTTTCAGAATTTACAATCCATTTTTTTGCGGATAACACTTTTTGGTAAAATCCGCGGCCTTCCGATTTTCTGCATATTTTTCTCCTTTCTTCTCCATATCTTATGATGTTTATGACATCTTCAGTATGTATCTGCAGAATGCCGGAAAATGGAAGCGGGCACAGCCAAAAGGATTTTTGGAACCCTGGATTTATACTTTGATGACCAAAAAGTGTTATCCGCAAAAATGAGGCCCTGTAACTGCGACATACTGTTGTTATAACAACATCTCGAAGGAACCTGCAGGATAAAGCGCCTTGTTGGCATGATTTGCAGACGCATACTGTGTTGGTATAGAAACTGCTTTGAGATCAATAGAAAGGACAATTGACATGGGAATGGATGATCTGATGCTTTCATGCATCCGCGCCCTGGCGGAAAACCGCATCCAGGACGCAAAACAGGCGGCGATTGCCTGCTGCGTGAATGATACAACCAAAAAGAACGCGGGGAAAACCGGATATTATAAAAAATTATTGGAAAACGGAACAACAACCTTGTTTGAGCTGCCGGCAAACCTAAAAGGACTGATACTGATGCAGGACGTGTCCGGTTTTAATGAATCCAGGTACTATCTCGGTGCCCAACAGCAGGCTCTGTACAGTAAAATCAAGATGGGCGCCGATGTGACGACCAAAATGCTGGCGTATGGCATCCCGTACACCAATAGTACGCTATTATACGGAGTTCCCGGGACCGGAAAGACGGAGTTTGCCCGGTACGTTGCCTTTAAGCTCGGGCTGCCATATGCCTATCTTAATTTTTCCTGCCTGATCGATTCCTATCTCGGAAAAACGGCCAAGAACCTGAACCAGGTATTTGACTACTGCAAAGGCGAGAAATGCGTGCTGATGCTTGATGAAATCGACTGCATCGGACTTGCAAGAGGCCATGACCATGGCGCGGATGGAGAACTCGGAAGGACGACGATCGCGCTGATGCAGTCTTTGGACAGCCTTGTTGATGGCCAGGTTGTCATCGCTGCCACGAACCGCCGCGACCGCCTGGATCCGGCATTGTTACGACGATTCCAGCGTCAGGAAGAATTCCTTCCATTTGAGTACGAAGAGCGAAAAGCCATGATCCAGGCATATATGCAGAGTGTCAATCCGGACTTTCTGACGGATGAGATCCTTGGTTATGCAAATGATGCCCACACGCAGTCCGACATCACGAAATACCTGATCGAGCAGATTGTGAGCAGGGTCACAGCTGAGGTAACCGGGGCGGTATAACCTTTATCTACTAAGAAAACCAAAGCCCGCCGGAGGACCGACGGGCAGACTTGCGGGGGCGGGAGTCGAACCCGCTATCACCAGAGAATGAGTCTGGTATGGTATTCCGTTCCACTCTCCTGCGATGGACATTCAGGGACTCGAACCCGGGACCGTCCGGTTATGAGCCGGATGCTCTGACCAACTGAGCTAAATGTCCGAAGCTCTTGGAACAGGGCTTGAACCTGTGACCGATCGGTTAACAGCCGATTGCTCTGCCTGCTGAGCTACCCAAGAATACATTCGAATGGGTGGAGTCGGACCACCGGCCTTCCGCGTATCAGGCGGACGCTCTGACCAACTGAGCTACATTCGAGTGGAATCAGCGGGGATTGAACCCGCGGCCTTCTGCTTGCAAGGCAGACGCTCTCCCAACTGAGCTATGACCCCAAAAGCCGGCGGAGGGGCTCGAACCCACGACCTGCTGATTACAAATCAGCCGCGCTACCCGCTGCGCCACGCCGGCAAATTCTAATTCATAACGATTTTATAACAAGGAAACCATTTAGGTCCCTTAGAGCGCGTAGTGGGTCACGATCCCACTCCTTCTGCTTGGAAGGCAAAAATGCTCACCATACACCATACGCGCGTATTCCGGATTATGCTGCTGCATCGTCCGGATCCGGTAATTATTCCCGGTACAGATACAAAAAAGGAAGTGCCTTTCCAAAATTGTACCAAGCTCCCAGAATGGGACTCGAACCCATGACACCGCGGTTAACAGCCGCGTGCTCTACCAACTGAGCTATCCGGGAAAAACTCTTGGAGCAGGATTTGACCCTGCGAGCAGTCGGTTAACAGCCGATTGCTCTGCCTGCTCAGCTATCCAAGCATACATTCGAATGA